>Ga0181537_10000613_pt1 | contig 33110 bp, 40 predicted proteins | sample PEATcosm2014_Bin_39_FD_119765 | JGI IMG/M metagenome (GOLD analysis project Ga0181537, IMG submission 119765) | Peatland microbial communities from MTU Mesocosm Facility, Houghton, MI, USA - PEATcosm2014_Bin23_10_metaG | ecosystem: Environmental > Terrestrial > Soil > Wetlands > Peat | place... | reverse complement strand
CGCCGACCGAATGGGCCTCAAGTCTGTTGAACTTCCTGTCACAGCTCCCTCCGGTTTCCGCGGACGCACTAAGTGCGGCTCTCGCGAGCCGGTCTATTAGTGGCTCGACGAACCAATTGGCGTCATATTATGTCGAATCAGCATCTGTCTAACGGAGCACTCCGCGACAACACAAAAGGCAGCTTCTTCATGGCCGGCCTCGCCGCATTGTGCGCGCTCGTCGTCCTAGTACTACAGATAATCGGTGGTACGAACTCGTCGGTGTCGTTATCTATAGTTACGATTCTAATATCTGGATTCATTGCAGCGTGGCGCTTCCGGAGATTTGGGTTAGACCCTTTGGGAGTATTTGCCGCAGGCTTCTTAATGTATGACGGTGTTCTCCTGCTCAGGTTGTCGGTGGTAAGCGGTAGTTCAGTGCTTGCATATCCGACGACCTTCACCAACGACAGTTATGCAGCGGCTGGCGCCTTATGCGCGCTGGCCGCCGCAACAGTTCTATTGACAATGCTAACGTGGGAGGGAGTCGTGGGAAAACCGCGCACGAGCGGATTTGCAACCCTAAGCGAAGCGTCAGCATTCAGCTGGTTTTGGGTGGGAATATTCTGCTACTTCATTGGCTTGGTTATGTACTATCTCCAGTTTCGGCAGTTTGGGGGCTATGTTGCTAGTCTGGCAATACAGCGAGGAGATCGGTTTGCACTGGCTTCGGCAGAAAGCGCGCTTAGTTATCCTTACATGGCATTCGTGGTTCCTGGCATAGCTTGCATGTGCTATGGGGCCCTAACGTCGGCGAAGCAACTGCGGCGTTTCGCATTCTATGCATTGACTACGCTATGGTGCCTCCTAGTTCTTCTCCAAGGAGACCGTAGGCTCCTGCTTCAAGCTCTCCTGGCAGTATTCGGAGTGATAGCGGCGGTGAGACCTCAGACTCTCCGTCTCAGAGCACGCACATGGATATTAATCGCTGCAGCCTACGTGCTTTTCGTCGCCTTTGGATATGCACGCAACTTTATTTCTGGCATCGCGACTGGAGAGACCTCTACATCGCAAGCCGTGTCTGATCTAAATGACGAAATGTCAGGTGACTGGCTGACACCCGAGCACAGCGAATTCGCTGGGCCGTACCTTTCCCTGCTGGTAGGTGTTTCATCTCATACAGAGTACCTTTATGGAGCCTCGTACTACGAGTCGTTCTTCACGGTGCTGCCGCGGTTCATGTATGGGGGTCAGAAACCGACGCCCATAAGCGAGCAATTTGCGCAAGAAATGCACACGGGTGGAGGCACGGTCAGCGGTTGGGGCTATAACCCGGTGGCTGAAGCTTACGGCAATTTCGGCGTTGTGGGCGTCGTCCTCATTTTTATGCTGTGGACGGTGTACTTTCTTTTGATGAAATCCATTCGATCTTGGGGGGAGTGGGGTGTTCTACTCGCGGCCGTGTTACTTTCCGAAGCTGTCAATGCAAATCGGATCGATTTTCGAATTGTGTATTGGGAAACCACTTATTTTATGGTTGGCATCGCGACGGCATGGATCGTCAAGGGAATTATGATCAGGATGCTGACCCACCCTCAGTGCAATTACATTCAAATCCAGAGACTGGCAACAGACCGTTAGAGATTGGCTCAAACTATGCGTCTCGTCGTCACATGTGAACAACGATTTAGTCTCGGAGCGGGAAACTCGGTCTGGACAAAAGCAGGCGGTGATTATTCTTTTTGGGAAAGATATCTCAGCGCGTTTGACTCCATTCGCGTCGTAGGGCGGGCCAGTCACGATTCACCGATCGATCGCGGTCACAGAGCGGTGACCGGTCCTCGGGTTGAATTTTGGCCGATTCCGTATTACCTCGGTCCAAAAGAGTTTCTCGTGCGACGCAGGGCTATTCGGAAATCTGTGTTGTCGGCAGTAGGTGAAAGCGATGCATTGTTATGCCGGGTCGGTTCGGCCTTAGCAGACACGCTGCTTCCGAGTTTTTGGAAGGTGGCGCGACCTTATGGTTTGGAGGTCGTGGGAGACCCCTACGAAGCGCTGGGTCCGCACACGATCCGGCACCCGTTACGCCCGCTTTTCAGAATCTTGGCAGCTCATTCTTTAGGCAGGCAATGTGCACAAGCGGTCGCAGTCGCGTATGTGACGCGTGAGCGGTTGCAAAGACGCTATCCATGCCCCGCCCATTCTGTCGGTGTTTCCGATGTGAGCTCGCTCGATTTCAGGCCCAGCCCAAAAGTCTTTGCCACGAGCTATTCCAGCGTATCGTGTGAGAACACAACCTTCGTCGACCAGCCCCGTGGCTATCACGACCGTGAGCGCCCAAGAATCCTGTTTGTTGGCTCTTTCGCGCAGATGTACAAAGGCGCGGACATTTTGATCAAGGCGGTGAAGGTTTTACTGCCGGATATTGCTCCCGTCGTGACCTTAATAGGGGGCGGGAAGCATCGATCGGAGATGGAGGAGCTATGCAGGAGGCTGCAAGTCTCTGAAAACGTCACCTTTCTGGGTGAGCTTCCATCGGGACAGGCGATCCGCGACCAACTGGATAAAGCGACTCTGTTTGTAATGCCCTCGCGAACCGAAGGCTTGCCGAGGGCCATGATTGAAGCTATGACCAGGGCGCTCCCTTGCATCGGAACCAGAGTAGGAGGGATTCCAGAGTTGCTCGATGATGCAGATTTGGTGGAGCCCGAGGATGTTTCAGGGCTAGCGGCAAAAATCCGCGAAGTTGCAAGCGATCCGGGACGACTCTCTCTGATGTCAGCTCGCAATCTCAGGCGAGTCCAGGAATACCGTCCAGAAATACTGACGGAGCGTCGCAATGAGTTCTACAGGTTTCTCCGCCAAGCAACCGAGGGCTGGTTATCGTTGCCAATGGGCAAAGCAAACGAAGGGGCAACCACGTGAGAGTACTCCACGTAGTGAAAACATCTGAAGGCGCACATTGGGCCGCGCGCCAGGTGACCAGGTTGGTAGCCGCAGGTATAGAGGTGCATGTTGCGCTGCCCAGTTCCGCGGGTTCCGCGATGCCCGCCTGGCTGGAAAGTGGCGCGGTCCTGCATTTTGTTGATTGCAATCTGCCAATCCGAAAGCCTGGAAAGATGTGGAGATCTATTTCAGAAGTTCGGCGATTGGTACGCGAGGTCGAGCCCGAGATAATTCACAGCCATTTTGTCAGTACGACACTAATGTTGCGATGGGCGCTCGGTCGAAATCACAACATCCCCAGAGTCTTTCAGGTGCCAGGCCCGTTGCATCTCGAACATTGGAACACGCGACGCGCCGAAATTGCTTCGGCGGGAAAGAACGACTACTGGATCGCCAGCAGTCAAGCCATTTTGCGGTTTTACGCCGCCGCCGTCGCTCCTGCAAAACAGTTCTTAAGTTATTACAGCGCGGATACCGAATCATTTTCCAGTCACCGCGAGAACTATCTCCGGGACAAGCTGAACATTCCCTGCAACGCAATCGTGGTTGGGAATATTAATGTGATTTATCCTCCCAAAAGGTACCTCGGGCAAACAGTGGGGCTGAAATGTCATGAAGACATTATCGAAGCGATAAGCCAGGTGCAGCGAGTCCACAAAAATGTGTGGGGCGTTCTGGTCGGAGGAACATTCGGAAAATCGGCGGAGTATGGGGCGAGCCTTCACCGGTTGGCTGAGCGCAAAGGAGCCGGAAAGATTTTGATGCCGGGCAATTTTAATGCCGCCGAAGTCAGCTTAAGCTGGCCGGACTTCGATTTGGCGGTTCACGTTCCGTTGTCGGAGAACTGTGGAGGAGTGGTCGAGCCTCTGCTGTCTGGGGTCCCGACCATTGCTGGCGACGTGGGCGGCTTGCCGGAGGTGGTGCATCCGGGGAGAACAGGCGTACTCGTCCCAATCCGACGACCGGAGCTCCTCGCGAAGGCTGTGCTTGAAGTATTCGATAACTACTCCGAACACAAGCGGCTGGCGGGTCTAGGACGAGAATTGGTTTCAGCGATGTTCAATGCCGAACGATGCACAAACGAGGTCTCATCGATTTACCGACACATTCTTTTTGGCGAAACGCGTCCGCCGGAGTTTCACCCTGGACGTTTCATTCAGCAGCGAGATGTTCCTGTCCATTGAGACCAGCAAAATGAAAATACCTGGGAATCGCGAGTTCAGCCACTCGAAAACTGCCCGGCTGTTGGTGAAGCGAACGTTTGACTTGGGTGGCGCGGCTATCGCTTTAGTTGTCCTCGCACCGCCTCTCCTGTTCGTTGCGCTCGTAGTAAGAGCGTTTCTGGGATCGCCGGTGTTGTTCCGTCAGGAGCGTCCCGGGTACAAGGGGCGTCCGTTTAGGTGCCTGAAATTTCGCACCATGACGGACAAGCGCGACGCGAAGGGCCAACTGCTGTCGGATGCCGACCGGTTGACTTCATTTGGACGGTTCTTGCGCAGTACCAGCCTGGACGAATTGCCCGAACTGATCAATGTCCTTCGCGGAGAAATGAGCTTGGTGGGGCCTCGTCCGCTGCTGATGCAGTATCTAGAGCGCTACACGCCCGCGCAGATGCGGCGGCATGAGGTACTGCCGGGAATCACCGGATGGGCACAGGTCAACGGAAGAAATGCAGCCAGCTGGGAACAGAAATTCGCATACGACGTTTGGTACGTGGATAACGGCAGCTTCTGGCTGGATCTGAAGATCCTCGTGGTCACGCTCTGGAAGACGTTCAAGCGTGAAGGCATCTCCCAATCTGGACACTCTACCATGCCGGAGTTCATCGGCTACGGACAACCCAGAGCGGACCTGGCAGATTGAAGCGGGTAGTCATCATCGGCGGTGGAGACATGCCTGCCCGAACAAACTTCCTGGATACGGACTGCGGAATAGCTGAATTCATGAGCATAGGGAATGGCGTCAAGGGTGTGACACTGTCCCCACTTTTGCAAAGTCGAGGAGATTAGCTAGGCGATGGCAAAACTCAAACTCTTATTTCTGGGCGGCGGGGACTTGTGTCGTGAACTTCTGTGGACAGCAGATGCGATCCCTGCTGAAAATCGCGACTGGGAACCCGCTGGCATCCTTGACGACAACGTCGAGGTTGCGCGCAGCCATATGAAACATCGGGGAGTGGCGCTGCGCGTGGTCGGGTCAATCAGAGATCATCAGCCACGGCAGGACGAAGTGTTCATCCCCGCGATAGGCGACACGGGGCATAAGGTGCACACCGCCGAAATGATGCAATCTCGTGGCGCACACTTCGTAAACCTTATACATCCATCAGCTCTCATAGCCCCCGATACTCACCTAGGTATCGGCATCTTTATGTTTTTGAATTCCGTGGTGAGCGCTGGGGCCCGGTTGCACGACTTCGTCACCCTAAATGCCTTTGCGCTTGTGGGGCATGACGCGCTGATCGGCCACGGTTGCACCCTTAGCCCTGGATCTATGGTGATGGGCAACGCGAAGCTCGGACGTGGTGTCTTGATGGGCGCGCACGCTTCGTTGGCGCCCGGCTACCAAGTGGGCGACTTCGCAACTGTGGGTGCCGGGAGCGCTGTCTTGAGTTCAGTTCCAGCGGGAGTGACCGTCCTGGGTGTGCCCGCTAGAGTCATATCGCCACCGCGGGTCAGGTCGGCCACACCGCAGTGAACTGGCAAAAAGACACTTTCAAGAGAACTCTGGACAGAGAAAAAGGAGAGTACGTCGACTATGGATACTATGGAAACAGCAGAGCAGAGATTGAAGGGCGTCTTCTCCGAAGCGCTTAGTATTCCACAATCTGAAATCAACAACGAGACCGCCTACGACAGGAGTAAAGGCTGGGATTCGCTCGCCCATATGGCGTTAATTTCCGCGCTTGATTCAGAATTCGACATCATGCTCGACACCGACGATGTGGTTGACCTGAGTAGTTATGCAAAGAGCAAAGAGATTTTGCGTAAATACGGAGTGCAGATCTAATGCTGCTTACCGGCAAACTAATCTGGGTCACAGGCGCGTCGCGCGGCATTGGGCGGGCAACAGCTGAGTTATGCGCGCAAGAAGGCGCTGACCTCATTATCAGCGCTCGTTCCGAAGAGAGCCTGCAAGAATGCGCAGCGGAGATCAAGCGGATAACTGGCCGTTCGTCGACGATTCTTGCATTCGACTTAAGCGATTCCACTTCGATGAAACGGGCGTTTCAACAAGTGCACCGCGTGACGAAACAAATCGATGGCCTGGTAAATAACGCCGGAATACTTCGTGATGCATTGATCGGAATGATTTCCGAGGCGCAGATGCGGGAAATCATGTGCGTCAATCTGTATGCTCCGATTCAGATCATGCAGTTTGTTGCGCGAATGATGATGCGGAAGAACCAGGGATCCATCGTGAACATGGCATCGATCATAGGCCGCACGGGTAATGAGGGGCAGACAGCGTATTCAGCCAGCAAGGCAGGTTTAATCGGCGCGACCAAATCTGCGGCACGAGAACTTGGGCCGAAGAACATTCGCGTAAATGCAGTGGCGCCAGGGGTTATTCAGACTGACATGATCAGTGCAATTCCTGAAACGAAAATGGCCGAACTGAACAAATCGATCAAAATGGGGCGCTTGGGACGGCCACTCGATGTGGCCAATACGGTAGCGTTTCTCTTGTCCGATATGGCGGCCTACATTACGGGCCAGGTGGTCGGGGTCGATGGGGGTCTGTGGCTATGAACTTCTGGGATCTCGATCATCCGAGTACCAACCCAGCTCTGATTGATGGAGCGAACGGCCGAAGATGGTCGTACGGCGATCTGAAGCGAGCGGTCGGCCTGTTCAGCGCAAGTCTCGGCAACAACGCGCGTAAGCAACTCGGGTTCATCTTGTGCTCGAATACGCCCGAGTGTATAGCTGCATATATTGGATCACTGCAATCAAATACGGCGGCGGTTTTGTTTTCCGCCGATCTGCCTGGTGAACTTCTATCTCGACTAGTGACTGTTTATCGTCCTGATTGGATCTTTGCAGGTTCTGCAATCAGGCCGTCGGCAGGCTATAGCATCGCTGAGACTACAGGGGTCTGTTGTCTGTGGCGATCACACAATGTTGAAGAGCGAGATATCTCCTCTGAGTTGGGGCTTCTGCTTTCAACATCAGGGTCAACGGGGACGCCGAAGTTGGTGCGGCTTTCCCACATCAATCTACAAGCGAATGCCGGCTCGATTTGCGATTACCTCGGACTCCATGAAAAGGAGCGGCCCATCACTTCACTTCCCATGGCGTATTCCTATGGGTTGTCAGTGATCAACTCTCATTTGTTGGTTGGTGCCCCAATCCTGCTCACGAATGATAGCGTGATGCAAAAAGCATTTTGGGAGTTTATCTCTACGGAGCGAGCGACATCATTTGCGGGCGTACCGTACACGTATCAAATGTTGCTTCGTGCCGGATTATTGCAGCGCGACCTCCCTATTCTGACCTGGACACAAGCTGGCGGTCGGCTAGAAACAAAATACATTGAACAAGTCCATGCGATTGCTCTCTCCAAGGAATGGCGGTTTTTCGTGATGTATGGGCAGACTGAGGCCACGGCGCGCATTTCGTACCTACCGCCCGAACAATTGGCGACCAATCCAGGATCGATCGGTATTCCGATACCAGGAGGAGACTTAAGAGTCGATTTCGAGAGCGGCGAACTGGTTTACTCAGGCCGAAACGTAATGCTAGGATACGCGGAAAATATTCAGGATCTGAGCAAGGGTGACGAACTTAAAGGCGAGCTTTACACAGGAGATCTAGGACGCCAAGACGAGAATGGATTTTTCCACGTCACCGGGCGAAAGAAACGTTTCTTGAAAGTTCTTGGTCTTCGCCTAAGTTTGGACGATGTGGAAGTGACATTGGCCAGGCATTTCGATTCTCCCCTTGCGTGTTTCGGAACAGACGATGCGTTGCGGGTGGCGGTAGAAGATCCTTCCCTCACGGGTCCCGTTCTGCGGCTCTGCTGTGAAGTTTTCAAACTTCACCACAGCGTTGTCCGTGTGAGCCACGTGGAACGTCTGCCTTTGACCGACAATGGCAAGACGGACTATGGCGTGTTGGCGACGCTCGGCCTGGGTACAGAGAGATCAAGCGCGGGTGCCAGAGCGGGAGTGTCCTGAATTCACCTCAAACGTGAGATCTTCTCTGCCCGTAGGCAACGAGCAGAGACCCACCACGCAACAACCTGAAGGCAGAGCTGTACTTAGCAAGTATGTTGCCTTGGTTTATCGCTTGTCCCCAAAGTGGATCATCGACGGTTGCGTCGAATACGTTAATGGAGAAGAATTTGCCAAAAAGGGTGCGCAGAGTTTTTTTGCTGTACGCGAACAGGTGATTTGGATAAGTAATTGCACCCCACCTCGCAGGGTTGATAGGGAGTCGATACAAAAGTGACGGAAGGGACCGGTGATTGGGGACATCACAGTGCACTAAGCCGTCAGGGACAAGGATCGAAACAATCTTTCTCACGAATTGGTCAGGAAACTTTATATGCTCCAAGACTTGACTAAAACATATCACGTCATACTGAGTTGCATCGTCCAGGTCGAAAAGATCGATGTTCCGGACGTTGGAGACTCCAAAGGTCTTGGCGGCATCGACCACTCGAGGGTCTATATCAATTCCAAAGTAGTCGACACCAAGTCGCTGAAAAGTCGTGGCCAGACCAGCGGATCCGCATCCGATCTCCAGGAGTCGAAATCGATCCCGACCGAGGGTCGATCTGTAATGTTCATATCGGGCTTCGCTCAGCCGGATATACCGTGATCTTGTTGATGGGTCCAACAATCCTTGCGTAAACGCCTCATCCGTGAGCACTGTGTTCGGGCCGGCGGAGAGCGAATCCGTGGTGGGCTGCGGTGAACAGAAAACGAGACCGCATTGGGCGCATTTGTAGAGGCTTACGCCTTTCAAGGTCACTCTAAGACGGGTGATTTTCCGCGATCCACAGACCGCGCAATTGTTGTCCATCGTCAGACTCCACACGTCTTCAGGAAAGGTTTTGTCGAAGAGTCAATTCTAAGAACCTGCTCAGTGACCCTTAGTATACAGCTGGCACACTGACACTCGTGCTATGAAGTCTTCAGGCTTCAGCCTTGCGACGCCGCTGTGAATGCAGCGACTTCGGCTGTCGACGAGCTAGCGGCAACACAGTCTTGACTCTGTTAGCTATGCCCCCGGCGCTCTTAGCGCCACACTTGCCCCGAAAGAGATAAAAATGGAAATGTTGGGTACGTTGACTAATCGTCGTCGTGAAGTGATCGTGCGTGCCGGGCAGGACAACTCACAGGTCTCGCCACTTCTTACTGAATTGGCGGAGCTCACGGAATGGCATGCGCGCCAATGCCCCGAGTACAAACGTATTCTGAATGTACTCTATCCGAATCTCACTCCATTCGAATCTGTGGCCGATGTTCCATTCTTGCCCGTTCGCTTATTCAAGATGTTGAGGCTCGCCAGCGTGCCCGCGGAAGACATAGTCAAAACATTAACATCCAGTGGGACGAGTTCACAGACGCCGTCACGTATCTACCTCGATCGCCCCACTGCGCTGGCTCAAAGCAAAGCGCTTATCACAATTGTTAAAGCTTATCTGGGCACGAAACGACTACCCCTGGCGATCATCGATTACCCCGGCGTGGTGAGCGATCGCAACAATTTCTCAGCGCGCGCTGCGGGCATTCTCGGTTTCTCACAGTTTGGGCGTGATTCCATCTTTCTGCTCGACGAACACATGCGCCTGAACTGGACAGCTTTGGACCTCTTTCTGGAAACAAACGCCAAGCAACAAGTTTTTCTGTTTGGCTTCACCGCCATGATTTGGCGGCATCTGTATCAAGCCTGCTGTGAAGCCGGCCGAGTCGTCGATTTCGGAGATAGCATCCTAATCCACGGGGGCGGATGGAAGAAATTGGTGACTGAGAGCGTAACGAATGAAAAGTTCAAGCAGGCTCTGACGTCGAGACTTGGAATACGACGTGTACACAACTATTACGGTATGGTCGAGCAAACGGGATCGATTTTCATGGAATGCGAGCGTGGTTTCTTCCACCCGAGTTCATATTCGGATGTGATCGTGCGCGATCCGATTTCGTTTGAAGTCCAACCGTTCGGTTCATCTGGACTTCTCCAACTTCTAAGCAGCATTCCGCGCAGCTATCCGGGCCACTCCCTGCTGACTGAGGATATGGGCACAATCGCCGGAGAGAATGATTGCAAATGCGGTCGTTCTGGCAAGTATTTTACCGTCGAAGGCAGGATGGCCCGAGCCGAGTTGCGGGGTTGCAGCGACACGCAAGAGGAGGCTTCATAGTGGAATTCCTAGCCCCCCAATCGGATTCTGCCTCATGGCAAGACAGAATCACTGAAATTGCGAAGGTTCGCCCGTTCCTGCCATTTGCCGGGATAGTCATCGATTTCGTGGACGCTATTTCCAGGGGAATTCTTGCGGACCCGGCTGCCAGACGGTGGCCGGAACTGGTGGCGGCGGCGCACTGGATGCGAAAGGCACATCTAGCAGAGTTGCAGGCCGAATTCTCCGCGCAGCAGGGAATACGGCTGGCACGCGGATTGGTAGTCCACTACGCGCCCTCAAATGTCGACAGCATGTTTCTCTATTCGTGGTTCATTTCGTTACTCGCCGGAAACTCGAACGTTGTTCGGGTTTCGCGCAAGCGAGGCGAACAACTGGAGTACTTGATTTCCCGTTTGAATGAAGTACTAAACAGGACGGAGTTCGAGGAGATTCGGGAGCGGAATCTTATCGTGACTTACGAGCACGATAATGTCATAAACGAGGCGATTTGCTCCTGCTGCTCGGTGCGGGTTATTTGGGGCGGGGATCACACGGTTTCGACGTTGCGTCGCATTCCTCTGCCTCCGTTGGCGACGGAATTGGCGTTCGCTGACCGCTTTTCCCTCGCTGCTCTCCGGGCAGCCGCGGTTTGCGATTGCAACGAGGAGCAGCTCCAGAAGTTGGCCAAGGGCTTCTACAATGATGCATTCTCATTCGATCAACTCGCTTGTTCGTCGCCACGCCTGATCGTGTGGACCGGATCGCTCGAGACCATCACCGAGGCAAAGAAAACGTTTTGGACGGAGGTTTGCGATTACACGAATGCGCAGCAGACCTCGCACCCTGCTATCGTGACTATGAATCGCGTCACAGCGGCATATGCCTACGCGGCCACCTCGCAAGCGGAATCGATCTCCAACAGTTCGGTGACTGAATTTCCTCTGCGCGTTCAGTTACAAGATAGTGCGGATGACTATCGTAGCCTACACTGCGGGGGAGGGCTCTTTCTTGAAAGAACTCTATCTGCACTCGAGGATCTGGCGTACTCGCTCACGTCAAAAGATCAAACATTGTCCTACTACGGGTACGATGCCCCGGAACTGGAACGCCTCGCAAGACAACTCCCGGCCCGTGCGATCGATCGAATTGTGCCGATTGGCCGAGCCTTGGAATTTGCTCCGATCTGGGATGGCGTTGATATGTTTCGTTCTTTCACGCGTTGCGTGGATATTCGATGATTTCTGACAAGCCAAATTGAATTTAGACGGTCAAGCACTCCCGATTCTGAAATCGTCCTTTTCCTGAACCTATGCGCGCACACAGCAAGTAATAACTGGTCACTCTGTGAGGCACCGTTGTGGAGTACCAGCGATCGCAGGGCATCGATTCATCTCAGCGCGACTGGTACGTGAGGTATTAACTCATTCTCGATTGGTAGTCGGCTTACTTCAACTCGGAAAGCATCTGCGCTGAAAATCTCCTCCACAATAAGGTTAAGAACATGGAATCAAAGAACTCTCCTACGCCTACTTCATTCGCCCCTTGGCCCCACTTTGCTGAGGATGAAGTTGGAGCCGCGACACAGGTTCTCCAATCGGGCAAAGTGAATTACTGGACCGGCGAAGAAGGGCGACTGTTTGAAAAAGAGTTCGCCGAGTTTGCCGGCTGCAAGTATGCGATTGCGATGGCGAACGGGACCGTGGCCCTGGAAGCGGCGCTGAAGGCCTTAGGGGTAGGGCCCGGGGACGAGGTCATCACGACCTCGCGAACATTCATTGCCTCGGCGAGTTGCGTGGTTGCTGTGGGGGCTCGTCCGGTGACGACGGAAGTAGATCGGATAAGCCAAAACCTTACCGCGGAGACCATCAGACCTATGATCACTCCGCGCACGAGGGCGATCATAGCGGTGCATCTTGCAGGCTGGCCGTGCGAGATGGATCCGATCATGGAACTAGCGCGCGAGCACGGATTGAAGGTCGTCGAAGACTGTGCACAGGCGCAGGGAGCACTGTATAGAGGCAGGCCTATCGGTTCCATTGGTGACGTGGCCGCTTTCTCATTTTGCCAAGACAAAATCATGACCACCGGTGGCGAGGGCGGCATGCTCACCACCAACGACACCGAACTCTGGAAACGGGCATGGAGTTATAAGGACCACGGCAAGAGCTATGACGCGGTTTACAACACCGAGCATCCGGTTGGATTCCGTTGGCTGCACGAATCTTTTGGCACAAACGCGAGAATGACGGAGATTCAGTCGGCGATCGGACGGATCGCTCTCAGGAAACTTCCGGGCTGGGTCGAGACACGGCGCAAGTACGCGGGTCTTTTTGACGCGAGTCTAGGGAAATTGGCGGGGCTACGGTTAGCCACGCCTCCGAAACACTCTTATCACGCCTATTACAAGTACTACGCATTCGTGCGTCCCGAGCAACTGCGATCGGGCTGGGACCGAGATCGAATCCTACAAGCGATTGGTGCGGAAGGTGTCCCGTGTTTCGTGGGTAGTTGTAGTGAGATCTACCGCGAAAAGGCGTTTGCGCCAGAACGGCGAAAACGTACGCGCCTGCCCGTGGCGAAAGAGTTAGGCGAGACCAGTTTGATGTTTCTTGTCCATCCTACTCTGACCTCCGAGAACATTGACCATGCATGCCGAGTGATCGAAAGAGTAATGGCCGCGGCCACAAGGCCCCGGGAGCATGGTGCAGCCCTCTACAGATCTTCAGGCCGGGGCGGCCACGGCGCACTATGACAAGTACGATTCTCGTCTTGCGAAAGTTAGAGAGCTCGCAGTCTCTATCTTCGACTCGACAACGGAGTAGTCGGCAAGACTGGATCCAGGACCGCGCGAACTAGCTTGGAAGGTGGTCCGGGTAAAACGCCCGACTGGATTGTATTGTCAACTCTTCGGTCCACCATGCGAAATTGCGAATTTCGAATCGCTTTCGGAAATCATCTGCAGCCTCACGTAATCAGCTGATTGTGATATCCAAGAACTAATTCAGGAGCAATCATGCAATCGAGAAAAGACGCGTCGCAAGAGTCGTTTGCCCCATGGCCGCACTTTGCACAGGACGAAGTGGAAGCTGCATTGCGCGTACTTCGCTCCGGCAAGGTCAATTACTGGACCGGCGAAGAAGGGCGCCTATTTGAAGAGGAGTTCGCTCAGTTTGCCGAGTGCAAGCATGCGATCGCGCTGGCCAATGGGACTGTAGCGCTGGAGACGGCGTTGAAGGCTATCGATGTGGGTCCAGGGGATGAGGTCATCACCACTAGCCGGACGTTTATCACTTCGGCGAATTGCACCGTTGCTGTCGGTGCGCGTCCAATTACGGTGGACGTGGACCGCGAGAGCCAGAACATTACGGCGGAGACGATCCGGCCGATGATCACGCCGCACTCGAAGGCGATTATAGTCGTGCATCTCGCGGGTTGGCCTTGCGAGATGGACGGAATCATGGAACTGGCGCGAGAGCACGGACTGAAGGTCGTCGAAGATTGTGCCCTGGCGCAGGGTGCAATGTACAAAGGCAACGCAGTTGGATCCATGGGGGATGTGGCGGCATTCTCGTTCTGCCAGGACAAGATCATGACGACAGGAGGCGAGGGTGGCATGCTCACGACCAGCAACACCGAACTCTGGCAACGGGCGTGGAGCTATAAGGATCGCGGCAAGAGCTACGATGCCGTTTATAACCGCGATCACCGGGTTGGATTTCGCTGGCTTCATGAATCGTTCGGAACCAATGGAAGAATGACGGAGGTGCAGTCGGCCATCGGACGCCTCGCGCTGAAGAAAGTTCCTGATTGGGTTGAAACCCGGAGACGGCACGCAGCCATTTTCAACAAGAAGCTGAAGGCATTGAGAGGACTGCGCATCGCAATGGCTCCGGTGCACTCGTATCACGCCTATTACAAGTATTACGTCTTCGTGCGTCCTGAGCACCTGCTGCCCGGCTGGGATCGCGACCGGATCCTCCACGCGATCCAGGCCGAAGGCGTGCCGTGTTTCGTCGGTAGTTGCAGCGAACTGTACAGGGAAAAATCGTTTGTGACCGAACGCCGCAATCGACCCCGGCTGCCGATAGCGAAGGAGTTGGGAGAAACTAGCCTGATGTTCCTCGTGCACCCAACCTTAGAAACGGAAGACATTGAATATGCTTGCCAAGTGATCAAGAAAGTGATGACGTTAGCCACCGCTCCATAAAAAAGGGGCTCAGACCTCCGTCGCGCAGGCCCGGAGTGCAACGCCGTCGCGTTAAAAAGCCCCTTCCACGCAATCATCAAGAAAGAGACTTGATTCCTTGTTAAAAAGACACACATGCGTCATCGCGGCTCTGCAGTCTCTGTTGATTGCTGCGTCCTTTGTCACGGCTTGGCTCTTGCGGTTTGAGTTTTCCTTGCCTCATTTTGAACTGCTGTTGCGTGCTGCGCCCTTGTTGCTGCTATTCAGACTGCTGACGATGCAGCGCTATAACCTTTTCCATGGCTACTGGCGCTACACAACCGTTAGCGATGCAGTGGACATCGGGGAGGCGGTGGCTCTCGGAAGTGCCGCGTTCTTTGTAATGATGCGCCTCATTTTGAGGGTGACTGATTTCCCCACGTCGATCTATCTCTTGGAAGCTCTGCTTACTGCGACTGCCCTCTGCGGCGTCCGCGTGTTCTCTCGAGTCATGCTGCACCGGCGGGACCGGCGGCACCAAGGCAATCGCGCACGCGTACTCATCATTGGCGCCGGGGCCGCAGCCGAGGCGCTCATGCGGGAACTGAGAAATTCCTCGTATGTGGCCGTCGGATGCGTCGACGATGATGCGGAGAAGCAAGGTGCGAACCTTCATGGATTGACTGTTCTCGGCACTATTGAAGATCTCACTCATGTAGCGACCGCCTATCGAGTCGACGAATTGTTTATCGCCATGCCGTCGGTAACTGGTACCCGGATGCGCAGCGTGGTTGAGCATTGTCTCGCCAGCGGCCGGAAGTTCAAGACCATCCCCGGTCTGGGGGAACTTGTTCAAGGGCGAGTGAAGGTAGAAGAACTCCGCGACGTAAATCTGGAGGAATTGCTGGGGCGGGATCCTGTGCGACTTGACGTGGAATCGATGCGCCAGCATCTGGCGGATCAAGTAGTACTGGTAACGGGCGCGGCCGGATCCATTGGCCAGGAATTGTGCCACCAGATACTCGAGTGTGGTCCAGCAAAACTCGTATGCCTCGATCAGGCGGAAACGCCAATGTTTTTTCTGCAGCTCAAGCTGACTCAAAGCAAATATGGCGATCGCGTCTCTTATTCCGTGGCAGACATCACGGATTCCGAAAGCATGAAGAGTATCTTCGGCGCTCACGGTGTGCAGATCATCTTCAACGCGGCCGCTTACAAACACGTGCCGATGATGGAATGCAATGTTGCGGAAGCACTGCGCAACAATGTTTTTGGCTTAATCAGTTTGCTGCACGCGGCGGAAGAAGCTGGGTGTGAGCGCTTTCTCTTAATATCGTCCGACAAGGCCGTGAACCCCAGCAGCGTGATGGGCGCAACCAAGCGAGTCGGCGAGCTTATTCTTGCGTCCCGCCCTTCGCTGATGCGCTGCGCCTCCGTCCGGTTTGGGAATGTTCTGGGTTCGCAGGGAAGCGTTGTGCCGTTATTCCAGCAACAAATCCGCAAGGAGGGACGCGTCACCGTGACCCACCCGGAGATCACGCGCTATTTCATGACTATTCCCGAGGCGGTTTCTCTCGTCCTCCAGGCCTTCACCGTCGGCGCCCACGGTGACATCCTGGTGCTCGATATGGGTGAGCCGATTCGAATTGCGGATTTGGCTCGCACGCTCATTCGGCTGTCTGGAGCTTCGGAAAACGATGTGCCCATCCTATTCACCGGTCTTCGTCCGGGTGAAAAGCTCTTTGAAGAACTCTTCTATCCGACTGAAACTCTCTTGCCGACGCCGCACGAAAAAGTTCAATGTACTCACGGTAATCTGGCGCCATGGCCGAGCCTGTCCCAGCACCTGCAGGAACTGGAGCATTTGATGCGGTCAGGATCGGATGTGTCGCTGCGGGCGAAAATGCAAGACATCGTTCCCGAGTACTGCTACGAAGCAAGTGTGGAGCCGAGCAGAGCCCTTCCGAAAGACACTGCGGATCCACCTTTTGAAGCTGTTATCTATCAGAACTAAAAAAAGGAGACCGCAATATGGCGAAGTCAAACGAATTGCCTAGTCGTCCAATTTGGCAGTTGGCGGATCAATTCAAGGAGAGGCGTTCACTATCTGAAGCCGAGGAGCAGTCCGCGGGAACCTTTCTCCGAACAATTGCCGATGTCCGTCGCCATCCCCGGCACAAAATTGACGTTGAAATCAGAATCAATTCTCGGACTTGCGGTTTCCTGAAGGGTCGTACCGTAGACATCAGTGAATCCGGGATCGCAGCCATGCTGACCATTGAAGCTCCCTTGGGCGAGGTTGTGGAGCTGAGCTTCACACTTCCCTTCGGACCTTTGGCGATTCACGCGATGGCTCGCCAAAGGAGCGCCTTTCGCTATGGCTTCGAGTTCGTTGATTCATCATCCGTGCACCGAATCATTCATAGCACATGCCGCGAGCTTGCCCAACAATCCATGGTATCGCCCGATACGGTTTCGAATCTGGACAACAGAGTAGAAAGCATTTCTGGCAGACACCGTTTGGAAACAGTCGCACACGGGTTGCGGAGGAATTCAGGGACGCAGCCCCAGTAATTGTCATGGAGACGTTTGGTGCGACGACATTGGGCGCAGGCGATAACAAATTCTCCAATGCAGTAGTTGGAATGTGCCGGTCAGACGTGTGCGAGAGGCTTTTTCGTCCTGGCCTTCCCTTGTGATGGACCAAGAACAGAGCACGATTCTTGCCACAATGACGGGTGTGTAGTGCTGGGTGTGTAGTGCATCCTCGATGACCAGACACGTGGGCCGTGCTTGAAGTAAGGGTTGGACGAACCGGGCACGAGCAGCTTGCGGGGGTTTGTCCGTGGAGTCGGCGATGCGGATGGTCGTGTGCGTTCCTTGGGCTATTCGGCGACCATCCGATAATCCAAAATGGGAGCATCTTATCGCCGAAGTTTATGTCTCGTCTCGCGACGGGAGAGTGTGCCACGAGTCTCCCGGCTCTCCGACAGGGCGCTATCGCCGTTTTGAGTGTGAGGTTAACGGATCGGATAGTGTTTGGAATTCTCTCCTTCGGCCTCATTGCCTATGAGCGCTGTGGATTCCATCGGCTACTCGGCCTTCTTAATTCAGGGGAATTATCGGTTTCTTAATAGAGACTGCCGGCAGGGTAAACGAAAAAGAGCTGCCTTTCTGCAACTCACTCTCGACCCAGATTTGGCCACCCTGTAGCATCACCAATTCCTTGGAAATAAATAAGCCGAGTCCTAAGCTTTTGCCGGGACGACAATCGTCCAATGTCCGGTACAAACGTTCAAAAATCCTTTCAATATTCTTCGGTTCGATTCCGAATCCAGTATCCGAAACCTTGATGCATAAAAAATCAGAATCTTTGCCCAATAGCCTGACATTAATCTCTACTATACCACCTGGGGGCGTAAATTTTATTCCGTTATCTACTAGGTTGAAGAGGATCTGTCGTACGCGAATTGGATCTGCATAGGCCATCGGCAAACCTGACGACGGTTGGCACGAGAGAGTCACCCCAGCGGCACAGGCACCCCCATTGAGCGCATTGAGAGTGTCCGAAACTGCATCGGACACGGAAAAAGTCTCGGGCTCTACGGTAAGTGTTTCATTCTCCAGACGCGCGATGTGTGTTAAGGCATTAATCATCGATAACATTTGGCGAGCATTCCTTAGAACGATCTCGTCGTACTGTCGTTGTTCCTGACTGATCTCACCGGCCAATCCATCCAGCATGATACTTGTCAATTGCATGATGACGGTTAGCGGGGAACGAATCTCGTGTGTCACATGGGATAGAAATTCATCTTTGAGGCGGATCTGAGTTTGGCGGCTCTGTTCCGCTGCCTTCTCCGCCTCGTCCCGCTGCTCGCGCAAATGCTTTTCCTGCAAAGCCCTTCTAATAGCGACGGGCAATCGCGTCAGGGCATCTTTCAGGACATAGTCGGTGGCCCCTAGCTTAATGCAATCGACGGCAGTCACGTCGCCTAGCGCGCCCGTGACGAGGATGAAGGGAATGTCCAGGCTTTCACGGCCAAGAATCTCGAGTCCTTCCATGCCTGTCCAACCGGGAAGGTTGTAGTCGGCGATCACTATGTGCGGAGGAGTAGTCCACAGCTCACGCTTAAACTCTTCGGCAGTCCGCACAACGGCGAAAGTGAACTCAAAGCCAGCGAGTTGCAATTGGTGCTCTACCAGTTCGACATCGAGCGGGTTGTCCTCGATGAGAAGGAATCGGAGCACTCCGTCCTGTTTGGTTGGAGGCGTGATCTCAGCGCACATAGTCTCCCCGTGTCCTTTCCTGGTCGATTCTCAACTGTTGAGAACAGGCGATAGCACGTTTTGAGCCGGTTTTGAGATTAACGGCGACCTTACGCCAACCATCGCAAAGGTCGTGTCGGGGGACGGGCAGCTCCGCAGAAGTTTACTAAATCAGCGCACACGCTTGAGCATGCGTCGCCAGGTCTTGCCGTCGCCGATCTGCAACCGGTCGCCTTCCAGTTTGAAGGGACGCGCCTGCGGTTGGCCGAACGTTTTCTTGGTTCACGAAACAATCCCACATTCCCCGATTTAGCTCGCCTTTTGTTCGGAAAATACTCCTTTGGTCGGTGGATGTCGGGGACCTTCATCACAAGCTTCCTGTTGTAGATTGTGGATTTGACTGCGTAGATCGAGGCCCTTACGCTCATCGACTTTTGTTTGCGCTAGGCGCGCCTCAAGTTGTTCCCTCCTGTCCAACAACCTTTGCTTGAGAGCCATCGCTTGTAACCGCATCAACAGAGCCCCGACGGCTGTTCCGAGAAAGAAGATTGCCAGCCCGAGCAAAACACTGATGGTCATGGGTGCCCCTTCTTGCCAGGCAAGGCGAAAGCAACAATTGTTGAATTATTCGCCAGGCTGGGGTTACTCTCCTGAGAATACGGTCGTAGCGAGAACTCGTGATGTGACAGATGTCACAAGTTTAGTTGGAATTGTTGTGGAAAACAGCGCCTTCCCATTTCGGTCCGCGTTGCGTCCTGTTTGCTTTTTGAGGCGGCGCGGTTCGTAAGGGCACCGATGGCGGTGTTTGCCCAAACAACAAAGGCCACTGATTGAAGCTGACGACCAATAAAAGAAGAAGGCAGCCCAGGTGGAAACTCTGACACGGAATCGATCGAGAGGTTGACTGCGGACCTGCACGCGATACGGAGTTCCAGTTGCGGAGAGCTTTTGCCAAGAGGCTGAGGCGACGGCTCGATCCTCTCTCAGAAGGAAACTACGCACGTGCGCGTGCTTAATCTGATGCGAGCGGAGGCGCCTGAGGCGCTCTAGTGCCGCCTTGGCGTAAATACATTCACCGTTACCCTTAGCCAACCACTCGGGATTTGGAAAACCGTAAACAACCACCCGAGTTTGTTTATGTTAGACATTCGACGGTGTCAAACTCCACGGGACCTATTCGATAGGGCACAGACTAGTACTCGAATTGTGTCGATTCGCGTTCAAGAATCGACCACCCGCTGAGTTTGCGCCGCTGCTCCAGCCTCCCACCCACAATTAGTTTCGCTGCCGGTCCCACATGTATAGCGCCCATCGGCCCCTGTTACGGAGAGCCATTGACGGCGTAAGATTAGCCCGCGGTGGAGCTCTAATTCCCATCCCCGGACTTTGTCCGCCGTTTTCTTCTGCTCGACCGCGTCCCTTTTGCTATTCGCGAAGACTTGGTTCGAAGCGTCACGCTCGGGATGATGCATCCATCTAGCCGCATCGCTTCGCAATCCTCTACGAACTTCTGATAATAAGCCTTCTACCTTTCGCTTCACTCACTTGCGGTAATGTCCCTCGGAAGGGCCAGTAGACTGCAGTAAGCCCCGGATGCAGGAAGTCGGTGCAAAATCCGGTGCAGAAAAACCGACCTCAAACACCCATGCCTTAAAAGGGTCGTCAACCCAATTACAAACAACAACTTGCACGTCCAGCTTACTCCATGCACGACACAACAAAATCAATGAGATGCAAACAAGACATCGGTCTGGGTGCCCGGAGTAGCTAGGGGATAACCTGGAACGGCACGCTACTGGGAAGCGTGCCGCCGGGCGTAGTCACGTCAATCGTTCCCGTGGTCGCATCGGTTGGTACTTGCGCCTTGATGTATGTGCCGGAGATCACCTTAAACTCTGCAGGCGTGCCATTGAAGCTGACAACAGTGGTTTCCGGCAGATTGTTTCCGAGGATGCCGATGACGCGCCCAGCTTTGCCGAAGTTGGGATTCGCCTGCACGAACGGTCCGAACCCCATAGACAGGCCGAACAGCGTACCGCATCCAAGAGTTTCATCTGAATTGCAGCTCTGATTGCTGCTGCCGCCGTTGTTCGCTGATCCATAAAAGTTTCCGTCCGTGGCTTGCATCAGAGATGTCTACGGGAAATTGCCATCTGTGCAGCCAGATTGGTCGCAAAAACTGTACAACGTGGTCAGCTTTCCCATTGGCGTGATTTGAAAGATCGTGCCACCCCCAATATACGAATTCCCGCAGCCATAGACGTGGCTGCCTCCCTGCTGCCTGCGCGGATCGTACGACTCGCTGTCGAGACCGGTTCCAGAGCGCTCCACTCCTATCCCCTCAGACAGTGGTCCTGCGAATCGAGTAGAGGATTGGGTTTTCCTTCAGTGCAGAGTCCGTTTCGTCCAGATTCCGGACACACATCGGTTTCCTGGACCGTAAACCCCCTGCGCGGCCATTGTTTGTATCAGCAGATGATGGCGATGCGATTGCTTTAACCAGTAAGTAACACGGTCATGAGCTTGCGTTTCCCACAACGAGCTCCCCGACCTTTCAAGGAGAATTAATGGTCTATTTTCGAGCCTCGGACATATTGCTCGCTTCGCGGAGCTTTCGCGGTCAAGAGCCGGCTTCGCACAAAAGGTCGAGCAAAACCCTCGGACCTATCAAGCGATTCGAACAGCAGGTTGACAATGACGAGTAAACCGAAGCATCCGTTCAAGCTAGGCATTGCAAAATGCCCCACGGGTATCACCGGCTTGGATCAGATCACCGACGGCGGTCTCCCTAAAGGCAGGCCTACTCTGGTCTGCGGTACCGCGGGAAGTGGTAAGAGTATGTTGGCCATGGAATTCCTGGTCCGTGGCGCCACCGAGTTCAATGAGCCAGGCGTGTTCATGGCTTTCGAGGAAACGGCTAAAGAATTGGCCGACAATGTTGCCTCCATTGGCTTTGATCTTCCTGCACTATGCGCCCGCAAAAAACTATTCATAGATTATGTCCGCGTTGAGCGGAGCGAAATTCAAGAATCTGGCGACTACGATCTGGAAGGACTTTTTGTCCGTTTGGGAAGCGCGATCGACGCGGTTGGAGCAAAGCGGGTGGTTCTGGACACAATCGAGTCGCTGTTCTCCGGGTTCACGAACACCAGCATTTTGCGCGCGGAGTTACGCCGCCTCTTCCGCTGGTTGAAGAGTAGAGGGGTAACTGCGTTGATCACCGCTGAGACCGGTGATGGCAAACTGACGCGTCACGGAATTGAAGAGTACGTTGCCGACTGCGTGATCGTGCTTGACCATCGGGTAGAGGACCAAAGGTCGATCCGCCGACTGCGTGTGACAAAATACCGGGGCACGCTGCACGGTACTGACGAATACCCGTTCCTGATCGGACAAACGGGTCTGTCGATCCTTCCCCTCAGTTCCTTGAAACTAGACCACAAAGCGCCGACCCAGAGACTTTCGAGCGGTATACCTCGCCTCGACGAGATGCTTGGCGGGAAGGGCTTCTACCGTGGGACCACGATTCTTGTGTCGGGCGTGGCTGGCACGGGAAAGAGCAGCCTGGCGGCACAATTTGTGCAGGCAGCGTGCCAGAGGGGTGAACGCGCCCTCTATATGGCCTCCGAACAGTCCGCTGAGGAAGTTCTTCGCAACATGCTTTCCATTGGGATTGATCTTAAACCTTGGATCAAACGCGGCCTGTTACGCTTTTACGCATCGCGGCCCGGCGCATGCGGATTGGAGAAGCACCTGGTCACCATTCATGACATTACGACAGGATTTAAACCGAAGGTGGTGGTGATCGATCCCATCACGAACTTCGCTTCGACGGGCAACAATTTAGAAGTGAAATCAATGGTGACGCGCCTGATCGACATATTTAAGGCTCAGCAGATTACCGCGATGTACACCAGCCTGACTTCGGAGGACGGCTCCTCAGACCTGAGCGACGTCGGCGTGTCCTCGCAAGTGGACGCCTGGGTGATGTTGCGCAATCTGGAATGCAACGGCGAGCGTAACCGAGGACTACACGTGCTGAAGTCGCGCGGCATGGCCCACTCGAACCAGATTCGTGAGTTTGTGCTGACCAGCAATGGCATACAGATGCTTGACGTATACGTCGGAGCAGCTGGATTACTAACGGGTTCCGCGCGAGTCGCTCAAGAGTCCAAGCAACGGGCGGATGCGGCGGAACGCAAACAGCAATTGCGGCGAAGGACCTTGGAACTGACACAAAAGCGCAGGCAACTGGAGCTGGAGATCACCGAAATGCGGTCTCAATTTGAACTAGAGGAGCAGGGCTCACTGCGCGGCAGTCGCGACATGGAATCGCAGGAAGAACAGACTGCTCTAAGCCGTCTGGAGATGGCACATGTGCGCCAGGCAACATAGGTGATATTTACAGCAGCCGCGGAGCACGAAAGCTTCCGGAGTGCTAACACGTAAGACAAAGCAAGAAAGAAATCAGGCCTATTTGAAAACGACAAAAAGAAAGCTCAGCAATCCGCAGCGGAAGGCGGCCGGCGAAAAGTGGGATCTGCGTCTTTATGTTGCGGGTCAGACGCCTCGCTCTTTGGCTGCCATAAGGAACCTTCGGACAATCTGCGAAGAGCACCTGAAAGACGGTTTCCGTATTGAAGTCGTCGATCTGCTGAAGAGTCCGCAATTAGCGATGGGGGATCAGATTCTGGCTCTGCCCACACTGGTGCGTCGTCTACCCGAACCCCTTAAGAGGATCATTGGAGATCTATCGAATATCGAACAAGTGCTAGTCGGACTCGATTTTCGAACGAAGTAAAACTATCATGCCCAAGATTCCTAAAGCACGGAGGACCGGCTCTAAGAAAAACTATGTTTTGAAGCTTTATGTGGCGGGCGCGAACCGCCGGTCGCAGAGAGCTGTCGCCAACCTCACCTCAGTCGTTGACCGATATTTAAGCGGATCCGTAGACCTGGAAGTCGTGGACGTCTACCAGTCAATTCCTTCAGCGGAAGAAGCCGGTATCCTCGCCACCCCAACCCTGGTCAAGAAACATCCGTTTCCAGCAGGCCGGTTGGTTGGTGACCTTTCGGAAACCAATCAAGTCTTGATTTTGCTCGACGTGAAAACCAAGAACGATACAAATGCCTAGGACCCTGAAATCTCAACCCGCGAAGAGTGAACTCGCATCGCTGCGCGCTCGCTTGGCTGAGGCCGAAGTTACGTTAAAAGCCATTCGCAGCGGCGATGTTGACGCAATCGTAGTGGATGGTCCCCAAGGCAGCAGAATCTTCACTCTGCAAGGTCCCGACGATCCCTATCGTTTGTGGGTCGAGCGCATGAGCGAGGGTGCGGCAACCCTGACGCCCGACGGTATCATTCTCTTTTGCAATCGGCGCCTCGCCGAAATGGTGGGACGTGATCCCGAACGCCTGGTGGGTTCTGCCTTCAAATCTACTCTGGATGAGAAGGAGCGGTCAGCATTCGTAGAATTAGCACGGCGGGCTCTTAAGAACGATGTCCGCAGCATGACTCACATGCTACAGCTCGACGGAACTATATTCCCGGTGCAGTTGTCCCTGAGTTCGATTCTCGACAAAGGATCGGGGCAAAGTATCTGCCTTGTGGCGACTGATATCAGGGAACAGAAGCGGGCGGAGCAAAGGGCGCTGGAGCAGGCCGCCCTTCTCAATCTGACCCATGATGCCATCTTCGTGCGCGATACCGACAACCGAATCACGTTTTGGAACGAGGGAGCAGTAAGGAGATACGGGTGGACCGCGGCACAGGCTTTGGGCAAGGCAACATACGACTTGCTGCAACCTCAGTCCTCTCAGCCGATCGAACAAATAAACGCGGAACTCCTTGCGAACAATTTCTGGGAAGGCGAACTCGTACATACCCGAGCGGACAAATCTTGCATAACCGTGGATAGTAGGTGGGCTTTGCTGCGAGACGCTCAGGGCCAACCGCACGCTGTCCTTGAAATCAACAACGATGTTTCGCGCCGCAAAGAGTCAGAAGAAGCGTTACTGCAGAGCGAAGAAAAACTGCGACTTCTGATCGATGGAGTCAAGGACTACGCAATCCTGCTGCTTGACCCTGAGGGTCGGATTACCACATGGAATGAAGGGGCGGCGCGGATCAAAGGCTATCGAGCGGAGGAAATCGTCGGAGAACACTTCTCAAAGTTCTATCCCGCGGACGCACTGGCAACGGGTCAGCCGGCCCTGTCGTTGAAGATCGCTAGGGAGGATGGTCGGTTTCAAGAGGAGAACTGGCGCGTGCGCAAGGACGGGTCGCTCTTTTGGGCTAGCGTGACGATTACCCCACTGTATGACAAGGCTGGCGAAATCCGGGGTTTCGGCAACGTGACGCGTGACATCACCGAACGCAAGCACGGCGAGACTAAGCTTCAATCTCTTATCGAACGTCTATCGCTCGCCACCGTAGTTGCAAAAGCGGGGGTGTGGGAGTGGGAATTGCCCAGTAATACGATCACCTGGGACACAACGATGTTTGAAATCTACGGGCTTGGGCAAGGTAACGGAACGCCGGAAGACAAATGGTCGAGACAGATGCCATACGAACAGTGGGCCTCAGCCGTTCATCCCGATGATTTGCCTGCAGCGGAAGAAATGTTGCAGCGAACGATCAAGGAGAGAATTCAAGGACTTCAGGAATTTCGTATCATCCGGCCCGATGGATCTGTAAGAAACATTTTGGCGATGCAAACCTCGGTTATGGATGTATCTTCGACGGTCGTCCGGGTCGTCGGAGTGAACACTGACATCACCGAACGGAAGGAGGCGGACGCGGCCAAAGAAAAGAAAGGCGTCGAGCAGTTGAGGTTTAAGGACGACTTTCTGTCACACGTCTCCCACGAGCTTCGCACGCCCCTCACCGCCATAAAGCAATTTACGGATATTCTGTTGGACGGAATGGCAGGAGACCTAACGCAAGATCAGTGCAAATATCAGCGCATCGTTTTGAAGAATATTCTACAGCTTCAGTCGATGATCGACGACTTATTGGAAGTCACTCGTCTCGAAAGCAGACAACTCGTCATCGAACCGAGAGCGATCTCTGTATCAGACATCGTAGTCGATGTTGTTGAGTCTTTGCGCGGATCGGCGGAGGCTAAAAATGTGGGTTTGTCCTGCGACATGCCCTCCGGCCTACCCACGGCCTACGCCGATCCGACCCGTCTGGGTCAAGTCTTGATCATCCTGATCGACAACGCACTAAAATTTACTCCCCATGGGGGTACCGTACATGTTCGCGCGCGATCTAGTGAGCAACATCGTGGACTCGTATTATTTGAAATTTCCGATACTGGATGCGGTATTGCCGCGGACAAATTGACCAAAATCTTTGAACGACTATACCAAGTAACGAATGTCACGCAGTCCAGCCGCAAGGGCCTGGGACTCGGCTTGTTTATCTGCCAAGGATTAGTGACCCGGCAAGGCGGCCAAATCTGGGTCAAGAGCGAGTTAACGGAAGGGAGCACCTTTTCTTTTACGCTCCCGGTCTTTTCTCTCGAGCCCTTCCTCGCCCCGCTGCTTACGAATGATAACTGGCCTGCTGAATCGTTGGCTCTTATTTCACTTGAGGTCGAGTCGCAAGGACTGTGGCCTTCCGAAGAAGCACACGAAGAGTGGTCCCGCGAAGCTAGTCGCCTCGTCCGAGGATGTATGTTGCCTGACAGGGACGTGGTCTTACAGCAAACACGGCTCCAGGGAGGAGCAGAAAGGTTCTTTGTCGCAGCCTTTGCCGACGAGAAGGGTATTTCCGTACTTACCAACAGAATTCGTCAGCAGCTCGGGCTTCTCCCGCAATCGAAAGAAGAGAATGTTTTGATTTCCGACACAGTGTTAAGCTCCTTTCGGCCAGAAGCTACGCCTCCGGAAAACATGGTGGCCAGCTTGGCTTCGCGCCTTGAAGCGTCGATCAAATCTCACAATGCTAGCCGAGGTAATCTACTATGAGCAATAGCACTATCCTTGTCGTCGAGGACGATGACGATATCAGTCTAGGCTACCGAGTGGTTCTGAACGCCCACCACTACAACACCTTCTTTGCAATCGACGCAGAGTCCGCAGTAAGTGAATCTCTTCGGCTCAAACCTGACTTGATCATCTTGGATCTTGGTCTGCCTGGAGTTGGTGGCGGCTTGGGCGCTCTGGAAGCATTCCAGGGAAATCCAGTTCTTTCTAGTATCCCCGTCATTGTGGTTTCCGGTCGCGACCCAAGTGGAAGCAAGCCTCTCGTTCTGAAAGCTGGTGCCAAGTCTTTCATTCAGAAGCCATTTAATAATGACGACTTGTTAGCTACGATAGGGCAACTCTTGCCGCCAAACTAGGTTGTCTCGACCAACAGTCGATTTTCCACTCTATCAATCCGACGATCTCGTCGCTTCACTTGGGGGAGGCGCGCAAATCAAGAACTTTCAGGATACGGAATAAGCAGGTTTTGGGCGTGGAGAAGGACATCTCAGGGTGCAAGCGGGTTCGCATGTACCGATCAAGGCTCTCCACCGGCGCAAGGTGGCCCAGCGCGCTGGCATTCGCCTTGAGCAGGCAGGAGACGTTACAACAGTAAAGACCCTAGGTATGTATTGGATGGTCGTCAACCAGGCACTGGTAACAGGCGGGGATTCAAGCCAACGGGCCGCTGATTTTCCATTGTGAGCGACAAAGCTCAGACAGTCGCTGAGGGAGAAGGCTATGCTGGAACATTCCCCAGGGTCTTCCGTCACCGATACTCCTGGGGACGGTTGGACTAGCGGAGACGAACAGTGTCAGAAGATCGGCGGAGGGTATAAGGCACTGAAGTTCAGATTTTTACTGTTTCTCTGAATGGAGCCGACATTTTATCTACGCCGATCCAGAGTCCAACGTCATGGGTAAGAGAAAAACAAAAGAGCACAGAGTGTAAAGCGACACTTGCCGAAGTCCGCAAGGAAATGGCAAAGCCGAGGGCGGCCATGTCTGCGCGAGAGGATTGCCAAATTGCTCGAGAGGAAGTTCTAGTCGCGGAGGACAAGGTTGAGAAGTGAACCATGAACCTGCAAATCATTACCGCCATGATAATCAATGAACCCCAACTTCCTAAACCTGGTCATGAAAAAGCTCACCCGCGAGCGAGTCGTGCCTACCATCTCTGCGAGGGTCCCCTGGCTGATATTGGCAATTAGCGTCTCGGGGGCGCCTTCCTTGCCGAAGTGAGCCAGCAGTTCACCGCATGCTCTTCCCTTTCCCAGCGAGACGCAAAACATCAGATGGGACGACACAGACATGCCAAAACGCAACCTCCGCCTGATGACTGCTCACAAACAACCTCAATAGCTGGTCAATCGTATACAGTCCCGAACGTGACATGCGGGCACACTGACGGGAGAGGTAATTATTTATGGCTGACGCCGAGACCCCTGTCCCGCAACAAGCCTCCACTCCAAAGGAGCGGGTGGCCCAAGTCTTGCAACGTTGTAAACCGCAGATCATCGACACCTGGTTAAGTCGCGTAAAACAGAACGAGCAACTTACTGGCGTTACTCTCACCGACCACGCGCGCACGAAATACCTACCCAAACTGATCGACGACCTGATCAAACGTCTAAGGCTGGATAGCGCGCACGGAAAGGAAAGCGACTCGGCCCCTTCCGCCGCCGCCGCAGCCCACGGAAAGATGCGGAAATCCCAAGGCTACTCTCCTGCGATGCTGGTACACGACTCACGAATTCTCCAGGTGAGCCTTTTCGGGACGCTGCAAGACAATCTTAGCGTTCTGGATTTTAGCTTGCTGTTGCCCGACATCATGACCGTCGCGGATGAAGTGGATTCGCAACTAACACAGGCGATGGACAGCTATATGGATACGGTGCCGAAGCCGGTTGCGCCCTAGTCAATCATCGGGTGTTACCGAGCGCCGCGAAGCGGCAGAGTTAGGTTGTTCAACCGTGAGACCACCAAACTAGTCGAAGCTCCCTCCCCCACCACAGTCGCCTGGTGCAGAAATCCTGGCATCATTTACTTCATAGCGGCTGGTGAACCGCCGGTCGCAATTAAGATCGGGATGGCGGCGATAACCAGCAACCGGGGTTTGAAGGCCACCATCGTGCGGCGGTTGTCGCAGATTCAGTCGTGTAACCATGAACCCGCATCGCCTATTGGGCGTAATACATTTCACTCACGGCCTGTATCCGACGGGGGATGCGGAAGCGAAGGAGCGGCAGCTCCATACTGAGTTTAAGGATCTATGTCGCTTTGCGGCATACACGCGCGGCGCGGAGGGGTTCGATCCTGCGCCCGAGCTTCTGGCGCGTATCGAACAACCCGCAACGACGCCTGAGGCATTGCAGCTTCCAAGATCCTTCCCTTCGGTAAACGGGCCGGAGTGATGCAATCATCTCTGGGTTAGGAGCACATAGAAGAACGATTCCCTAAGAGTGCGTTGCTAGGTTCTCTCCCGCCATTGCAGGAGCTGAGCTTGTGCGCCGGTCGTGGAACTCACTAGGCCCGCCTTCACGCTGCTCTGCGACGAACTGTTTTAGCAAGCAGTGAACCACTTCCCTCCGGCAGGCCGCTGGAGTACGATCCTTCCGCATGGACTACCACGACACCTACGTCAACAAGTGACGCCCGCTGGATCGACGAAAAAGATTGGCTCGTGAATGTGGTCGGAGTAGAGGGCGAGGAGGACTACGAAAGCCTGGACCACATCGGTAGGCTTCTCGCTTTCGCCTTCGTCACGAACACGCGTGTGGTTGGTCAAGTCGACGATTCCAACCCGAAGTTCCTCCACTGCGAGCTGTGGTCCTCATTCGCGTCCGAGGGTGGCAAGAAGGTGTTCCTGTTGGTGAGCGAGGACGGATACGGGAACCCAGGCGAAGAAGGGACGCTGACACTACCATAGAGTCTGGATGATCTGCCGTTACTCCAACCGCTGACCGCTCTGTTCCCCAAGGATGCGATGGACCACATCCTGGCTGTCCTGTTTCTGACGGTAGCTCTGCGCAACCAGAACATGCGCGCCATCGAGGAAGCCAGCTAGGCGTCCGAATCGCCAAGCTCGCGTGCGGCCGGAGATGAGAACGTGATGAAGAAGGCGAGCTAAGGCGGCGGTTCAGCGTTAAAGAAGAGGAGGGGACAAATGGCACTGGGTAAGGAAATCAAGAAGGTAGAAGCCCTCATCAAGATTCAAGAAAAACTGAGCCACGAGCCGAGGGACGGGAGACCTGTGATCGAGGGTGTGGCAGAGTTGTGGCAGCAACAGCTCAAACAATCCAAAGACTACCTCAAGAAACTGCGCACACTCCGCAAAGAGCAGAAGAAACACAAGAGGCGCTGAATCCGCTACCGCACTCCCCCCTCAACGGCTCCAGCGCCCCCTTTTGTCGAGGAGTATATTACAGAGGTCGCCGCTGGTCGAGTGTGCGCCAGCCACCCCACTTTAACTCCCATTCCGGTACCACGGGTGTCCGTTTCCCGTTGCGACTCATAACCTGCTATAAGGGGTTGCCTTACGTTTTGGGCCGAACCTTGGGAGTTACTCAAAGGCCCTGCCCTCCATGACCCCTCGTGGAAGCAGGGCTTTTTCTCTGGGAAAATTAGAATCCCCCGCCCAAGCTTGCGGGACATATCTTAGGCGGGGGGTCATTCCGGTGTGATAGCGAATATCGCACGGGTCCTAGGAGTGTTGTCTGTGACGGATGACCACGTTTTCCCTGTGGGAAAGCGACGCCCCATTAGGACTCTACCCAAGTGTTAGGACACAACCCCCGGTTCCTCAGCAGTCAGGGCATCGCCGCCAGCCGTCCGATATTTCTGGACACGGTCCTGCCCCTGTTTCAATTCTTGCGGTCGCCACAGCGCCTCAATTTCATGGCCAAACGGTTTGGTCGCTTTCACCACCACATACCCGTGGCGTCCGTCGATTCTTATGATGCGCACGATGCGACCTTCTTCTTGCGTGATTTCATTGTGGACCAAGTCCCCTACGCAGAGTCTCACGGAGTCCTCTCTTGCTGGCGATAAACAGAACAGCAATCCGGCCAAACAAACGTAAGCTTCTTTCGGCTCGGTTCGTCGGTCGGGGCTGACGAGTACGGCTAGGCTCTTGGACTCCTTCGGGCGGAGAAAGTCGCCGGACAACATCATAGATTCCCCCCAAGCGGCCCGCGCGGTTCGCAACCAGATGCTGAAATGTTCTATCTCAGCCCGCATAAGGAAGTCTGTGACAGACATCACAAACAAGTTGACACTCTGGATACGCGGCAGAGGTCACCAAGCAAGCATCCAGCCACAGGCCCTAAATCCCCAGGCCGTCCTCAAGCCAGACCAGCTTCTCGTCATACCTCACGCCGCTCCAAACTGGGAAACGTTAAACGCGCTTTATCCACAAGACTATGTGACGAACGTCACTGACATCCTCAAAACCAAGGGCATATCTTTCTCCAGAATCGAAGCGTCTGGATTGCACGGTGCAAACTCAAATAAGGAGAACGCATGTCGCAGAGGAACCAAGAACAGATGGAACAACTGATGGCGGAGCGATGGCAAAGTCTGAAGACAAGAGCCCAGAACGAAAGAAACGCCGAGAAGCTCATCAAGCTACTTGAAGAGATCGATGACCTGCTGTTCAACGTCGAGATGATCGTTGCTGTCGAGTACGGACAGGGGCACATGAGAGACCACAGTTAGCGTTCACGCACTATCACGTCGCAAGGAGAATCTCTTATGCCAGCCGCCGTCCCAATCCCTGCCGCCCAGTACCTCCGAGTGTCCACTGATCAACAAAAGGTGTCACTGGCATATCAAGCTGCCGCAATCCAGCGCTATGCGGACACTCATGGGTTCAAGATTGTCCAGAGCTACGAGGATAGAGGCAGAAGTGGGTTAACGTTAAAGCATCGGGAGGGTCTCGCTCGCTTCCTGCAAGACGTGGTGCGTGAAGGCGGTGCGTTCAAGGCGGTCCTTGTTTATGACCTGAGCCGTTGGGGAAGGGTTCAGGACACAGACGAGGCGGCACATTACGAGTTCCTCTGTAAGAGCGCCGGAGTCGCTGTCCATACTGCGCCGAATCGTTGCCGCGGAGTATAGCGGTGAACTCTCTCAAGCGCCTGTCTCGCAGCTCAGTATAAAGCAGAGATCAATGCTGGTCGAGACTCCCGTCCTCGCTTCGGTACCGTCCTAACACTGAGTCGCTTGGAATTTGCACAGTGGGCGGATGTTCATCCGTCACAGACAATGCTTGCCGAAGTTGTTGGAAGAAATAAGGCGTTTTGAATCAGGCGGCTCCGAATCCCTCCCTCTCCGCCACGCAGTCTTGACTGCAGAGAATATCTGCGGTTCTTCCCTCGAAATACGCGGACTGGAGAGAATGGACTGCTTGTCGTCGAGAGGTCTCAATGCCTCGCTTTTTCTCTGGAGGGCAGAATGGCAGTCCGGTTTCTCCGGTTTGCCTCAGGCGAATGCAATGCGATAACAAACCGATGATGTGGCGAAACCCGCTTGACTTTGCGGGAACTGTCTCAGGGCCGCGTTCGGCGTTTCCTAGAAGCCCGCTTATGGCTGACCTGGCAAGCCATAGCCAAAGCGGGACTCAACGAGCGCATTGGGCTGTTGTCGGCAACCGAGATGTCGCAGGGCAGGGTCAGGAATAGAAGCCGACGTGGTTGACAGATTGAACCGTGGCCTGGCGGCGGACGGAGAGACGAGCAGTGGCCTATTGGCACGGTCTACATCAGGCCTTGCCCGCGCGGGTCATTCAGTTGCAAGGTCTTCGTAACTTCGCTGTCGGAGAGCGCATTCAGGAAAGGCGATCGCAGCAGGGAAACGTCCAGTGCCGTCTTCAGCGCGTCATCGAAAATCGCAGCGCATGTGCCGTTGGCAAAATCGGCGATGACGATCGTGTCCTTGCTGGTCAAGCACTTGCCAATTGCGAGTCGTGAATCTGTACACTTGCAACCGGAGTTAGCGGAACAATCTGTTTGCCATCTTCCGCTGTAACGACTCTATTCGCCTTTGGCCGTTGCTTATTGCCTTTGCTCCTGATCTCCTGCTCCATTCTCGACCATCACTCTCCCTTTCCGTGAACGAGCGCCCCGGCCCTCGTCGCCCAATTTCTGGACTCTTGTCTCGTACCGATAGACACTCGACCCTCGCACGCAATTGCCTTCCCAACGTTTTCAGCGGTTTACGCTTTGGCCTCCAAACTGCTTCTCTTATCTCGCTCAGCGATGCTGATCGCGCCGCGACTCCATGTGGCGCTTCGGCCCGGAGCCAATATTTTTTCAGCGAGCCGCCATGAATACTTCCATATCCCGAAACCTTCTCCTTATTTTGCTGGCCCTGGTGTTTGTATTCGCCGGGCTGCCATCGGCGCAAGCCGCAACGTCTATCACCACCACCT
>Ga0181537_10000612_pt1 | contig 33250 bp, 28 predicted proteins | sample PEATcosm2014_Bin_39_FD_119765 | JGI IMG/M metagenome (GOLD analysis project Ga0181537, IMG submission 119765) | Peatland microbial communities from MTU Mesocosm Facility, Houghton, MI, USA - PEATcosm2014_Bin23_10_metaG | ecosystem: Environmental > Terrestrial > Soil > Wetlands > Peat | place... | reverse complement strand
TCCCGGTCCCGCCACATAGAACATGTCCAGGTCATATTTCTTGATGACGCGGTTCAAATGCACGTAGATGAAATTCTGTCCGGGCGTCGTCCCCCAATGCCCCACGACCAGCGGCTTCACATCCGACAGTTGCAGCGGCCGTTTCAGCAGCGGATTGTCGTACAGGTAAATCTGACCGACGGACAAATAGTTCGCCGCGCGCCAGTACGCATTCATACGGTGGAGTAAATCCGGAGCCAGCATTTCCGTGGGCATAGCGAGAGTTTCCTTGTTGCCGGTCGGCGCCCTACGACCGCCTGCATGGGAAGCGCCTGCGGGCGACGTCGCGGACCGAATCTGCGGAGGGTGGATTGAGCGTCAGTTGACTCTGCGCGGTGACTCCCCCCGCATCTGTGCGCCAACGCACTGAAGCGGGCTGGCCCGCGGATCATTGCGCAGTAGGCGATATCTGACAGACGCTCTCTCGCAAAGCCGTATGGAGCGCCGCGCGCGATCCCGGCATGATCGCCGCTCGCAGCGACGTGGCCACCGCGCCCGCAAGGACTTCCTCATGAGCAGCAGCATTCGTCGAGTCACGCCGATCGTCCCGTCAGTGCTGGCGTCGCTGTTGCTGTCGCTCATCGCCGTCTCGAGTCCGTCCGCGGCGAGTTTCGATCTGCCGCCGCTCAATTCGCCCGCCAGCACCGAACATCATGCGGGAAAAATGGTGTGGGCGGATCTGGTGACGCCGGATTTGGCCGCGGCGGAGCGGTTTTACGGCGGGCTCCTGGGCTGGACATTTCAGACCGTGCACAGCGGCGATCCCGACTATGCGATTGCGCTCGCCGGCGGCGTGCCCGTGGGCGGGCTGCTGCAAAAGCCGATTCCGGCCGGCGAGCATCGACAGTCAGCCTGGCTCACCTTCTTCGCCGTGCACGATGTGGACGCCTCGAAGAGGGACGCGTTGGCGCGTGGCGCCAAGGTCGTGGCCGACACGAAGAGCTATCCACACCGCGGCCGTCAAGCCGTGCTGGCCGACTCGGAAGGCGCCGTATTCGCCATTCTGGCCTCGAGCAGCGGCGATGCGCCGGATTATCTGGCGGCGCCGGGGGAATGGATCTGGAGTTCGCTGCTCTGCCAGGATCCCGACGCAGAGGCGGCTTTCTATCAGGAGATGTTTGGCTACGATGTGTTTGACCTGGCGAGCGACGACGGCCTCACGCACTTGATCTTGTCGAGCGACGACTATGCGCGCGCCAGCGCCAATGCGTTTCCCGCGGATTCGCGTCGCCGCCATGCGCACTGGCTGAACTTCGTGCGCGTCGCGAGCACCGCCGACATGCTCGACAAGGTCGTCGCCGCGGGCGGCCGCGTCCTGGTCGAGCCGCACGTGGATCGCCACGGCGGACTGGTCGCAGTGGTTGCCGATCCGGCGGGAGCACCCTTTGGGCTGATGGAGTGGACCGCCGGCGACAGCAAAGTGGAGCCGCAATGACACTCATTCATGCACGCCGCCTGGCGGCAGCCTTCTCCGGGATCGGCCTCCTGATACTCGGCGCCTGCGCGGTCACCGGCGTGGGCGTTGACGGCAGCGTGGGCGTCGGCTACGACGCCGGCTACTATGAACCTTACGGCTATGACTACGGCGGCTGGGGTGGCGCCTACCGGGTCGGTCCGGGACGAGGCGGCGATCGCCGCGGCGGTGGCCCTCATCCCGGGGGCGCAGGGCACGGGTATCGGCCGGCGCCCTCCTCCCGGCCGACCCCGTCGATTCCCAGTGGATCCAGAGGGGGATCTCGAGCGCGCTAGCCAATTGCAAAACAGCCCCGCAATTGCAAAACAGCCCCGCCACCCCATACCATGGCTGCGTTGCCAGCCAACCCCGCCGAAACCCGCCGCATCCTGTTTGCGAGCCTCATCGGCACCACCATCGAGTTCTTTGATTTCTATATCTACGCCACGGCCGCCGTGCTGGTCTTTCCCACGCTGTTCTTCCCCAAAGGCGATCCCGCCACGGCCAAGCTGCAGTCCCTGGCGACCTTCGCGCTGGCGTTCTTCGCCCGTCCCGTCGGTTCGGCGCTGTTCGGGCATTTCGGCGATCGCGTCGGCCGCAAGGCCACGTTGGTCACCGCCTTGCTCACGATGGGAGTGTCCACCGTGCTCATCGGCCTGTTGCCGACGTATGCCTCGATCGGCGTGGCGGCGGCGGTGTTGCTCGCGCTGTGCCGACTGGGACAGGGCCTGGGACTCGGCGGCGAATGGGGCGGGGCAGTCCTGCTCGCCACCGAGAATGCGCCTCCCGGCCGACAGGGATGGTACGGCATGTTTCCGCAGCTCGGCGCACCGCTCGGGTTTCTGTGCTCGACCGGGGTGTTCCTGCTGATCGGCGACGGCCTGACCGACGCGCAACTATTCAGCTGGGGTTGGCGAGTGCCGTTCCTGGCGAGCGCCGTGCTGGTGCTGGTCGGACTCTATATAAGACTGCAGTTGGTGGAGACGCCGGCCTTCAAACGCAGCCTGGCGCAGGGCGAGCGGGTGAGGGTCCCCTTTCTGGTGGTGTTCTCGAAATATCCCCTGCATCTCGTGTTGGGAACGCTCGGCGCGACGTGCACGTTCGTCGTGTTCTATTTGATGACGGTGTTTGCCTTGGGCAGGGCCACCGGCTCACTCGAGTTCGGCCGCCAGGAGTTCTTGATCTTGCAGATGATCGGTGTGCTGTTCTTTGGATTCACCATCCCCATCTCGGGCGCCATTGCCGATCGCATCGGCGGCCGCACGATGTTGATCATCGCGACGTCGCTGATCATCGCCTTCGGTTTCGCATTCGAACCGCTGTTCGGTTCACACGGAACGGGGAAAGCATTGTTGTTCCTGGTGCTCGGCTTTACCGTGACCGGTCTGACCTATGGTCCCTTGAGCAGCGCGCTCGCGGCGCTGTTTCCGACCGCGGTTCGCTACACGGGAACCTCGGTCGCGTTCAATTTCGCCGGCATTTTGGGCGCGGCGCTCGCACCGTCGATTGCGGCCTCGCTGGCATCGCATTACGGCGTCGCCTATGTCGGGTACTATTTGTCGGGCGCCGGGCTCGTGACCTTGGCCGCCTGGCTGCTGATCGGCCGGCTGCCCGCTGAGAAGGCAGCGCGCTGAGAGAGCAGCTGCGCGCTGAGAGAGCAGCTGCTCGCTGAGGGAGGGTTTCGCTCAGACGACGGAGGTCAGCCAGCGAGTCAACTTGCCCGCATCCATCGCGCCGATTTGACGCGCGATTTCCTTGCCTGCGCGGAACACGATCATGGTCGGAATGCTGCGAATCTGGTAGCGGGTCGCCGGCGCCGGCTCATCCTGGGTGTTGAGCTTCGCGAAGCGTAATTTGGGCTCGAGCTGCCGTGCGGCCGCCTCATAGAAAGGCGCCATGGCTATGCAGGGCCCGCACCATGGCGCCCAGAAATCCACCACGAGGGGCAGATCGCTTCGCGTCAAATGCCGGTCGAAATTCGCCTCGGTCAAATCGACCGGCTTGCCATCGAACAGCGCGAAGTGACATTTCGGACAGCGCGGGCCATCGGCCAATCGTTCGCCCGGCAGGCGCACGACCGAGTCGCAATGCCCGCACACCACCTGGATACCCTGTTGAATTCCGTCGCTCATGGCACGCGCACCTATTTAGGTTGGGCAACCAAGATCACGAAGCTGTTCGGCACGATGCTCGGACGCGGATGCGGCTGCTCCCCGGTGGGGGGCGGCGCCGGCCCGAGTTTCGCGGCGGCCAAGAATATCTTGTGACTCGCGGGATCGAGCACCATGGTGCGCGCGCTGGTTTGGGTCGACACCGTGGCGAACACCCGATATTCGTCCGGCGTCTCCTGCCGGATGACGGTGAGCGTGCCGTCGATGCCGTTCGAACTGAACACCAGCCCAAGGTCCGGATCGTAGGCGGCCGCGTCGGGGCCGCTGCCGATGACGATCCGGGCAACCTGCTTGCCGGACACCGAATCCGTCACGGCCATGATCTGGTTCTCACACACGGAGAATAAACGATGATGCGCCGAATCGAGCGCAAGACCCGTGGGTCTTGCGCAGTCCGTCAGGGGCCAGGCCGCCTTCACGGACAGCGACTTGGCGTCGATGGCGACGAGCTTGCCCGGATCCGTTTCGATATTCACGAACACGGTTCCGGCCGCGTCCGTGGCCATGAATTCCGGCGGGCCGGGCAGCGGCACGGTCGCCACGACCTGCAGGGTTCCCGCATCGAGTACCGACAGGTTGGATGATTCACCGTTGGCGGTGATGATGTGATCGTGCTGCGGTTCGTAGAGGATGGCGTCGGGTTTCTTGCCCGATACGGCGACTTCTTGCACGACGCGCAACGTGTCGAGTTCAAACACCGACACCGTGTCCGCGCGTCCGTTGCTCGTGAAGCCGCGCTTGTGCGCCGGCGCGAACGCGATGCCATGAACGCCCGTGGTGTGCAGAATGGTTCCCGCCACTTTGCCGCTGACCGTCTCGACCACCTCGACGCGGTCGCCGCGGCTCACGAACAACCGGGCGCCGCCCGCGTCCAGCGCCAGGTAATCCCAGCCACCTTCGCCCGCCAGCGGCCAACTTTGCGCCACCGTGTAGTCAGCCACCGGGATCGGCGAAGTCTCCGCGGCACGGGCCCCGACCACCGGCGTGGCCCCCAGCAGCGCGTACGCCGCAACCGACGCGTACGCCGGCAATACAGAAGTCCTCGGCACGGTTGAACCTTAAGGCACTCGATGGACTGATAGTTTACCCATATTGGCTGGAGGGACAAAAAGATCGGCGGCGAACATCGGCGTATCACAACGTGGGCGCATCGCGCGTCGCCAAGTGTAATATCTACATTTTCGGGCGTCGCCGAGCGCATTATCGCCGCCGCGCACGCGGAGTGACTTGACTGATGGCTATGTCCGGCGACCCTGTGGAAAATCTCTTCGCTGCCATCGATGCGCGGCGCGACGAGCTCGTCGACTTGACGCGGCAGCTATTGAAGTTTCCGACGGTCAATCCGCCCGGCGAGGCCTATCGCCCCTGCGCGGAATTCATCGGTGAGCGCCTGCGGGCCCGCGGCTTCGCGATCGACTATGTTCGTGCGCAGGGGACGCCCGGCGACGAGGATCGTTATCCGCGCATCAACATCGTGGCGCGGCGCGAGGGCGCGACGCCGGGACCGTGCGTGCATTTCAACAGCCACATCGATGTGGTGCAGACCGGGGCAGGGTGGACGCTGGATGCGTTTGCCGGAGTCGTCAAGGACGGCAAGGTGTATGGCCGCGGCGCCTGCGACATGAAGGGCGGCCTTGCGGCGTCGATCATCGCGGTCGAAACCTTGATCGATGCCGGCGAGAAGTTGCCGGGAACGTTGGAGATCTCCGGCACCGTCGATGAGGAATCGGGCGGCTATGGCGGCGTGCACTATCTGGCCGAGCGCGGCTGGTTCTCGCCGCCGCGAGTCGATCATGTGATCATCCCGGAGCCGCTCAATGTCGACCGCGTGTGCATCGGACATCGCGGCGTGTGGTGGGCCGAGATCGAAACGCACGGCCGGATGGCGCATGGCTCCATGCCCTTTCTCGGCGATTGCGCCGTGCGCCACATGAACGCCGTCATCGAGCGCTTCGAGCGCGATCTGTACCCGAAGCTCGCGGCGCGGCGCACGGACATGCCGGTGGTGCCTTCCGGCGCGCGCCAGTCGACCCTGAATATCAACTCGATTCACGGCGGCCAGCCTGAGGGCGCAGGATATCCCGCGCCCTGCGTACCGGATTCCTGCCGCATGGTCATCGACCGCCGGCTGCTCATCGAGGAGAGCTTCGAGGGCGTCAAGGGCGAGGTGCGCGAGCTGCTCGATGAGCTCGCGCGCGAGCGCGCCGGGTTCGCTTACAGCATTCGCGATATTTTTGAAGTCAGGCCCACCATGGCGGATCGCCGCGGCCCGGTTGCCCGCAGCACCGCCGCCGCAGTGCGGCGCGTGATCGGCAGGGACCCGGAGTTCATTTGTTCACCGGGCACCTACGATCAGAAGCACATCGATCGGGTCGGCAAATTGCGGGACTGCATCGCCTACGGACCCGGCATTCTCGATCTCGCGCACCAGCCGGATGAGTATGTGCTGATCGATGACATGGTGACGTCGGCGAAAGTCATGGCGCTGTCCGCCCGGTCACTGCTGTACCGAAGCGCGTGACGCGCAGCCGTCGAGCGGCCGTGCTGGCCATGTGCACGGGGCTGTTGCCGTTTGCGGCACTGCCGTCGCCGGCGCGAGGCGCACCGGCTGCTTCCGGGGTGACGATCGGCATGCAGCTCGAGCCGCCGATTTTGGACCCCACGGCGAGTCCCGCCGCGGCCATTTCCGAGGTTCTCTACGGCAATGTATTCGAAGGCCTTGTGCGCTTCGCCGCAGACGGGTCGGTCGAGCCGACCCTCGCCGACTCGTGGGAGATCTTGGACGACGGCTTGTCGTACGTGTTTCATCTGCGGCACGGCGTGCGTTTTCATGACGGCAGCGCCTTCGACGCGGCCGCCGTGAAGTTTTCGCTGGATCGCGCGCGCGAGCCCAAGTCGGTGAATCCGCAAAAATCGCGCCTGGCGAAAATCCGCAGCGTCGATGTCGTCGACCCGTTCACCGTGCGCGTGAATCTCGCGCAACGTTCGGGAGGACTCCTGCAGTCGCTCGCCTTCGGATCGTTCGTCATGGTGTCGCCGAGCTCGGCGGCCGCCGATGCGGCGCAGCCCGTCGGCACGGGTCCGTTTCGATTCTCCGCCTGGCGCCGCGGCGACTCGATTGCGCTCGTCCGGAATTCCGACTACTGGGGCACCCCGGCCAAATTGAGCGAAGCGACCTTCAAGTTCATCGTCGATCCGACCGCCGCGTACGCCGCGCTGATGGCCGGGGACGTCGACGCCTTCGCGAATTACCCGGCTCCCGAGAGCTTCGCGCAATTTGCCGCCGACCCGCGCTTCGCGGTGTTCGCCGGTTCGACCGAGACGGAGACGATTTTGGCGCTGAACGAGCGGGTCGCGCCGCTCGGCAATCTCCTGGTGCGCCGCGCGATTTCCTACGCGCTCGATCGCCGCGACATCATCGATGGCGCGATGTACGGCCATGGCACGCCGATCGGCAGTCACTTTCCGCCCCGCAACCCCGCGTACCTCGATCTGACCGGGATGTATGCGCACGACCTGGCCAAGGCGAAAGCGCTGTTGACGGCGGCCGGTTACCCGCACGGATTGTCGCTTTCGCTCAAATTGCCGCCGCCGAGCTATGCGCGGCGCGCCGGGGAGATCGTGGCGGCTGAACTCGCCCGGGCCGGAATACGGGTGAACATCGAAAACCTGGAATGGGCCCAGTGGCTGGATCAGGTTTTCACGCGGCATGACTACGACATGAGCATCGTGGGTCATGCCGAGCCGCTGGACTACGACATCTACGCGCGCGATGACTATTACTTCGGCTACAGGAGTGCCGACTTCAAGGCATTGCTGGCGACGCTGGATGACACCCTCGACGCGTCGCGCCGGCGGGAGTTGTTGCAGCAGATTCAACGCAAGCTCGCCGAGGATGCGGTCAACGGATTTCTCTTCCAGTACCCACGGTTGGATGTATGGAATGTCCGCCTGCAGGACGTCGGCTTCGACAATGTGCTCGGCGTCGTCGACTTGAGCCGCGCGCACTTTGCATCGGCCGCGAGCGCGAGGGTCAATTCCGCGGTTGCCCTCGCACGGCCGCTCACGTGGCACGTCGCCGGCGGACTCCTCGGCGCCGGCGTCGTGATCCTGTGCGTGTGGGCAGCCCGCAGGCAGGGAGCCGCGTACTTGATGGAGCGATTAGCCGTGATGGCGGCGACAATGTTGGCGGCCACGGCGGTCGTCTTCGTGATGGTGCAGGTGGTGCCGGGTGATCCCGTGCGCTTCATGATGGGACTGCAGGCCGAGCCGGATACCGCCATGGCCTTGCGCCATCAGCTCGGCCTCGATGCTGCCCCGCTGCAGCGCTATGGCCGTTGGATCGCGGGACTGCTGCAGGGGGATTTCGGGGTGAGCTACACCTACCGCATTCCGGTCGGTTCGCTCATCGCCGAGCGGCTGCAAGTTTCCCTGCCGCTGGCGCTCTATGCCCTGTTGCTGGCCGCCGCCGTGGCATTTCCGGTGGGCTTGGCGGCCGCGGCGCAGCGCGGACGCGCGGGCGACGCGGTATTGTCGAGCGTGACGCAGCTGGGATTGGCGATCCCGAATTTTTGGGCAGGGATGTTGTTGGTGATGGTGTTTGCCATCGGGCTGCACGTCGCATCCGCGGGCGGCTTTCCCGGGTGGGATGCGGGGTTCTGGCCCGGTGTCAAGGCACTGACGTTGCCGGCCATCGCCCTCGCCATGCCCCAGGCCGCGATCCTGGCCCGGGTATTGCGCGGCGCGCTGATCGACACCCTGCACGAAGACTACATTCGCACAGCGCGGGCGAAGGGCGCCGGCGAGCGGCACGTGCTGTGGCATCACGCACTGCCAAATGCCTTGGTGCCGGTGCTCACCATCCTTGGCATGCAGTTCTCATTCCTGCTGGCGGGCGGCGTCATCATCGAGAACGTATTCTTCCTGCCGGGCTTGGGCCGGCTCGTCTTCCAGGCCATCGCGCAGCGTGACTTGATCGTCGTGCAGAGCGTCGTGGTGATGCTGGTATTCGCCGTGGTGACGGTGAGTTTTCTGGTCGATCTATCCTATGCGTCGATCAATCCGCGCCTGCGGGCGGCGCCCGGCGTATGAGCCGCGGCGCTCCGCGCAATTTGGGTCTGGCCGCCGGCGCGGCGATCACCGCCTGTTTCATCGCCGTCGCGGTGCTCGCGCAATTCTGGACGCCGTACGATCCCGGCGCCCTGTCGATCGTCGATAAACTGCAGGCACCCAATCCGCGCCATTGGTTCGGCACCGACCACCTCGGCCGCGACGTGTTGTCGATGATCATGGCGGGCGCGAAGAACTCCGTCGGCGTGGCGCTGCTGTCGGTGGTCATCGGGGCCGGCGTTGGCGTGCCGCTCGGTCTCATCGCGGCGGCGTATCGCGGCGGCGTCGATGAACTGATCATGCGCGGCAACGATCTGGTGTTCGCATTTCCGGCTTTGCTGCTCGCGATCTTGATCACGGCGGTGTTCGGACCGGGCGCCGTCAACGCGATCATCGCCATCGGGATCTTCAACATCCCGGTGTTTGCGAGGGTCACGCGCGGTGGTGCGCTCACGCTGTGGACCCGCGATTACACTCTGGCGGCGCGCGCCGCGGGCAAGGGCCCGTCGAGAATCTCCGCCGAGCATATCCTGCCGAACCTGGCCGGCCTGTTGGCGGTGCAGGGAACCATCCAATTTTCGCTCGGCGTGATCGCCGAAGCGGGTCTGTCGTACGTGGGACTCGGCGCACAGCCGCCCAGCCCAAGCTGGGGACGGATGCTGAATGAGGCGCAAACGCTCACGGCCCTGGCGCCGTCGCTGGCTCTGTTTCCCGGAGGCGCCGTGGTTCTGTTCGTGTTGGGCTTGAATTTGCTCGGCGACGGATTGCGTCAGCGGCGCGAGCGGGCGTGATGACGTCGGGGGCTGCAACGCCGCTCCTGGAGATTGACTCGTTGAGCGTGTCCGTCGGCCCGGCGCACATCATCAAGAACCTGTCCCTGCGGCTGCACGCCGGTGAAACTCTCGGCCTGGTGGGCGCTTCCGGATCGGGAAAGTCGATGACGGCGCTGGCGATCATGCGGCTCCTGCCGGCGCTTGCCCGGACAACTGGGGCAGTGCGTCTGAATGGCGAGTCGCTGACGGGGATGAGCGAAGCGGGGATGCGGCGCGTTCGCGGACGCGCGGTCGGCATGGTTTTTCAGGAACCCATGACCTCGCTCAATCCGCTGATGTCCATCGGCGACCAGGTGGCGGAGACGGTGCGGCTGCATCGCTCCCTGAGGGCTGCCGAAGCGCGGAGTATGGCGCGCGACACGCTCGATCTCGTCGGTTTGAGCGGCGATCAGGGATCTCTCGATCGCCTGCCGTACGAATTGTCCGGGGGCCAGCGCCAGCGAGTGGCAATCGCCATCGCTGTCGTGCTGACCCCCGCGCTGCTGATTGCCGACGAGCCGACGACCGCGTTGGATGTCACTACTCAGGCACAGGTGTTGCAGCTCCTCAAGAATCTGGCGCGCGATCGCAAGATGGGCCTGATCCTCGTGTCGCACGATCTTTCCGTGATCGCTCAAATGACGGAGCGGGTGGCGCTCATGCATCACGGAGAGATTGTCGAGGAGGGCGCTTCATCGCGACTCGCGCGCGAATGGCATCATCCCTACGGCAGGGCATTGATCGCCGCCGCCGATCTGCAGCCGAAGCGCGGCCGGCCGCCGCGGGAGGGGGCGGCTGTGCGAGAGGGCGCAGCGTCGGGGGACCGCCGGTCGACGTCCGTGCTCGAGGTTCTCGATGTCGTTCGCGAATATCGGCGAGCACGCCGGTCACTGTGGCGCGCCGCGGCGCCGCTGCGTGCCGTCGACGGCGTGTCATTGCAGGTTCACGCGGGCGAAACCGTGGGTCTGGTCGGCGAATCCGGATCGGGCAAGTCGAGTTTGCTGCGTGTCATCCTCGCGCTCGAACGGCCGCTGTCCGGTGAGGTGCGGCTGCTGGGGGAGCCGTTTTCAACCGCGCGAGGAGCGCACTTGCATCGCCTCCGCCGTTCAATTCAAGTGGTGTTTCAGGATCCCTATGGAAGCTTCGATCCGCGGTGGCCGGTGGAGAGGCTGCTCGCCGAGCCGTTCTTCTTGTTGGATGCGCCGCTGCGCGCGGCGGAGCGGCACCGCAGAGTGGCCGCAGCGCTCGAACAGGTGGGTCTGTCGGCGGCCGATGCGGGCCGGTATCCGCACGAGTTCTCGGGCGGCCAACGGCAGCGTATCGCAATCGCCCGCGCGCTCATCACCGAACCCGCCGTCATCGCCTTCGATGAGGCGGTATCCGCGCTCGACGTGTTGGTGCGAGCGCAAATACTGGAGTTGCTGGCGGAGTTGTCTCAACGGCTGAGGCTGGCCTATTTGTTCGTCTCGCACGATCTGAATGTGGTGCGCTCCATCGCGGATCGAGTGTATGTGATGCACCGGGGCAGAATCGTGGAGGAAGGCGCGGCCGAAACCGTATTTTCAGCACCGCGACACGCGTACACCCGGTCACTGATGGCGGCCAACCCCCCGCGGCGCGCGTGAAACAAGGGATCGTTGCGGGAGCCGGGCATTGCGCCCGGCCCCAATGAAGTTGGGTCTCTCCTAGCGCGGTTGCGCGGCGATGACCGCCAAACCCTGCAGAACGAGATCCGGCACGATCTCGCCGCGTGCGCGCATGGTGCCGGTGATCATGCCGGCGTCGCCGCCGGTGATGAACAACTTGGGTTTGGCGCCGGTGCTTTGTTCGATCACTTCGGCGGCACGATCCGCCATGCCCGCCAACGCAAACACCGCGCCGCGCGAGACGGCGCCGATGGTGTTGTTCGCGAGAACCCCCGCCAGGGAGGGCGTGCTGTGCTCGGCCGCCTTGGCGATATCGCTGGTCTTGTTCATCAGAGCCTCACGCATCATATGGATGCCGGGGACGATCAGTCCTCCCAAGTGTTGGCCGTTGGCGTCGACGCTGTCGACTTTCACCGCGGTTCCGGCGTCCACCACACAGAGCGCTGAGCGCGCCTTGGTCCAGGCGCCGATCAGCGCCAGCCAGCGATCGGCTCCCAACAATGAAGGATCGAGATAGCCGTTGGTAAGCCCCTGAAACTCCTGTGCGGCGGTGACGAACTCGATTTTGACGCGAAACACCTTCTTCGTGAGTTTCGCGAGGGTTTTACCCATCGCGGGGCCCGCGACGTTGGAAACCAGAACCCGGCTCGGATTCTGCCCTGACTCGAACAGGGCGGTGGTCCAAATGCCGGGCTTCGCGTCTCGATGCACGACAGCCTGCTGATCGGACAGTCCGGTACTCGTGAGCCAGGCCCATTTCAGGCGCGTGTTGCCCACATCGATGACCAAAATCATTGTTAGTTTAACATCCTGTGTGCGCCGACCGCCGCGCAAGCGCGCAAGGATAGCATCCGGGCGAGGGCCTCAGGCGTGATGTGCGGCCTCCTCCGGCGTCGCCAACCCCGCGATCACGTTCGATAGTTCCTGCGACACGCGCTCATCGATTTCCGCGGCATGCTGCAAATGGACCGGATAGCGGATATGGGCCTCGACCGCCGTCGCCGAGAAGCTCAATTGAACCCGCGGCTGGGCGTCGCCGCCCGAATTCGAGGCGGTGGTTCGCTGAATCTCCTCGGATTGCCGGACGATTTCGTCGCGATAGTCCTTGGAGGCATCGTTCACCGCTGCGAGCAGCTTCTTCTTGGCCGCTGCCACATCAACACCCGCGGGAAGCGTGACCGCGATCTCGTGCCAGACCAGATTGACGCCATGAATCTGTTTGAATAGTCCGCTCGACACGGAGAAAACGATCGAGTTGGCAAATGCGACGACGCGTCCGGTGGGCGGAAGGGATCCATGGCCGCCGAGTTCCATGAGGTAGAGCCGCACCAGCCCGACTTCGATGACCTCTCCGGTCACGTCGCCGATCTGCACCCGGTCGCCGATGCGAATCCCGTACTTTCCGATCAGGAAAAAATAGCCGACGATGGACACGAGCACGCTTTGCATGGCGACGGCGAGGCCGGCGGTGATCAAACCGGCAAATGTCACGATCGATCCCAGTTCGCTCGCAAATGCGAAGCCGATGATCACGAAGACCAGGGACCAGAGCGCGATCCTGCGCACCAGCAGCAACTGATATCGACGCCGCGTGTCTTGCACGTAGCGCACGACGGCGCGCCGCCAGAGTTCGGCGCCGGTGAACACGATCGCCAACAGCACCGCGAGCACTGCGAAGCGAACGCCCAGGGTTCGGAGTGCGTTGCGATACTGGCCCGTCACGGCTTCGCGCCAGTTCGCCATGTTGCGGCGAAACTGCTCCAGCAGCACGCCTTCCTTGCTCAACGGAATCAACAGTGCCGAGGATTGCTTGAATTGAGCCGATAACGCATCGAGCTGATCGCGCACTTGGTTCAGGGTCGTGCTGTCGGCGGAATCCGCCTGGGTCGCCAATGCATCGCCGCGCGCCGAGAGCGCTTTCAATTGCGCGATGACCGGCGCGCGGGTTTTGGCGAACGTCGACTGTAGATCCAGGGTGCGCCGATCGACCAGATCGATGGTGGAGATCTTCTCCGACAGCCTCACGACATTCGCCCCCAAATCCCAGAGGCCGAAGCGAGCGGCGAGAATTCCGCTCGGTCCGGTCAGCGGCTGTAGGGGACCCGGCGCTGCGGCGGAGGTTGCGCCGGCGGTGGCAGCGCTTCCGGGGGCCGAAGCGTTCGACGGCGTGCCGGATGCCCCGGGAGCGGTGCCCGCCGATGCGGGCATTGTCACCGCCATCGCATCGATCTGCGCCTTCAGCGCGCCCGAACTGAGGCCGCCCGGGCCGCTTTGGCTGGTGAATGTCGACAAGGTTGCGAGCAGATTTTTGCGTGCGTTGATCAGCTCGAGCTCGCCTTGCAGCTCCGAGATTTTCGCTTCGAGCTCGACTTTCCGTGTCGGCCGCGCTTCTTTGATCTGGCGTTGATCTGAGTCCAGTTCGGCCTGCACCGCAATGCCTTGGGCGATGAACTTGCTTTGCAGCTGATTCAGGGTTTGCGATGCCTGCGCATCGCCGCCATTTGCGTTTTCCGGTTGTCTGGCGAGAATTTCGGCGTCGGCGCGCGCAATGTCGAACGCCAATCCGATGACTTGATTGGCGGTTTGGCGGTTGTCATACAGAATCAGAAGGTCGCTGGGCTCGGTGGCCGCCTGCTGCTGAACGCCGAGAGTGCGGTACCAATCGATGGTTTGATCCAGCAACTGGATCACCTGTGGGCCGCTCATAGGCGGTGCGGGCGAGGCCCCCGGAGTCGCGGCGCCTGGAGTCGCAACGCCGGAGGCAGCGGCGCCGGCGGCTCCTGCGCTGGTGGCCGCTGTGTGGGGGGTTCCTGCCTGGTTCGGGGTCGCGGTGCTTCGGGCCGCGCAGCACAGTGGGCCATTCGCTGCCAGCATGAGTACGAGCGCGGCGCTCGAGACCAGATTACCCCCGGGGAATGTCAACATGCGTGAATCCTACCGTAAGTTGCCCGGGAATCTTCGTCGGGATTCTTGGATCATAAGCCGCTAGAATCGGCGCGCGGCGCGCACTGATCGGTAGGTGTTGACCATGTTCGATTTGAAGAAGGCGATTGCCAACATACCGGACTTCCCGCGTCCGGGAATTTTATTCCGGGATATTACGCCGCTGTTGCGCGACCATTTCGATGCCACGATCCAAGCCTTGGATGCCTTGCTGACGGAGGATGAGTGGAGCGGGGTCGATGCATTGGCGGGCATCGAATCGCGCGGATTCATCCTGGGCGCGGCACTCGCGATTCGACGCGGCAAGGGATTCGTGCTGGTCCGTAAACAGGGTAAGTTGCCACCGCCGGTGGTGGATGTGACCTATGACCTCGAATACGGATCAGGCGTGTTGGAGATGCAGCGCGGCCACGGCCGCTTGGTGTTGATCGACGATGTGCTCGCGACCGGCGGCACGATGACCGCCTCCGCAGATCTCTGCGAACGAGCGGGCTATCAACTCCAAGCTCTCGCGGTATTGATCGATCTTGATATGGTCAAAAACTATTCGTGGCGCCACCTGAGCCTGCGCACAGCGATCAGCTACCGGCCGTGAACCGGCCGCAAACAGCGATGCTCGAGCTGCCGCGTACGCTCGTGGTTGCCGCCCTGAAGGCGGAGTTGGCGGGAGTATTCGAAGTCGCGGGCGTCCCCGTGCTCTACTGCGGCGTGGGGAAAGTCAACGCCGCCATCGCGCTGACCCGCGAATTGACGCGCTACGCGCTGCGGGGCGAGACCATGCCCCTGGTCATCAATTTTGGGTCGGCAGGCAGCCGGCGGCACGACACCGGACGCATGGTCGCTTGCCAGGAATTCGTGCAACGCGACATGGACGCGAGCGGTCTCGGCTTCGAACCTGGCGTCACGCCTTTCGATGATGCGCCGGCCCGCCTGACGTTCGATTCCGTGTTCATTGATTTGCCATCGGTTGTGTGCGGCAGCGGGGATTCTTTCGCGACGACGGCGAGCAATCTCGACCATGCGGGCCTCGATTATGAGGTCGTCGACATGGAGGCCTTTGCGCTGGCAAAAGTATGTTGGCAGGAAAATGCTCGCTTCGCCTGCGCCAAGTATGTGACGGACGGCGCCGATCACACCGCCGCCAACGATTGGCAGCGCAATGTGCACAAGGCGGCGGATGAGTTTCTCGAATTGTATCGCAGCATGGCGCCATAGCGGGCACGCAATTGCTCATGTCAATTTTCGAGCCACGACGTTTCCGGCGCCGCCACGTCGAGTTCGGTTCGATCGAGTTCATCCTCCAGGTGGTGGTACACATCATCGAGGATGCGGCCCTTCAGCCGCCAGTCGTTGAGCAATTTGCGCTCCGCTTCGAGGGCGCGCCGGCGCAATACGTCGTAGGCAGTGCTGGGCCGCGCCCGATCGATGCTGCCGCTGCGCGCCGCCGCGAACTCTGCGCGCACCTCGTCGGCGACCGCGCCGGATTCGTTCTCGAGCGATGCCAGCGCGGCCTCCAGCATCGCGGCGCGGGTTTCGGCGACCTCTTCGTCCAGGGACGGATCCTTGGCGAATTTGAGCCACGCGATCAGGGGACGAATCGTGAAACCTTGGACCACCAACGTGCCGAGTACGACGGTGAACGCGGCGAGCACGAGTTCCTCGCGCCGCGGAAATTGCGGCGGCAGCGCGAACGCGGTGGCGAGAGTGACCAATCCCCGCATGCCGCACCACGAGACCAAGATCCCGGTGCGCACCGAGGGAACCGCACCGCCCACCACTCGCTTCTTGAGTTGGTTGCTGAATCGCCGGCGGACGATCCAGCCATATGTCATCACCCATGCAAATCTCACCAGTATCACGGTGGCGAGCACGAGGCCGGCCCACGTCAGCGCGCGCGCCAACGCCGTGCCGCTCAACTGGGTGAAGATGATTCTCGCCTGCAGACCCATCAACAGGAACGCCAGGACGTTGAGTACGAAGATCACGGTCACCCATACCGCGTTGGAATTGATGCGGTCGCGCGCGCTGGTTCGCTGGGGCGCATACCTCGCCACCACGGCGGCGAGTGCGACCACGGCGATGATCGGCGAGACGCCCAGGTGATCGGCCAGGATCCAGGTGCCAAACGTGATGAGGAATTGCGCAATGATCGATGAGAGAGTACCCGCCAGCCGTTTCTGCAGGCGCATTCCCGCCATGCCGGTTGCGACGCCGAGCAAGGCTCCGCCCGGCACGGCGATGAGCAGACGCGGCAGCAGCGGCGCAAGCCCTTTTTCGGGTGTCATGGCGATCGACACCGCGATGCCGAAGGCCAGCAGCGACACCGCGTCATTCAGCAGGCTCTCGCCTTGAAGAACGGACATCGCGCGCCGGGGTAATTCGAATTCACGCAGCACGGCGGCCGCCGCGGCCGCATCGGGCGGCGCCACGATGGCGCCGAGCGCGACGGCGGCGGCCACCGGCAATCCGGCGAATTCCACGCCCACCCACGCAACGACGGCCGTGGTGACGAGCACCAGCATTACCGCCAGCGACACGAGCGGAATCCAGTTGCGCAACAGCTCGCGCGGGGGCAGTTCGAATGCGGTGTCCATGACCGCGGGAGCCACGAACAGCGCGAGTGCCAACCGCGGCTCGATCGTCAGCCGCGGCGCAAAGGGGAGGGCCGCCACGAATCCACCGACCAATGCGAGCAGCGCGGGATAGGGGACGCGCAAGCGGCGCGCCGCCTGCAAGAGCACCACTGCCACGGCCAACAACAACAGGGTGACTTCGAATAGCTCCATTCGGAATCATTCTGCAAGCGCCGCGAGCGGTTAGGCAATAGACACCGGCGGTTGAGACCGGCCGCTTTGGGCACGCGATCGGCGGCTTGACCCTCGTGGCGGGGATGCGCGATAAATAGCCTGTTCCAGTGCCGCGCGTCGGGAGCGCCGTATGTGCAGAAACATCAGAACGCTGTTCAACTTCCAACCACCGGTGACGGACGATGAAATTCGTGCCGCGTCGCTGCAGTTCGTGCGCAAAATCAGCGGTTTTGCGAAACCGTCGAAGCCCAACGAGCCTGCCTTTCTTCGCGCCGTGAGCGAAATCGAGGCCGCTGCGCGCGTGCTCCTCGAATCGCTCGAAACCCACGCGCCGGCGAAAAACCGGGAAATGGAATCGGCCAAGGCCAAAGCGCGCGCCGCCCAGCGATTCTCAGCGGTTTGACCCGCAATCATCGTGGCGATTCGCATCGTGCGGCTTGGATCGCCTCGCTCGCGGGGCGAAGGCCTTCGCCTCGGAACCGTGAGGCGTCCGCCTCGAGGAGTTCGGAAGAACGAGTTGGCCGGCCGGGATTTCTATGACGTGTGGCTGCCGATCCTATCGCCGAGCGAGCCTCTGCTGCGTGAGGCCAAAACATCGTTCGACGAGCGAGCCTTCAGACGCTTTGCCCGCAAATTCAGATCTGAGATGAAGACATCCGATCCCTCCAAGACTCTGGATTTGCTCGCCGCCTTGTCGCACTCGACGCAGATGTCGGTCGGATGCTACTGCGCCGACGAATCACGATGTCACCGCAGCATCCTGCGCGAGATGCTGCTCGAGCGGGGTGCCGCTGTTCATCAGGATTAAACCTCTATTGCACTTTTCCAATAACTTCATTATTGTAGAAGATATGCGGAAGCGTGAGTATTTGGGTCAATTGGAGCTCATGGTGCTGCTCGCAGCGATTCGCCCGGCCAAGGATGCCTACGGAGTGCTCATCTCGCGAGAAATAGCCGAAAAGAGCGGGCGCGAGGTCGCACTTGCAAGCGTGTATGCCGCGCTCGAACGGCTGGAAAAAAAGGGCTTGGTGATGTCGACGCTCGGGGAGCCGACGGCTGAACGCGGCGGCAAGGCGCGCACGTACTTCGAGCCGACGGCGCTGGGACTGAAGGAGGCGCGGGACGCGCAGGAGACGCTGCTCAGGCTCTCGAGCGGTTTGACACACATGGGAGGCGAGATCGCATGAGCGATCGTACGCCGCCGACAATAGCCCTGTGGCTGTTGCAGCAGTGCGGATCGGGGTATCGCGCAGAATCACTTGCGGGAGACCTGATCGAAGAATATCGCCGGGGACGCAGCCTGAGTTGGCTCTGGCTACAGGTTGCGGCGGCGGTCCGGGTGGCGTTGATGCGGTTCCTGTGGACGCCGCGGTGGAGCGGGGTTCTTGGAGCATCCTTTCGTTTGGCGGCAGAAGTATCGGCCGTTCTGGCGCTCGTCGAAATCGTCCAGCAGAATCGGCGTACGCTCGCCGCGGATGAAATGATGCACCTGTGGGTCATCGTGATCGCGGCGGCGTTGATCAACCTGGCGTCGATCGGAGTTTTGGCATCTACGCGGGCCTTCCGTCGAAAACCTGCGCACTCCTTCGCCGGCGCGCTGATGCTCGCCCTCACCCTCGCCTTCGGGGTGGTATCTCTAGGTGTGGGCGAGCTCACCCGGGCGGACACCGCTCGCGGCAGCGCCGCGTCGGACCCACCCGGCACCGACACGGCGCGACTCGACGCGAGCGCGCAGTGCAGCGCCAATCAAAGCGGCCGCCCTCAAAGCAACCCGTCTCAAAGCGGTGCCTCTCAACGCGGCGACCGCCATTGCCGCAATTAGCGCAGACGCCGCAGTGATGGATCTTTCAACAATATTCACTCTCTTGCTCGCCGCGGCCGGTCTGATCATCTTGGCTGATTCGGCCATTCTGAAGCCGAGACGGCGGCGCGGTATGCCGGCGGCGAATGTGAACGGCAGCGACAGCGTAAACGTGAACGTAAACGCGAACGTAAACGCGACCTCGACCGCGACCGCGATCGTGCCGGAGCCACCGGTCGTACAGTACGCACGATCATTCTTTCCGGTGATCTTGATCGTACTGCTCGTTCGAGCATTCGTGTTCGAACCATTTCGGATACCGTCGCCGTCGATGATGCCGGGGTTGGTCGACGGAGATTTCATTTTCGTCAGCAAGTTCTCCTACGGACTGCGGCTTCCGGTGGTCAACACCAAGATTGCCTCGATCGGCGAGCCGCACCGGGGCGACGTCATCGTGTTTCGGTTGCCGTCGCAACCGTCGACGCACTTCATCAAACGGTTGATCGGGCTGCCGGGCGACCGCGTCGTCGTGCGTGACAATCAACTCACGATCAATGGAACGCCGGTGGAAATGAAACGCGACGGGGTCTATTCGGGCGGATATGGTTTCTCGGGCGCGGACCTCGCGCTCGAACAACTCGGCTCGGAACAACACGAGGTGATGTTCGCGCGCGATCGGGACGGCACCGATTTTGAGGCCGTCGTACCGCCCGGCCACTATTTCTTCATGGGCGACAATCGGAACGACAGCGAGGACGGTCGCTTCCCCATGGTGGGGTTCGTGCCGGAAAAGAACCTCGTCGGGCGCGCAGTCCGCATCTGGATGAATTGGCGGCTGCCCGGCTGGCCGGACTGGCGCCGTATCGGGATGAAGATCCGCTGATCGCTGTGCCCGAGGCTTCGGGGGCGAGTCGGCGGCCGCTCGCCGTGCGGTGCGGCGCCTTCGGCGACATGGTGCTGTTCACCGCGATGATTCGCGAACTGCATGCGAAGTTTCAGTGCCCGGTGGACATTCTGACGTCGGGCCCCTGGAGTGAGCCGTTGCTGCGCGGCCAACCGGGAGTGGGAGAGATCTGGACCGTGCGCAGCCGCAAGACTCCTTACTGGCTGAGTGCGGATCAGCGCCGCGCCGTGCGGCGATTGCGTGAGCGCGGCGTGGGCCCGACGTGGTTTTGCGACGGCAGCGACGCGGCGCGGCCGCTGCTCCGGCGCGCGGGAATCCCCGAGGAATTCATCGTCGACGTGAGGGATCATCCCCTGCTGGCCGGTGAACACGCCACCCAGCAGTGGCTGCGGCTCGCGCAGATCATGCCGACCGCGCTTGGGGCGGCGGCGGGCACCGCGACGCCAGGCGTGCCGGGCGCCTGCCTGCAGGTGAGCGACCGGCAGCGCGCCGATCTGCAGACGTGGCTGCAGGCGCGGGATTTGTCGGCGACGCCGCTGGTGCTGGTTCAGATCGGCAACAAGCGCACCATGCGCCGTGGGCCGCGCCGCTTGGCGGTGAACAGCAAATACTGGCCGAACGAGCGCTGGGCCGAGGTGTTGCGCCATGTACGCCGACAATGCCCGGGGCATGCGATCGTCCTGCTCGGGACCGGGCCGGAGTTTGCGCTGAACCAGGAAGTGGCGGCACTCGCCAATGTCGCGCGATTGCATAATGGCGCCGATGATCTGCCGATTCCGCGGCTGGTGGCGCTGCTGGCGCGTGGCGCAGGACTCATCACCGTCGATTCGGGGCCGGCACATGCCGCCGCGGCGGTGGGTTGTCCCATGGTCGTGTTGTTCGGCAAGGCATCGACGTCGCTCTATCGGCCGTGGGGCGTGGTCGGCGCGCCGGTCACGGTGTTGTCGGGCCTGATTGCGGGAGAACCCGACATGCTCGGAATCGACACGAGCGCGGTGATCGCGGCGTGGTCCGCTCTACAATTGCGCGCGCCGGACGTTCACGCCCGCTCGTAATCCTTATCGCGCTCGGACACGCGGAGCATGTCCTGCGTCACCAGTACCACTCCGCGCTTGGTGATGAAGAATCGTTTTTCATCGAGCGCGCGGTCCTGGCCGATGAGCATGCCGTCGGGAATCGTGCAGTTCTCATCGACGATGCAACGGGTAATTTTACAGTGGCGGCCGACGGTCACACCGGGGAGCAGGACCGAGCTGTGGATGACGCTGCCTTCGTCGATGCGCACGTCGCTCGACAACAGCGACTCCTTCACGTACGCGCCGGAGATGATGCACCCGCCGGCGACCATGGAATCGACGGCCATGCCGCGCCGGCCGTCGGCATCCAAAACGAACTTGGCCGGGGGTTGCTGTGCCTGGTAGGTCCATATGGGCCATTGATGGTCGTAAATGTTCAGTTCCGGATTCAGCGCCACCAACTCCATGTTTGCTTCGTAGAGGGCGTCGACGTTGCCGACGTCGCGCCAGTAGTTCTGCGCGCGCGTTTCCACATCCTGGAAGGGATAGGCGAATACCCGCAACCGCTCAATGGCGGGAGGGATGATGTTCCTGCCGAAATCGTGGTTGCTCGAGTCGTTGGCGGTGTCCTCGGTCAGCAGTTGTTCCAACCGATCCGTGGCGATCACGTAAATTCCCATGGACGCGCGCGCCAGGTGTTCATTGCCGATGAGGGGTTCGGGGTTCGTCGGCTTTTCCGCGAATTTGGTGACGCGATTGGTCTCATCCGTGGTCATGATGCCGAACTCGTTGGCGCGCTCCAGCGGCACGTCGACCACGCCGACGGTGATGTCCGCCTCGCATTGTTCGTGATAGGCGATCATCGGACCGTAGTCCATCTTGTAAATATGATCGCCCGCCAGGATCAGCACGTGCGTCGGGTGATGAGAGCGGATGAATTCGAGATTCTGATACACCGAGTCGGCGGTGCCGCGATACCAGTGGGCGCCGATCTGCTGTTGCGCGGGTATCAGTTCGACGAACTCGCCGAGTTCACCGCGCAGATAGCTCCAGCCGCGCTGAATGTGCTGGATCAGCGATTGCGATTTGTACTGGGTCAATACCGCGATTTGACGGATGCCGGAATTGACGCAATTCGAGAGCACGAAATCGACGATCCTGAACTTTCCGCCGAAGGGTGTCGCCGGTTTGCAGCGATGCTGCGTAAGAGCCTTCAACCGCTCGCCACGACCGCCAGCCATGATCACCGCCAGCGTGCCGCTCGTCAGGCGGCTGACATAGCGTCCGGCATTACCACGAGCAGCGTGTCGCATTTGAAGTCACCGCGAGTAGTCGAAACAGTCTCCAGCCTGATGGAAGCCTGCCACACTCGTGAATTACCTGCACCAGGTTTCTCGCGGCGCCCATCATTCTCGCGGCGCCCATGATTCTCGCGGCGCCAAGGAAGGCTTTGCTAAACTGCGCAGCGATGTCCGCATTAAATGTGTGCATGTTGAGTTCCGAGATCATGCCGTACGCGAAGACCGGCGGACTCGCCGACGTCGCGGGGGCGTTGCTGCAGGAGGTGCGCCTGCTCGGGCATGAGGTGCACGCGTTCATGCCGCTGTATTCCGCAGTGCGGCGTACCCATCCGGAACTGCTGCCTGTCACCGGTGTAGGCCAAATCCCACTGACCATCGGTACGACGCGATATGAATTCTCGCTGCAGACGGCCAGATACCCGGGCACCGATATCGCGGTGTATTTCATCGACTGTCCGGCGCTCTATGACCGCGCGGGCTTCTACACCACCGATCCGGATGAACATCGGCGTTTTCTGCTGTTCACCCGCGCGACGCTCGAAACGTGCCGCCGGATGGGACTGGCGCCGGATATCTTTCACTGCAACGATTGGCATACGGCCTTTCTGCCGTTGTATCTCAAAACCCTGTATGCGTCCGATCCTGCGTTCGCGCGCGCACGCTCGATCATGACGATTCACAATATCGGCTATCAAGGTGTCATGCCGAGCGGCGCGGCTGCGGACCTGGGCTCGAGCGCCGCGGTGGCGCTGCTCGATGCGCGCGATCTGGCGTTCGGCATCATCAACCCATTGAAAAATGGCATAAAATTCGCCGATCGGGTGACCACGGTGAGCCCGACCTACGCGCGCGAGATTTGCGATGGGCCGCTCGGCATGGGAATGCAGGCGACCTTGCGCGCGCGCGCCGATCCGGTGATCGGAATCTTGAACGGCGTCGATTACCGCGAGTGGGACCCGCGGCACGATCCGCATCTGACCGTGCATTTCGGGATCAACGATTTGCGCGGCAAGCTCGTGAACAAAGAAAGGCTGCTGGCGAGCATGCATCTCGACACGGCCGCGTCCCGACCGTTGATAGGCATGGTGACCCGGCTTGCGGAACAGAAGGGCATCGACCTGTTGCTCGAGGTATTGCCGATCCTCTTACAGGAACGTGATTTCGCGTTGGTGGTGTTGGGCAGCGGCGACCCGCGGTACGTGGCGTTTTTCGAAGGATTGGCGCTGGCCCATCCGGCTCGGGTGGCGTATCGCGGCGGGTACGATGAGCCGCTGGCTCATTTGATCGAGGCGGGCAGCGATATTTTCCTCATGCCGTCGCGCTATGAGCCCTGCGGATTGAATCAAATGTACAGCCTGCGCTACGGCACCATTCCGATCGTTCGCAACACCGGCGGTCTCGCCGATTCGGTGAAGCATTTCGACCCGGCCCGCGGTACGGGCACTGGTTGCGTGTTCAACGATTACGACCCGCCCGCCGCCCGCTGGGCCGTCGAAACCGTCCTCGAGTGGTACTCGAGCCCCGCCAGTTGGCGGCAGTTGATGCAGAACGCCATGGCCGAGGATTTTTCCTGGAATCGGCAGGCGGCTCAGTATGACGCGCTCTACCGGGGGTTGGTCGAGCACAGTTAAAGTGACGGCGTCGCGGTAATGGAGCCGCGGTCACGGGGTTGCCGGTTCCAGCAGCGCGTAACGGCGGCCGTGGGGCAGGGAATAGATTTTCGCCACCTGTAACTGTGCCGCGGCCAGCCAGGGCAGCGTCGGCTGGCCATCCGGCGACTGCAATGGCGGCTGCGATGGCGATGGGGATTGCGCTGCCATGTCACTTCGCCGCTCGAAGTAGTCGGCCAACCGTCTCAAATCGGGTTTCGGACTTCCCGGCAATTGCACGACGACGAGGCTCTGCGGCGCGGCGCTCATCTCCGTGCGCAGTTGAAGGATGGCGGGTGCATCCGCGGGTGCGGGAATCAGGCCGACGCGAGTGCTCGCATACATATCGATGATGGCCCGCGTCGTCTCATCCGGCGCAAACAGAATCAACGGCTTGCCGGCCGCGTCGCGCCTGAGGGCATGAGCGATCGACGCGAGATCCTGCCAGGCATCCACCTGCCGATAGGCCTGCGAGGCCGGTCCCACCAGCAGGGCGCAATACGCCAGCAATAGGCACCACGCTGTCCGCGGCAGGTCACCGCGCGCCTGCCGCCAGGCGCCGATTGCAAGGGCGGTTGCTGCGCCCAAGCCGATCGCGGAAATCATGACGAATTGAGCATGCGCCTGCATGACGCTCCAGGCATCGGCAGCGATCAGGCTCAAGGCGCCGACGGCGGCAATGACCGAGAGCAGCAGCAAGACGGCGGTCGCGCGCAACGCCAGAACGTCCCAGCGGTCCGGCTGGGACAGGAGCGGCTCGGACAAGAGTCGTTGCGCCCACCAGGCGAGCAGCAGTGCCACGCCCGGCAAGGCAGGGGCCACATAGACATTGCGGGCGGTCGCGGCAACCGACAGTAGAACGAGCGCCGGCACCGAGGAGGCGATCGCGAAGCGCACCGGGCGATAACTGTCCCGACGATAATTCTCCCCGCCATCCCGTACGGTGCGGTAGTTTTCCTTGCGGACATTTTCCTTGCTGTCATTTTCGCGGGGGGTCCTGCGCTCCAGCCATGCGCGGCGCGCGGCGGCGGCAACCAAGAAAGTCCATGGAAACAGATACAGCGGGAGTTCGATCAGGTACTTGCCCGGCGAATTGCGGTGCGCGGCGGCGTACTGCAGTTCGGACGGTGCGTCGATTCGCGTAAATCGACCGATGAGATTGTTCCAAAAGAATACTTTCAGATGAGCCGGGCCGTCCGTGCCCGTGTAGACGAACCACACCCAGGCGAGAATCATCGCGGCCTGCAGCAGCAATCCCACATACAGCTCGAAGCGCAGCAACTCGCGCCAGCGTCTCTCCCAGATGACGAGGGTGAGCAAGGTCAGCACCGGCACCATCCACGCCGCCGCGCTCTTGGATAAAAATCCGATACCCAATGCGGCATGCATCACGGTGTAGCCGCGCAAGCGCTCGCCGTCCGTCGTCGCATAGAAGCCTGCATAGGCGCCGAGCAATGCGATCGACACGGCTGCGAGCAGAGGCGCATCGGTGGCGAGCCAGATCGTGGCCTGGTACGACAGCAGGAAGGTGCTGATGGCTGCCGCCGCGATGCCGCCGGCGAAGCGCCCGGCGCTGCGTCGTGCCAGCAACCCGACTCCGATCGCAGTGATCACGGCATAGAGCAGATTCGGTAATCGCGAGGTCCACGCAGCCGTACCGAGGAGCCGGATGGGCACGGCGGCAAGCCAATAAGTCAACGGGGGCTTTTCGCAAAAGGCTTCGCCCGCGAGCAGCGGGACCGCCTTTTCGGTCTGCCAGCTCATCCGCCATGCGAGGTCGGCCTCGCGCGGCTCGTCGGGAGTCCAGTAACCGCGCCCCAGTATCCCGACGCAGCAGCAGAGCAGCAACGTCGCCGTCAGAAGTGCCAGCGGTGACCTGAGCGCTTTCAACAAATCAGTATACTTGGGCTTCCACACTGGAGCGCGCATGGCATTCGCTGACTATACTTCAGAGGGCGCGGTTGCCGTGATTACGCTCAAGAATCCGCCGCTCAACGCCTTGGGCGTGGGACTGCGCGGTGCGATCGCCGCAGGACTCGGGCGCGCAGCGGCCGATGAGTCGGTGACCGCCGTGGTGATTGCCGGATCGGGCAGCGCGTTTTCGGGCGGCGTTGACGCCGGCGATTACGGGCGGGCGGACCTATCCGCCGCGCCGTCGCTCGCGGACGTGTGCCTGCTGATCGAAAACTCATCCAAGCCGGTGATCGCGGCAATCAACGCGGCGGCGTTGGGCGGGGGTTTGGAGATCGCCCTCGCCTGTCACTATCGCGTCGCCGCGGCGCGCGCGCTGATAGGTTCGCCCGAGGTCAAGCTCGGCATTCTGCCGTGGGCAGGCGGCACGCAGCGGCTGCCGCGATTGATCGGTCCGGAGCGGGCCCTGAATATGATCGTGAGCGGCAATTCCTCGAGCGCGCGCGATTTGGAGGAGTACGGATTCGCGGACGTGACCGTCGATCACGGCGTCCTGCCGGCGGCCGTCGATCTTGCCGCGCGCATCGTGGCCGACAAATGGCCGCTGAAAAAGCTCCGCGACGTGCGGATCGATTTTTCGAACGCCGAGGAATTCTTCGATTTCGCGCGCAGCGCCGTGGCGCCGCTTGCCAGGAATTATCCCGCGCCGCCGAAGTGCATCGACGCCGTCGAGGCGGCGGTGCGGAGGCCCTTCGACGAGGGTCTGAGGATGGAAAAAGTGTTGTTCTCCGAACTGCTGAACAGTCCGCAATCGAAGGCATTGCGGCACGCAGTTGTGGCGACGCGGCTGGCCTCGACCGTCCCCGGCGTGCCCGGCGCGCCGCCGCGCCCGGTCAAATCGGTCGCCGTGATCGGAGCCGGCACGATGGGCGGCGGAATCGCCATGAACTTTGCCAATGTGGGGATACCGGTGACGGTCCTCGAGACGACGCGGGCGGCGCTCGACAAGGGATTGGCCACGGTCAGGAGGAATTACGAAAACACGCTCAAGAAAAGCCGTCTCTCGAAGGAAGATGTCGACAGCCGCATGAGCGCGATCACCGGCACTCTGTCCTACGATGACATCCGCGATGCGGATCTGATCATCGAAGCGGTGTTCGAGGATCTGCAGGTAAAAAAGCAGGTTTTCGAGAAGCTCGATCAAGCCGCGAAGACTGGCGCCATTCTGGCATCGAACACATCGACCTTGGACTTGAATGCCATCGCGAATTTTACCCGGCGACCGCACGATGTGGTGGGCCTGCACTTCTTCAGTCCGGCCAACGTCAACCGGCTGCTCGAAATCGTGCGCGGCGCCGAGACCGCGGCGGATGTGCTGGCCACCAGTCTCGCCCTGTCCAAACAGATCAGGAAGGTCGGGGTGGTTGCGGGGGTGTGCGACGGTTTCATCGGCAATCGCATGATGAACGCCTATTTCCGGCAGATGGAATTTCTGCTCGATGCCGGCACCTTGCCGCAGCAGATCGACAAGGCGCTGGAGAAATTCGGGTTCGCGATGGGTCCGTTTCGGGTGAGCGACCTCGCGGGCAACGACATTCTCTGGTCCATCCGCAAGCGCCTGTACGTGGAGTACCCGGATCGGGTGTTCTCCAAGACTCCGGACCGCATCTGTGAGCTCGGGCGCTTTGGTCAGAAGACGGGCGGCGGGTGGTATGACTACAAGCCCGGCGATCGCGCCGCGAGGCCGTCGGATCTCGTCACCAAGATCGTGTTCGAGGAAGCGGAACGCTTGGGAATTCCGCGCCGCGCGGTCAGCGACGAGGAGATCGTCGATCGCGCGCTCTGTGCGCTCATCAATGAGGCGGCGCGCATTCTCGAGGAGAAGATTGCGCTGCGCGCCTCCGATATCGACGTGGTGTACCTGACCGGCTATGGATTCCCCGACTTTCGCGGCGGTCCGCTGTTCTATGCGGACACGGTCGGTCTGCCGAACATCGTGCGCACGATGCGTGGATTTGCCCTGGGTTATCAACCGGACGCGTGGGAGCCCGCTCCTCTGCTCAAGCGGTTGGCCGCGGCCGGCAAAACCTTTGCGAACTGGGACGACACGGCGTGACGGAGGAAGGGCGCCCGGCAGGCACAGAAGGGTTGCTGTAGCATGGGGCACCGATGATTTTATACGGTTATGACGTCAGTTCGGCCTCGTACCGGGTGCGAATCGCGTTGGCCCTGAAGGGCCTCGAGGTCACCGCGGTGCGCAAGGATTTGCGCGCGGGCGAGCAGCGGCGCGAAGATTTCCTCGAGATCAACGTACAAGGGTTCGTTCCGGCGCTGGTCTTGGACAACGGGGCGGTGCTCACCCAATCGGTGGCCATCATCGAGTATTTGGATGAAATCCATCCCGACCCGCCGTTGCTGCCGCAGGCGCCCTTGGCACGCGCCCGGGTGCGCGCGCTCACCCAGGCGATCGTCTGCGACATCCACCCGCTGAACAACCTGCGGGTGCTGCAATATCTTCAGACCGCGTTGAACATCGACAAGCCGGCGCGCGACACATGGTATCGGCACTGGGTGCGGCTCGGATTCGATGCGATCGAGCGTTGGTTGGCGCGCGATCCGGCAACCGGTCGATTTTGTCACGGCGATGCGCCGAGCCTCGCGGATGTCTGTCTGGTGCCGCAGGTGTTCAATGCGCGACGCTTCGCGCTCGACCTCTCGCCGTATCCGCACATCGAGAGGATCGATGCCGCTTGCCGGGAACTGCCTCAATTTCAGGCAGCCGCGCCGGACCGGCAAGTGTGAACCAGGACCGATCGGCACCGCCTCATGGCCATTTCGCTCGAGAGCATGCCGCGCTTCACGCCGGCCGAGGCGCTCGCCGCCGCCGGGCGCGAGTATGGGATCGAGGGCGATGTGTCCATCCTGCCGAGCGAACGGGATCAGAATTTCTTGATCGCCGGCGCCGACGGCGGGAAGTTCGTGTTGAAGATCGCCAATTCGAACGATACGGTGGATCTGCTCGATTTTCAGAATCAAGCGATGCACTGTGTGCTGCAGTCGGTGCGGGACTGCCGCGTGCAGCAGCTGATACGGACGCGCACGGGAGACGAGATTGCATCGCTTCGCCATGCCGCGACCGGCAACGTGCACCGCATGCGCCTGCTGACCTGGATCGACGGGAAGATGCTCGCGGCGACGCGCCCCCGCAGCCGGGATTTATTCGATTCGATCGGGGCATGCATCGCGAAGATCGACGCGGCGCTCTGCTATTTCACCCATCCGGCCATGCATCGAGTCTTGCAGTGGGACGTGCGCCGGGCGGGGTCGGCCCGGCAGCATGTGGGCCTTCTGCCGCCGGAGCGGCGGCCCAAGGTCGAACGCGCTTTGGCGCAATGGGAAAAGATCGACTGGCAGCCGCTGCGCCAGGGGGTGATCCACGGGGACGCGAATGATCACAATGTGATCATCGACGCGGGACGCATGGCCGGGATTTTGGATTTCGGCGACATGGTGTATACCGCCGTCATTTGCGAGCTCGCCGTCGCTCTCGCCTATACCATGCTCGATGAAGCAGAACCGCTGGCCGCGGCGGCGCATGTCATTCGCGCCTATCACCGCCACTATCCCTTGAGCTTCGCGGAACAGGAAGCCCTGTATCCATTGATCGTCGCGCGATTGTGCATGAGCGTGTGCTATTCCGCGCATAATCGAGCCCGCAATCCAGACGATCCCTACCAGGTCGTCAGCGAGTCCGCCGCCTGGGACCTTTTGTTCAAGCTCGAGCGCTGGCCCGCGGCCGATGTGCGCGCATTGATTCGCGCCGCGTGCGAGCCGCCGGGCGCCGCGTAGACCAGGACCAGGAGACGACTAGGAGCCGGCCTTCGGGCAGGTAAATTCGGAGTCACCCTTCTTGGAGGGCGGGGGCACTTCCTTGGTCCAACCCGCGGGCACTTCGAAGCGATCCGAGGGGATCGCATCGGTATTGATGGTCACTGTTTCCAGCGTGAACGTGGCCAGTTGCGTGTAGTACTGCGAGTAGGGATCCGAGGACGGCGTCGCCGATGAGGTCGCCGCGGCGTTCGGTGCCGCGCTGCTCGCCGCATCCGAATCGTCGGTCTTTTTCTTGTGGAACAGACCGCCGAGCATCGAACCGATGGCCTTGCCCGCCTGCCCGACATCGCCCATTGGATTGGGGGCGGCAGAACTGTCGCCGCCCGACGAGGCATTGTCCTTCGTTTTGGCGGTGGCGCTGCATTGCTGACCGCCCATCAAGACCCGCAACGAGGTCTTCAGCGGCTGGCCCTTGAGATCGCTCGATTTGTCCGTCAACTGCTTGATCTGCGATTGGTAAGGCGCCAGGAATTTCGCGAATTCACCGCGCAGCGGGCCTTGCACGTCGTCGAGCCCCAGTTTCTTGGCGTACGCTTGTGCGAACGCGCGGCGGTCGGCGGCGCCCGGCATATTGTCCTGCGTCAACCAGACGTCGATCGCGACCACGGTGTCGCAGACATCGCCGGTGTCCTTGTTGGTGCAAGTCTCCGTCAACGTCGCGAGGGTGCGCTGCGCATCGTGGCCCGCGATGGTTGCCTTGTCTTCGGTCTTGTGAACGTCGATCTTGGGCGGCGACATCTCGCACTTGGATTTGTCGATGGGCTGCTGTTTCTGGGAGACCGGACAGGAACGCATTTTCTCGAGGGTCGCTTGCATCTTGGCGCGCATCTCGGCGATCTCTTCCGGTGTCGCGAAGACCTCTTCGCGGTAGGTCTTCTTGTCGGGCTGCAGTCGCCAGGTCACGCCGCGATCCAAGCGCACGATCTCGCCGCTCTTCACGTTGCCGCAAACCAGGGACATCATGCCTTCGCAATGCGACTCGGTGTCCTCGCGCTGCTTGTCGGAGGTCACGTTGGTCGTCGTGCCGCCGTGCATCCGAATCAGGGAAGCCACGTCGAGCGTGGTCTTCTGCTCGACGGTGACGTCGGCGTGAACCGTCGCGGCCCCAACGATTGCCGCGGGAAATGCGATGTACACGGTACGCAGTACCCGGAATAATCTGGTCATCATTTTTTGAATGGCTCCCTCGAAGCGGATACGATACAGCAATCGAATTCAAGGTGGTATTCGGAGTCGCCGTGGTATTCGCGGTCGCCGCGGCGAGCGGTGCGGGAAGACATATCGCAGAAACAGGTGGCTGGAGCTGCGGCGCAGATCGCTCAAAGTACCCCACAGCGGATCGCGCGGCGCGAAGAGCGTGCCCATGACGAGACTGAAGCGCCCGTCGTCCAACTCGCGTCCGGCAATCTGCGGCGCCAGCGTCAGAAACTGCTCGTCCAAAAGTCCTTCCGAATAAAAGCATCCGAGCAATGTGGGGCCGCCTTCGACGAGAATCCGTCGGCTCGGATTCGACCGGGCGACCTCCTCGAGTATGGCGCGCGCCGGAATCTCGCCGCCGCCGCGGCGGATGGCGCGGATCTCGATCGAGTCATGGGTTTTTTGCCGGGCCAAGCGCTTGGCGCCCGCGGCCGAGGTCAGGATCAACGCGGATACCTGGCCGGATGCGAACACGGGCAGCTTCAAGTCGAGATGCCCGCTCGCACTCACCACGACGTTGAGCGCCGGTCCGCGAGTGGCGATGGCGCTCCTCAGCTGTCGGTAGGGACCCGCGAGCTCAGGACAGATGGCCTCCGGCGTCCAGACGGTACGGGAATCGGCGGCGAGCGTGCCCGAGCCCACGATGACCACGTCGGCCACGGCACGCAGCAGCCCCATCACCATGCGATCTTCGATGCTGAATCCACTGATGTCGCCGCCGGCCGCGTGCCCCTTGGTCCGCAGCGACACGACACCGTCGATGGTGCTCACGAAATTGCTGTACACATAGGGACGCGCGCGCGGGACGGGCACGCGAAACGCCCCGTATAGCCGCGTCAGCCGGGGCGGCAGCGGCATCAGGCGACCGTGCGGCGTTTGCATCAGGGTCTCGAGCGGTGTGAGAGCGGGGGACTTTTGCATCATTGAATCATGTTACGACGATGGCGGCCCACAATCGAGGTGCGTCAGACGCCGTCCTACACCGCGTGGCGGTCGATCCTTACCGCGGATGCAGCTATGGTAGGGCGTTGCTCCTCGAGGATTTCATCGATGTTTGCACTCACGCGAGCCTGCGCGTGCCTCGCACCGGCCGCGCTGCTGCTTGCCGCCACTTTCGCCGGCGCCCAATCGGCGCCGCCGCCGCCCGTGGCCCCCGGGCCGGCGACGGGACTCGCGGATTCAGCCGGGCTCCGCGCGACAGTGTTCGGCACGCCGCCGCAAGACGTTGCGCCATTGCCCGACCGGGTTCCGCTCACCGAGATCGATATTGCCCTGCCGTGGGCGCGTCCGGTGCCCGCCGTGTTCTGGTTCGATCGCCGGCTTCGCGTTTGGTTTTCGGCGCAGGACAAACCGGCTCCGCTCGCGATCGTCATCGCCGGCACGGGCGGCGACGGCAACACCTCGAGCCTCTCGGTCTTGCGGGGCGCTCTGTATATGGCGGGCTATCACGTCCTGACGATACCGTCGCCGACGTTTCCGGGCTTCATCGTGGCCGCATCGAGCACCGGTGTCGCGGGCGATCTGATGCAGGACGGACACGATCTGTATGCGGCCATCCAGAGGATCATCGGACATCTCCCGCGCAAGGTGCGGGTCACCGATATCGACGTGCTGGGCTACAGTCTCGGCGGCGCCAACGCGGCCATCGTCAAAGCAATCGACGCCAACGAGGGAAAACTCAACATCCATCGCGCAGTGATGATCAATCCGCCGGTGAGCCTGTTCTCCTCGGTGGGGCGCCTCGACAAGCTGTTCACTCAGAGCATCGGGACCGGGGACGAAGGGGTTGAACGGCTGTATCGGCGACTCTATGCGGAGCTCGCGAATCTGTACGTGGCGTCGGACAGGGTTCAGGTGGATGAGAATTTCATGCTGGACGCCGCCGCCGCCGTACTCAAATCCGATGCGGAGTTCTCGGCGGCGATTGCGCTGAATTTCCGGCTCGATCTGGTCAACATGTTTTTCGCAGGGGACCTGTACGCCGGCACGGGGGTGGTGACCGATCCGAACCATCCGCCGGGGGTGAATGATTCGCTCGCGCAAATACAGCGGGTGCTGCGCGGCATGCCTTTCTCGGAATATTTCAGCAGGGTATTCGCGCCCTACTATTTGAAGCACCGCCCGGGCGCGACCGGCGCCTCGTTGATCGCCGCCAACCGCCTCGACATCATCGGGGATGCGCTTCGCGGCAACCCGGATTACTACGTCCAAACCAACAGCAACGATGTCATTCTCGATCAGCGCGAACTCGCGTGGCTCAAGGACACTCTGGGCTCGAGAATCGTGGTCTACGATCACGGTGGACACCTGGGCAACCTCGGCGACCGTCGGCAGGTCGCCGACATGCTCGACATGCTGGGTGGCCGGTGGCCGGCGGCGGCGAATTGAAGGGCAAAATTTCCGCGTCGATGTGTTCGCCATCGATGTGTTCGGCATCGATGTGCGCGGCGTTGATGTGCGCGGCGCTCGGCGGCTGCGCCTCGGAGGCCGTGTCGTTCCACAGCGTACCGTCCGAAGATCCTGCGGCGCAGAATGCGGCGGCTGCCGAGAATGCGGCTGAGTTCGCCGCGGCCGCGAGCACCAGTGCGGCGGCAGGCACG
>Ga0181537_10000611_pt1 | contig 33252 bp, 30 predicted proteins | sample PEATcosm2014_Bin_39_FD_119765 | JGI IMG/M metagenome (GOLD analysis project Ga0181537, IMG submission 119765) | Peatland microbial communities from MTU Mesocosm Facility, Houghton, MI, USA - PEATcosm2014_Bin23_10_metaG | ecosystem: Environmental > Terrestrial > Soil > Wetlands > Peat | place... | reverse complement strand
GAGGAAAGATCCGGCTTGCTTGTGTTCGGCGAGGAGCCTCTCAACCTCGGCGCGCAGAGTCGCATCCGGGCACCGCTCCCTTAAGAATGAGGACCGTTTCCCTGCATCCTCTTCCAGGGCAGCTTCAAACAGTGCTTTCACTAGCTTCCAGTTGTCAGGTTGTGTCGCCATGGCCAGCCTTCAGAGGTGTAACTTCGCCCCGGAATCAGCGTGGATGTTCCGCTCTGCCACCGATTGGCCCGCTATTCTAACCCACTTCTTGCCGCTCCGTTCAGACACAAATTTGCGAACTTACGCGACTTCACGTTTCCGGCAAGAATCTCCGCATCGATAGCGAAACGGAGTCCGTGCTTCTGTTCGGATTTCGTAACAAGGCAAGACTTCCCGTTAACACGTCCGCAAAGTGGGATCAGAATTGCGTCGCTGATTTACGCGGGAGCGTGCCGGGGACTGCGTATGAGCAAGCCGCCAAAACCAAAACCGTCCGTATTTGTCATTCTCATAGGCGGCCCGGGGAAGTTCATTCCCTGCGACCGCGAACATGATGAAACTTGGACGAATTACATTGTCCCTATCCAAGTTGCCACAAAGGCCGACCAGCTTGAGCTTGCCCCAGGCGAGACACTCCAATGGTGGGTTTATGCGCCAGCTTACAGAGAGAGGTGGGACGATGACACTAGCGTCGTAAAGGACCCAAAACTCGACAAAGGACACAATCTCATCGACAGCCGAAAGAAAGCCATTGACAGAGTAAAATCCAGTGGAGCGACGGATTACTTGGACCGAATCATGCATATGGCATCGACCGTGCACGCTTCGTTCAAAGCGCTGGAGACCCCAGATGACTTCTGGAATGAGTTGAACGCACTCCCGGAAAGCTCGGTGAGTCGCTTGTGGTATATCGGGCACGCGAGCCCGGCCGGCTTGATGCTCAAGCTGATCCACAACGACTCTTGCGCTCCTGCCGCGAATACAACCGACATGATTTTGGTTGAAGACATCGCCAAGCATTCGGGTACGGTCTCTAAGAAAATGAAGGCTAAGGGGAAGCCGTCGAAGTTTTACGGTTGCTTCACTGAAAAGTTCGCGGAGCAGTGGAATACGGTCTTCGGCACCGCTGCTGAGGGCGCGATTAACAAGATCGATTTTAGTGTGACTGACCGGCCCTCAGATATTGACCAACTGCTCCCGCGCTTGGAACAGAGCAAACCGGACACCGGATGGACAAGGCTTCCGGCAAAATAATGTCGATTAGGCGAGGGGCACGAATGCTACTCCGATATTTCTCCCAGGGCTTGGTAGTGCTCATGTTGTTTTCTGGTCCTTGCCCCGCCAAAGACTATCCGGGGGACGGACTCCGGCAAGCCTTTTCGGAACTGGGATCTTTAGAGAATTACTTGGATTTCCCGTCTTCCCCAGAAAGATTGAACACGTGCTTTAAAGATAGCAACTCGCGCTGCTGGGAACTGTACGCGCGACTTCGGAAAGCGGCGCTGAAGCTTTTTGATCACGGGACCGAAGCGGCCCTGCAGCGCACTCTAAAAGCGGTATCTGAAGACTGTAAAGCTCCCGCACAAGACACACCGGAGCTATTCTCGCCATGGCAAATCTGCTACGGAGCGGTTAGTTCTTTTTACTTCTTCTCCAACGACGCCGAAGATCGTCAGATAATCGAATCTCTCCGAAAACTTGACCAATCTATCCTGTGGAATATCCTCGTTGCGAGCAAAGGCTATTCGGGTGACTGGACAGGGAACAGGCCCGACAAACAACGATGGGTACAATTTCTTAGCTCACTGAACGTATTGGATAAGGACACCGTCGGAAGGCAGGGCTACATGAACGTGTTCTCGCATCCCGCGAAACCTCATACGGGCATTATGCTTTTGGATCCTAGGCTGAAACTCTCTCCGGACCAAGAAGAACGGCTTGGAGCGCTGGGAGCGTTGCGAGAATAATAGGACTCCCAGGGGCGCAACTCCCCCGCCAGGGCTGGACCCTCCAGCGACGATGAATTGAGGGTTCGCATACACGCCCGCATCCGAGAGCGCTCCTTCAGGAATTGAGGATCGGTTTCGCTGCATCTCAAGATCGTCTTAAAAAACATCTTCACTGCCTCCCAGTTGTCCTGCCGTGTCGCCATGGATCGCTTACACCTCTCCGTCGAGGCCGGGAGCCCGACGTCTAGTTCTCACACCCGCTGCCGGGACGATGCCAAAAGAAGGGGATGGGATATGGCAGGTCGAAGATCTTAAATTTCTTCGTATACTTCACGACTCGCCCATCCGAAGTCCAAACCAGAGCATGACTACAGGATGGTTCAAACGAAACGTCGGCGACGTGGTTTCTCCTTCTCGTATCGCTAGCCGACCCCAGCGCTCCGAGCTGTGCCAGGGGATGTCCATCAAGATCGAAAAGCACGATTTCCCCAGTAGTTCTGTCCAACTTGACAGCCGATCCTTGAAGAGTCCAGTCAACTACTCTAGATGCGCCTCCTGCTGGCAGGTTCGCTACTTTTTCTCCCGTGAGACTCCACAACTCCGCCGATCCTCCCTTTCGCAGCACGACGAACCTTGATCGATCAGGAGAGACAGAGCAGGAACGGATGTCCGACGCTTCCAACCCTTTGACAGGCAACGGGTCAGTGCTGCTTGCATCCCAAAGGTGACCTCCCTGGCCAGGAATTGACCACAGAAAATAGCCCGTTGACAAACTTGATTGAGCAAGGTCGCATTCGATTAAGCTTTGATCTTTGGTGATCGATACCTCCCGCAGGTCGGACGCGCGCAGTACTCGGACCCTTGACGGTACTTCTTCTTCCGCAAATAAAGCGCTGGTGTCAACCACGATGTACATCCCGTCGGGACCGAAGCGGGCCCCAGAGAACCCATGCATTCCGAGGTTGAGCCGACCACTCATCCCTTTTGCACCAGCGCTCAGATTCCACAAAGTAACATTGGCGACATCCTGTTCGTCAGTTTCGACGGTGACCAGCGATTTTGATTCTTCGCTGACAGATGCGCCTACATCGGCTTCGGCCACGCCTATAAGTGGCTTAGGCCGCGCTCCATCCGGGTGCCATATCCAGGGCCTGCTGTTCGGGAGCGAAACCGTCGAATTTCCTACGACCTGCATCGAAGCACCCTCTTCTGAATCGAACACGGCGACATCACACGAGTCTGACACAAAAGCTGAGTGAGTACCGGTCGCCTGAAGGCCGGTGCTGCCGATCAATTTGCCTTCTGGAACCGACCACAACTGAATTTGGACAGTGCCGACCGAACCTTTGGCAGAATCCCGTCCATGACTTGGAGGTGACGTGTACATGGCACAATGAGATGATCTGGAAAAACTGATTGTGTTTCCGTTCTCGAAACGCTGGGGAAACGGCGCCGTTGTAAGGCGCCTAAGGTCGGCCAAGTACGCGCGACCGGCATCCGAATACAACAGCAAAAACCCCTCAGGTGATACCGCCCACGCATCCGCTGTGAACTCAGACTGACGCTTTCCGTTCCTCGTATTCCACACCGTGATTGAGGAACGCTTCTGAGTCCCAAAGGTCTGTGGCGCCATCACCATCCGCCCGAGGTCCTTAAGAAAACTTTGTTCAAAGGTGCGCGACGTACCTGGGTCCGAAAGTACTGCCATCTCCCAAACGACATTGCTCGACCGGACACCGACAAAGAACAGAATCAGTAGAATGCTGACGGCGACGCCACGGGAAACCAATAGTCGAAGAGCGCTCTTCCGCAACAGACGAGTTGCTTCCGGCATGCCTAACAAGTCGCGATTCGCGAAACGGCGCACTAGATTGAGCTGATTAGAACTGAGCGTTGAAGAAAACCCTGCTTCTATTTCGTAAAGGTGACGCCGGAGCAATTCGTCAGCTTTCTCCTGCTCTGACCTGTCGTGAGCTGTGATGTCATGGATTACCGACACCCAGTAGTCATGGATTAGGCTGACTTTCCCGTTGACCATTACGGCTAGCCGGGAGCGAACCAAATGATCCAGAACGAGCTGCACGGCGCGTTCCGTTGCTCCCGAGTCCTCTTGTTGGGGCGCGATTGCATCTGACAACTCAATCGCAGTCTTGGGCTGTGCCTTGGCTTGCCGTTCGAAGTCACACATTTGGCGCAAAATTAATCTCGCTAAGTGCTGATCAATGCAGGTTTCCAAGGTGAGCGTCAGGTATGACTCTAAAATGCCTTTCGCGCCGCCCAGTTCGTTGTAATGCCGCAAGGTGAAATTTGCAGTGAGTGCGGTACACACAATCTGCAGCTCCGGAGGCCTAATCTGGGCTTCCTTCGTGAGGTCGGAGACGATCTTTCCAACCAACTCTTCCGTGAAGTTGAGCCCTTCGGCCGCGGCACACTCTGCAATGACCTCTTTGGCCTCGTCTGGACTGAAGTTATGTAGGACAAGGGTAGGACTGACGTCGATGCCCATTGTCGTCCCCAGATCGTACAGATCCAGGAAGTAGTCCTTCCGGATAGCGCAGACAACCTTGCAAGACTGATCACCGCGGATGAGCTGGCCAAAAAGCGCACCCAGTTTCTCGCGAGACTCTCGACCGGGAAGCCGGATGAGGATTTCCTCAATCTGGTCGATGATCAGAACGCGATTCCTCGACTCCCGTCCCTGCGTAGCTGCAGCTCGAATCGCGTCGCACACTTGGGCAATATCTTTGGCATCGGCAACCTCAGAGCGAGTTAGCAAAATCGGAGTGAAATTCTCGGTCTTCAGCAGCCTCACTGTCTCGCTTTGCAGGAGAGAGGTCTTTCCGCAACCAACGTCCCCGCTGACCACTCCGAATCGAAAACTCCGGTCCCTGATACTCGTGACCAGCCGGCGAGCTTGCCGCTTTCGATCAGTACCCGGCAGGGTGTCCGCCTCTGAGTACGGGTCGAGACTTCGGAAGGCCGCCGTGTGAGAAGTCTGTGCCCAAGTTTCAAGGCGCTTGCGTGCCTCCTCCGCGGTGTTGCGTTTCTGCTGGAGCCGCAATAGTAAGAAAAACGCGATCAAGTCAAAAACGCCGGTTCCGACATTGGCCACTACGCCCGGATTCGATCTTGCTAGAAGCTGCCCGAGTAGGAAGAACAGGTAACGTACAGCAGGAGTGGCAATAGCAATGAGGCCGATACCCAAAATTGCTCGTGCGTAAAGACGGATTATGCTGGTCGCAGCGGGGATGTCGGAAACCGCCGACCCCGACGATAATTGCACATCTTCAGCACGCTCCCCATTCTGAGAGATCGGTAGGGCACCAAGCGCGACTTCAACGTGACCGAATTCCGCGTTGCGCCTGAGTCGTTGTAGGTCGGCGCGCATCTCCGAGGCATGCTGATAGCGCAGTTCCCGGTTCTTCTCCAATGCCTTGTTGATGATGTCGCCGAGTTGCGGCGGCATGTCGGGATTCAGGCGTAGCGGAGCAACTGGAACAGTATGAAGAATCGATTCCCACAAATCCGCTGTTGTCCTGCCGCGAAAAGGCATGATGCCAGTGGCCATCTCGTACAACACCGCGCCAAAAGAAAAGAGGTCCGTGCGCCGATCCAATTTCTTACCACGCGCTTGCTCAGGAGACATGTAGGCCGCTGTACCTAGAGCCATTCCCGGTCCTGTGAGTTGTTCATCTTCCAAACTTGTCACCGTAGAGGCTTTTGCCGCTTCGCTGGCAGGGATCGGTTTGGGCGTTACTTTTGCCAGCCCGAAGTCCAGAATCTTGGCGTGGCCGCGTTTGCTCACGAAGACGTTGGATGGCTTAATGTCACGGTGAACGATCCCCGCCGCATGAGCGGCATCGAGAGCGTCGGCTATCTCCAGGGCAAGGTTGAGCAGGATCTCGGGTTCCAGGGGCTTTCCGGCGATGCGATGCGTCAGCGTTAGGCCTTCCAGAAACTCCATGGCGATGAAGGCTCGTCCGTTGTGTTCACCAGTGTCATAAATCGTGCAAATATTGGGGTGATTGAGTCTGGAAGCTGCCTCTGCTTCACGTCGGAAGCGGCCCAAGGCCTGAGGATCACGGGCAACCTCTTCCGGCAAGAACTTGAGCGCGACGAAGCGATGCAGGCGCGTGTCTTCAGCTTTATAAACCAGCCCCATGCCTCCGCCTGCGATGAAATGGACAATTCGGAATCTCCCCGCCAGCACGTCACCCTCGGAAAGTCTCGCGGTCGGAGCCTCGGCCTCAATCGGGAGTTTGCCCAAGGCTGGCGCGGAAAGAAACGATGCGGCCTGGTCGTGTTCAGCGAGAAGCCGCTCGACCTCGGCCCGAGTCTCGGCATCGGGGCAATTGTCCCGCAGGAATGCCGACCGTGCGCTGGAGTTCAGCTCCAGTGCCGCATCGAACAAAGTCTTAACTGTTTCCCACTTGTGGGGCGACATTGCCATGGATCGCTTTCATCTCTCCGTGGAGCCAGGCCTTGGCCATGCTCCAATCCCGCTTCACCGTTTTAGGGGAGATCCCCAGCAGCTCTGCCGTCTGCTCTACGGTGAGTCCGCCAAAAAATCGCAGTTCCACGATCTTGCCCTGCCGCTCATCGAGCTTGGTCAGCCGGTCCAAAGCTTCATTCAGTTTGAGAAATTCTTCTGACTGCTCGGGAGCGAACACTAGAGCCTCGTCAATGGGAACCGGTTTCTGTCCGCCACCCCGCTTGTCCCGCATGTGCCCGCGGGCGTGGTCTACCAGGATTCTGCGCATCACTTGCGCCGCAATCCCAAAAAAATGCGCCCGGCTTTGCCAGTCGACAGAGCGCTGCTCTACCAGCTTTAGATAAGCCTCGTTCACCAGCGCGGTGGGCTGCAGCGTGTGGTCGCTGCGCTCACGTCGCATGTAGGCGCCGGCCAGGCGGCGCATCTCCGAATAGACCAAAGGAATCAGCTTGGACGCCGCCTCTTCATTCCCCTTGGTCAGCTTCGCCAGCAAGACGGTCACGTCGCCACGATCTGCATCCATTTCGCTCCGCGCCTCCGCTCATGCCATCAACTGGGACGCCATTCTACCCCAGTTCTGGGCCCATTCCGCGCCTCATGTCGAACCGTCATCCATCGCGCAGCCCGCGCCGAAAAGTCAGTGTGCCCAGCGATGACCCCGTTTTCCCCGGCGTGTCGCGTTAGTCAGTGAAGGCAGAAAACGGGGATCAAAGAAAACGACCCCGGATTCGCCCAGAATTCGCGCGATCAGCGCCAAAAAACAGGAGGCGGTCATGAAAAACACAAAGAAAATTATGAGCTTGATGGGTCTAATCGCGATCGTTTGCAGCGCCAACTCCTTCGCAAAAGAGAAACCCAAGGCATCGGCGAGCACGGAAGCCGTTCGCTCCTTGGATTGGGCTTCAGATGCAAACTCCTATCCCGCCCTTCTGGTCAAGGCTGAATGTTTTCAGCGGGATGCCAAGCACTTCACTTGGCAGACCACGCTGAATAACAGTTCGGACGACGTCATCGAAGTGCGTGCGAAGGGAAAGCCGATCGACATTGATCCTCAGGCAAGCGTGGATGCTGGTTCCACCGAGGTGAAGAGCTGCGATAGGCCACTCGTGTTGAAGCTCGACGCACGAAAAAAAGGAGAAAAACAGCATTTTGAGATCGCATTCACCGACGGTGCAGTGGTGGCGCGTGAGAAACAAGCGAAGAACTGGGGAGGCTTTGCCATGGCGTTGGCGATGGCGGGCACGGGCGCGATGGCTATCCAGGCCGCGAATCAAGCGCAGTTCGGAGCGACGTTGGCACTGCGGAACGCCGGCGCAGCTCGTGCCGATCAGCTAGCTGCCGTGCAAAACGCGTTAGCCGGAAGCGGCCAGCCAGCGGATGACGACCAAACGGATTCATCTGACGATTCATCGGACCAGTAAGACTGTTCCGATCAGTAGTCGGCGGAGTCAAATAGCGAACCAAAATCGTGCTCCCTTGCTTCGGCAAGGGAGTTTTCTTTGCCCCAAAAAGCAGGCATGGATCTTCCGCCGGCGTCTGACGGAATGTTCATTGGCGCGTGGCCCAACCGGATCGGAAACACACGCGAGTCGCTGGAAGCAGAACAACACGAATGGAAGAAATGACCCCGGATTCTTCCAAACATCGCGCTTATCAGTGAGCGCCGAACGATGACGCAAACAGTCAGGAGGGTTTTATGAAAAACCGGCAGAGCAAGCGGTTCTTGTTTTCACTCTTAGTCCTTGCCCTACTGTGCATGGCCGCATGCAACATGGGCGGCAGCAACAGCGGCACAAACGGCGGCGGTGGCAGCGGCAGCGGTGGAGGCGGAGGCGGGCAAACCAGCAGCACTGTCACATTTGACATCGGCGAAGACACAGACTGCACGGTCGCGCTGGATCTGCGCTTTTTCGACAAAACGGCAAACCTTCAATGGCCAGCCAATGGCGAAGTCTACACCCTGAATTTGCCCGGCCAGCAAGAGCAGTTTCCATTGTCCTGCACGACCGGCCATCAGGTTTGCTACGGCGCCAGCTACTACTCGAATACTGACTCACCAGTTTATTGGGGTGTCGGCATTGATGGTACACAGGGCTGCCCGAACTGTTGCTATGCATGCGGCGATCAAACCGTGAATGCCCCCATGCTCAGCTGCACGGTTGGACCCGATTCAGCAGGGCGGCGCGGACTCAAGCGAAGACTTGCTCCGAGCCTGAAGCGGCTTGACTAGACCTTGTTCCACGCTCGGATATTTCACACCGCGTCGGCCCATTTTTGGCGATCGATGACCCCGCTTTCTGCACTGCGTCGCGTTATTGAGTGGAGGCAGAAAACGGGGTTCGAAAAAAACCGGATTCTCCCAGAAACGGCGCTTCCTATGTGAGCGCTCAGAAAATCAGGAGGCTGTTATGAAAAACCCGCGGAAAATGACGAGTTCGGTTGGATCCTACGTGAGCAATCGCATCCTCATAGCGGTTCTCTTGTCCATCGCCGCGCTGGCGGCAGCCGTTCCGAGCCAGGCGCAGCGGACCACTTTCACCATGCCCCGTTTCACACCGCCGGCTCAAACTTACCACCCGCCGGCGCAGACCTACCATCCACCGGCACAGACGCAATCACGCCCAGCGCCAACCCCGCGTCCGGCTCAGACGCCGTCTACTCCACGCACAACTGGCTCGACGCCGCAACCACGGCCCGGGACCACGCAACCACGTCCGCCCGCACCTTCCCGCAAGGAAGTGCAGAGGCAGGAGAAATCGCAGGCTCGCGCGCAAAAGGAAGAGCAGAAACAGAATCAGAAGCAGCAGAAGGAGCAGGCCCGTCAACGACAGGAACAACAGAAGCAACAGCAAAAGCAGGCGAAAGAGCAACAGAAGGATCAAGCTCGTCAGCAGAAGGAACTGCAGAAAAAACAGCAGAGCGACAACAAAGCCGCGAAGTCTGCCCAGGCTCCCAAGACCCGGTCTGCGTCGCCTTCGGTGGCCAAAGCTCCGGCGAGCAAAGCACCGGTAAACAACGCGGGAGCCAAGAGCTCAACTGGAGCTTCGTCCACCGCATCGCAAACTCAGATTGAACGGCTTAACTCCTCTCGCTCGAGCATGACCGGAATCAACCGCAGGCCGCTGCCTGCCGGCGAAATGACGGTTCATCCCGATGGCCGCATGACCCTGAAGGCCGAAGCCGGGCGGCAATATGGACTTCGCTCCAACGGCACCATCGCCTCCTACAGCGACCGGGAGAAAACGGTGAGCTTCGACAAACAGGGAAAAGTCAGCTCGATCCACACCGCCGGCATGGACATCCATAACGGCGCGCACGGTCAGCGCACCGTCATCAGCCGCCGCGCCGATGGTAGCAAAGTGGTGAGCACCGGCCGTCACAGCGGTTACGTGGAACGCAACGTGGTGATGAACAACAGAAGCTACGTGCAGCGCACCACGATGATCAATCAACGTGTCTACACTCGCACGTTTCTGGCAAACGGCTTCGGCGGCGTAGCTTTTGTCCCGCCCGCTTTCTTCGCTCCTGCGTTCTACGGCTGGGCTTACTACCCGTGGGCCGCACCCATCAGCTTTACCTGGGGATGGTTTGGCGCACCCTGGTACGACGGTCCCTACTTCGTGGCTTCGCCAAGGTATCCCAGCGCGGCTTTCTGGCTCACGGACTACATGATTGGCGAGACGCTGGCGACCGCTTATCAACTGCATCACGATGCTGCCGGGTTCGATGATGCGTCCGACGACATGTCGGCGGACGACAGCACCCCTGACTCCACCGAAGCCAGCACCTCTGCCGACGGGGACTCTGACCGGGAGACTGTCCGCGCCGACGCAGCTACGCCGATCACCGTGGAACTCAAGGCCGAGATCGCCGAAGAAATAAGGCAGCAAGTGGCCAACGACAATGCCGAAGCGAGCAACCCCAGCCAGGCCAGCTTCGACATGCTACCCGCGGCCCTGAGCACTCCGAATCATGTGTTTGTGGTGTCGAACGATCTTGACGTGACCACCACCGACCAACAGCTCTGCGCTCTGCAAGCGGGCGACATGCTGCAGTTGTTGACCCCGGCTGCCAGTGACTCCGGCTTGGTGGAGCTGCGTGTAGCCAGCAGCAAGCGTATGGATTGTCCCGCTGGAGTTCTGGTCAGCGTCTCGTTGACGGATCTCCAGGAAATGCAGAACAATTTCCAGGCGCAAATTGAAGCGGGCCTGGGCACGCTGCGAGACACTCAGGGGCGCAACGGGTTGCCGGGCGCGCCTCCGGATGCAGTAGCAGCGCCGCCGCGTCCGCTGACTGGTCTGGCGCCGTTTTCCGCGGCAGACTCGGCGGTCGCACTCGATCAACAGAGAGAGCAGGCGGATCAGGCTGAAAAGCAGGCCGCTTCTGGTTTGCTCTAAGGAAAACAAGAAAACTGGGCAGCATCCTTCGGGATGCTACCCAGTTTCGATAATTCGAGGTTTTGGGGATGTCCCACTGACCTCGGCTATAGCTTACAAATCCTCTGTCCACAACACCCACTACGAATGATTCTCGACGACGTATTACGGAGTGATAGAATCCGCGAACGAAGCTGTCCCTGGAGGATAAACATGGAAGTGATCGGAGGGACCTTCTATGAATTTCACTCAGAAAGAGTAATCTCACGCCCCGGTCAGCCCCTGGACACGAGAGGGGGCATAGAAGTCGGTCCGGTGATCAGCAGAGAGGTTGCGTTGCAGCATGTGAAGGCAGGACATGACGTTTATACGCTGAATAGTGAGGACGCGTATCGATTGGCGTTGCAAGTGACTCATGGAAAACCTGTGCAAGAAGTTCCGCACCATCCTCGCCAGGCCTCACCCACAGGACGGATGGATGTTTATTTCCGGCACTACCATCCCGGAGGGGACCACGAACAATTCGGCCACATCTTCTTCGGCCGGCGGGGAGAAAAGTATGTTCCAAGGGGCCGTTCCGCTTAATCACCCAAAATGTTCAGCGGTTAATCCTACAGAACTGACACCGACCGAGTGGTCGGTTCTAGCTTACTCCAGCCGGACATAATCCTTCTTAGGTTTGGCCCCTATCGTCTCTCGCATGGCAAGCATCTCATCGCGGAACAGTTCGACGCCGCCGGCGAAGATGACTGGGAGCCGCCCTATAACATCGCTCCCACTCAGCCGGTTCCCATCATCTGCCAGCATCCCAAAGAGCCCCGCCCCGAACGGTCGCTCGTTCGATGGGGCTTGTTCGATGGGGCTTGATTGATGAGAAAAACCGTCTACTGCAAGAGACTATCCAAAGCTCGCGAGCGTCGCGCCTACGTTCGTGAGGCCAATTCAACAAGAAAATTCAAACGGAGGCACTGATGGAATAGCCGACCAAAAGTGACAGAATCTTAACTCTAACGTTGGCAACGCGGATGGAATGTGGAAGAGTTCTCAACACGAAAAAGATATGAGTGTTGCTCCCTGTACGAAATTCGCACGGCTCAAATGAAAGCAATGGAGTTTTTGGTTTTGTTAGTATTCATGGTGAGGGTGCGAACGTACCCGGCAAAGCGAACACATCGCAGCGGAAACGCTGCCCGCTAAGCCGTTGAAGGACTATAAGCACTGGTTCGATCGGGCTGTCGAGGCGGAAGGGCTGAGGGATTTTACGAGGTACTGCTTGCGCCATACCTTGCCAGCCGCTTGGTGATGTCAGGAGTAGACTTGGAGAGCGTCAGGGACCTCGTGGACACAAGAACATCCAGATGACTATGCGCTATGCGCATCTTGCCCCGGCCCACAAGCTGGAAGCAATCGAGAGGCTTGTGTCGTTTGACAGAGCAGTGAAAGGGCCGAAATCGCAAAAACCAACTGACACCAAAACTGACACCACAAATTTGCGACCGGCTGTAAGTTATTGAAGGGCCCGTAGCTCAGCGGTTAGAGCAGTGGACTCATAATCCATTGGTCCAAGGTTCAAATCCTTGCGGGCCCACCAATGAATTCAGTTCGAACGACCTGCGCGGGGAAAATCGATATGCTCGGCAGGTCTTAGCTGCGAATGGTCTTCAGCTGCCAACTTCTTTAGCTGCCGGCGGCGAAGCCACCATCGTGAGCGATGGTGATGCGAAGATACTTATAAGGATTAACAGGGGTGTCGTTGATGCGCACTTCGTAGTGGAGATGAGGACCCGTCGAGCGTCCGCTGGCCCCAACATAGCCAATCAAGTCCCCGCGGTGGACGTGCTGCCCAGGAGCAACCGCGAAGCCCGAAAGATGGCCGTAGCGGGTGGAAATCCCGTGGCCGTGGTCGAGCATCAGCGCCTTGCCGTATCCGCCAAGAAAGTCGGCGAACGTAACTACTCCGTCGGCCGGAGCGATAATCTGCTGGCCATAATTGCTGCCAATATCCACGCCGCTGTGGAACGCGCCTTCCCCGTTGAATGGATCGATGCGCTCGCCGAAGCTCCCCGTGATCTGGCCTTCCACCGGCCATAGATTCGGAGCGGAGTTCGCGCGGAACCAGTCGGCCGTTGTGGCGTTCCTGGTCAGGCCCATGGTGAGCCCCACCATGGTGGCGCCGCTGAGGGCTGAAGTCCGCAGAGCGTGCAGCTGGTCGATCGAAGAAGTCACATCTGCGTTATGAATCTGCTCGGATGTCGCCGTAACCAGCGTCGGCTCCGACTTCAACCCGTAGAGCGCCGAAACTTCCCCGGCAATCGAGCCCAGCGACGCGACCTGAACGTCGCGCTCCTTGGCCACCTGCTCCAGACGCGAATAGTTGTCTTTAAGCTGATCTTTTTCCGTGCGCAGCTGGTTATAACGCGAAACCTTCAGGAGCATGCGCGTGTAGGAGCTGGCAATGCCGGTAAGGCTGAGGAATCCGATGGCGGCCCCGACTACGAATACGTAAAGATAATGAACGGGGATGGAAATCTTACGCAGCTGGCCGTCGTCCCCGCGGGCGACAAAAAGGATGTAAAAACGTTTGCGCAAATCGCTCCTCGCTAAGTTAGGAAATCAGGCCCGGAAATCCAGGGTGGCTCTGAGGTTGCAGAAACCCTGTACGGTGCGCCTGATCGGGCAACGCTCCCAAATCGGGAAAGAAACCTCTTGCGTGCCCTTCTACCTACCGGAACCCAGCTCGAGCCTAAAAACTGTGTTCGTCCGCAATCCAAACTGTTTGCAGAACTTAGCTCGGCCAAAGGTCTTTGTGAATGCCTGGTAAAAGGTAGCAAACCAGGTTCCCCCTGTCAACGCCACGTTAAGACATTCTCAGTTACCGAAGCGCCGGTGACGGTAGTGACCGAAGGTCGGTTACAGAGTGTCCCGCGAGACAGTCCGTTTTCGGAGAAAGCACAGTCATAATTCGAGCAGAGCAGCAGCATTTTGGGGGCGGCGCTTCCGCTATAGTGTTGAGGCCGTGCCTGTTGCCGAAAAAGCGCTGATTGCCCAAATTCGCCGCCTGGCGGCAGCGCGGGGACCTTCGAAAACGAAGGTCCGCTCGACGGCTGAGAATTCCGCCATCGTTGCCGGAATCGGGGACGATTGCGCCCTGTTGCGGCTTCCGCCCCGACGTGAATCCCTGGTCACAACCGACTTCTCGCTCGAAGGCGTCCACTTCCGCCGCGACTGGCACCCTCCGGAATCGGTGGGACATCGCTGCCTGGCGCGAGGCCTGAGCGACATCGCCGCTATGGGCGGAGATCCGGTCGCCGCCTTTCTTTCCTTGGCCTTCCCCCGCGACCTACAGCAAGCCTGGGTGCAGAGGTTTCTGCGCGGACTGATCGGCCTGGCCAGGAAATTCGGCGTGGCCCTGGCCGGCGGCGATACGGCAGAATCTCCGAACGGAATCCTCGCCGACATCGTCGTGCTCGGAACCGTCCCCCAAGGCAAGGCAATTCTGCGTTCCGGCGCGCGGCCGGGGGATCGAATCTACGTCAGCGGAGAGCTCGGAGGCTCAGCCGCCGCACTGCAGCAGATGATGAAGACGAAGAAGCCCCAGCCCAAACTGAACCCGGCGGAGTATCCACGGCACTTCTTCCCTGAGCCACGAATCGAGATGGGCCGTATGCTTCGCGAAAAAGGCCTCGCCTCGGCCATGATCGACACCAGCGACGGCCTTTCGAGCGACCTGGCCCACATTTGCGAAGAAAGCGGCGTGGGCGCCGAAGCAGACGTCGAACTCATTCCCCGGGCCCGCGTGGACAAGCCAGCCCACCTAGTGGATCTCGAACTCGCCCTGCATGGCGGCGAAGACTACGAACTCTTGTTCACCGCGCCCCGGAATCGAACCATACCGTCGCAAATCGCCGGAGTACAGATCACCCAGATCGGCGACATCACTCGCAATCGCAAGATCTTCCTGCGGAATCGCCGTGGCGTCGCGCACGAACTCAAACCGCGAGGCTGGGAGCACTTCCGCCACTAGATCGGTCCGACTCGCCCATCCACCCGCGAGTAGTGCCGTGCCTGTAGTACCGCGGAAGAGCAGCGCCTTCGGCGCCGCGTAAGGCTCCAAAATCAGCGTGGGCTTCAGCCCCAGGGGTCACGTTTGTTTTTCTTAGCAGCCTCGAGACAGCATCGGCTCACCGCTCGATCGATAAACGGCCGCTCAGTCCAATAGGTGACTTTGGTGTCGCGGTCACCATCTCGGTATCTACCCTCCTCGCTATCAACGGGAATAGAGTAAGAACATGTCGTGTCCTCGATTTCTTAACCTCCCCCTTCTGGTCTTGCTGGTGCTCACGGCTGGATCTTCGACTTTCGCCGCGCAGAAAAAACAGCTATCGCCGCCGCCCGAGCATGCGCAAACGCCGTCACCCGCCATCACCGATGAATATGTGCACAAGCAATTCGGCGACAACTGCTCGGTGCTTCCCGATTATCCGCAATTTACCGGAGACATGGATGGCGATGGCGTCGACGACCTCGTGGTTGTAGCGCGCTGCAAGAATCCCATGGCCGATCGGGACGAATACAGTTTTCAAATCTCCGATCCCTATGACGCCTTTATCGGCTTCGGCGATGTGAAGGTCACTTCCTCCTTTGGCTCGGACGAACCTGATCGCAAGGGCCTGTGCGTGCTGATCGTCCATGGCGCGGAAAAAGATGCCTGGCACGCAACCAAACCCAAAGCGAAGTTTATGCTCATCAACCTGCCCTTCAAGGCTCTCACCGTGAAACGGCTGGCCGTGAGAAAGACCACCGTGCTTGGAATTTACCTGGAAGAAAAAGGCGAAGGCGAGAACAACTCTTCCGTGATTTTCTTTGACGGCAAGAAATACAAGTACCAGCCCCTCGGCTCGACCATGGAGTAAGGTTCGCCTCCGCTTCAAACCTTCCGGAGCCCCGACCGCAGGCGAAACAGCCATCTCCGTTGGATTATCTGCGGGCTGCCCTTCCTCGCCGCGACCGTCAACTATGCCGACCGCCAGGTCATCGGAATTCTAAAGCCCAGATCGTACTACTCGATCTTTGCGATCGCCTCTTGCACCTATTTGGCCGCACTGGGGATCATTCAGGTATCAGGTAATGGTAGGCAAAGCGGATGCGCCAGCGAATTCTCCGCAAGGAGGAAGCTGATACCCCACGCTTGTGTGGAGTTTGTTTGTGTGGAGCGGGCACTGTTTGCCCCCTTCCTGCTGCACCTCGCAGGCAGGAACGCCACCTCCACAAGTACTCAGGCGGCGCTCTTAACGCGTCGCCCTCTCACGCTCTGCAGAATCGTGGACGGAAGCTGCAGAATGCGAATTCTCGCATCTTTTTTGGTTTTCACGCGGACTGCAATCCCGTCAGCCTCTGGAAAAGGATCGGAGATCACTTCAAAGTCCTCACCATAGAGCCGGATACGGCCGTGGGCCCCATAGCCAAGATTCTTCACGTCTGTGCAGATTTGGGAAACTGAAATGGTCGAAACCGACGCGTCTGTAGGGGGAGAACTAATATTGCTGGTGACCATGATAGGTCTATTATACCAAGTCAAACGGGATGGGTGGGAAGGCTTTCCACAGGGCGCTTCGCTTTGTCTTCGATTCGGCCTAAGATTTTTACACTCTGTTGATCGTGGATGGGTACAATTAGCCTCTCATAATTGCAGTACAAAGTCAGGAATAGGAGGCTCCATGGGTGAAGCGACTTCGTTCGATCATATCGTAGCAATCCTGGGTCTTGGCCCAGACCAATACAAGGACTCGCTCCCGCTGAAAGAGTGGGTTCGGCAGAATAAAGATGAGAAATATGTCCCAACCGACCTCCTGAAGCACTGGGGCTTTCAGGACGACGAAGCTGCCTGAAGGGAGAAAGACAGGCAGAGGCCGCTCCCTGCACGGGTCTCGGCCGGAGCCCGCTACTTCGGAACCAGCGACTGCAGCCGCTCGGCTGCGATCTCTGGAGTGATGTCGCGCTGCGGAGTGCCCAGCATCTCGAACCCCACCATGAATTTGCGTACCGTCGCAGAACGCAGCAGCGGCGGATAAAAATGAGCGTGAAAGTGCCATTCAGGATGCGCGAGATCGTCAGTCGGCGACTGATGAAATCCCATGGAATATGGGAAAGCAACGTCGAACACTCTATCGTAGGTGGCCGCAACGCGGTGCAACATATCCGCCAGAGATGAAATTTCGGCCTCGCTCAGTTCCAGCATGCTGCCGAAATGCCGGCGGCTCACCACCAGAGTCTCAAACGGCCATACCGCCCAGAAAGGTACCAGCATGGCGAAACCGTCGTTCTGGTAAACCAGCCGAACCTTCTGCCGCTGTTCCAACTCGATGTAGTCGCACAGCAGACAGCGGCGGTGAGCCGTCAAGTAGGCTTGCTGCGAACCCAGCTCTTTCACAGGAACTTCCGGGATCGACGCCGTCGCCCAAATCTGGCAATGAGGATGCGGATTGCTGGCGCCCATCATCACGCCCCGGTTTTCGAAAATCTGCACATGCTGGATGTTTTCCCGAGCACCCAGTTGCCGAAACTCATCAACCCAGGCATTGATCACGAGCTCGATTTCATCCACCCGCATCGCCCCCAGCGTCAGATCATGACGCGGAGAAAAGCACATCACCCGGCACGCTCCCGGTTCGGCCTCGGCAACGATCAGCCCCTTGCCATCGACATCGAGGCGCCCTGGGGCGACGTCCGGCTTCAAGGCTGCGAAGTCGTTATCAAAAGCAAAAGTAGAAAGATAGGCAGGATTGCGCGCCCCACCCGCGCGAATATTGCCCGGACACAAATAACATTCAGGGTCATATGCGGGCGCAATTGCCGTCTGGCGAGGGCCAATCTCACCCTGCCAGGGACGCGTGGCGCGATGCGGCGATACCAGCACCCACTCCGTAGTAAGAGCGTTGAACCTGCGATGCGGATCTTCGTTGAGCTGAAAGGGGCGTTGGGGTTGATTCATGGGGCCGATTCAGGGGGTTGCTTAAGGTTTACGCGCGCGCCGCGAGAAGATTTCTACGCCCTCGGCTTGGTGATCGCTCCCTGCGACGCCGAGGCAACCAGCGCGGCATACTTCGCGAACACACCCGTAGTATAGCGGGGCTGCGGCGGCTTCCACTCCTTCATTCGCTGGCGCAGAACCTCGTCGCTGATTTCCACTTCCAGCAAGCGCCGGCTCACGTCGAAGCGCACCATATCGCCGTCACGCACAGCACCGATCGGACCGCCCAGCGCGGCTTCCGGAGACACATGGCCAGCCATCAAGCCGTGAGTGGCGCCGCTGAACCGTCCGTCGGTCAGCAGCGCTACTGACTCGCCCAATCCCTCGCCCACAATCGCGCCCGTCACGCTGAGCATCTCGCGCATCCCCGGTCCGCCCTTGGGACCTTCATTGCGAATCACGACCACGTCGCCAGCTTTAATTTTCTTGCTGGTGACGGCACTCATCGCGTCTTCTTCCGACTCGAACACGCGCGCCGGCCCGTGATGCTCGAGCCGCTCATGTCCGCTGATTTTCGCGACGCATCCCTCCGGCGCCAAATTGCCTTTGAGGATGACCAGGCCTCCGGTTTTTTTCAGCGGCTTTTCGAGCGAAGCGATCACTTCCTGCCCCGGAGTCTCGACCGCGCTGTCACTTTCAGATGCAATGGTGAGACCGGTAACCGTCAGGGCCTTGGGATGCAGATATTGGCCTCGCATCAAACGCCTTGCCAGCAGCCGTATTCCGCCCGCTCGGTGCATATCCGCCGCCACAAAACGTCCGGAAGGTTTCAGATCGGCGAGCAGCGGAGTGCGCTCACTCACGGTCTGAAAGTCGTCGATCTCCAATTCGACTTCCGCTTCGCGCGCGATCGCCAGCAGATGCAGCACGGCGTTAGTAGATCCGCCGCTGGCGGCGACGGCCGCAATCGCGTTCTCGAATGCATCTCTGGTGAGAATGCTCCGCGGCGTGATTCCATTCTTGAGCAGATTCAATACCACCTTGCCGCAGGCAAACGCAACCTGATCTTTCTGCGGATCCATGGCGGGCACGCTGTTGAAACCCATCGGCGAAAGCCCAATCATTTCCATCACGGTCGACATCGTGTTCGCCGTGTACTGCCCGCCGCACGCGCCCGCTCCGGGGCAAGCCACATTCTCCAAATCATGCAGTTCCTTGTCGGTAATTTTGCCCGCGGCATTCGCTCCCACGGCCTCGAACACGTCCTGAATGGTCACGTCTTTCCCGCGATAGCTGCCCGGCGCGATGGTGCCGCCATAGAGAACCATTCCCGGCAGATCCATGCGCGCCAGCGCCATCGCCGCCGCCGGTATCGTTTTGTCACAGCCCACCACGCACACCACCGCGTCGAACATCTGACCGCGGCACACCAGTTCGATCGAATCGGCAATCAGTTCGCGGCTCACCAGCGACGCACGCATGCCTTCGGTGCCCATGGTCTCGCCGTCAGAGATGGCGATGGTGTTGAACTCCATGGGCGTGCCGCCAGCTTCGCGGATGCCCTCTTTCACCTTTGCCGAAAGCCGCCGCAGATGAAAATTGCACGGCATGGTTTCGATCCAGGTGTTGGCGACGCCGATGAGCGGCCGGCTGAGATCGGCGTCAGTGAATCCAATGGCCTTGAACATGGCGCGCGCCCCGGCCCGGTCGCGTCCATCGGTGATTCCGCGGCTACGATGTTTGAGATCCATGATGTCTGAAATAGAAACGCTCGAGGTTAGTCTCAACGATTGAGACTACTACAGGACGAGCCCAGCAGGCACTATAAGCTCTCGCATTAGTGCGTTCGGGAACGGTCGGGGAAGGTTTCGGGAAGGGCACAACTTCAGTCGTGCGGTAAACGCCCCCGAAAAGTCTGGCTTCAGCCTCTGAGGTTTCGCTCGTGTCCGACCGCCGATGTCATCTGCGCGCCTGGAATCCGCCCGAAAAACGCATCGGGAAAACTTTACGCCAGCGCGGCGCGCGCCGACTTTCCGTGGTTGTCCGATGCCGGAGGATGCGGACCCGCCCATCCCGGCCGCGATTCGCCGGACTCGTGCAATCCCGCGCTGGACTGCACTTCGAGCACGTCGGCAATCGCGTACCAGTCGCGGCTGAGCTGGCCAACTTGTTTCGGGGTAACTTCAAGAACCAGCCTGACCCGATGCTCCTGCTCGGCCGCTTCGGCCAGTACCGAAGGCAGATCAAGCGCACGGCGCGAAGCCGCATTGAGAATCCGCATCAGCGTTCCCTGCGTGTTGCGATAGTGGATGTGAAATACTTGCATGTTTTCCCGCTCCCCAATGCCGAAATCATTCTTAGATTGAAGATTGCGGATTTCACCGATGCCCAAAGTTTTTCAATCTGCAATCCAAAATCTGCTGTCTTCAATTCTTACTTCTGCCGCCTGAGTTCTGACTTCAAAACTAGTCTTCTTCGAGCATCATCTCCGAAAGCGCCGCGCCCGCCGGTACCATCGGGAATACATTCGCCTCGGGATGGCAATCAAACACCAGCAACTCCGGCTCCGGCGAACGCAGGAAGTTGTCGATCAAATCTCCCGTTTCGCTCGACACCGGAAACTCGCGCATGGCCGCTTCGTTCAAGCGCTCGGCCTGAATCCTATAGGCCTTGGCGATTTCCACGAAATCCGGGTTGTCGCTGAGGTCAGTCTCCGCGTAGTTGCGCTGGTAGAAAAGTTGTTGCCACTGTCGCACCATGCCCAGATATTTGTTGTCGATGATCACCATCTTGATGGGCAGGTTCAGCCGGTGAACCGTGGCGAGTTCCTGGATGTTCATCTGAAATCCGCCATCGCCGGATACGCACAGCACGCAGGCTTCAGGCTTGGCGAGCTGCACGCCCACGGCGGCCGGCAAGGCGAAACCCATGGCGCCCAGTCCACCGGAAGTGATGAATCCTCGCGGCGACGACGAGCGGTAACGTTGCGCCGCCCACATCTGGTGCTGCCCCACATCGGCAATCACCACGCTGTCGTTAGGCAAGCGGCTGAAAAGTTCGTCAAGAAAACGAATGGTCGGCTGCGCCAGTCCGCGCGGATCAAGCTCAGCCCGCTCGGGTCCACACGCGACAGCGCGCCACGCGCTCCAATCCGGCAACTGGGTGCCCCATGTCTCGCCGGTTTTCGGAGACGTGAGGATTTTTCTCAACTCCGCATGAAATGCCGGAATCGTATCGGCCAGATCTCCGATCACGGCCTGATCGCACGCACGCACGCGATCGAGCTGCGCCGGATCAATTTCAAAATGGATAATCCTGGCCTGCGGCGCAAAGCGCGTAGGATCGCCCGTCACGCGGTCGTCTAATCGCGCCCCGAACACCAGCAGAAGGTCGGTTTCATGCAGCGCCATGTTGGCCGCGCGCGTCCCGTGCATGCCCACCATGCCGAGGTAATACGAAGATTGCGGAGGTACCGCTCCCAGCCCGTGCACCGTCGCAAACGACGGAATATTCAAATCGTCGAGCAGTTGCCGCAACTCAGGAATCGCGCCAGAAAGTTTCGCTCCCGCCCCCACCAGCGCGACCGGACGCTCTGAGTTCCGCAGCAGAGCCAGAATCGCATCGCTGAAGCCGCCCTCCGCAGTGACATCGGCTGCGCGAACTTTGGGTGTGAACTTCACCGGCCCGGAGAATTCCTTCTTCGCCTTCAGCATGTCGGTGGGAATATCGATCACCACCGGTCCTGGACGGCCGCTTCGCGCCCAGTAGAATCCCTCGGCAATCACTTCCGGAATTTCGTCGAGCGTCTTCACCAGCCGGCTCCACTTGGTCAGCGAAAGCGTCACCCCGAACACGTCGGTTTCCTGAAACGCGTCCGTGCCAATCAGCGCGCTGCGCACCTGCCCGGTAATGCAGACCAGAGGCACGGAATCCATTTTCGCGTCGGCAATGCCGGTGATCAGGTTCGTCGCGCCCGGACCGCTGGTCGCAATCGCCACGCCCACCTTGCCCGTAACCCGCGCGAATCCTTCCGCCGCAAACACCGCACCCTGCTCATGCCGCGTCAGGATGTGCCGCACGCCGCTGCTCTCGAGCGCGTCATACAGCGGCATGATCGCGCCGCCGGGATAGCCGAACACGAGATCGACCCCTTCGGCGCGCAGGCACTGCAGAACGATGTCGGCTCCCTTAAGCATTCACAACCTGCTTCTCCGGCGGCGTCGGTGCGTCCGCCGGCTTCTTGCCGTCTTTCGGCAGCCAACTCATCATGCCGCGCAGCTGTGCGCCCACGATCTCAATGGGATGCTGCTTCTCTTTCGCGCGCAATGCCGCGAAATTCTTTCCGCCGCTCTTGTTCTCCGCAATCCATTCGCGCGCGAACTCGCCGCTCTGAATGTCGGCCAGGATTTTCTTCATCGCAGCCCGCGTCTCCTCGCCAACCACTTTTTCCCCGCGCGTCAGATCGCCGTATTCAGCCGTGTTCGAAATCGAGTAGCGCATTCGATCGAGTCCACCTTCGTAAATCAGGTCGACGATCAGCTTGACCTCGTGCAGGCACTCGAAATAAGCGATCTCTGGTGCGTACCCGGCTTCGACCAAAGTCTCGAATCCCTTCTTGATCAGCGACGTCAGCCCGCCGCACAGCACAGCCTGCTCGCCGAAAAGGTCGCTTTCCGTTTCTTCCTTGAACGTAGTCTGCAGCACGCCCGCGCGGGTCGAGCCAATCCCGTGCGCGTAGGCCAGGGCGTATTCGTGTGCGCGGCCGCTGGCATCCTGCTGAATCGCAATCAGCGACGGCACACCGCGTCCTTCGCTATAAATCCTCCGCACCAGGTGCCCCGGGCTTTTGGGCGCGATCATCACCACGTCCACATCGCTCGGCGGGACGATGGTTTTGAAATGAATGCTGAAGCCGTGCGAGACGCCGAACACTTTGCCGGGATGCAGATACTGTTTAATGTGTTTTTCGTAAAGCTCGCCCTGCGTTTCATCGGGCGTGAGCACGTGGATCCAGTCGGCGCGTTTGCAGGCTTCCTCCGGCGCCACCACCACCATGCCATCGGCCCGCGCCTGCTGTGCGCTCTGCCGGTTGGGGTCGAGACCCACAATCACTTTGAGGCCGCTGTCGCGCAAATTCTGCGCCTGCGCGTGTCCCTGGCTGCCGTAGCCCAGGATGGCAATAGTCTTGCCCTTCAGGGCATTGGGGTTGGCGTCGCGTTCGTAGAAAATATTAACCACCAGCGTGTGCTCCTCTCGCTTGGCTGCAACTGGTCGTTGCAACTGGATGCAATTGCGAATCTCGCAAACCGACCGGTCGGTCGGTATGCGTCTATGCTACCTGTCTTGGCGAAACTGTGTCAAGGGGGAAGTCTGGTTCGTGCGATGGGTAGGTTTGGTAAGCTGTTTTTCCCCTGTTTGAGCCGGCCGGCATCCAGGTTGGAGTGATGGCTATGAATGAATTCGAGTGCGTGGTTCCGATTCTCAATGTTAAGAATTTTGCTTTGTCGATGGACTACTACGTCAGCAAGCTGGGTTTCACCAAGAAATGGGACTGGGGCACTCCGCCGTCATTTGGCAGCGTCGCGCGCGGGAAGGTGGAAATTTTCCTGAGCGAGGGGGGGCAAGGGCAGGCGGGCGTGTGGATGTCGATTTTCACCGAGGACGTGGACGCGCTCCATGTGGAGTACAAGAAAAGCGGCGCGATCATACGCCAACCTCCCACAAACATGCCCTGGGGGGTACGGGAAATGAACGTGCAGGATCCGGACGGCCACCGTCTTCGCATGGGCAGCCATTCGATAGGTCCGGTCGACGAGGCGGGATGGAAGCGCTTCGGCGAGATCCAGCAGTTCGGGGAGTGAGCCCAGCGGCATTGGCAATCTTTCCCGCAACTGATTACCATGTCCGCGATGGCTCGCGAGGCGGTGATCGATTCCCGGCAGGAAATTCTGCGCACGGCTGCGCGGCTATTTCAACAGCGCGGATATGATGCGACGTCGATGAACGACGTGGCGGCGTCGCTCAAGCTGAGCAAAGGCGGCCTCTACCACCACTTTCAGAGCAAAGATGAAATCCTGTTCGAGATCATGAACCACGCCATGGACATTACGGAGGAGCGCGTGCTCGGTCCGGTGCGCGGCATCGCGAACCCGGAAGAGCGGCTGCGCGCCCTGATCCGACTGCACATCGAGGTAGTGCTCAGCCCGCGCGACCGCGAAATTACCGTGATGCTGCACGAAAACCATCCCCTGCCGCCGGCGCTGCGCAGGCGTATCAACGGGCGCAAAAAAGACTACATCCACTTCCTCGAGAACCTGATCGCCGAAATACAGGGGTCGCGCCGCTCCGCGCCGAGAGTGAGCCCGCGCGCTGCGGCCTTTGCGTTGCTCGGCATGATCAATTGGATCTATCAATGGTACAAACCGGAGGGCGAACTGCAGGTACAGAATCTGGTGCCGCAGTTCACCGATCTTCTGTTTGGCGGACTACTGGCGTGAACGGGCGTGAACCGTGACCGAAGCCGCTGCCCGGTTCTATCAAACCGCCGAAATCGACCAGCAGAGGGCGCAAAGCGGCAAGCTCTATCGCGAATTTCTGCGGGTACCGGCGATGAGCGCCGGTTTGTATGTGCTAGCGGCGGGAAGCACCGATCCGCAGCGGCCGCATCATGAAGACGAAATGTATTACGTGGTGCGGGGACGCGGTCGCTTCAAGGCAGGCGGGGAAGATCGAGAAGTTTCCGCCGGCAGCGTGATCTACGTAGCTGCTGAAGTTGAGCACCGCTTCTACGACATCGAAGAAGAAATCGTGGTGCTCGTTTTCTTTGCGCCCGCGGAAACTTAGCGGTTCGCTATGAACTGCCAGATCACAGACTTTCGTCCCGAAGATTGGGCTGCTGCTCGCGAAATTTACCGCGAAGGGATCGCTACCGGTAACGCTACGTTTGAGACAGAACTTCCCAGTTGGGAGAAATGGGATAGCGCCCACCGTCAGGCTTGTCGCCTGGCCGCGCGCGAACTGATCGCCCCCATACACGGGAACGCGGGCTTCGCTACAAACGGCGTTCTCGGCTTCGCCGCTCTCAGTCCGGTCTCAACCCGCGCCGTCTACGCTGGAGTGGCCGAGATTTCTGTCTACGTGGCGGCCGCAGCGCGAGGCCAAGGCGTGGGCAAGGCACTCCTGCAGGCGCTGGTTGAGGAATCAGAACTTAACGGAGTCTGGACGCTGCAAGCTGGAATCTTTCCCGAGAACGTTGCCAGCATCGCGCTCCACAAATCCTGTGGCTTCCGCGAAGTCGGCGTTCGCCGCCGCATCGGCAAACTGGGCGACACCTGGAGAGATGTGCTGCTGCTCGAACGCCGTAGTTCGAAGGCCGGCAACTAACGGCCGAGAATGCGCCCGGTACTGGCGACGGGGTAGCCGGTGCTATTTCGCAGGCACCCAATAGATTTCTTCTTTGACGGCGGTGCGATCCGTGAATCCGCGGCGCTTGAGGATCGATTTGCTGTGCTCGATCATCTCGGGATGGCCGCAGAGATAGGCGACCGTGTTGCCGGCGTCGAGACCCCACTGATCGGCGTATTTGCGCAGAACATCGTCGGCGCGGCCGATCTCCCCGGGCCAGTCTTCGTGATCCCAGGGGCGGCTCACCGTGGGCACGTAGGTGAACCACGGAATTTCCCGCGCGGCTTGGCGCAGTTCATCGAGATATCCGAATTCCCACGGGCGGCTGGCGCCGTTCAGCAGAAAAAGTTTGTGCTCGCCGTTGAATCGGCCTTCTTTCCATTCTTTGTGCAGCGTACGCACGTAGCTGACAAACGGAGCCACCCCGGTCACGGTTGAAACCAGCAGGTGATTGGTTTTTTCGCCCTGCGTTTCCAGAGAGAAGCGTCCCTTGGGCGATTTGCGCATCAGCAGCGGATCGCCGGGCTGCAACTTGTGCAGCAAGGGAGTGAGCGCGCCCTCGGGCACGAGTTCGAAGAAAAATTCCACTTCATCTTCGAACGGCGCCGACGCGATCGAATACGGACGCTCCACGCGCTTTCCGCCGCTTTCCACACCGAGCGTGGCGTATTGCCCCGGAATAAATTGGAAGTCAGTTCCCACGCGGATGCGGAACATCCACAAGTCAGGCGCGAAGTCGACGCGCTTGGTAACTTGCGCGTGGTAAAACTTGTCGTTCGGAGTCGTCATCTGCCTGTTGCCCTTTGTTCGCTCAAAATTTGCCAGCCAGAAACCAAATTTACCCCGGACCTCGACCCCACACCTGCAGGAGTGGGCTGGCACGATCAAACACAAACACACTCTTGGGCCTGCTTTGACCGAGCCGGCTCACGGTCATCGTCACGGTCTTCCTATCCGTAGAAAGCTCTATCTGCCGGGTGCTGCTGATTTTGCCTTTGAATTTGTCGGTGATTTCCCGGCGGCACTGGTTCACGCGGCGGCCCGAAGATGCCACGCTTGCATCCCCGCGCCAATCGGGGTCCGGATAATCGCTCCCATCGAACTTCATCTTCTTATTCATTTCTGCATAAAAGACGAAGCGTCCAAAGATCTGGACGCCGAAAGCACCGATCCGGCTGGAGAAGCGTCAGATCATAAACCACAATGGACTCGAAGTCACACGAACGAACGCCTAGGTGGTGCGTCAGTTTGAAACTCAGGAACGACCACGACCTTCGATGGTGTTTGGTGGGAGGCTCCCGCTTCTCGCAAAAGACACGAGAAATGGAGTACCCAGATTTGGCTACTTCCCTACTACCAGTACCACGAAGCTGTCCGGAGCAATGGACCGGCGCGGAAGGGGATTATCTGGCGTTGCCGCGGGCGGCGGTCCGAACTTTGCGGTCACCACGAAAATGTTGTGCGTTTTAGCATCGAGAGCCAGGGTGCGCGCGCCCGGTTGTGTCGGGACGTTGGCGAGCACGCTGAATTTATCCGGCGACTCTTGCTTCACCACGGTCAGCACGCCTTCGCCGCAGGAAGCGAACGCCAGTCCGGTTTCCGCGTCGAATGTGGTGGCGTCGACACCGTCTCCGATTGCGGGCGTGGCCAGAACCTTGCCGCTATCGGCATCGACCACCGCCATCATCTTGTTGCCGCAACCCACAAACAGGCGGCGATTCTTGCGGTCGATCGAAAGTCCGCTCGGCTCGGTGCAGGGTGCGAGCGGCCACGTGGCCGTGACTTCCAGCTTGTCGGGATCGATTGCCACCAGTTCGCTCTTGTCTTCGATGTTGACGAAAATCCTGCCTTTGGCATCGCTGGCGGCGAATTCCGGTTTGCCGTCGAGCTTGATCGTGCCCAGCAGTTTTCCGGTAGCGCCATCGATCGCGGTGGAATCCTGGCTGCGGCCGTTGAACGTGAATACGCGCTTGGTCGCGGGATCGAAAAGAATTGCGTCCGGATTCATACCCACTTTCACCTTGCTGCTGGTCGCGAGCGTCTTGAGATCGAAAATGCTCACCGTGCCTTCGCGACCGTTGCTCACAAAGCCGCGGCCCAGCTCGGGAGCCAGCGCAATGCCGTGCACTCCCGGCGTGTCAGCAATGTCTCCGACGCTCTTGCCCGAGTCCGCGTCTAAGACCATCACGTGAGTTGCGCGCGAGATATAAAGGCGGCGCGCGCTTGCGTCCACTGTCAGATAGTCCCAGCCGCCGTCGCCGCCTAATTTGTATGTGGTCACCACGTGGTATCCGGGCGCGGCTGCGGCCACCGCCTCTGCCGCCAGCAGCACGATCACTAGCGCAATCCACAATCTGGAATTCGTATTCCTGAGTTCCCTGTTCATGATTCTGCGTTTCATGACTGCTCCTCGATTTTCTGAAATTGAACCGTTGTGCCGCCCGCGTTTCTGTATGCCGGACTGCTTCCCATTCGAGGCCCAGCGAAAACCGGTGGTCGCCAAACGGAAGTAACTTTACCGTGTTCCGGAAGGCTCCTAGACTTTGTATACAAGTATATGAACGTTTGCCAACTGACTTTTCGTCGGCTGTTGTCGCCAACTGAGACTGAGGCGCTTCCACCACAGTCTGATTTTGGCGCGCTCGGCTCAGGCTCCAGTATGGAACGGAGCGAGCCTAGCGGTACATCTAGGCAAGATCGGCCCTTGCCGGAACAAGATCAGCCTCTGCCACAAACGGTACGAGTTGGGCCATCCGTAGTTGTGGCCGCGGGAGTCCTGCTGGTGGTTCTGGTTGGAGGCGTCGGCACCGCCCGCGCCGCATGGAAGCATATCACCGTCCTGTTTTCCGAGAACGGAAACGTTGTAAGCGAATCCGCGAGTGATTTCGCGCAGGATGGTCTTGCGCAGAACGATCTGGCGCAATTGGATCGGCTGGAGCCGCAAAGGCAGGCCGAAGCGCTGTTGGAGCGGGCCATAGGCGAATCTGACGGCGCCGTCGAACAAATTTCGTCGCACCTCGACCGCTGGCAGGGAAAAATCAAATGGGACTCAGAGATTGCCAACCTGACCACGGCAGCACTGACTTCCCGTGACCTTCGCGTTCGCCGTTCCGGTGTGGAAGTGGAACTCGCCGCTTACGGGCTGACCAAGAATACTGACAGTCTCAACTATGTGTTGCACCTGGCCAAGTCCAAGGACCACGCGAAAAAGATTTGGGCTCTGTGGTCGCTCGGCTTGCTGGCAAATTGTGGGGTTGGAACTCCCCTGGCAGTGCAGACGCTGACGGCTCATTTGAAAGATTCTGACCAGGACTCCCGCCGCTGGGCGGTCGCAGCTCTGGCGCAGGTAGGTTCGTCCGAAATTATCAATACTCTGTTGCGCACCATGCATGATGATCCCTCGCCGAGCGTGCGCCAGGGCGCCGCTTCGAGTCTGGCGGAATCCGGCATGATGACGCGGGAACAGCGACTGGGCGCCGTACCTCAGTTGCTGAGCGACACTGACGATCCCACGCTGGATGCGCAAACCCGAACCTGGGCTTTCCAGGCCTTGGCTTGCATTACCGGGCAACGTCTTCCAAACGATTCTGAAACGTGGCGTCTTTGGTACACGTCGGGATACACATCGGCAAGAGTCAACTAAAAACAAAACCATGGAAAACCTGAACGTAGTCGTTGCGCTCATTACCCGAGACAATGATTACCAGGCCGAGCAAGCGGCATCCGCTACGGAAGCCGCGGCGAGTCTCGGCGCGAAGATTCAGATCATCTATGCGGACAACGACGCCGTTAACCAGACGCAGCAATTGGCCAAAATTATTCAGGACCCAATCCAGCGACCGGCGGCGATTCTGGTAGAGCCGGTGGGTACGGGGATGCCGCAAATTGCCAAAGCGGCGGTTGCAGCTGGAGTCGGCTGGGGAATTCTGAGCCGGCAAGAGGCTTACATTTGCGAACTCCGTCGGGGAAATCAAGGCCGGGAAAATCAAGTTCCCGTCTTTTCTGTAGCCACGGATCAGGAAGAACTTGGGAGAATCCAGGGGAAGCAGCTTGCGGCTCTTGCAGCCGAGGGCAACATTCTGTATATCGAGGGGCCGTCGAGCAACAGTGTTTCCGGTCTCCGCAGGAAGGGTCTGCTTCACACCAAGCCGGTCGGGGTCGAGATGAAAACTCTCAAGGGCGATTGGACCGAGCGCAACGCGCACTATGCCGTCAAGTCGTGGCTCTCGCTGAGCACCTCGCGGCAGCTTCATATTCGCGCCGTGCTTTGCCAGAACGATGCCATGGCGATGGGAGCGAGAAAAGCGTTCGTGGATTTGACGGAGAAAGACCGTGAACAGTGGCTCAAGACGCCGTTCCTTGGCTGCGATGGTGTGACCAAAACCGGGCAGGAATGGGTACGCTGCGGCTACTTGACCGCAACAGTGATCACTCCGCCGACCGCAGGTCTGGCCATGGAAATACTGGTGAAAGCGAGTCGCATGGGCACGGTGCCGCCCGAACATACTCCGAGCATCGCGCGGGCGTTCCCGGCTCTCGAAGAACTGGCCAAACGGCGGAGCGAGAGTGCCCCAGCGGCGGCGGGCAGAGCCTGGACTGGCTCGACATTTTAATCTGCCCGGCTAAGCCACCACGCTAGTCGGCCTTGCTAATCCGCCATCTTCGCTATGTGCAGGTCGAAGCCGGTCTTCGGTAATAGCGAAGTGAGCGCGAATGCCATGAATCCGTCGCCGTTGACTTCCCTATGGCGATAGAGGCCGGGCTCGCTCTCAATGGTTTCTCGTCGTCCTTCCATATCTTCCAGAAACGCCTGGGCCTGCTTCACTCCGGCTTCGACGTCCTTGGCGCGTGTGACGACAGCCTCGGACGCATACGACCGCACCAGCTTGGGCCAGTATTTTTCCAGAAGTTCGGTGCTGGCGAAAACGTCAGCCCAGATGATGCGCCCGTTCACCGCCACGACTACACCTACCGCGTTGCGATCGCGCAGTTGCTTGATCAGGCTCTGATAATTTTGTTCGATCGGCCCGGCCACGGCGTCGACCCGCTTCTTCACCTCATCGTTTTCCATCACCTTGGCGTACGAACTGGTTTGTGCCATCTCGCTGGCCACCATAGGCGCCGCAGCTAACACTTCGGCGCTCACAGCTTCCCGCTGTTTCTTCACCTCTGCCCAAACTTCGTTCTGGTCCTTGTCGCCCATGGCTTTGGCGCGGACCGAGGGCTGCGCCATCAGCGTGGCAACGGAATTCGATCCGACGCCGTGCAACGGTCCACCGTAGGTCGCTCCCGACGCGCCGAACTGGTCGCTGGTCGCGGTCCACCGCCCCGGCTCCACGCAAAACACGGACAGGTCCACGGGATCGCTTTCCGCTGGGACAATGCGATCCTTGCCGATCACGCGATCCTGTTTACCGCCAGTAACAATCTCGCCGGCCAGCAGCAACAGCGGCCGTTTGGAATTGTTGACCAGCACTAACCGATTTACCTCGGCGTTGCCGCGGGCATTGCCGCTTACGACCGGCTGCATGGGATGCCGCCGGATCAGGCCACGCAGGCTTCCATATTCCGTCACAACTACTTCGCCAGATCGCAGCCCTTCATCGAGCGTCAGGAATTCGCCCGTTCGATAACTGTTCGAGGCAAGCACCGGAAAGACTGTGAGATTTCCGTGGCGGATCGGCTCCAGAACCTTGTAACCGGCTGCTCCGCCAGTTTCTCCGGCCCGCGCTGGGGGCGGCTCAGTCGCTATCAGGCTCGTCACTATCAGGCCCGTGATCACTGCTGCAGCCACGATCGCGAAATCTATTGCCAGCCAAGACCTGGTCTTTGTTCTTAGATTCGCTTGCATGAGCTTCTCCCTTCGCGGGCAGCGCGACCCCAAGCTCCTCGGAAGCTCCCCAGGAAGCTTCCTTCTCGCTTGCGGGACGCGCTGCCCACTCACCACCGCAACTCACACAGTGACAGAACGAAATAAAAATGGACCTTGCGGATAAAATTCGCGCTTCGTGCGTCTAAGAACTTGATAGCATCATGGGGACAGTGGTTACCGTAACGGTTACCGCACCGGAACATCTGTCTGCTGCATGAGCGCCCCTAAACAAACAGCCGCCGTTGAGTCGATGGTCAGCGAGCTTGTGGAGAAGCTTCATGCGGAGCTACAGGCGAAGAGCGGCTGCGAAAAAGTTGGGCTCACCCGCGAAACCTTTGTTGCGATTCTTTGCGAGGTCGGCACAAAATATGCGACGCCCGCCACTTCAGAATCAGAGTTACGCGCATTCTTCCTTGCTCTGCGCGTCGACGAACTTGTGCTCGCCCGCGCCTGCGCCGCCGGAAGCAATCCGGCGTGGGACATTTTTCTCACTCGTTACCGCGACAAGCTTTATCTCTCAGCGCTGCGCGTGGCGCGCGAAGATTCCGCGGCGCGCGAACTCGCCGATGCTCTTTATGCCGACCTCTACGGCACTACTCTGCGCGACGGCCTGCGCGTTTCCAAGCTAGCTTCCTACACTGGCCGCGGATCGCTCGAGGGCTGGCTGCGCACGGTGCTTGCGCAGGAATATGTGAATCGTTACCGCCGTACGCGGCGGTTGGTGAGTCTCGACGAGGAATCGGAGGAAGGCGTTCAGTTTCAGGCTCCCGATCCCGAGCCCGCGGTTTCCGCGGACCCGCGCCTGGAGTCGGCCACAGACGAAGCTCTGGGCTGTCTCTCCGGCGAAGATCGCATGATCCTGAGCGCGTATTTTATCGATGGACGCACCCTCGCCGAGATCGCGCGCATGCTGGGCGTGCACGAATCCACGATCAGCCGCAAGCTCGACAAGCTGGCGAAATCTGTGAGAAAACAAATCCTGGCCGGGTTGTCCCGTCGCGGCTTGAGCCGCCGTCAGGCTGAAGAAGCGTTGCAAATAGACGTGCGCGACCTGCAAATGGATATTCGTCGCAGTCTGGCGCAAGAATCGCCAGCGCGAGCGTTCTCAGAGAAGAAGGTGGAAGCCAGAGCGGGTGAAAGCCCGCCCGTGGAGTCAAGTTCATGAAACGAAAGCCGGATTCACGATGCCGATGCGACAGGAATCAAGCTAGAAGCTAAAATGCCAGAACTTCCCAATATCGTGCGTGAGCGGTTGAAGGCATCGCGGCCGACCGCTGCTCATCCTGACGCGGACGTGCTCACGGCTTTCACCGAGCGCGCTCTGCCGGAATCCGAGGGCGCGGCGGTAGTAGAACACCTGGCCCGTTGCCACGACTGCCGCGACATTCTGGCGCTGGCTTTGCCCGCCACGGTCACCGCCACGACGGCTCGCGCGCCGCTTCCGGGGCGGGGCGGCTGGTTGCGAGCTCCCGTGCTGCGCTGGGGAGTGGTCGCGGCCGGACTTGCCGTTCTTGCTGTCGGCGGACTTCTGCAATACGAGCGCGGGCACGTGGCGCAAACTTTCCTCGCTGCCCGCGAAGCCAAGTCGCCAGTCCCGGAGTCATTGACTGCGCAAGCGAGTCAGGGCGAGCAGTCCGTGCGACCGACGCCGGGCGCGGCCGCAACGCCCGCGAACGCCGCTCCGGCAAATGCGAGCGGGGTGAATGCGGGCTCTGCGATTGTCAGGGATGCGGATACTACTTTCAAGAAGAAACCCGCCGCAGTCGTGCCCGGGGCGTCTTTCGGCGGACCGGTTAAGCAATCCGACCCACTTTACGCTGCACCCTCATCAGCCGGGGGAGCCGAGACGCAGTCGCAACTCGTTGCCACCAACACATCGGGCCAAGCTGCGAACCAGCCTTTCGAGTATCGGGCGATGGACCAGAAAAGAGACAGGGGCCAGGCTGGCGTGGGCGGGCGGGCGTCCATGGACGTCACCGTCGACAAGGCAAAAGCCCCGGAGACGACAACGGTCGAACTATCTTCCGCGTCGCCTTTGTTTGAAACTTCTTCCCTGGCGCAAGCGTCATCTGCGGCTCCGCTGGCGCTGCGTTGGGCAATCAGTGACAAAGGTCGTTTGCTGCGTTCGTTCGACCAGGGAAGAACCTGGGCAAGCGTGGATCTGAACGCGAGTTTTCCAGTGGCAAGTCAAATGGTAG
>Ga0181537_10000609_pt1 | contig 33378 bp, 27 predicted proteins | sample PEATcosm2014_Bin_39_FD_119765 | JGI IMG/M metagenome (GOLD analysis project Ga0181537, IMG submission 119765) | Peatland microbial communities from MTU Mesocosm Facility, Houghton, MI, USA - PEATcosm2014_Bin23_10_metaG | ecosystem: Environmental > Terrestrial > Soil > Wetlands > Peat | place... | reverse complement strand
TCGGGCGATCTGTATGCGGTGAGCAAGCGGCAAATCCCGAGCCGAGAAATCAAAACGCACCGCCTGCGCTAGCTATAGCTAAGCTAGTACTCCACCTCGGAGATTTCGCGGTCTGGCCCGATCCCAGCCGGATCGATAAGGCGACGCGCCGTTATGGCGGCGCGGGCGATTTTTTGGCGTGGCTTGAGAGAAAACCGAGGAGTACCGAGGCCGACAGTGTTCATCCGGGGCATTATGAGGACTTCGTGTGGCTCGATGCACAGCATCAGGCGGAACTGCTTGCCGGTCTGACCTATTTGCGGAATGACGTACGGTGGACATTCAACATCAAGTGGATGGAAAATACCCATTCTGGGTAGTAAGATACCCGAAATGGGTACTAAAAAACGAAAAATAAATAGCAGAGCACCGGTAGGTTCCGGCGTCGCCGACGCATTGTTCACGAAGGTACAGCAGCGTGTCCTGGCTGTATTGTTTGGAAATCCCGCACGCAGTTTCTATGCAAATGAGCTGATCGCCTTGGCAGCCTCAGGGTCAGGCGCTGTTCAGCGGGAGCTCGCGCAACTCGAGGCGGCCGAGTTAGTGACTGTAACGCGAGTGGGAAACCAGAAGCATTATCAGGCAAACGCTTCGGCACCCATCTATGAGGAACTACGCGGCTTGGTATTGAAGACATCGGGTCTGGTGGATGTGTTGCGAGCGGCGCTCGCGCCATTAGCCGCGCAAATCGACCAATCATTCGTCTACGGATCCGTGGCGAAGGGTAAAGACACCGCGAAAAGCGACGTTGATCTCATGGTGATAAGCGAGAAGATCGCGTATGCCGATCTGTTTGCTGCTCTGGAACCCGCGATGAACCGGCTGCAACGAACTGTAAATCCAACGCTGTACTCGCGAATGGAAATCCACAATCGAATTCTGGACGGTAACGCCTTTGTAAAGCGTGTGCTGGCGCAACCTAAACTGTGGGTGATCGGAGAAAGTCGTGACCTCGCCGCTTGAAAACTTGAGTGGCCCCGGCAGGCCGCTGAAAAAGGAGCCGCCAGACGCAAAGGAGTTTGCGGGGTTAAGGCGATCTGCAATTGCTCGATTGACTGATTCGGCCAAAAGCTCCAACTCGCTGGAGAGCCGATTCGATCTTGCCTACAACGCCGCACATGCGCTTTGTTTGGCGGCCTTGCGTTGGCATGGGTACCGGCCGATCAATCGTTACATCGTTTTTCAAGCACTGCCTCACACCCTCGGACTTGGTCCCGAAGTGTGGCGCGTGCTCGACAAATGTCATTCCGTTCGCAACCTCGGCGAATACGAAGGCGATCTTAATGTTGATGAGCGGCTAACGGCAGATTTGATCACCGCTTGCCGAAGCGTGCTGGCGAAACTGGATGCCCTTGCGCCAATTCCGACTCCAATCCGCCCATGAGACGAGTGCCGAAGTTGAGTCCGAGAACGTCCACCGACGGCCATGCCTTTTGGGGGGTCGATTTGAGGGTAACTTTCTACGGCCTCTCAAAAATCTCTTTAGAATCTGCAAGATACGGACAGTCTTCAATTCCCTCCCTGGCCACCAAAAAATCCCTTATTTTTCTTGTAGTTAACTGTGAGGTGCATTCGGCTTTCCTTTGTGTTCGGATCGCGCAGCCTGGTACACCACGTGGCCACCGACGATTGTCGTGAGCACCTTGATGTCCGCAATCTGCTCAGCCGGTATGTCGAAGAAATTGCGATCGAGGACGATGAAATCGGCGAGTTTCCCCACCTCGAGCGAGCCGGTCTTGGCGTCCTGGTGTAATTCGTACGAGGAGTTCATGGTGATCGCCCGCAACACCTGCTTTCGGGTGAGGCCCTCATCCTCGCTCAAACGTCCCGCGTATTGCGCGCCTGCGGCGGGAGAGTTCGTGCGAGTGACGCCGACCTTTAGCGCGAACCATTCGTCCAAGGGATCGACCGGCCAGTCGCTGCCATAGGCGATGCGCGCGCCGGCAGCGGCCAACACGCCCGCCGGCTCCATGTACTTGAAGCGCGCCGGCCCGAGATAGTCGCGCGCATTGTCGATGGTGTCCGGCGCGGGCTTCTCCCACTGCATCGAGAGCACGGGAATGGCATCGAGCGGGGCATAGCGGGGGAAATCCCTGGGATCCACGATCTCATCATGAGCGAGCGCTGCCCGGATCTCGCGGCCGGGGAATTGCTTGCGCAACGCCTCGATCGCATCGAGTCCTTCGTGCACCGCGCGGTCACCGTCTGCATGCAGGTGCGGCTCGAACCCCGCTTGCGCCGCCTCGATCAGCATCGCGCGGAGCACCGGAGCCGGGAAATACACGTCCGGCCCGCGATTACTGCCGGGGACCCAATGCGGGCTGGCTACCGTGCCCTGATTGACAAAATAGGGCGCCAGCATCGCGCCGGTCAGAGCAGGAGCGGAGATCACGCCGTCCAGAAACAGCTTGAAGTTGCGCACTGTCATGTGCGGATCGGGTACCACCTCTCCCTGATCGTATTGTCGCGCCATGCTCATCAAGAACGCCACAGCCTTCTTGGGATCGCGCCCTTCAGGCGGCCGGATCAGAACGGCGAAGTGGGCTCGCCCCATCAGGTGTCCGTTTTTTTCCGCACCCGAAAAGGCGGCCAGCGTTTTCGGTGTCGCCGCCGCGTCGAGGAAGGTTGTGATGCCCTGAGCGCGGATCGCATCGAGAGCGGCCTCCGCGGCTTTGACGTCCTCGGCGGGCGTCCGCTCGGGAACCTTGGACTCCACGGCGTCGATGGCGGCATCCTGAAGCAGGCCGGTGGGATTTCCCGATGCGTCCCGCGCGAAAACGCCGCCCTCCGGATCGGGCGTCTTGGCGTCGATCTGAGCGAGTTCCATCGCGCGCGTGTTCGCGAGCCCCGTGTGCCCGAAGGAAGATACGACGAGTATGGGGCGCCGGGTATGCAGCGCATCCAGCGTCGCTCGGCTGGTGATGGTCCCCGCGGGCAGCATGGCCTCCTGGAACCAGTTCGAAACCAGCAGCCAGTTGTCCGGCTCCTTGTCCTTCGTCTGATCGAGGCAGCTTTGGAGCTTGGCTTGCATCTGCGCGACCGTCAGCCGCTCGTAGTTCAAGTTGCAGCCAAGAAGCACAGCGCCTCCGTCCAGTGGGTGCATGTGGCCGTCGACCAGACCGGGCATCGCCATTCGCCCGCGCAGATCGACGACCTGGGTGCTCTTGCCGATGAACGGCTTTACGCCGGCATCATCGCCGACGTAGACGAGTTCGCCGTTACGCACAGCGAGTGCCTGCTGCACGCTGTCGTGAGCGTCGACCGTGTACACATAGCCGTTCTTGTAGACGGCATCCGCCGGCTGCACCTCTGCGGCCGATACGCCGCCCGCTGCGAACGCCAGCAGCACCGGGATCCCCCAAGCCGTCCGACACCGCCAGCCTCTTCGAGCGCCCAGTGTCGCCCTCACGTCCTCAATGCCAGGCATGCATTGCCTCGTTCACAAGAGCCTGTAGCCATTTTCTCGGAAAATAGTATCCCGTTACCGTACGTGCCTGCACTATCCCTTTATTTCTTGTATTTATGCGAGCCATCGGAGAGTTACCCGTGCACCATGACGGAAGCCGGCACCCACGGTCTAGATTTAGAAGAGGTCGAACATGCCGTTAGCCAGAATAGACATCCGCAGGGACGCACCGGCTGACTTGGTCCGCGTCGTGAGCGAAGCGATTTACAAGGCCATGGTCGAAGTCGCTAATGTCCCCGTGCACGACAAATTCCAGGTCATCACCCGACATGGGGAGGGCGAGATCATCTTCCCGGAAGAGGGATATCTCGGCCTGAAATACACTCGTGATCTCATCATCATCCAGGTCACCTGGGTCGGCGGGAGATCAACCGACGTGAAGAAGAAATTCTTCCGGCAGGTCACTGACGAGATCCATGCGAAAGGAGGCGTGCGAAAAGAAGACGTGTGGATCAATCTCGTCGATTCGAGCCGCGAGGATTGGTCTTTCGGCAATGGTGAGATGCAATACGGGCCCAAGTGACGGGGACGTTGCCGATGCTGATCTCGAGCGCTCAGCCTTTGATGTTCCGTTCGCTTGCGCACCGCTATAGTTTGTCGGCCGAGCCCGGCTGCTGCTTTCCCTGCGCACTCTTGCGGCGCAGGTAAGATGCCTGCTCGTCGCCGGGCGTCAGACTCTCAGCAGCCGACGCGAGTCGCGTCGTCATCCTTCTCGAACTATATGCCCCTTCCTTCGCGAACATGGCGTCGTCGCGCCGGTCGGCCAGTTGCTGCAATTCCCGCACGACGTCCTTGATCCAGGGGTTGTCGGCACCGAGTTGGTGAGCGCTCGAGAGAAGCGCTTGAACCAGGTTCCAGTCACGATTGCGCGCGGCGGCGCGCGCCTGCACCAGCAAGCGGGCGGCCTCGAGCTCCGAGGCACGGCGAATCACCAGCGGATCCTCGAGCAGGGTTTCGTACGCGGCCGCCGGCACGGCCGGCAAGGACAACGCACAGGGTTGCACGGCTCGCGGTTCGCCGGCCAAATCGCGATATCGGATCGCCACGGTCAGAAGAGCGACAGGGTTCGCGCCCTCGGGGCGTGCCGGCACCGTGAGGCGCACCAATGCCCACGCTTCGCCGCCGAAGGCAAGGTCCGGCAGCTGTGAGTGTCCATCGTCGTTGAGCGGATAGTCATTCAGCACTTCGGCCTGAACGCCCGCCGCGGGCGCGAGTTCCAGCTCGAGGCGCCGCGCACACGTCGCGTTGAGCAGCGCAAATTCCTCGCGGAACGGGTCCATGAGGTCCTCCGCGGTCCGCCCGTAGTAGGTGTTGCCGAGTCCGGCGCGCGCCATCCCGATCATGAGATCTTCGTTGAAGTTACGGCCAAGTCCGTAGGTCGATGTCGTCACCCCGGTGCGGGCCAATTCGGCGCACTGGCGATTGATTGCTTCGGGATCCGTGAGGCCTTTGTTGGCACATCCGTCGGACAACAGAATCACCCGGGAAATCGTCTCGCGGCTGACGGCCGGAGCCAGTGTTTCGGCGCCGGCGAACCATCCGCCGTGCAGGTTGGTCGAGCCGCCCGACTGGATCCCCGCGATAGCGCGAAGCAATGTGTCGCGGTCTTCCGCTCCGCGCAGCGGGACTTGGGTGTCGACGGCATCATCGTAACTGACGAGGGAGGCGCGGTCGCCGCGCATCAGACCGTTGATGACGAAGGCGGCGGCCTTCTTTGCCTCTTCCAGTGGTTGACCGGCCATCGAACCCGAGCGATCGATGACCAGCGCCAGATGCAGCGGCGCACGCGAGTGCCCAATGGACGGCGGCGCGTCCGGCGCCGCTACGCGCACGAGCACATCGAGTGTGTTCTGAAAACCAGCCAGCACAGCAGGCCGACGGGGTGTCAAAGTGATCTGCGGTGCGTTCAAGACTTTTCTCCTCGATGAATGCGTTCTTCGTGTAGTGCCTGCGTGAGTGCGTTTCCGAGTAGCTCGGGCGTGTTGGTGGGGAGGCGTGCGAGTTCCGCCGCATCGACGTAGACCTGGCACCACGGCGTCAGGGCAATGTGGACCGTGCGGCGTCGAACCGGCTCCCCCGAGGCGTTGCCAAGTCCCGAGAGATTCGTTTTGAGATCCATGCGCCGCTGAGAGATCTCAGCCGCCTGGCGCAAGGGGTCACGCAGCGGATCGGGAATCGACGCGGCGGGCGTCATGGTTGTGATCGCGGGATCGGCGACATGCGCCGCGCGCGTTGCGGTGGCGCTCGGCGCCACGCGGGTGCGTGGGGTCGCGGGTGCGCCGATCTTCAATCGCGCGAGCGCCTGCTCGGCGGCGGTCGGCGCGCGTTCTTTCGGGAACAGCGTGGTCAGGCCGTCCGGGCCTGCGGCCCGCATGAGCTCGGTGATTTTGGCGAGCGACCAACCATCCTTGAGCAGGTAACGCGCCGTCAGAAACTGGCGAATATGCCGCTCATCGAACAGCGCCTCGCGTCCATCCCGCTCCGGCGGGGTCAGGACCCCGACCTGCACGTAGTGGCGCACCAGGCGTTCGTTCGCGGCGCCGGCATCCTCGGCAAGCCCGACCCCGGGTAAGAGCGCGTTGCACTGGTCCGCCAGCGCTGCCGCGGTTCCGCGCCAATTCAGGATCTCGTCGGGAAGTTCACCTAAAACAATGGATTGCACGCGAGATTCCAATATCAGTAGAGATTGTCAATAACAATGAACATAGATTACAACAAAAAATGTCAGTAACGCAATTAATTGTCATTATTGACGACTGCTTTTTGCAGGTCGTACGCGGATGAGTAGTGACGCGCCGCCCCGAGCGTGCCAGCTGAGCGCCCAGATGTGCACCTAGATCATCCAGCCGGAAATTCGACCACCCGCCAATAAGTATCCAGCAGCGTCGTTGCGTCCAGGAACGCATTGGCGCGGGTTTTGAGGATGTAGCCCGCCACCCCGAGGTTATAGGTCTTGACCTTGTCTTCGTCGGCACCGGAAGTGGTCATGATGAAGACCACGCTTTTTTTCAGGTCCTCGTCCTTTCTCAGCTCTTCGAGAAACTCAACCCCACCCATGCGCGGCATGTTGAGGTCGAGGAGAATCAGGTAGGGACGCGGCAAGCGCCCGCGACCATTTGTTCCCCGCAACATTTCCAGTGCGTCGATGCCGTCGTGGGCGAAGCTGACTGGATTCGCGATCTTGGCAACTTTGAACGCGCGTACCAACCCCATGATACATAGATCGTCGTCCTCAACGTGCAGCAGTTGGGCGGTTGTCGGTTCATGCATGTGTCGGCTCCTTGACAGTGGTCGTAGTGGATGATGCCGGCCAGTGAAAACGAAATTCAGTCCCCGTGCCGTTTCCTTGAGAGTGCACCGTAATTCGACAGTTCTGCCGCTCGATCAATTTCTTGACAATGGTAAGTCCCATTCCGGTGCTTTCGGCTTCGTCGCGCCGCTTCAGCGTCTGGAACAATTCAAAGATTTTTTCGTGGAATCGGGGCAATATCCCCGGTCCGTCATCGCGGACGACGAATTCCACGAAGTCTCCCACGCGCTTTGCCGACAGGACCACCTCGCCGTTCGGTTTATCGTGGTGCTTGATGGCATTGTTGATGAGGTTTCTCAGGACTTGTTCGAGCTGCGCACTCGCCGCAATCGTCACCGAAAGTTCGCCCTCGGCGCGAACCCGAATGTGAGACGGCGGGTTCAAGATCTCTACGATACTGGCGAAGATGTCCACCAACTTGGCTTCAGTGGCTGCCGTCTCGGTGCGCCCAACACGTGAAAAGGTGAGCAAATCATCGAGCAGCGTTTCCATGCGGCCGATACGGCTCCGCATGAGTCCGAGGAGTTTTCGCGACTCGTCGGAAGGATCGTGCAAGTCTTCCTCGAGCCATGAAGCGGCACTTTTGATTCCGCTCAGCGGTGTTTTCAAATCATGTGAGGCGATAAAAGCAAAATCCTCGAGATCGCGATTGGACCTCTCCAACAACCGATTCTTGTCGCGCAACGACAACTCCGAGATCTTTCGATCGGTAATGTCGATTACCGCTCCATGAAAATACGCCGCCTGGCCCGCGCCGTCGGACTCGACCCGCCCCCTCGCTTGCAGCCACCGGAATGAAGCGTCGGATTGCCGGACCCGATATTCGACATCGTAAGGGCCGCAGACCTGGATCGCGCGTTCGAGGGCGCCGGCGACGTGCGCGCGATCTTCCACGTGAACGACTTGCAGATACGCCGCCACGGGCAGCCCTTTCGCCGCCGCATCCGCTGCGAGCGAGAACATGCGGGCGGTGAATTCGTCGGCCATCAAGCGGTCGCTGGCGATATACCACGTCCAGGTCCCTACCGAACTGGCTTCGAGCGTCGACTCCAGCCGTGCTTGCGTCACCCGCAGCGACTGTTCGATCCGCTTCAGCTCATCGACGTCGGTGCACGTGCCGAACCACTGCACCACGCGACCCTCCGAATCCCTCATTGGCTGGCCGCGGGCGAGAAAAGTGCGGAACGTTCCGTCCGCCCCGCGCAATGGAAACTCCATCTCGAAAGGCTGCGCGAGTGCAATCGCGCCGCGCCACCGGCTCAGGACGCTCTGGAGAACAGCTGGGTCATGCACGCTCTGCCATCCCCAACCTTCCATCTGCTCCGGCGTGGTGCCGGTGTAATCGTGCCATCGTTGGTTGTACCAATGGATGAATCCATCGGCACGGGCCATCCATGCGAGTTGCGGGATGGAGTTGGCCAACGTCCGAAAACGCTCTTCGCTTTCCCGCACCTCCCGCTCCGCCTGCCTGCGCTCGGTGATGTCCTGTATGGTGATAAAGCTGAGAGCGAGCTTTCCGTTGTCATCGTAGATCGGAGAGCCGTTGTAGTTGGCGAAAAATTCGAGATCTGTCCCGCACCGGCGTGCCCGTAGTTCTTGGTCTTGAACGTGTTCGCCACGAGTCACGCGGGAAAGCGGCCACTCATCGACGTGGAGCGGACGCCCCTGCGCATCCCAGCCTTGCCAGCTGATCGGCAAGTCCTGGTTTCTGATGATCCCCGTGCCGTCCTCTTCGATGCCATGAATGCGCAAAGATGCGGGATTTTGGTAGAACGTATTTCCCTTGGCATCTATGAGCATCACTCCTTCGGACATGGATTCGAGCACCGAGGAAAGTTTCTTCTCGCTCACCCGCGCCATCACCGCCTTGTGCCTTGCAACCAGTACGCTGATCGTTCCGAGAAATATCAGCGTACCTACGCAGAGTCCAGTGGCGACGGAGACTCGGTGGGCGAACGCCGCGTAGAGAGGATCGAGCATGAAGGGTCGGACACGCGGGCTCGCGAATATCCAGATCAGACCTGTCGATATGGTGACCACGGCGATTGTCAGAAACGGCAGGAACCAGTTTGGGAGGCTGGGCTTGTCCACAATATCCCGCTGCCACAATGCGGCAATTCTGGCGATGAAGATCAGCAAGAATCCCGCACATGAGCGTATCGACATTCCGGCGGATTCAGTCCACCCGTGGGCGCTCTTCAGCCCTGCCAGATAACCCAGCAACGCGAGGTAGGCGATTCCTCCGGCGAGGGATTTCAAAATGACAGCGGCGGTAGTTGTCGCATCGGCGTCCCGGTCCGGCTTCGAGATCAGGACCTGCGCGGCGCAGACGAGAAGAAAACACGCAATCGTATTGCCCGACATTCGTCCAGGATGAGGGGCGTCGAAACCCACGAACGGTACCGCAAACAAGGTATCGAACCCTAAGTTCACACGGAGCGCGTATTCAGCCAATATGGCGCTCGCGATACAAGCCACGACAATCGCCATCGCCTTCACGACACGACGGCGCCGCAGCACCAGGCCCAACTCTCCCACGCCCAATAAAATGAAAGTCAATGCCGTGTTGAAATCCGTGGGCGTATCGGGAGGCAGTTGGACCAGTATAGGTATGCGCACCCACCAGCCGATGCAGATCGACGCGCCGTTGCAGATGATGAACAGCGCGGTGCCCGCGACAATCCAATCTGCAGTCGAGAACCGACCGAAACGACCGGAATCCTCGATCAAGGGAGGTCCTTTGGTGGCACTCACGTTGCCACTCTCGTATATGCGACAAAGGTCGCAGGCTCGTTACGTATCGCTTGGTATGAAATGACCCTCCGTTTTGCGGCCAGCTTGGCGGGCGTTTGATCCGTGCACGCGCGACAAATGGTCTTTCATGACCATCGGACGAGCGTTTATGCGCGGATGCTACAGTAAGGGAGCCGCCGGGGAACTACCGGAAACCATCTATCCGGGCATACCTATTTTCAGTGGACAGTCCATGCATTCTTGGGTGACAGTTGCATCGAACCAAGACGATCTCCCGCATCGCGGGGGCCATCGGCGTTTGAGGCAGGACTGATGCAATGCGGGGTTCCTGAACTGAGTTTGGCGGATTACCTGCTGGGGAGTCCCTCCGCGCGCGCGGCTTTTTCCAAGGCGCTGATGCTCGGCTTGCAGCGCTACGGATTCATCATCCTGCGCGATCACTTGATCGCTTCCGCGTCGATCGATGAGGCCTATGGGCTGAGCGCTCAGTTTTTCGCGCAAACCGAGGAGGTCAAGCGGCGCTACGTCGCCGGGCCGCGCGGCTATGCGCCTTTTCGCACCGAACACGCCAAGAATCAAACCGTTCCCGATCTCAAGGAGTTCTGGCAAATCGGCCCGGAGCATTCGGACAACCGCCCCGGTCGATGCGAGGCCGGACCGCCCAACATCTGGCCGCAGTACCCCGCAGGATTCAAGGAGGCGTTCCTCGCACTGTTCGATGCGCTGCAGGAGACCGGCCGAGTCATTCTCGAGGCGTTGACGCCGGCCCTGGGCAAACCCACGGATTTCTTCGAGGCGCTCATTCGCGGGCGAAATTCGGTTCTTCGCCTGCTGCACTATCCGCCGGTGGCCGGCGACGAAGATGCGGGCGGCATCCGCTCCGCCGCCCATGAAGACATCAATCTCATCACCCTCCTTTTGGCTCCGGAGGGCCCGGGCCTCGAGCTTCTTGATCGCGATGGCCGGTGGTTGTCGGTCGAGACGAGCCGCGACAATCTCATCGTCGACTCGGGAGACATGCTGGCGCGCATGACCAACGATGTCATTCCTGCCACGACGCATCGCGTGGTCAATCCGTCGGCGGAAAATGTGAGCCGCTACTCCATGCCCTTTTTCATGCATCCGGATGCTGACGTGATATTGCGTTGCCTGCCTTCCTGCGTCGGCGCGGGAGCCAAGTACGCGGACATCCGGGCAGGAACCTTCCTCGAACAGCGGTTGACGGAGATCGGATTGGTCAAGGCGCGGGATCGCAGCAGCTCCGGCGCCGGTCGATGACGGAGGTGCTGCGCGGTGTGCTCGGCCTCACCGTGCTCATGGCGATCGGCATTGCACTCTCGCAGAACCGCGGCGCCATCAAGCCGCGTGTCGTGATATCTGCTTTGGGTTTGCAGGTCGCGATCGGTGTGCTGATGCTGTTCGTACGACAGGGGCGCATGGCGTTGGAGGCGTCCGCGTCGGTCGTCAACCAGGTCATCGCCTACGGCAATAAGGGCATGGAATTCATGTTCGGCGGGCTGGTGGGGCCGAAGATGCACGAACTGTTCGGCGACACGAGCTTCGTGTTCGCGTTCCGAGTGCTGCCGGCCATCGTCTATGTGTCCGCGCTCATCGCCATTCTCTATCACCTGGGGGTGATGCGCTGGATCGTCCAAGCGTTGGGCAGCGTCTTTCACCTGCTCATTGGGGTCAGCAGGATCGAGTCGTTCTCGGCCGTGACGACCATTTTCCTCGGCCAAAGCGAAATGCCCGTGGCACTGCGCCCATTTGCCGCCCAGCTCAAGGGGCCGGAATTGTTTGCCGTCATGACCAGCGGGATGGCGGCGGTGGCCGGTTCGACCCTGGCGGGATACGCGGGTCTCGGCGTGCGGGTCGACTATCTACTGGCGGCGTCGCTCATGGCGGTCCCCGGGGGGTTGTTGTTCGCCAAGCTCATCTGTCCGTCGACGGAGCCCAGCACCATCGAATTCAAGGACCTGCGTTTCGACGAGCGACCCTCCGCCAATGTGATCGAAGCGGCGGCGTCGGGCGCCATCCTCGGCCTCAAGGTGGCGGTCAATGTCGGCGCCATGTTGATTGCTTTTATTGGCCTTATCGCCCTGCTCAATGGCATGGTGAGTGGGGTGATGGGTTGGTTCGGGTATCCGCAGTTGAACCTGGAGGTGCTCATCGGTCATGCTTTCTCGCCTCTGGCGTGGCTGATCGGCGTGCCGTGGGGTCAGTCGGGAATCGCGGGAAACCTCATCGGGCAGAAGCTCATTCTCAACGAGTTCGTCGGCTATGTGGGTCTGGCGCCATATTTGAAGGAGCCGGCGGCGGTCGTCGCGTCCGGCCTCACGGTGCTCGATGCCAAGACCATCGTCATCGTGTCGTTCGCGTTGTGCGGGTTCGCGAATTTCTCATCGATCGCCATCCTGGCGGGCGGCTTCGGCGCGGTGGCGCCCGAGCTGCGCGCGCCGATCGCGCGCTATGGGTTGCGCGTGGTTGCCGCGGCCTCGCTGTCGAATCTAGCGAGCGCAACCATCGCCGGCGCCTTGCTCGGTTGAGCTTTGAGGGAGTACCGATGTCAATTGACGTGCAGTCACTGATTCGAGCCGCCTGGGCGGCGCGCGACTTCGCCTATGCGCCCTATTCGGGCTTCAAGGTGGGTGCGGCGGCCTTGGTGAAAGATGGCCGCGTGTTCGCCGGGTGCAATGTCGAGAATGCATCCTATGGCCTGTGCAATTGCGCCGAACGCACGGCGCTGTTCGCGGGCATCGCCGCCGGCTGCCGGCCGGGCGACTTCACGCACATCGCCGTCGTGGCGGACACGCCGGCGCCGGCGCCCCCGTGCGGCGCGTGTCGACAGGTCATGTACGAAATGGGTGGACCGTCGCTGATCGTGGTGCAGTCCAATACCCGCGGCGACACCGCGCAAACGACGGTGGCCCAATTGCTGCCCGGGGCGTTCACGCTGGAGCCGGACGGTTCTTGACGCGGCGATCGGAGTTCGGCCTCGGCGGCATATCGGTCGTGAATTTCCCGGGCTTTGATGATATTTTTTGAGCCGGCCGCATCAATAAGAATTTAGGGATGGGATGCCAATGAGCAGACGACGGTACCGGTCAGGGCCTATCGCTTTGGCTGCTGCAGTGGGGCTTGCCGGTTACGTCACCGGCGCCGGCTCGGCCGGCGCAGGCCCCGCGGACGCCACCACCTCCGACTCGACGCTCGGTGAAGTGATCGTTACCGCCCAGAGGCGTGCGGAGGACGAGAGAGAGGTCCCGACCAGCATTTCCGTGCTCGGGGGTGCGGCGCTCGAGAACATGCACATCGAGAATCTCGAGGACATCAGCCGCGCGGTACCCGGCCTGTCCTTCGCCGCCGGCGGCGGTCCGGGGCTCGACAACATCGAGATGCGCGGCGTGAGTTCCACGTCCGGATCGGCGACGGTGGGTATTTACCTGGATGATGTGCCGGTCACCGTCACCAATCTCTACAACGGCGCGGTCGAGCCGCGCCTGTTCGATCTGGACCGGGTCGAAGTGCTGCGAGGTCCGCAAGGCACCTTGTACGGCTCGAGTTCCATGGGCGGCGCGATCCGCTTCATCAGCAATCAGCCGGATCTTTCGGCATACGGCGGCAGTGTGAGTTCGCTGGTGTCGGGGACCCGCCATGGCGGCGTGAACTATGACGAACAGGGCGTGCTCAATGTGCCCCTCATCGAGGGTCGGGCGGCAGTGCGGATCGGCGTCGATGTCGGTCAGGACTCCGGCTACATCGACAATTACACGCTTTCCGATGAACTGGCGAGACGCGGCACGAACGACGACAAGTGGTCGGTGTTGCGGCTCTCCGGGAAGGTCGCGGTGGACGATACCTTGACCATCACCCCGGCATTGTTCGGGCAATGGGAGAAGACCGGCGACACGTCCGTGTTCTATCCCGGCGTCGGGCTGTACGAGCAACAAAAGGAGGTGCAGGAGCCGTCCGTGGATCACATCCTCATCGGCAGCGTCACCGCGGCCAAGCAATGGGATTGGGCGCAGCTCACCTCGATCTCGAGTTATTTCCAGCAGCAATTCAACCGCATCGAAGACGGCACGTATTACAACAGCGAATACTTGGGTTATATCATCGACTCAGACCCTCCCAACGGGATCATGAACCAGGGTTATCAAATCGGCCTGTTGCCGGGTCCCGTGTACACGTGGGTGAAAACCAGCGTCGTGACACAGGAATTTCGCCTCGCCTCGGCGCAGTCGGCGGACTCGGCGCTGTCATGGATCGGCGGCCTATTCTTCACCGACTACCGGGTGCATCGTCAGTTCAACGCCTACATCGATGACTTCAATCAGACGTTTCAGGGCATCTACGGCATTCCCCCGCAGGACGCACCGGTGTTCGCGGGGGCGACCTTTCCGAATAACTCCGTGGCCACCGACGATACGGCGGAGGATGAGAAGCAGTACGCGGCATTCGCCGATGTTTCCTATCGGTTCATCCCGAGCCTCAAGGCGACGGCCGGGTTGCGCTATAGCTATGCCCCGACGATTTTCAATGATTTCCAGGGGGGCTATTTCTCGATCGGCGTTCCGTCGGTCAGTACGCGGGCGAAGTTCTATGCCACGACGCCCAAATTCTCGCTGACCTACGCTGCCACCCCCGATCTGACGCTGTATGCCAGCGCGTCGCAGGGCTATCGCATCGGGGGTTCCGAAATCGGCATCGACCCCAGCTTGTGCGCCCAGGATCTCGCCAATATAGGCTTGAGCTCCGCCCCGCTGAATTTCAAGTCCGACTCGCTGTGGAGTTATGAAACGGGCCTCAAGGGCCGCTTCTTCGACGACACGCTGTCGATCAACCTGGATGCGTACATCGTCCGGTGGAGCAACATCCAGCAAACGATCAGCCTGCCGATCTGCGGCTACACCATCACGACCAATGTCGGCGACGCCAAAGCCTACGGGCCGGAACTCGAAATCAACTACAAGCCGATTCGGGATGTGACTCTCGGACTGTCGACCGAATACACGCATGATGCCTTGACCAGCATCACGAGTGCGGCGGGCGCGGCGGTCGGCGATCACATTCTCAATGTACCGGAATGGATGGCCACCTTACGCGCCGAGTATTCCCGCCCGATTAACGATGACTTGAGAGGCTTCGTGCGCGCCGACTACGACTGGACGGGTCCCTCCAATGGCGCCTTCACTCCGTCGAACCCGGACTATTCGCGGCCGAGCTATTCTGTGCTGAACGCCAGCGTCGGGGTGAATTTGCGCGGCTTTGAGATCTCGGTCTTCGCCAAGAATCTTCTCGACGACCGGAAGATCATCCAACGACCGGCGATTCTGTTCGAGCCAGAGGCGTATACCGTACGACCGTTCACCGCGGGCTTGAATGTTAAGACCCAATTTTGAGCCAAGCGGAGTCGCGCAGCCCGAACGCGTGCTCCTCCGCGATGGTGCCGGCGAACGGCAGCGGACCGCAGTGCCCGGCCGGATCGCAGATCCAGCGCTCCGCCGGGGGAAGGGGTTGGTCGTTGAGCATGGCCAGCAGCGCGGCGTTGGTGGCGCGTACTGAGTCGAAAGGTGTGCCATGACGCGAACCGCGCACCACGAGCAACTGGGCACCGATGTGTGCCGCCAAGGCGCGTTTCTCGGCGAGAGGCGTAAAATCATTCTCCGCCGCAATCATGAGCGCCCTGGCCTTGAGCCGGTTCAATCGTCCGATCGCCGACCAGCGCAGCAGCGCGCGACCCGTGTCCAGATAGTGCGTCACCGGCACGGCGCTGAAGGCCGCGACCGCCCGCTCGCGAAGCGAGTGCTGCCACGGCATGGGAAATAAGCGATTCGCTCCCAGTCTCGCCGCCCGTGGCATGCCGATCAACGGCACCAGCACGAGGGTCAGCGCCGCCTCCAGCCATTTCCTCCAATGGTCAAGCTTGTATGTGGCCAGGCTGTTGATGAGAGCGAGCCGCCGTACACCCTCGGGGCGCTGCAGCGCCATCTCCATGCCCACGGCGCCGCCCAGCGAAAAACCCACCACATTCACGCGCTTGACATCGAGGTGATCGCACAGCGCCCACAACGCCGCCGCCATGTCCTCGATGCGCGCCGGCGCGCACAGCGGATCGCTGTGGCCGCTGCCCGGCAGGTCGGGCACGATCAATCGAAATTGAGCCTCGAGAGAGGCCGCTTGCAGGGCCCAGTCCGCCCCGCTCGAACCCAGGCCGTGAATGAGGATCAGCGGTTCTCCGCGTCCGCGCTCCAAATAATGCAGCGATCTGCCCTGATGTTCGAAATACGCCATCGCCGTCCGACCCCAGGTCACCGTTTCCGCGATCTCTCGCCCGATACCTTTTGTAACGTGCAAAGGGCCTATCGGTTGATCGGCGCAGCGGACATCGACATGTCAGACCGGTCCGGCTTTGATGTAGGTGTTTACTTCACGCGACGTTGGCACGGGCCCGCAACGGCGGCGTGCTGATCCGGTGGGCCTGCAAGCTGGTGAGCCGCTGGAATTCCGGGCAAGTCAGCGCGAGTTCGTCGACCGAGCCCTGCGCCACGAGGCGGCCCTCCTGCATGAGCAAGATTTCATCGAATCGGTCGAGGAGGCTCAGGCGATGGACCGAGGAAATCACGCAGGCGTCGGTGAAGGCCGCGAACAAGTTCGTATAGACGCGTGCCTCGGTCGCGGGGTCGAGGCTCGCGGTCGGCTCATCCATGAGGACGATATCGCTCCCGCAGGCGGCCAGGATACCGCGCGCCAGTGCGACGCGGCTGCGCTGGCCGCCCGACCAGTTGGCCGCTCGCTCGGCCACCGCGACTTCCAGCCCGAGCGGCGTCGGCTGCAGGAAGTCGGTGGCGCAGGCTGCCTCGAGTGCTCCCGAATAGGCATAAGGGAAGGGCGGCCCTTGCACCGACTCGCAGAGGCCTAGATTCTCTCCGAGAGTACCCTCGTAGACCTCGGCATCCTGCGGGATCAGGGTGGTGCGTGCTCGCAGCCATTGCGCCGTCTCGGCGGGCGAGACGTGAGTCGGCCCGTCGTCCAGGGTGAGGGCGATGCGCTCGGCCGAATAAAGACCGGCCAGAATGCGCATCAAGGTGCTTTTCCCGGAGCCGCTGGCGCCGATGAGCGCGTAGCGCTTGCCTCTCTCGAGGCAGAACGTGAGCCGCTCGAGGGCCGGTACGCCGCCGCGACCGGATGCATGGCGAAAGCTGAGATCGCGGACCGTCAATCGCTGCCATCGATCCGCGGCGGGCGTCGATGCCGGCACCGGGTTGGGTGTGCTCGACCGAATGACATCCGCGCTCGCATAGTCGGCATGCTGGCGCGCGAACGTCTGAAAATGCGAGGCGATGGAGGAGATCACCCCCGAGGCCTGCTGCGCGTATTCCCACACCATGTACAAGCTGCCGAGCAGCAGTGTTTTCCCGGCAAGGCCGCCGGCGCTCGCGCGCGTCGCGAGCCAGACGAACAATCCGACGATACAGCAGTTGAGCACGCGGGTGGACAGGTCCACCGTGCACCACTTGAGCTCGTTCAGCACGATCGCCCGGCGCAGCGGCACGAAGACCGCCGACAATCGCCGCTGCAGGCGGGAGGTGACCGCTCGCGCCTGGCGAAGGGCGTAGACGGTTCCCGTATTCCCCAGGGTGTCGATGAGCGTGGCGGAATAGTGCCGCTCCGCGTCGTTCTCCTCGTTCGCGAGCCTCAGCATGGCGCGATCAAATCCGACGACCGAGCAAATGATCAGCGTAAAGCCCACAACCGCGGCGAAGCCGATGACAGGCTGCACCCACCACAGGGCGATCAACGGGCCAAACAACCGGACCGCGCTGTTGAGATAGATGAACTGACTTTGCGCGAAGCCCGACAGCGCGTGGGTGCTCTGCTGCACGCGATGCGCCGTCGCGCCCGAGTGATGTGCCTCGTGCCAACTCAAGGGCAGCTGGAACAGACGTTCCACGAGCGATGCCGACATGCGCTGGCGGATCAGAAGTGCGGCGCGACGCTCCAGGATGCGTCCCGGTCCGTGAAGCACCCAACTGCCGCAGGCGACAGCCAGGACCATCGAGAGCCACAGGCCCGCGTCGCGGAAACCTGCGGTGCCGTGGAGCTGCAGCGCATTCAGGGCTCTTCCCGAGAGGAACGGCACCGACAACAGAATGACCTGCGCGGCGATGAGCAGAACGACGGCGCCCACGAAGATGCGCCGCTGGCCCTTCATCTGGAGCCACACGTCGCGGTAGAGGTTGATTACGGCGCCGGGTCTGAGGACGCGGGCCTCGGAGGAGATGCGCACGCGGGTTAAGTTAACGGGAGGGGTTGGAGAGTGCTGTGTGGTAGGTCACGCGGGGAGGAATTGGCCGAGTTTGACGGTCACGGAAGCCTCGCCTGACGGGACGCGGTCAACACCGCGTACCAGTCCGTCCGAGTGAGCCGCACCTCGAGCGCGCGGACCGCGTCCGTCATGCGTTGTGGATTTTGCGTGCCGATGATCGCGATTGGACGCGACGGGTGCGCCATTACCCATGCCAGTGCCACCGCCGTGCGCGGTGCCGACTCGCGCGCCGCGATGGCATCCAAGGCCGCCGTGACCGCGCGTGACCGGGCGTCGTCCCCGCCGCCGGCGAGGAGCCCGCGGGCAAGCGGCGACCATGCCAACACCGCCATGCGTCGTTCGATCGCCTGATCGAGGATGCCATCGACGAGGGGATCCAAATGCAGCGCCGAGAATTCCGGTTGGTGACTGCAGAGCGGGAACGGAAGAAACGCCTGCAAGGCCGCGGTCTGTGAGGCCGTATAATTCGACACACCGACCGCCCGCACCTTGCCGGAATCGCGCAGGCTGACGAGAGCTGCCGCCACTTCTTCCGGGTGCGTCAAGACATCCGGACGGTGGATCTGATAGAGGTCGATGGTATCGGTCTCGAGGCGGCGCAACGATGCCTCGCACGCCGCGACCAGATATTCAGCACTCGAGTCGTAGGGTACGCCGGGAACGATACCGCCCTTGCTCGCAAGAACAAATCGCCGTCGCAGCCCGGGCTCGGCCTTGAGCAGGCGGCCGAGCAACGCTTCGGCGGCACCGAAGGTTTCGCCGTTGTCCGGCCCGTAGATGTCAGCCGTGTCGAATAGCGACAATCCGTGATCGAGTGCCGCCCGCACCAAACCGTCGGCCCGTTTGAGGTCCGTGCCCTTGAAGCGCCACATGCCCCAGGCGAGCGGCGTCGATTGCATGCCGGATGCGCCGAGGGGACGCACGGTCGGCGCGGCCAAGAATTTCGTCATCGGCTCTCAAGGCGCATGGTCGTTCGCGCTCCGTTAAGGTGTTGTAATCGACAGCAACGATCATAACGCGTACGTGCCGCTTTCCGGCGCGGTGCCGCTGTCGCCATAAGCCAACACCGCACTTCGTGTCCGACTTCGCTGTCAACGCAATCACAGGTTCGACGTTGTCCACCTCAGTACGGGATGGCGAACAGGTTCGTCCCATTATGTTCGTCCCAGGGGAGGCAGCGGATTATGGAAGCAAACCGCGTCGCGATCAGCGAACTGACTGCTATTGACGTCGAACCATTGCCTCGCGATGAACCGAACGAGGTAGACACGCAACCGGCTCCCCTGGCTTCGCAAGAGCAGCTGTTGGCGGCAGCTCCGCTGCTGGCGCTGTCGACGCTCGCATTGGCGGCGTGCAGCGGCGGCGGCTCCTCGCCCGCCGCGCCGTTGACACCGGCCACGCCCAGCGGCGTGACGGCCACACCCGGGAATAACCAGGTCGCCCTCGTCTGGTCGGCCAGCGCGGACGCGACCGAGTACAAGATTTCCCGCGCCACCACCAGCGCCGGGCCGTATACGTCGATCGGCACATCGAGCACGACGTCATTCACCGACACCAGCGCCGCGAACGGCACGGCTTATTACTATGTCGTGTCGGCGTCGAATGCGATGGGTTCGAGCGTCAATTCAGCGTCCGTCGCGGCAACGCCCGTGGCCCTGTCGCGCACCCAGGCGGCGCGCTTCCTCGCCCAGGCCGCCTTCGGCGGTTCCGACACCGACATTCAGAATGTGCAGTACCAGGCGCAGGGTATCCAGGGCTGGCTCACCCAGCAATTCGCGATTCCGGTCAATCCGTCCGGGCAGTTGTCGAATGTCGCCTGGATGCAGGCCAACGCGCTCATCTCGGTGGAGTTCGATACGACGGGCGTGCAGAGCTCCTTGTGGCGCAAGCTGATCTCGAGCCCGGATGTCTTGCGACAGCGCATGATGCTGGCGCTCACCGATCTGTTCGTGATCAACACCGGGGCGACCACGCTCACGTATCGGGGCGCGGCCGCGGCTTATTATCTCGATCAACTCGAAGCCAATGCGTTCGGCAATTTCAAGGATTTGCTGCTCGCCGTGTCGCACACGCCGGCCATGGGCCAATACTTGAGCTACCTGGGCAGCGTCAAAGCCAATCCGGTCACGGGTACGAGTCCCGATGAGAATTACGCGCGCGAGATCATGCAACTATTTTCGATCGGCGTCGTGCAACTCAATATCGACGGCACGCCGGTCGCCAATCCGAATGACCCGGGCGTGGCGCTCGCCACGTACAGTCAAACCGACGTGCTCAACATGGCGAAGGTGTTCACGGGCTGGAATTTGAACACCGCCGCGACGGCCTATCCCGGCGCCTCGGCGGCTACCGACATGATCAACAATGCTTCGGGATTCGACACCACCGAAAAGACCGTGCTCGGTCAGACGATCGCCGCGGGCTTGACCGGCGAGGCGACCCTCGAGGCGGCCATCGGGATCTTGATGGCGCATCCGAACATGGCGCCGTTCATCTCGCGGCAGTTCATTCAGCGCCTCGTCACCAGCAATCCGTCCACCGATTACGTCTCTCGCGTCGCCACCGTCTTCAAGTCGACGCAAGGCGACATGAAATCGGTGATCACGGCGATTTTGACGGATACCGAAGCCACCTCCGATGTGTTGTTGTCGAACCCCATGGCCGGCAAGCTGCGCGAACCCGTCGTGCGGTTCATCCAATGGGCGCGCACTTTTCAATTGAATTTCTCGCCGGCCACGGCGACGCAGTGGGCCGAGATCGGCGATCTCTCGAGCCCATCGAGCAAGCTGGCGGAGAGTCCGCTGCAGTCACCGAATGTGTTTTTCTTCTTTCAACCGGGCTATATCCCGCCGCACACCGCGCTGCAGACCAACGGCATCACCGCACCGGAATTCGGCATCACGAACGAGAGTTCGGTCGCCGGCTACATGAATTTCATCAAGAATCTCATCGCCAACGGCATCGGCGGCGTGCCGGGAAATTACAGCGCCTTGCAGCCCTTGATCAATCAGGGCGGCGATTCCGCGGCCCTGCTCGCCGAACTCAATGTGCTCATTGCCGCCGGACAACTCTCGACGGCGACCTTGACGCTGATGCAGGGCGCGCTCGACTCGATCGATGTGATTACGATGGGGACGAACGATCGCCTCTTCGCGGCGCTCACCCTCGTCATGTGCGCCCCCGAATATTTGGTTCAGAAGTAAGGACACCCCCGTGACCAAGCCCGCATCGCGACGTGAATTCTTGAAAATGGCGGCGGCGCTGTCCGCGACGCGCTTTGCGCCGCCGCTCGCCCTGAACTTGGCCGCGCTCGGTGAGAGCGCCGCGGCGACCGCCACGGACTACAAGGCGCTCGTCTGTGTGTTCATGATCGGCGGCAACGACAACTTCAACACGCTCGTCCCGTACGACGCGGCGAACTACGCGATCTACAGCCAACAACGTCCGGCCATCGCCACCGCCTCGAGCGCCTTGACGCCGACGCTGCTCACTCCCGCCACGGCGCTTCCCGGCGGGGAACAATTCGCCTTGGCTCCGGTCTTGAGCCCGCTGCTGCCGCTCTTCAGCGGCGGACAGATGGCCATCATGCTGAACATCGGCACTCTGATCGAACCGATCGCCTCGGCGGCGGCCTATGCCAGCGCGCCCGCCTCCAGCCTGCCGCCGCAGCTGTTCTCGCATCTCGATCAGCGGGCCTTCTATCAGGCCGAGGGCCCCATCGGCAACACGTCGGGGTGGGGCGGCAGGATCGCCGACATGTTTGCCGCAGGCAACGGGAATTCCCTGTTCACGTGCATCTCGCCGGCCGGCGACAGCCTGTTCCTCACCGGACTCAACACCGGGACGTACTCGATCTCGCCGACGGGCGGCGCGATTGCGATCCAGAGCATCGTCTCGCCCCTGTTCGGCTCCGCGGCCTGCCAGAGCGTGATGAAATCCCTGACCACGGCGCAGCGAACCGATGCCGGCGGGAATCTCGCGAATCTGTTCGAATCCACGTATGCCGATGTCGTGAGCCGTTCCTTGACCGGGCAGCAAATCCTGGGCGCCGCGCTGCCGGCGGCGACCGTCACGACGTTTCCGACGACGACCAAAACGAATCTCTCGGCGCAATTATCGATGGTGGCGCGGGTCATCGCCGCGCGCAACTCCTCCGGCATCGGCGCGACGCGCCAGGTGTTCCTGGTCGGCGCCGGCAATTTCGACACCCACGATGCCGTCGTCACCATCCAGCCACCGCTGTTGTCCGACGTCGCCGTCTCGATGGCGGCGTTCTATGCGGAGATGGACGCACTCGGCTTGCAGAACAACGTCACGAGCTTCACCGTCTCGGATTTCGGTCGCACCCTCAATTCCGATGGCGATGGTTCGGATCACGGCTGGGGCAGCGTGCACTTCGTGATCGGCGGGGCGGTCAACGGCAATAATTTCTACGGCACGGCCCCCGTGCTGCCGCCCAGCTTGACGACCCCGGGCCCTCTCGACGTCGGACGCGGCCGCTTTGTCCCCACCATGGCGGTCGATCAATTCGGCGCGACCTTGGGCTCGTGGTTCGGGGTCAGCGATTCCGATTTGTTGACGATCTTTCCCAACCTTTCCAATTTCGATGCCGGTACGCGTAACGTGGGGTTCATGCAGGCGGCCACCTGATCAATCTGGGGCTGACGGCGCTTCGACCTCAGTCTTCAGATGCGGGTCTGAAATCGGCCGCGCTGACTTGCGGAAAGTACAGGCCCTCCAGCCGGCGTGTCCACCATCGACCTGTTGCGCGATGCGTGGGGCCATCGGCGAACCGATAGTCGTAAAGCTGTGCGCGCACATATTTCGGCGGCGCCTCGGTGAACGGGTTGAATTGAAGCAGCGCCAGCACCGGCGGGCTGCCCTGCAGCAGCCGCCACATCAGCATGATGAACCAGGGATTCTCTCTCGGACTGCCGAGAGCGGCGAACCACAGCTGCCAGTCGAGCCTTGGCTGATGCGGTATGTTCCAGAGCGCGGGCCTCGTCAGCGGCCCCGGTTTGTACCGAAAGACGTATTCGCGCCAGGTCTCGCCGTCCGCCGACCCTTCGATCACGATCTCAGGCCGAGTGGTGGTCATGACCGCGAATAGCCCGTAAGGATTGACGATGAACCAGGGCGACACTGCACGAGTTACCGCTCCGATCACGGGCAATTCCGTGTGCGTAAAGTTGCGCCGAATCTCATTCAAACCGACCGGAACCACGAGCACCGCGAGCAGCGTCGCGATGACAGTTGCCGAGCGGCCCGGCGCCGGCGCGCGGCGCTGCGCCGGCGACTCGAACCGCCCCGCGATGACGCGCAGCGCCGCGTCGTCGAACAGAAATACGCACAACAGCATCGTGAGCAGATTGAAGAAATTGTAGTTGCCGGTCAACACGATCATGGATTGCAGCAGCAGCACGCAGAACGCGGCCACGGCGCGTATACGGCGCGGCAGAAAAATCAGGAACACGCTGCCGAGCTCAATGGCGAGGGTGGCGGCCGTTCCCGCGATCAACAGCGGCGCAGGCAGTTGTGCGGCGTACCACGCGAGCGGAGTCGGGAGCGGCTGCGACCAGAAGTGATATTCGAGGGCCGTCAGGTCGTGCCAGGTGGGATCGCCCGACAGCAGCTTCACGATTCCCGCCATGAACATGTAGCGAAACACCAGCCAGCGGAACAGCCACACCACGATTCTGGAGCCGCCGGTAAGGAATATGCCGAGGAAGCCTGCTTCGAGCAGCAGGGTGTCCCACTGGAAGCTCATGAATTCCTGCCCGGCATGCACATACGAGAGATACAGAGCAAACAAACCGATGAGCGCGGGTCGAGTCCACCGGTCCACGACGACGAGCACACCGAGGAGCACGCCGACACCCAAGCCCGCCACCAACACGGTGTCGCTCGAGTTCACCCAGAAAAGAGACGGCAGGAATTGATACGCCGAGCTGCCGATAGCGCGGTGCGCCGCGGCAAAATATTCGCCCACCGGCAGTATCCCGTCATGGCCAATCAATCCCAGGACTTGGACGCCGAGCGAGGCGAACGCCGCAACATAGATCGCTCCAAACACCCGCAGGAACATCCAGCTCACCAAGGTGTAGCGCTCCGCCGCAAGTGTGGGTCCCCACAGGACCTTGCTCAGCGCGTTCAGCAGGCCTCGCCGGGCAGCGAAAAATGAATAAGCCGCTTCGCTCAAGCTCGCGACTCCGGGTAGATGGGAATAACACCACCACCAGGCGGCGCGTCCCGGTGCATGACGGAGTACCCGGAACGTCGCGGCGGCACCCGAATACACGTGTCCGTCGGGTTCGATCAGCTGGATGGCGCGTTGAAAGGCCGCTGGTGGAATATCAGGATAGTCGCCCGCGGCTTCTTGGTAGGCGCGAAACGCGACGCCACCTCGAGTCAGATCCTGCCAATAGTTCACCCAGTAGCGGCAGATTCCGCACTCGCCGTCGTACAGCAACGTGGCAAGGACTTGTGGCATCGCTCGACCTAGTATCATGTGTGGAAGCGTGCGAGATTCCATTCACCCAAGATTAGGAGAAATCATGCTGCCGATGCGCAAATTGGGCCGTCAAGGTCTCGAAGTCTCGATGATCGGCCTCGGCTGCATGGGCATGAGTCAGTCCTACGGTCCGGCGGACGAACAGGAATCGATTGCCACATTGCATCGCGCCATCGACTTGGGATGCAACTTCTTCGACACGGCCGAGGTGTATGGTCCCTACACGAACGAGGAACTCCTCGGGCGCGCATTCAAAGGCCGCCGTGGCGAGGTCGTGATCGCCACCAAGTTCGGTTTTCGTCTCGAGAATGGGAAGCAGGTGGGCGGCGAACGCGACAGCCGCCCCGAGCATATTCCGATTGCCGTCGAAGGGTCGCTGCGCCGGCTGCAGACCGATCATATCGATCTTCTCTATCAGCACCGAATCGATCCTGCCGTGCCGATCGAGGAAGTGGCGGGTGCGGTCGGGCAGCTCGTGAAGGCGGGGAAGGTGCGATTCTTCGGACTATCGGAGGCCGGCAAGGCCAACATTCGCCGCGCGCATGCGGTGCACCCGGTGTCCGCGCTGCAGAGCGAATATTCGCTCTGGGAGCGAAATCTCGAGCCCGAGATCATTCCGCTGCTGCGGGAACTCGGCATCGGGCTCGTGCCGTTTTGTCCCCTGGGGCGCGGTTTCTTGACCGGCGAAGTCAAGCGCGCGGAAGAATATCCGGCCGGAGATTTTCGACGCATTGATCCGCGCTATGAGGGCGCGAATTTCGACGCCAATGTGCAGGCGGCGCGCGCGGTTCGGGAGATGGCCGGCACGAAAGGGGTGAAGCCCGGGCAGATCGCGCTTGCCTGGCTGCTGCACAAGGGCGACGACATCGTGCCGATCCCCGGGACCAAGCGTCGGCGGTATCTCGAAGAGAACGTGGCCGCGGCCGGCGTCGTGCTCGAGCCTGCGGACATGCAGGCGCTCGATGCTGCGTTGGATCCGGCGAAGGTGTCGGGGAAGCGCTACGCGGATCAGTTCATGGCATCCGTCGACCGCTGAGTAAACGCCAGGAATCCGCGATGCTCTCTTATGTCTACTTCGGCACGAATGATCTCGATCGGGCGATCCGATTTTATGACGCGATCTTGAGTCCGCTCGGCATGTCGCGCTGTGTCACCGGTGATCCCGCCTGGGATCGCGTCTCGGCCGGATGGGGCATCTACGAGGATGACGGCATCCGGGAACTCGCCTTCTGGATTGGCAAGCCGTTCAACCAACAGGCCGCCACGACGGGCAACGGCAGCATGGTTGCATTCAGGGCTCGCGCGTGGAAAGAGGTCGACGATTTTTACGCGGCCGCTCTCGCCAACGGCGGAGGTTCCGAAGGCGCGCCGGGTCTGCGGCTGCAGTACAACCCGGATTTCTATGCGGCATATGTGCGTGACCCGGACGGGAACAAGCTCGCCGCGGTGTGTCGTGGTCTGATGGCGCCGGCGCCGTGACGTACGCGGCATCGCGCGGCGCGGCGGCCTGAGGTCCACATCACGGTTGGACGGTGTCAACGGGCGCTTTGGGCGCGGGCGCACTACCATACTCGAGTGCCTGACACCAAGCATCTGCTGGTCAATATGATCCTGTACGGCTTGCTGCCGCTGTGGGGCATTGCCGGGTTCATCGATTGGCTCTGCCATCGCGCCACCCACGTCGAGCGGACGTCGGGGCTCAAAGAGTCGCTCATTCATTCGCTCATGGGGATCCAACTCGGAATTCCAATATTGTTGTGCCTGGTGTACCAGGTCAATGTCCTGATCTTCTTGATCTGTGCGCTGATGTGGCTGATGCACGAAATCGTGGCGCATTGGGACGTTCACTATGCCGCGCCGCTGCGCAAGATCTCGATCTGGGAAGTGCATGTCCACAATTACATGGCCACCGTTCCGCTGTATTTGTTCATGCTCATCATCGTGATCAACTGGGACGTCGCCCTCAAGGCCGTCACCTTTCAGTGGGCCGGGCAATTCACCCTGAAACGTCTGGCCATACCGCAAGGCGGAACCGCCTATTTGCCGGAATATCTGGCATTCATGGCCGTGTTATGCGTGTTTCCGTATTTGGAGGAGAACATCCGCTGTCTGAGATATGCCAACGCGGGCCGCTCGACATGAACGTCTATTTGACGAGCACGGGCGCGTTTCTACCGGGGCCGCCGATCGGCAACTCCGAGATCGAGGACGTGTTGGGCCTCGTGGAAGGCAAGCCCAGCCGCCTGAAGGCCCGCATATTGAAATCAAACGGAATTCAAACGCGGCACTATGCGATCGACCGCACGCACCGGACGACGCATTCGAATGTCGCGATGGCGGTCGCCGCGGCAAAGAGATGTCTGGACGATTCGCCGATCCCGGCGAAATCCGTCGGCATGTTGAGCTGCGCGACCACCCAGGGAGATATGGTCGTACCGGGATTCAGCAGCATGATACAGGCGGAGCTCGGCGTGCCCGCCGTCGAGTTGTTGACCACGCACGGCATTTGCTCGAGCAGCGTCATGGCCTTGAAAGCGGCGGCGAACTCCGTGCAACTGGGCGATCACAAGAGCGCTTTGGTGGTCGTGAGTGAGCTGGCATCGAGGCTGCTCAAGAATACGCGCTACGAGGCGGCGGGCGGCGTGGCTGCGATGGATTTCAATTCCGAGTTCCTTCGATGGATGTTGTCGGATGGCGCGGGGGCGTGCTTGCTGGAGAACTCGCCGCGCGGCCGATGTCTGCGAATCGACTGGATTCGCTCCTTCTCACACGCTGATGCCTATCCCGTCTGCATGGGCATCGGCGCTCCGACCGACACCGCGGATTCCCGCACCTGGCAGGACTTTCCCACCTACGGAGAAGCAGAAGCCGCGGGGGCGCTGCTGATCCGGCAGGACGTGAGACTTCTCGAGCATATGGTCAAGTTGGGTGTGGACGGCGCGCTGCGTTTGATCGAGGAGGGCGCGCTGGTCAATCGCGACGTCGATCATTTCCTGTGCCATTATTCCTCGCACCATTTCCGCGGCAAGATCGCCGATCTGTTGGTGATGAGCGGCGCCGACATTCCTCAGGATCGCTGGTTCACGAACCTGTACACCCGCGGCAACACGGGTGCGGCGTCCATACTGATCATGCTCGATGAATTTTTGCGCGACGGACGAGCGCAAGCCGGCGACAAGATATTGTGCATGGTGCCGGAGAGCGGGAGGTTCAACACGGCGTATATGCACCTGACGGCCGTCGGAGACTGACATGCACGCGATCGACATCAAGCGGCCGGCGGCGCTCACGGAGCTGGGTCAGAGCACGCTTCGGCGGCTGGTGCGCGCCTGGTTCGAATTCGAACGCCGACTCGCCGTCGTGCCCATCGTGCGACGGCTCGACCTCGGCACTTTCACGCTCGCGGACTATCAGCGACTGTTGCTGAATCTTCGCCCGCAGGTGGTGGAGGGCTCGCGCTGGATCAGCCGCTGTGCCTCGAGCTTCGATCGAGACCACGCCGATATTCGCTCCGTCGTCCTGGGTCATGCGCACGATGAACACCGCGACTATGAGATCCTCGAAGCGGACTACGTCGCGACGGGCGGTGACCTTACGACCATGAGGGAGCGGCTCCGCAACGTGGGCACCGAGGCATTGAACGCCTACCTGATGTTTCGCGCCGGGGAACCCAACCCCGGGGGACTGCTCGGCGCGATGTGGATCATCGAGGGCCTCGGCGAAAAAATGGCGGGAAATTGGGCGGCACGTGTCGAGGAGTTGACCGGCGTCGGCCGCGAGTGCACGCGATTCCTGCGCTATCACGCCGACAATGACGATGCTCACCTCGACAAACTGTACGCATTGATCGATCGAATTTGCACGACGCCGCCGGCCGCCGACGATGTGGTGCGCACGGCGGCTGTGGTCGGTCGCTTGTATGCCTTGCAACTGGAGGAGGTCGACGGTGAGTGATGGGCCTTTGCGCGGCCGCAGCCCTTACCTGCAGGCCGTCGCGGTCGACACGTCGATTCCGATCGATCCGGTGGCGGTCGAGCTGTGGCTGCGCGACGTCGACAATCCCTTGCGCTGGATCGTCCGGCCGCTGCTCCAGTTCGTGTTCGGAATTCTGCTCCACATCACGTGGGCGCTGAAACGCCTGCCTTTGCCGCAGTTTCGGGCTCATGGGCTGTTGCAGCGAATGATCTGCTGGTTCTGCCGGAATGCGGTGAGTCCGCAGGCGAATCTGCTGATTCTTCGCCACTTCGCGACCGAGTCCAATATCCTGAATTTTCTGCGTGATAATTCGAATGCCCCCGACGTGCCTCCGCTCGATCTGTACCCGCAGACAATCGATGACATGCTCGAGCACACCTTCGTGCGCCACGATCAGGAGCTTTTCAGGGTATTGCGCGACGTCGGTCGATGGGACTCCTCCGGGTGGCCGAAGCCGGCGGGCGAACTCAATTGGACGCACTGGCGCCCGGTGACGGTGGGTCCTCAGTCCATACCGCGGCGAGCGCTGCAGCTCCTCGACTTCGAGACGTCGCACCAATTGTTCATGTGCTTGTTTTGTCTGCTGCTCACGGCGGAGGAATATCGGGACTCCATCAACGGATTCAATCTCGATCAGTCAATCGCGATCCGGATCGGCAAGATGATCGGCGACCCGGGCGTGGCGGAGTTCGCGTACAACAAACACCCGCTGTATCTGGTGGGCCCCTGGAATCTTTCGCAGAGATTCCTGATGCACGGCTTTTTTACCGAATATCTGCACGCAAGACTGGAGAGGGTGCGACTTCAGGACACGTCGATACCCTCGTAAATCCCCCGCGGCCGAATTTGAATCCAAATGGTCGGCGATATCGAACTGCCACGCTTGGGAGCCAAGAAGTCGAGCAGCGCGCTGTCGATCATGAAACCTGCCCCGCCCGAGCACCATCTGCTTCAAGATTCGGATGAACCGCTGCTGCCCATCGTGGCCGGCGGCGACCGGCTGGCGGTGACCCGATGCATCCGTCGCTACGGCCCGCTCGTATGGTCCATCGCGCGCCGGCTTTCGCCGACGCCCGCGGACGCGGAAGACGCGGTGCAGGAGATCTTTTTGGACATTTGGCGCAATGCGGCTCGCTTCGACCGCACCCGAGGGTCGGAGAAGGTGTTCGTGACCATGCTGGCGCGGCGGACTCTGATCGACCGCCTGCGGAACCTGCGGCCTCGGCTGCGGGCGGAGACCCACATCGACGAGGAGTCGGAATGTGAAGGGCCGGAGACGGGGCGGGCGGAACGCCATGCGGAGGTCGAGGAAGCGCGGCAACTGCTCGAACAATTGCCGTTGCCGCAGCAGCGCGTGATCGCGCTGTCCCTGGTGCAGGGAATGTCGCATGCGGAAATTTCCGACAGCACGGGATTGCCGCTGGGGACGGTCAAGACGATGCTGAGACGGGGCATCGTGAGGGTGCGGGAACTGTTGTCCAAAGAGCGGCGATCATGAAAGAGGAGGGCGACGACATCGGTCGGCTCACCGAACTGGCCATCGACCGGCTCGTCGGTACGCTGTCCGAGAACGAAGCGGCCGAGTACAGCTCTTTGCGGGCGCGCCATCCGGAGTTCTCCGATGCGGATCTGGAGCGGGCGGTCGCGGCGCTGCATTTGGCGAGCGGCGTGCAGCCGGAACCGCTGCCGCAGGGACTGCAGATCCACTTGGCGGGTGATGCCACCCATTATTTCGCGTCGGCGTCGGCGTCGCGCGCACGCGGGCCGGCGGAGCCTCACCTCGAGAATGGTCATCGATGGAGAACCTTCGGGGGTTGGTTTGCCGCCGCCGCGTGTCTGGTCGTCGCGCTCGTCATCTGGGAGGAGCGGCCGGTGCGGGTGATCGTGGTGCCGCCGCCGGCCGTCGCGCCGGCCGTGGTGCGCGCCGCGCCCGCATCGGCGGCGCCGGTCGTGGCCGATGGGGCGAATTCCGCGGCCACGAAGCCAAGTACCCCGGCCGCCGAGGCGGCGGTGCAGCCGGATCGTGCGCCGGATCGTCCGTCGGGGGTCGACCCGGCGGTTGAGCGCGAGCATCTGCTGGCGAGCAATCCGTATGTGCTGCGCCGACCGTGGCGCGCGGGCAATGACGCAGCCGGATTCACGGTCGCCGGCGACGTCGTCTGGGATCCGCGTACGCAAACCGGCTTCATGCGATTCGTGGGTTTGCGGCGCAACGAGCCGAACGCGGAGCAGTATCAGCTATGGATATTCGATGCGCGCCGTGACGAGCGCTATCCGGTCGACGGCGGCGTGTTCAATATTTCGGGCGCGAAGCAGGGCGACGTCATCCCGATCAAGGCGGCGCTCCGCGTCGGCGTGCCGCTCACGTTCGCGGTGACGATCGAGAAGCCGGGCGGCGTGGTCGTGTCCGACCGCTCGCGCATCGCGGCGCTGGCGGATACGACATGAGCGGCAGCCGCGCGGATCGTAAAATATAAGGTCAGTCCGCCGCGCTGGTGCGCAGATTCCAGGCTTCGTAGCGCTCGAGGAATTCGGCGAGCATTTCAAAGTGCGGCAATGCGCCGGTGGGCAGAGCCTCGACCGTCCATCGGGGGTTGCCGGCGAAGATTTGCAGGCCTTTGTAGTTGACGAAATCGCCGCGCGTGCCGTGCACGACCCACACCGGCTGGGTCAGCGAGCGGTAGAGCGTGCCGCTGTCGCCGCTGAACAAAAAGCCGGTCAGAAAACGCAGCGGCGCATGCTCGGCGCCCGCGGGGCGCGTCACCCGGTAGTCATAGTCCAGCAGCCCGATATCAATATTGCGCGATCCCCAGGTGCGGCGCAGGAAATAGGCGATGACGGATCGGCGGGTCAAATTATGAAAGAGCCAGCGGCCGATCGATGGGGCGGCCATGACGGCGTGCATCCTCGGCAATCCCAAATCGCTGCCGGCAGGGCCTTCGCGCAAGGGCAGTCGGTTGAAACCGGTCGGGCTGATGAGTGCCAGGCTGCGAAATGCCGCCGGTGCCTCGACGGCCGCGCGGGCGAGGAATTCCGTGGCCAGGGAGAGTGCGATCGCATCGACACGCGCGTCAGCGTGCGATCGGCGAACTTCGGCAACCAAGGCCAGCAGGGCGTCGGTCATGAGCCGCGGTGTATAGGGACGGCGGCTGCGATCCGACAGACCGAAGCCCGGTAGGTCGAGCGCGTAAACAGGCCGCGTGCGGCGGTAATGATCGTAGAGCGGCTTGACCTCATAGGCGGACCCGGCCGCGTTGACGCTATGCACCAGCACGAGGGGCCGCGCGGATGCGGCGGGTGGATTCGGTGGCGCGTCTTGGTACCAGGACACGCGGCCCACCCCGGGTGGCGTCATTTCGTGCCGCGTGCCGGCGAGGGCCGGCGGCGGCGGGTTGACGGGCGAGGACATCGGCATGGTAAGACCAGTGTACAGGCGAGAGAATAGGCCGATGAACAGTCGACACGATCAACCCGACCATTGGACATTCTTGAGTTCGGATCTCCTGACCGCGTCGGTCGACCCGTTGGGTGCGCAATTATCGTCGCTCCGGGATGGCGCCGGCCGCGATTTGCTGTGGAATGGAGATCCGGCGGTCTGGGCGGGCCGCGCGCCGCTGCTGTTTCCCATCGTCGGCGCGCTGGCGGGGGGCCGGTATCGTCTGGGGGCCACGAGCTATCCGCTGTCCCGGCACGGCTTTGCGCGCGGCAAGGTGTTCGATCTGGTCGAGTCGACCGCGGGCGAGGCGCTGTTTCGCCTGAAGGCCGACGAGACGACCCGGCCGGTCTATCCGTTTCACTTCGAGTTGGACGTTCGCTTCGCGCTCCGCGGGCCGACGCTGTCGGTGACGGCGGCGATCCGGAATCAGGGTGATGGGGACTTGTACGCGAGCATTGGTTTCCATCCGGCGTTTCGGTGGCCCCTGCCCTTCGGCGCGGAACGCGCCGCGCATCTCGTCGAGTTCGCGGATGACGAACCCGCGCCCATCCGCCGGCTCGACTCGCAAGGGTTGCTGCGGGCGGAGGGTTTCGCGACGCCGGTCGCAGCGCGGCGGCTCGTGCTCGATGATGCGCTGTTCAAAGACGACGTCATCATCTTCGATGACCTTCGAAGCCGCTCGATCACGTACGGCGCAGACACGGGATCGCGCATCCGGGTGGGCTACCCCGACGCACCGTATCTCGGGATCTGGACGAAGCCGGGGGCGAAGTTCATCTGCATAGAACCCTGGCACGGAGTCGCGGACCCTGCGGGGTTTGCCGGTGATTTCAAGGTGAAGCCCGGCGTATTCCGGGTGGCGGCGGGGGAATCCATGAGCACGCGCATGGACATTACTCTGCTGGAAATTTAGGAATTTCTCTTTGTCATGGTGAAGTAAAACGAGCCTGCCACCAGCATGCCGGCCTCGAAGCTCAAGTCCGTGCCGCCGAACCACCGGGTCATCAGGGGACTCGCATAGAGATCGGAATTACTGAACAGCACACTCGCGGCCAACCCCAAAATGAATGCGACAATCCCCGGCCAATGAATGCCGCCGCGATACCAGTAGCGGCCGCCGTTCCATTGCATGAGATCATTCCCGGAATAACGGCCGCCGCGGAGAAAGAAATCGACCACGACGATCGCGATCCACGGTCCCGTCCAGATCAGAATATAACCGAGCCACTGCTGGTAGAGATCGAGGGCGTGGCCGTGGAACAGGGTGTAGGCACGGAATGCCAGGGTCAGTGCCGCGATCAGCAACATGCAGGCGACCCGCCCCATCGGCAGCCGCAGCGCCAAGAGTCCGAGCCCGGCGGTGTAGCCGTTCGGCACGTTGGTGGCGATCGCGCCGAGGATCACGATCAACAGGAACGGCAACAGGTACCAAACCGGCAGCAGTTTGGGCAGATCGGCCACGGGATCGGTGAGCGTGCCGCCCAAGGCGAGGGCAAACAGCACGCCGATGATTTCGCAGAATACCAGCGCGACGAACTGGCCGCCCGCGGCGGCGAGC
>Ga0181537_10000608_pt1 | contig 33428 bp, 23 predicted proteins | sample PEATcosm2014_Bin_39_FD_119765 | JGI IMG/M metagenome (GOLD analysis project Ga0181537, IMG submission 119765) | Peatland microbial communities from MTU Mesocosm Facility, Houghton, MI, USA - PEATcosm2014_Bin23_10_metaG | ecosystem: Environmental > Terrestrial > Soil > Wetlands > Peat | place... | reverse complement strand
GGACCCACGAGATCGGAATACGAATGGCGTTAGGTGCTTCACGTGTGGACGTGCTGCGGCTCGTGCTGTTGCAGGGATTGTGGCTTACAAGCATCGGGCTGGCGCTAGGACTGGCGTTTGCGTTGGGAGTGACACACATTATCGTTCGGCTGTTGTACGGAATCGGCGCCAACGATCCGGTCACCGTCGTTTCCGTCGTCATGCTCCTGGGAGCAATGTCGTTGGTCGCATCCTACATTCCGGCACATCGGGCGATGCGCCGAAACCCCGTGACCGCGATTCGCGAGCTGTAAGTCGCAGTTAGGACTCGACCTGAATTGCGCGAATTTGGCGTGTGCGCGGCCTCCAATTGATTGGCGAGAAGGGCAACCGGATTTCGCAGGCCAGAAACCAATCTCCGCCCGGTGGGTCTTCATTGTGCGTTGACGTGAACAGGCCGAACCGCTTATTGACATCCGATTATGCGCAATTGTCGAGATTACTCATGAAAAAAGCCGAAGGGTCCTGGGAAGGTAGTCCCCTGGATGTTGTGAAACGAGAGACTACGCCACCGCCTCGGGGTCGCTCATTACTACGGGTATTTGTAAGGAGCTATATAAATGCAGGTCCCCGCCACGGCGGGCAGGCCCCACCTCGGCGGGCAGGCATTCGACTCACCACCCTCAGGCTGAAGTGCGCCTGGGGCCCATTTCGCTGGGGATGACAGATATGGCTAAGAGAGGTATCCCCGGTCCCTCCTCCGCGGCGGACTGGGGACCGGACTCTTAACTTGATGGGATTTCCGTGAGACCGGGGCCACCTGCCCATTTGGACGTGCGCTTGGATGACAGGTCAGAACCTGATCATGCCGCCTTGTTCTCCAATGATGGTGAAGACCGAAAGCATATTCGTGAGTGACAGGAGTTCGCGAACCCGTTTGCCGAGATGAATGAGCTCGAGATTGCAGCCGGCGGATTTGGTGGAGACGTATAAACGGGCCAGCGTGCCGAGGCCCATGCTGTCCATGTAGGCGAGGTCGCCGAGGTCGAGGACGATGCGTTTGGCGCCGGGTATTTGCTTGCTGACTTTGGAGTAGAGAATGTCGGTTACGCCCATCACCAGTTTGCCGTGGCATTTGACGGTGACCACATCGCCGGTGCGGTCGATGTCGAGGGTCAGGAGAGGCGCGACGGTTTCGTTGGACATAGGTGCTTCCCTTCTGGAGGTTATGGGCTGGAGAATACCGGGACTTGGCGATTTTCTCACAGGGTTGCGGGAAAAGAAATGAGGGAGTTGGGTGGAAGCCTTTCGAGCAGCCGCGCAGGGCTTGTGCTTGCGAGGGCGACGTGCGGCATTTTGAAGACAAGTAAGTGGTAAGTTAGAGGCGCAGGTGGGTGTGAAATGGAGGCTCCGATGACAGAATCAGTGACCGATTACCCATACGAAACACGATTGAATATTCTTCATGCGCCGCTGGAAACGATCGACATCCAGACGCTGGCGGACGCGTGCGAGTTCAAGTGGTTTAACCAGACGCTGTGCAAGGTGAACGAGTCGGTGGTGCGGTTGGGTGTTTTTGAGGGCGAGTACCACTGGCACAAGCACGACGAGGACGACGAGTTCTTTTATGTGGTGGAAGGCAGACTGCTGATCGATCTGGAAGGGCGCATGGTGGAGCTTGCCGCGCGGCAAGGATTTGTGGTGCCGAAGGGAGTTGTGCACCGGACGCGGGCTGCGCAGAGGACTGTGGTTTTGATGGTGGAGAATGCGGGGATTATTCCCACTGGGAATTAGACGGCGGGCGGGGCGCGGTTGAGCAGGGGAAGGGCGAGACAGTTACCGCCCCCTTCGAGTCCGCTTGGGGCGGGCACCATCGCTACGGTTTGGTTCTGTGGGGGTGAGTTTCCGGTTTGCTGGTCATCTTCGTTAGAAGGCTTCCTATAAGGCTTTTCAGGAGTGATCTGGCGGGATGATCGGGAGTGTCAATCCCCGGTCCCTCCGCCGCGGCGGACGAGGGACACGGGGGCACCCTCGGCGCGGTTGGGGACGATCTTCGGACCGGGGCCGCCCGCCGGAGAGCGCGAGGCGCAGAGCCTATAATCAGGCTGTTGTGATTCCATCTTTTCCATTTCGTATACAGGCGTTTCAGCGGGCGGCTTGGAGGCTTGCTGTTGCTTTTGCCTTGATGGTTGGTGGGGCGGTGACGGGTCAGGTTGAGACAGCGTTCGGCCAGGTGGCTCAACGGGCTGCGGAAAAAGGCGTTGTTTTTGGCGAAGAGCTCGGGAAGCATTCCGCAGGGGCTAAAGCCCACCTTGATTTGATCGGCTTTATGCCGGGGGTGAACCCCCGGCCTACCGATGAGGCTGTGACTGGCGATCAAATGCAGGCTGGCAATCAAGTTCAGACTGGCGATCAGATGAGGGCTGCGGAGCAAAAAGGGCGGATCCTGCTGGTGCTGCCGTTTGATAACCGGAGTGGGCAGCCTAGCCTGGAGTGGATTCGCGAGGCGGCGCCGGAGATTCTTAGCAGCCGGTTTGCTTCGGCTGGGTTTGCGCCGATGAGCAGGACGGACCGGCTGTATGCGCTGGATCACCTGGGGCTGCCACAGGGGTTTCATCCGTCGAGGGCGACAGCGCTGAAGCTGGCGGAGACGCTGGATGCGGATTCGATTGTGGTGGGCAGCTTTTTGACGGATGGAAGCAGGATTGTGGCGGAGGCGCGGCTGGTGGATGTGCCGCACCTGCGGATGAGCGATGAGGTGACGGCGAGCGGGGAGATGCGGGACCTGATCGCTGTTTTCGGTTCGCTGGCGTGGAAGCTGACGCGGCAACTGGACTCGCGATTCAGCGTTGCCGAGGAGACATTTGCGGCCGAGGGGGCAGGGTTGCGGCTGGATGCCTTCGAGCAGTATATCCGGGGGATTACCGAGGCCGACCAGGCGGAGCGGTTGCGCCACCTCAACCAGGCTGTGCTGGAGAGCCCGGAATTTGGCCCGGCATGGATGGCGCTGGGGCGCGAGGATTATAACGGCCAACAGTACGAGAAGGCCGCTGCGGCGTTTGCGAAGGTTGGGCGCGGCGATATCGCATTGCAGGGGCCTGACGCGCTGGAAGCGGCGTTTTATCGTGGGCTTTCGCTGGTCTTCTCCGGAGATTACGCGATGGCCGAGCAGGCGTTTGGCAGCGTGGCGCGCGTGCTGCCTCTGGCTGAAGTGCTGAACAATGAAGGGGTGGCGGTGAGCCGTCAGGGGCATGACGGAACCGCGCTTTTCCGGCAGGCGGTGGCGGCCGATGGCAATACGGCGGACTTCCACTTTAACCTGGCGGTGAGCTTGAAACGCCATGGGAACGGCGCCGATGCGCTGACGGAACTGGGGCAGTGTTTGAAGCTGCATCCGAACGACAGCGAGGCGCAGGGGCTGGACGCGGCATGGACTGGGACTGGGGCTGGAGCGGGTGCTGCCGGGGAGGGGAAGGCCGATCCGCTGGAGAGGATTGCGCGCAACTTCGATGCGCAGGCTTTTCGGCAGGCGGCGCAGATGCTGGACCAGGTGGATTCGTCGCGGCTGGCCGCGCTGACGCCGGAAAAGAGGGCGCAGATGCTTTCCGGGCAGGCGAAGGAGTATCTTGATCGCGGGCTGCTGCTGGAGGCGGAGCGGCTGTATCTGGCAGCGGAAGCGGCGGACAGCGCGATGGCTGAGGTGCATACTGGACTGGCCGAGGTTCGGGAGCGGACCGGGGACGGAGGGGCTGCCCGCAACGAGGCGCGCGCGGCATTGCAACTTTCTCCCTCGGTGGATGCGTATCTTGTGTTGGCGCGGCTTGATTTTGCGGGCGGAAATCTGGACGAAGCGACCAAAGAGACTGGGGCGGCACTGAAGCTGGATGCGGCGAGCCGGACTGCACGGGACTTGCAGCGGGAGATTGAGGCTAAGCAGGCGCAAAAGAAGTAGGGTAGCCGGCCTGAAGGAGTTAGTTATGATTCAGCGCGCATGTTTGCTGGTGGTTGCTTTGAGCCTGGTTGCGGCAGCAACTGTATTCGCACAGACGCCGGTGGTGGATAAGGTGGTTATCTCCGATACGATTCAGCCGGTGAGCGCGGGGGAGTTGGAAAGGGCTGTTGCGCTGGCCAATTCAGACGGAGCGCAGGCGCTGCTGATAGAGATGGACACGCCGGGCGGGCTGCTGGATTCGATGTACGCGATGGCCGGGGCTATTTTGAATTCGCGAGTGCCGGTGATTGTGTATATCACTCCTGCGGGAGCGCGGGCGGGATCGGCCGGTTTTTATCTGATGGAGGCGGCGGATGTGGCTGCGATGGCTCCCGCGACGAATGCCGGTGCGGCGCACGTGGTGGCCGAGTACGGGAAGATTGACGATACTCTGAGCCAGAAGATTGAGAATGACGCGGAGGCGCATCTGCGCTCGTATGTAACTCCTCGAGGGCGCAGCGCCGAGGCGGCCACCGCTGCTGCCGCTTCGTCCCACTCCTATACTGCCGACGAGGCGCTGGACAAGCATCTGATCGACCTGATTGCGAAAAACGATGAGCAACTACTGAAGGCGCTGGATGGACGCACGATTATGCGCTTCGACGGGTCGAAGCAGGTGCTGCATGTGGGCGGTGCGCGGATTGTGGTGGTGCAGGAGACGCTGCGGGAACGCCTGCTGGGCTGGCTGGTGGACCCGAATATCGCGCTGCTGCTGCTGGTGGGCGGAGCGCTGCTGATCTACCTGGAATTCAATGTGCCGGGCACCATTGTTCCGGGGGCGCTGGGGACGTTGATGGTGCTGCTGGCTGTTTTCGCACTGGACCTGCTGCCGATCCGCTATACGGCGGTGATGCTGCTGGTTGCGGCACTGGTGCTGATTCTGCTGGAAGCGAAGTTTGGGGGCCACGGGGTACTGGGGGCTGCGGGGATTCTGTGCCTGACCTTCGGTATGCTTACGCTGGTTGCGGCACCGGTGCCAGAGATGGCGGTGAACCCCTGGATTGCCTTTTCAGTGAGTGCGGCGTTCGGGGCGATTACTGTCCTGCTGATGGGGCTGGCGGTGCGGGCGCGGCGCATGAAGAGCCAGCTGGGCGTGGATGCCCTGGTGGGCCGGAACGCAAAGGCGATGGAGCCGCTGACGCCTGAGGGTCACGTGCTGGTGGAAGGCGAAATATGGAGTGCGGTTGCGAGTGAGCCGGTTGCGGCGGGAGCGCAGTTGCGGGTGGTTGGGCATCAGCAGTATCTGCTGCAGGTGAAGCCTGCGGATTCTAACGGGTGAGTTACGCAAGGGCACAGGAGTACAATCCGTGCTGAGTGAGGGAAGCCAAATGTTAACTGCAATTGGGGTTATTTTTGCCATCGTTGTCTTGTATCTGCTGAATTGCATCAAGATCCTGCGTGAGTATGAGCGCGGGGTGGTCTTCACGCTGGGCCGCGTTGGGGATAAGCCGGTGGGGCCGGGCTTCATCTTTATCTTCAAGCCCATTCAGCAGATGGTGCGTATTTCGCTGCGCCAGGATGTGCTGGAGGTTCCGCCGCAGGATGTGATTACACGGGATAACGTGACGATCAAGGTGAACGCGGTGGTCACGTTGTATGTGGTGAATCCCAACGATGCCGCCATCAAGGTGGCTAACTACGTCTATCAGACATCGCAGTTTGCGCAGACTACTTTGCGGAGCGTGCTGGGCGAGGTGGAACTGGACGAGTTGTTGAGCCACCGTGACAAGCTGAACCTGAGGATCCAGAGCATCATTGACCAGCGGACGGAACCTTTTGGGGTGAAGGTAACGTCAGTGGAAGTGAAGCAGGTGGACCTGCCCGAGTCGATGTTGCGCGCCATGGCCAAGCAGGCCGAGGCAGCGCGCGAAGCACGAGCGAAAATCCTTCATGCCCAGGGCGAGTTTGATGCCGCGCAAAAGCTGGTGGACGCGGCTGAATTGCTTGCGACGCAGCCCATGACATTGCAGTTGCGCTACCTGCAGACGTTGACCGAGATCGGCGTGGAAAAGAATACGACGATTGTCTTCCCGCTGCCGATGGAGATGATGACGCTGTTCAACAAATTGGGGACCGGGCCGGTATTGCCTGCTGTGAAGCAGCAGGGAGAATAGTGCATGAGGGGAGTTTTCGACGAAGAAGAACCGGCGCCGGCCCGACAAGGGCACGACACGGAACTGACGTTGGGATCCGGGATGCTGCTGGCCATCTTCTTCGGGCTGGTGCTGATCTGCGGAGTGTGTTTCGGATTGGGGTACGGGGTTGGCCGGCGGGGATCGACGGACGCTGTGGCGACGAATTCGACGCCGGGTTCGGCAGCGGCGACTCCGCAGGCGGATGGGTCGCGAGCCAAGCCTTCGGCAAGCGCTGCCGGCGCCGTTCAACCTGCTCCGAGCGCTATGGCCGATTTATCGGCTAGCGCGGAACTGCCGGCAAGTGCGGAACTAGCGGCAAGCGCTGAAGCAGCGACCAGTTCGGGCGGACAGAATTCGGCTGCGGCTGTCGGCAGCGCGCCGGCAGGCCAGGCGTTGGTGCGGCCCGCATTGCCGGCGGTGGGAATCCAGGGTCAGGCAACGCAGGCTGGAGCGGTGACGCCAGCGATGGGGGCGGGTTCCGCGAGCGGTTTGATGGTGCAGATTGCCGCTGTGACGAACCAGGAAGACGCGGATGTCTTGATGAGCGCGCTGCGTAAGCGAGGGTATGCGGTGGCCGCGAGGCGCGATGCGGCGGATGGAATGATCCATGTTCGAACTGGTCCGTTCAGTAGCCGCGACGAGGCTGAGAAGTGGCGGCAAAAGCTGCTGAACGACGGGTATAACGCGATTGTTCAGCCGTAGAGCATCGATATCCCCGGTCCCTCCGCCGTGGCATACGAGGGACCGCGGGCACCCTCGGCGTGGTTTGGATCGATCATCGGAATCGGGGCCACTCGCCAAATGCTGACGCCTCCGCGAATACGGCACGCGATCATTGATACAGGAGATAGGCACATGAGCAAGGTTTGGTTTGTCACGGGTGCGGGTCGCGGCATGGGCGTGGACATCGCCAAAGCGGCGCTTGAGGCAGGCTATGAAGTAGTGGCCACCGGTCGCAATACTGACAAGGTGGCCAAGGCTTTAGGAAAATTCGGCAATCTGTTGATTGTGAAACTGGACATTACCAAGCCCGCTGACGCTGAGTCCGCCGTTAAAGCGGCGGTGGAGAAGTTTGGCCGCATAGATGTGCTGGTCAACAATGCCGCAAACTTTTATGCGGGCTTTTTTGAAGAGTTGACGCCGGAGCAGATGGAGCGGCAAATAACAACCAGTCTTATCGGCCCCATGAATGTCACCCGCGCTGTTCTGCCCGTCATGCGTAAGCAGCGTTCGGGCCAGATCATCACGATCTCCTCTACCGCGGGCTTGACCGGTTTTGAATTTGGTACCGCCTACGCGGCGTCGAAGTTCGGCCTTGAGGGCTGGATGCAGTCACTGCAAGCCGAAGTGGAACCGTTTGGCATCGATACGATCACTGTCAATCCGGGCTTCTTTCGCACTGAGCTTCTCACGGAGGAATCAACCAAGTTCGCAGAGCGGACCATTGAGGACTACAACGAACGCAGAGCCAAGCAAATGGAATTTTGGAAAGACTACAACGGTCACCAGTCGGGCGATCCCGCCAAACTGGCACAGGCGTTGATTACGATTTCAAGTGAGGATAAACCGCCGCGCCGTTTTATTGCAGGCGCAGATGCGGTCCAGACGGCAGAAAAGGCGGCGGCAACACTTCAGGAGCAAACCGATGCATACCGGAAGCTGTCTTCTTCCCTCGCATACTCGTAGAACCCGATAATTCGGTTGAAAAGCCGTGTGGCGAAAAGGACCCCTTTCGGGACGCGTGCCTTGTAATTCGATGGGACTTGTTTCCGGATCACTCCGGTATGGTTGCCGATTGGGAAGTTTCGGTCCCGGCATGTAGCCGATACGTGCGGAATTTGTGCTGATTTGTGCTAACAGCTTGGACATCCTGGATATCCTGGACTTGTTGGGTGTTGCAAAATTAGTAAGTTACCTGTTTTCAATCGCTGTTTGAGCCGTGTCCTTTCAATACGGGACTTCTGCCGCGGGCTGTTAGGCTTTGTTGACTTCGATACAGAGAAAGGTTCCATATGGCCTTGAAGATTTCGGGTCGATTTTCGATTGGTAGAGGCTTGCGGTTGGCGTTTGCTTTGATCTGGATCGGGATGGCTTGTTGCTCGCTGTCTGCGCAAAATGAGAGAACGATCATTATTCGATTGCTTGACAGCCAATCGGGGCAGGCTATTGTTCCGGTTGCGGGGGATAACGGGATCAGCGTTACGGTGAACGAGGATGCGACGATTCCACGGCTGACGGCGCGCGTGAACAAGGATGGTGTTTGGGAGCTGAAAGTTGGGTCTGGGGTTGAAAAGGTGCAGTTCGATACGCCGGCGGGGCCTGGCGGGTATGGCTATGTTTTTTGTGATGGCTCGAAGTTTCGTCCGGCCACGATACCGAGTTATTCAGTCGCCGAGATTCTGAGTCCCGGCGTTGAAGCGGCCAACAAGTGCAGCAAGAGATTCGCCCAGGCGCATGCTGGGGAGATAGTCTTTTTTGTGAGGCGGCCGAATTGGCGGGAGAAGCTGCCGATGTAGGGTGGCGTCCCAGAAGTACATTGAAAAACAACCGCAGATCTTTCGACTCACCACCCCCAAACTGAAAAACGTTCGGGGCCCCTTTCGCAAGGATGACAGTTTTCTTAAACGTAGTTTAGAGACAGGGCACCAGGGGCAGAACCTATTACTCGGTGAAGGCTGGCGCTTCGTTGCGCATCCACTGGGGGAGGCTTGAGGCGATGGCTGCGCGGACCGCTTGAAGCAGGTCTTCGCGGCTGGCGAAGTTGGCGGGATTGAGCGGGGCGTGGAAGACGATGTGCGCTTCGCCGGGGTGAATACGCAGACTGCCCTTGCTCATCATGGTTTCCGTGCCCCAGATGGAGACGGGGATACAGGGCGCGCCGGTTTCCATTGCCAGATAGAACGGGCCTTTTTTGAAGGGCAGCAGGCGGCCGTCTTTGGAGCGCGTGCCCTCAACAAACGTGGTGATGTGGATGCCTTTCTGAAGGACACGGCGGGCGGCGGCCACGCTCTCCTGCGCGCCGGTGACGCTGCCGTCGCGGCTAACGGGAATGAACTCGCCGAGCTTGAGTCCCCATCCGAAGATGGGAACTTTCATGAGTGAGCTTTTTACGAAGGCGGAGGTGCGGCCGGGGATGTGCGGAAGCACGGCGGGCGGATCGAGGTTGGAGACGTGGTTGGCCATGAAGATGCAGGCTACGCCGGGTGGGACGAGGTCGAGGCCTTCAGTAATGACGCGGATTCCGCAGAGTTTGTAGCCGATGCGCACGATGGTGAGCGAGGCGCTGTAGAGCGGGCCGACATTGCCGGTGAAGACGGCCCAGGGAATACACAGGATTGCTATGGGGATGGAAAGAACGACGATGGTGGAGATGAGGATGAGGGAAGGGATCATGCGGGGTCTTGATTCCGGTCTTGATTCGGTTTTTGGCTGGCGGGGAAACGTTGTTTGAGATGCGCGGGAAGTTTCTCATAGATGCCGTCGAAGCCGCCATTGGAAAGGATGGCGACTACATCGCCGGTTTCGAGTTGGGGGACGATAGTTTGGACGATGGAGGCGACATCGGGATGAAGTTCGGCGGGGGTTCCGGCGGCGTTGAGGGCCTGAACGACATCTTCCGGGTGCAGGCGTTCGGCGTCGGGGATGCGCTGCTGCTGATAGACGCCAGAGAGGACGACGCGGTCGGCAAGGCGGAGGCTGGCGACTAGATCGTTTTGCAGGACCTTGCGACGGAGAGTGTTGGAGCGGGGTTCGAGTACGGCCCAGAGGCGCGATTGCGGGTAGGCGGAGCGAAGGGCGCGGAGAGTTTCGCGGATGGCGGTGGGGTGGTGGGCGAAGTCGTCGATGATGGTGATGCCGGCTACGACGTCGCGGACTTCAAGACGGCGCTTTACGCTTTTGAAAGAGGCCAGCGCGGATTGGATGGCTTCGACTGGAATGCCCTGGTTGGCGGCTAGCGCGGCGGCTGCGGTGGCGTTGAGGGCGTTGTGCTCGCCGGCTAGATTCATTTCGAATTCGGACCAGAGTGCGCCGTTGCGATGGACTTGCCAGCGGGTACAGTGAGCTTCTTGACGCAGATTTTGGATTCGCCAGTCGGCGGAGTCGGAGAAGCCGTAGCGCTGGACGGGACAGAAGGCGTGGGCGACGCATTCGGTGACGTTGGGATTGCCATCGTAAGCGACGATGATGCCGCGGCGGGGGACGAGATTGACGAGGCGCTTGAAGGCGGTTTTTACGGCGTCGAGGTCGACGTATATGTCGGCGTGGTCGAACTCGACGTGGGTGAGGATGAGGGCGTCAGGGAAGTAGTGGAGGAATTTGGGGCCTTTGTCGAAGAAGGCGGTGTCGTACTCGTCGCCTTCGAGGATGAAGGTGCGGGTGGGGCGGAGCTGGAAGCTGGTTTCGAAGTTCTCGGCTACGCCGCCGATCAGGAAGGACGGTTCTAGCGCTGGGTTATCACGGGAGGCGACTTGATAGATCCAGGCCAACATGCTGGTGGTGGTGGTTTTGCCGTGGGTTCCGGCGACTACGAGGGACTCGCGGCCGGGAAGGAATTCCTCGTGGAGGAGTGCGGCCATGGAGGTGAAGGGGATGCGGTGGTCGAGGACGGCTTCGACTTCCGGGTTGCCGCGTGAGAGGGCGTTGCCGATTACGACGAGGTCGGGAGCGGGGGCGAGATTGGACTCGGCGTAGGGCTCGTGGATGGGGATGCCGAGGGAATGGAGCAGGTCGCTCATGGGCGGATAGGCGGCTTTATCGGAGCCGGTGATGCGGTGGCCTTTTAGTTGGAGGAGACCGGCGAGGGATGCCATGGCTGTGCCGCAGATGCCGGATAGGTGGATGTGGCGGGTCATTGTTTGGGTCCTGTTTCGATTGGTGAGGGTGCGCAGGGGCTAAAGCCCGGGCTTTCTTGTGTGTTTTTTCGGCACGACTGAAGTCGTGCCCTGATACAAAGCGCGTCGACCGCGGCGTATTGGGAGGAGCGGTGTAGACGTTTGTTCATGGGTGCACCGCGGGTTCGAGGATGCTTAGTTTTGGGGTGTCGGTGGCTTTGAGCTTGGCTTCGACGCCGAAGGTTAGAGTGACGTTTTGGCGGGAGACGTGGCCGCTGCGGAGGCCTATGGCGATGGGGCCTTCGAAGTTTTCGAAGACTCTCAGGATGACTTCGTCGAGGAGTTCGGGTGGAGCGCCTGGCGAGGCGCAATCGAGCATTTCGCCGAAGATGAGGCCGCTTATGCCGTCGAGTTTTCCGGCGTGGCGGAGTTGCCACAACATGCGGTCGATCTGATAGGGTTTAGCGCCGGTGTCTTCAATGAAGAGGAGCTTGCCTTCGGTTTGCGGCTCCCATGGAGTGCCGAGGAGTGAGACGAGAATGCTCAGGCAGCCGCCGTAGAGTGTGCCGCTGACGGGAGTGTCGCTGGGGCCGGGCTTGAGGATGCGCAGGCCTTCGGCTGGGCCTACTGAATAGGGTTGGCCTGAGAGCGCGGACTGAAAACTGGGCATGTGAACGCCGTATTCGAGGTAGAAGTCGGCGGCGAGCATGGGGCCGTGGAAGGCGGGCAGGCCTATGTGGTCGAGGAGATGGAGTTGGATGCCGGTGAGGTCGCTGTAGGCGAAGAATGGCTTGGGGCGCCGGCGGATCAGGTCCAGGTCGAGATTGTCGAGGAGGTAGTTGGAGCCGTAGCCGCCGCGGAGGGCCATTACGGCGCTGGAGTTGGGGTTGGCGAAGGCCGCGTGTAGGTCGGCGAGGCGCTGGGCGGGCGATCCGGCGAAGAAGTGCGGGCCGCGTGCGAGGGTGTTGACGCCTGGCGAAGGGGCAAAGCCGAGAGCGTTTAGATTGGCGAGCCCGCTGTCGATGCGCTCCTGTTTGGCGAAGGATGCGGGTGCGATGACGGAGATGCCGGCTGGAGAGGGAACGGCGGGCGGATAAAGCAACGGAAGAGATGCGGGGGGCATGTTTACCAGGCCTCGCCGCGGGCGATTAGGGTGGCGGGGCCGGTGAGGTAGAGCTTTTCGCCGGGGCCCTGCCACTTGACGTTTTGCGCGCCGCCGGGAGCGATGACTTCAAGCTCGTTTTGCGCTTCGTGGAAGGCGATGATGGCTGTGGCACTGGCGGAGGTGCCGGTTCCGGACGAGCTGGTGGGGCCGACGCCGCGCTCGAAGATGCGGATGGCGATTTGGTGGATGGGTTCGGAATGGTTGCCGAGGATGTGAACGAAGATGACGTTGGTTTGATCGGGGAAATCTGGATGGAAGCAGATTTCTTCTCCGATTTCCCGCCAGGAGCGATCGTTGATGGAGAAGTCGAGCTGGGCGAGGGTATGCTCACTGACGTCGAACGGGGAGCCGCGGAACAGGTCGCGCTCGGTCTCAGGAAGGACGATGACGAAGTTTGGATTGCCCATGTTGACGTGGACGCCTTCAATGCTTGTGCCGTCGGCGAGTTCCACGGTGCGCTCCTCGAACTCGGGGACGTCCATATCGGCGGTGATGAAGGTTGTGGGGCCATCGATATCGGAGTTACGGAACTCCTGAATGGTGCAGAGGCGCGGGCCTGCATCGGTCTCGACGGAGAATTGATCGCCGGGCTGCGCGCCGCGTTCTTCAGCCATCCAGGCGGCCACGCAGCGGGTGCCGTTGCCGCTGATTTCGGCGATGGAGCCGTCGGCGTTGTGGAGGCGGATGCGGCCGGAGGAGTCGCCGGTCCATGCGAAGAACTCGATACCGTCCGCGCCGATGCCGGTATTGCGCTCGCAGAGTCGGCGGGTGAGTTCGGCTTTGTCATAGCCGGCGGCGTCTTCTTCGGCGATGATGAGAAAGTCGTTGCCGCAGGCGTGGGCCTTGGTGAAGGGAATCAATCGTCCTCCGGATCGCGGAAACAGAGCAGGCCGCTGATGCCAGGCTCGTTGACGAGCTGGCTGTGCAGGCGCTTGTGCTGGTTGCCGGTGGCATTGAGTGGAAAGGTGACGCGCCGGGTGTTGCCGATGGTGTTGGATTCAAAGTCGAAGAGACGCATGTGTGTTTGGTCCATGACCTTAAGGATGGACTGGAGCATCTGGTTCTGATCTTCGCCGCGCGCTTCATAGGTAACGCCGTAAGGGCGGAGGCCGGAGCGCCGCTCAAGGAACCCGACCAATTCCATGGAAACTATGACGATGCACGCGGCGACGGTGGCGGGCAGGTAGAGTCCTGCGCCACAGGCCATGCCGATGGAGGCGACAGCCCACACGCTGGCCGCGCTGGCGAGCCCGCTGACGCGGCTGCGATTGTGGATGATGAGCCCTGCACCCAGGAAGCCGATGCCCTGAACGATGTTGGAGGCGACCTGTCCCCTGTTTGGGCTGTTGTCGCCGGCAAGCACTCCGGAGAGGAGGGTGAAGAACGCCGCTCCCATGCAGATGAGCAGGTTGGTTCGTACGCCTGCGGACCTGCGGTGAACTTCACGCTGGAGGCCAACTGCGCCGCCGAGTGCACAGGCAAGAAGCAGGCGACCGATTGCGCCGTTCAATACGTCCAACTGCTGCAGATTGCTGAAGCTCAAGGGGAGCGCGAACTGTGCCAAAGCGATGCTCATTGGGAACCCATGAGCGATGCTATCACCGTGGTTGGTGGATTGTTGAGACTGGATGAATCCGGCGTATCGGAGACGTAAAGGGTTCCGGAAGGCTGGTTGGGGGCGGTGAAGCGGTGGATTGCGGTGAGGCCTTCAGGATGGGCGTGGACGGCCTGGTCGATTTCGTCGCCATCGAAGGCGAGGACGATGGGTGCGTGGGCGGCTGGGGCTGCGAGAGCGCTCAAGTAAATTGTGAGGTCGCTTTCGTTGATGGTCTGGCGGAGGGGAATGCCGGTGAGCGAAACAATTTCAGGATAGACGGATGTGTCCATGAGGATGACGGCGCCGGGGCGGCGAGCGAGGAGAGCGCGCAGGACGGGCGGAACCTGGCTGTACATGGGCTGACGAGCGTGGATGTTCTTGGTGCCTTCAACGTAGACGAGGGGATTTTCGCGAAGCATCTGGAACACATTGAGGGCGATGAGTGCGAAGAGCAGGGCGGTTACGAGTTGAGAACTGTGCGGCCTTATTGATCCTCTCCATAAATGGTGCATAGCCTTCCCGCCCTTGCGCCAGAAAGAAGGCGCAAGAACGGGGCACGGGGCGTCAGTTTCCACGGGCCGAATCAACAATTCGCGCGGAACGCAAACATTGATGGCGAGGTTGGCGGCAAAGCCCATGCTGAGCGCGAAGGCCGGCAACAACTCCATTCCATAACGCACGTTGTACCAGGAGTGGGGCCACCAGACGGGCAGAAAGATGGGCACGGATCCGTAGGAGATGGAGTAGGCGTAGAAAGGGACGGGGAGCCAGAGCGGCCATGCCCATGCGAAGGTTCGGCGGCGGGCGACGACCCAGGCCCAGAGTGTGCCGAAGAGGCTGAGGACAAGCAAGACGTTGCCCCAAGCGAGCGCAGCGGCACACATCTGAGCAGCTTTGACGAAGAAGATGAGCGAGACCCATGGGTTGTGCCAGCCGGGATGCGGCGGGTAGCCGGGAACGGCGGTGCGGATCTCGATGGCCATGGCGGAATAGGGGCCGCGGGCGAAGTCGAGCCAGTCGCCGAAGGCTAGCTGGTTGTAGATGAACCAGGCGATGGGGGCGGCAACAACGAAGGCGCTGGCAATCCAAAAAGCGCGCGAGCCTAGTTTGCCACGGCGAGCGAGGGCGATGCCCATCGATGTCCAGGCGAACAGAGCTATGATCCATCCGTCGTAGCGGGTGAAGACGGCGGCGATGAGGGCGGCGGCGATGAGATATTGCAGTCGATCGGATCGAGTCGCGTTTTCGTTGAGGCTGGCGCGCCATTCGACGAGCCAGAGGGTGATCCAGACCATTTCGCAAAGAAAGAGGGGCTCGGTCATGGCGGTGGTCTGGAGGTAGAGAAGGTTGGGATTTGCAGCAAAGAAGGCGAGGCTCAGAGCAGCGGCGGCGGGTGAGAGCCATCGGCGGGCGAGGCGGTAGAGGCCGGCGCAGGAGGCGAGATAAGCGAGCGCGGAGGGGATGACACCGGCAAATCCACTGGCCCACCAGGAATAGACCTGGACAAACGGAAGGAGGAGGATGTGCGGCAGCGGCAGCCACACAGAGCCAAGAAGAGTGAGCCGCGGTTGATGGGCATCGAAGACGCGGCGGGCGATGTGGAGGTGGGCGACGGCATCGCCATAGTTGAGCATTGCGCCGTGCGACCAACTCCACAGGATTGCCGACATGGAAGCCGCGGAGCAGAGAGCCAGGACGGCAAACCACTCCGCACGCTGGATGGAGCCATCGGTGATTGAACCATCGGGCATGGAACCATCAGTCAAGGTGAGTCAACTCGCGGAAGAGGATGAAGCGGTCGTCGATCTCCTTGCGGGTGAGTGCCTGGATGCGCTCGGTGCCGAAGCGCTCAACGGCGAAGGAACCCATGACGCTGCCGTAGAACATGGCGCGGCGGAAGGATGCGGGGGTGACTTCCGGTTGCGAAGCGAGATATCCGAATAATCCGCCGGCAAAGCTATCGCCGGCGCCGGTGGGGTCGACGACCTCTTCGAGTGGGAGCGCTGGCGCCCGGAAGGGATATAGCTGCGCCCATGCGCCCGATTGCCCGAAGCTGTGGTCGCTGAAAAAGGCAGTGGCCCCATACTCGCCATGCTTGACAACCAATGTGCGCGGCCCCATGGCCAGCACAGCGCGTGCCGCATGGACGAGGTTGTTGTTGTTGGCTAACATTTTGGTTTCGGTGTCGTTGATGAGCAGCACATGTATACCTTTCAGAACTTCAAGCAGGGCGGGGCGATGGTCCTTGATCCAGTAGTTCATGGTGTCGCCGCCGACGAGCTTGACGCCGGGCATGGCTTCGCGGACGCGGCGCTGGAGGACGGGATCGATGTTGGCCAGGAAGAGGAATTCGGAGTCGCGATAGGCGTCGGGAATCTTGGGTTCGAAGGAGGCGAAGACGTTTAGGTCGGTGATTCGGGTCTTGGCTTCATTCAGGTTGTCGAGGTAGGAACCTTCCCAGAAGAAGCTCTTGCCGGGGGCGCGCTCGATGCCCTGGATATCGATGTTGCGTTTCTTGAAGACGGCTTCCTGCTCGGGGCCGAAGTCTTCGCCGACGACGGCGATGACGCGGACGTTGGTGAAGAAGCTGGCGGCGAGGGAGAAGTGGGTGGCTGCGCCACCGAGGCAGCGTTCGCGGCGGCCGGAGGGGGTTTCGATTGTGTCGTAGGCTACGCTGCCTACTACGGTGATTGCCATTGGGGTCCTTTCAGGTTACAGATGACGGAAGACAGGTTACAGATGACAGGTTACAGATGACAGTTAATGACTTATCTCGGGGAAATAATTCGACTAACTTACTACCAGCCGAGATATTTGCCGAAGAGGAGGCTCAGCTTCACTTTTGTTGCGGCGGGGATTGCGTCGGGCTGGGTAAGTACGGCGTATTTTGCGGCGGTGGCGCATGCACATGTGCGCTCGGTTGGCATGGCGGCTACTGCGGCTTTTACTACCTGGCAGGCGTTGGCGGCGTTCTGATGGAGGACGCGGACGATCTCTTCGATGGTGACCGCGTCATGGCCCTCGCGCCAGCAATCGTAGTCGGTGACCATGGCAACGGTGGCGTAGCAGATTTCGGCTTCGCGGGCGAGCTTGGCTTCCTGCAGGTTGGTCATGCCGATGACGTCGGCGCCCCAACTGCGATAGAGATGCGACTCGGCCTTGGTGGAAAACTGCGGGCCTTCCATGCAGACATAGGTTCCACCGAGCTTGCCGACTACGCCGGCCGTGGCGCATGCTTCGGCGGCTGTTTTGGCAACGGTGGCACAGACGGGGTCGCCAAAAGCTACGTGGCCAACGATACCTTCGCCGAAGAAGGTGGAGATGCGATGGAAAGTGCGGTCGATGAACTGATCGGGAACGACGAAGTCGGTGGGCTTGTGCTCTTCTTTGAGAGAGCCCACGGCAGAGACTGAGAGGATGCGTTCGACGCCGAGCTTTTTGAAGGCATAGATATTGGCGCGGAAGTTGAGTTCTGAGGGAAGGATGCGGTGACCGCGGCCGTGGCGCGCCAGAAATGCAATTTTGCGGCCTTCCAATTCGCCGAGGACGAACGGGTCTGATGGGTCGCCAAACGGGGTTTCCACTCGTTCTTCGTGGACGTTGATGAATCCCGGCATGGAGTAGAGACCGCTGCCGCCGATGATGCCGATTTCCGCTTGCGCCAATGCCTGCTCCTTACGCCGCGGGCATTTGATGGCCCCGCGAGATTGCCTTCGGCAAACATTCCAGTATAAAGGTTGGGGTAGGGGTTCCGATGGCGCGGTGAGACAAGCGTCAGGGCAGTCGCATTTGAAAGAGCTTTCGTTAGGATTTGGAGGAAAGAGCTTCTTGCGAGGCGGAGAAAAGGTCGCAAAAGACACCACAGGCGCCTCGAAGCGTAGCAGGGCTAAAGCCCGACACTTTTTATTGAGCGTTTTGCGGCACGACTGAAGTCGTGCCCTGAAACAAGGCTCGCTTCGATGGAGTCATTGCGGCAGTCTAAGACCGTCGTTTGCCATGAAAGTTCAAATGCGATTGCCCTGGACAAGCGTCTTTTACTGCGGCACTACGAAAAGGGTGATCGACTGCGCCGGGAATGTGTAGTTGGCAATCATGCTGGTGGTGCTTCCGGTGGGCGGAGGCGCGACGGTTACCGCGGACTGGGAGACGATGCCTGCGATGTTGGTGTTGCTGTAGAGCCAGGCTTCCGCGGGACCGCTGGCGGTGAGGTTGGCGAGCGAGAGGGAACTGGTGAGGCTGCCGTAGGTCTTGTTGATGACAACGACGGTGATGGCGTTGTCTGAGGTGCGGAGTGCCGAGTAGACGGAGAGCGTGCCTTGATTGGCGCTGGACGAGGCGAGCGAAATGTTGCCGAACATGGACTTTTTGCCGTCGTAGTTACGGTAGATTTCGTAAGCCATCAATCCCGGAACTTGCGTGGTTGGGTCGGGAGGGCCCCAGAGGGTCGCCATGTCGAGGCCATAGCTGCCGAAGATGCCCAGGATGTCGGCCTGTGCCACAGCGCCGTTGATGTTCTCCTGGCCGCCCCAGTTGTATTCAGAGAAAGCCAGCTTGGTGCCGGGGTAATCTTTGGCAATCCATGACTGAGCCATGGGAATGAGTTGCGGCGCCTGCAGCGGGGTGTTGCAGTTTGCAGTGTAGTTTGAGTCAGTGACGTAGTTAGGCTGCGGCTCATTGGGATCGGTATAGGTTGGATCCCAGAAGACGCGCGTTGAGTTGAGCCGCGCCTGCTGCTCGCCGGTGTCGCCCGCTGTCGTGAGGCCGACACCGCTGCCGTTGTAGGTTGCCGCGTAGTAAGTGTGCAGATCGAGGTAGTCGAGCAGGCGTGCGCCGTAGGTGTTAGACGCCGCGGCCATTTGCTGCAGGTAGTACTCAACGAACGGGACGCCACCGTGGGCCTGTCGATCGACGGGATTGCTCCAGGGCTCAAAGCAAGGAGCGCCACCCGAAGACCAACCGGACTCGACATCTTTTTTGGAGTAGAAGTAGTTCCACCACCAATCCACCACGGGACCGTTCACAAGGGCTGTGGGATCGGCGGATTTTACGGCCTTTGCCGTAGCGATTTCATTGGGTATGACTTCGTCATAAGTTGAGGGCACGGGATGAACGTCGCGATGGACGCCGTCCCACCAGGCGGGCTCGTTGTCGAGGTCGTAGGCGTAGACGCCACCGCTGGCGGCGGTGCCGAATTTGCCGACCAGGTAAGTGACCCAGGCGCTGGCCCACGAGGGAGGATCAATGGAGGTGCTGGTGATGGCGGCTTCGCCGGTGGGATCTGTAATGTTGCACCCCGAGGAATTTGTGCACCCGTTGACGCCGTTGGGGTACATGCCGTCGCCGCAGGTTGCATTGGCCGGTCTGTAAGGGTCGACGGAGAATTGTTGGGGATAGGTCGAGGAGGGATAGCTGCAGGACGTCCCGTCCTTCGATACCCAGCCGAGGACGGGTACGGTGCCGAGGGTTTTAGCTCCAACCGCAGCGTTGGCCTGCACCGTAGCGTTGAAGGCGCTGGTGGCTTGCTGGCCCGTGGCGCCGGTCGAGTTCTCGAAGTACCAGTCGCTGGCTGCATTGGTTACATCGAGGACGTAGTTGTAGCGGGAGGTAGCATCGCCGCCCCAACGATTGATGGGCAGGCTGATGGCCGCGGCCGCGGCAACATCGCTGCTGCTGCCCGTGTAGTAACTCATGCCGTAAATGAACGGGCTGATGGGGTGGGTCTGGTTGCCGGCGTCCACTGTCAACGAGGGACCGCTGGCCGTGGCGGGCGGCGAGAGGGTCACGGTGATGGTGTTGCTCTTGGTGATGTCCTGTGTGCTGGTGGCGGTTACCGAAACGGTGGCAGGCGCAGGATAGGGGGTGGTATAGAGCCCTGTGGATGTGAGAGTGCCGGCGCTCAGGCTGCTGCCGGAAGGAGCGGCGAGGGTCCAGGTTACGCCGGTCGCGAAATCGCCGGTTCCAGCCACGGTGGCGGTGAACTGCAAAGTGCCGCCAAGGATTGCGGTCGCCGGGTTAGGAGTCACGGTGACGGAAGTGATGGTGGGGCCGGTTGGCGTTGGGGCCGGCGCCGGCGCTGGGGAGGGTGTGCCGCCTCCGCCACAGGACGCCAGCGCAAGGCTGAGTCCGGATGCCGTCAAAACTGCTGCATTCCAAATCAAGTTCTTCATGAAAGCTCTCTCAATCTGCACGAAGGCCGGAATTCCGTTTTTGACGGTACGCCAGGAGCCCTTCGCTGACCTATGGAGAATGACCGTACAATGCTACACCTTGAAGGGGTAAATCGATTAGTCATGCTGGCAGGATCGATTGCGGGAGATGAGCGCTCTGTTACTCTGTTGGGGTTGTTTTGAGGTGGGCCACGATGTCAGGGTGCAACTTCGGAGTGCTGATGACTGCTCGCCTGATTGTGACCTTGGCAGTTGGGGTGGCAGCAGGTTTCGCGCAGGAGCCCTCGGCGAATCTGAAGCAGGCAGACGCGGATTATCGGGAGGGTACGGCCGCGCTGGCGCGCAATGACCTGAATGCAGCCCTTGCGGATTTTCAAAACGCAGTCCGGCTTGCGCCAACGGCGGAACAGGGGCACAGCGCGCTGGGCGTCGTCTTTGTGCGCCTGGGACGAATGAGTGAAGGGATTCACGAACTTGAAAGGGCATTGGCCATACAGCCTGGCGACAGCGCAGCGCAACTTAATCTTGCGCTTGCGTATGAGCAAGGCGGCCAGGCAGCGAAGGCTCTGCCGCTGTTTCAAAAGTTCACAACTGCCTCGGCTGCGGCAAAGAAACCGGTGGCGCCAGCGGTTCTGGGCTCGTACGCGCGTGCACTTGCGGCAACCGGACAATTGCGGCCGGCGATTGCGCGAATGAAAGAAGCGGCGGCACGCGATCCGCGAAACGCCGAGTTTGAGGATGACCTTGGGACGCTGCACGTGAAGCTTGCGGAATGGCCGGAAGCGAAGCAAGCCTTTGCTTCGGCGCTGGCGGCGAATCCCGACTATGCGAAAGCTCATCTTCACATGGGGTTGACTCTTCAGGCGCTTGGGCAGCCTGGGGCGCTGGATGAACTGACGAGGGCCGATGAGCTGGAGCCACGTGATCCGGTGATCGCGCTTGAATTGGGAAAGGCGCTAGCGAACGCCGGAGAGGATGATCAGGCGCTGCCGGTGCTGGAACAGGCGAGCAAACTCGATCCTGCATCGACAATGGCGGCGTACCAATTGGGGCTTGTACTGTCGCGGCTCGATCGAGTGGAAGACGCTATTCCGCTTTTGCAGCGAGCGGCGGAAGCGAATCCACGCGATGCCGAGATTCTGATCAACCTGGGCATGGCGTTGTGCCTGGCGCAGCGAGCCAAGGATGCGGTGCCGTTGCTGCAGCGGGCCGTGGCATTGGAGCCGAATAGCGTGACCGCTCACCAAAATCTGGCCGTTGCCGATATTCAACTCAGCCAGCTTGACGATGCCATTGTTCAACTGCGCGCTGCTTTGAAGCTGTCACCGGATGCTCCGCAACTGCATTACAACCTTGGTTATGCGCTCAAGACGCAGGACGATGCCGCGGGCGCGATTCCTGAGCTTGAGACAGCAGAGAAGTTGAATCCGTCAGCACCTGAGGCGCCTTACCTGCTTGGCGTGCTGTATATGCAGGTGGGCCGTTATGATGACGCGGCGCGGGAACTGAGCGCCAGCCTGAAGCTGCGGCCTGAGAATGGCGATGGATGGGCAACATTGGGCAGCGTTTACAACAAGCTGGAAAAGTTGCCTGAGGCGGTATTAGCCTTGCAGGAGGCGATCCGGCAGAGTCCCATGCAGGCCGATCCGCATTTGACGCTAGCGGCTGTGCTGGTGAAACAGAATTTGCCGGCAGAGGCGACCGAGGAACGCAAGAAGGCTGCGGAACTGATGCGCGCGCATATGAATTTCCAACGCGCCGAGGTGTCAACCAACTCGGGAAACTCGCTGCTTGCCAATGGCAAGGTGGATGAGGCGGTTGCAGATTATCGTGAGGCATTGAGCTTTGACGCGGACTATGCGGCGGCGCATGAGGGCCTTGCACGAGCGCTGGAGCGGCAAGGGAAACCAATGGAAGCTGCAACGGAACGCCAGAAGGCAATGGCTCTTCGACAGGGGCAGGCTAAGTCTCAGTGATCGATGATCGGGAGTTGCCGCAGCCGCCACGATTTCTCAGCTGAAATTCCCCACCTTTTAGTGGATGTACAACGGTGTGGCCCAGGCGCTATAGTTGGCGGAATCAACGAACTCACTTTCGGCGAATTCAGTTTCGAAGAGACCGGGAGGGGCGAGGAGATTCCGCGAGGGTTTCCCTGAAAGTGAATGCAGATGCCAAGCGCGTTCGCGTCCTCGCATGGATGGATCGGTCGACTATCTAATTTTGAATTCTGGCGACGAATGCAGCGACGTTTAGCTGCTTCGCCGCGATTGAGCCGGTTGGAGATGGTATGAAAAAGACTGCGGGAACCTTGGTTCTCGTCGCCTGCGTGCTGTTTGCCGGACGCGGGCTGGTTCCCTTATCGGAAGCGCAATCGAGTAGCATCTCTCTTACGCCGCCGCCGGCTTACACGCCCCGGCCCAAGGATGCGCCTCCAGTGGAAGACACGCCGGCGCAGCGTGAGGCGCTGGCGAAATGGAAAGCCAAGGCGGAGCAAGCTGTGGCAGCGGACCGCAAAGAATATAACTCAGCGGTAACTCCAAGCTATAACTTCCACTACGGACCTAAGAACCCGTTTACGCCAGGCAACGTTCAGGTGCAGGGCGAGGGTTTTCTTCAACCGGGCGCGTATCCCAGTGCGGAGTACTGCGGCACGTGTCACCAGGAGGCCTATAGCCAGTGGCGACAGGCGCTGCACTCGAACGCCTTCCGGACACCGTTTTATCGCACCAGTGTGAACCTGCTTATTCGCGACCCGGAGCGGGGGATCGCATTTGCGCGTCACTGCGACAGTTGCCACAATCCGGTTGGCGTGCTGGGCGGGGCGCTCACGGAAGACTCGAAAGTCGATCGCGCGAAGTTTGACGCCGATGGGCTTACCTGCACAACGTGCCACTCCGTGTTGAGCCTGGACTCGACCAACGGCAATGCGAGCGTGAAGTTTGGCGTGCCGGCAGTGATTGTGGATGAGAACGGAGAGCGCATTCCGGGCGAAGTTCCATTCGATATGATCCTTCGGCATCCGGAGCGGCATTCCAAGGCGGTGATGCACGACTTCCTGCATACGCCTGAGTTCTGCGCGGCTTGCCATAAGGCAAACTTGCCCGCTCCGCTGAATGACTATAAGTTCATTCGCGCGTTTACGGCTTACGATGAGTGGCAACAGTCGAAGTTTTCGCAGCGTAATCCGCTGACTTTTTACACCGCTGACTTTACTACCTGCCAGGGCTGCCACATGAAGCGCAACCCTATCTCCCTACCCGACTATGGCGCCAAGAACGGCACTCTGGTATCGCACCGCTGGCTGGCCGGCAACACCGCCGTGCCGTTTTATTACGGCTTCGATGAGCAGTTGAATAAGACGATCGAGTTTCTGCGGAGCGGAAACTATCTTAACGTGGATATCTTTGCGTTGAGAGATGTGGGTGGCGGGCCGATGGCTGCTCCATTGGGTTTGACGCCGGTCTCTCTCAAGGCGGACGAGACGGTTGAAGTTTCCGTTGTAATTCAGAACAAGGCGATTGGTCACTCGCTGATTCCAGAAGTCAGGGACCTATACGAGGCATTTGTCAGCTTCACGGTCAAGGATGCTTCTGGGGCGCCGATTTATCGGAGCGGCTATCTGGAGCCGGACGGGATGTTAGACCGGGGCGCACACAGCTTCACCAATCGCCCTGTCGATTTGACGGGTAACTTTGTTGATAACCACAAGGTGTGGACGATCCACTCCGTGGCGTACGATAACACGATTCAAGCTGGCCGGTCGGCGCTGGTGCGGTACCAGTTTCATATTCCTCCGAATGTGAAGGGCCCCATCACCATCACTGCGGCGGTCAATTACCGGCACCTGCGTCAGAGTTATCTCAATAATGTTCTGGGGCCCGATCACCCAGCGTATCCATTGGTTGAGATCGCATCGCGGAGCCGCACGCTGAATATTGGCGATAATGCGCCGTCTGAACTTTTTCCAACCGACAATCCGGACTGGATGCGCTGGAATAATATTGGCATTGGTTATCTTGACTCGCTGCAATATGAGGACGCGATTCACGCGTTTGAGCAGGTGGTGCGGCTGCGCCCGGACTACAAAGATGGCTATATCAATGTAGGTTTGACTTACATCGAGTGGGAGAAATACAACGAAGCGCGCAAGCCTCTCGAAAGGGCGCTTACAATTCATCCCGACGATGCACGCGCGCTTTACTACATGGCGTTGGTGGAGCGCCGGCAACGGCATACCGAAGCGGAGGTTGCCGATTTGGAAAAGGTGGTCGCGCAGTTTCCGCAGTCGCGGGATGCGCGGAGGGAGCTTGGGATTTCTTACTACCAGCAACATCGCAGCGAAGAGGCCATGCAGCAGTTCAAGGCTCTGCAGGCCATCGACCCTGACGATCTGGCGGCGCACTACAATCTGTCGATTCTCTATCGCCGGATGGGTATGAAGAAGCAGGCAGCAGACGAGGCTGCGATGTATACCACAAAGAGGATTGATCCCGGCGCGCCGAGTTACTCGCTGGAATACCTTCGCATGCATCCTGAGATATCAACTGAAAGCGATCCATGGCATGTTCACTCCGACATTGCTCATGCATCCAGCAGCGGACAGGGTGCGCAGTAGCGCGAGGTTTGCCATTAAAAGAGAGGATTTGAATCAATGAAACGCCGTGCCTTCCTTCGTTCGCTCAGCCGCACTGCCCTGGTTCTTCCGTTCGCAGACTTAGTGGCGATGGCGTCTCCTTTTCGGCAGCAATCGCCGCAAGATAGTCAGAAGCCTATTGGCGCCCAGGAACGGAGTTATGACGCAAAGCCCGCGCCGCCACCTCCGGGACCCAAATCTCCGATTGAGGGTACACCACTCGGCGTGAGTTTCGTAGACGTGGCGACGGAGGCAGGGCTCAATGTGAAGACCATTTATGGTGGAGAGTTCACCAACAAGTATCTGCTGGAGACTACCGGTTGCGGTTTGGCATTCTACGATTACGACGGCGACGGGTGGGTCGATTTATTTCTAGTGAACGGTTGGCGGCTGGAGGGCTTTCCAGCGGGCCAGGAGCCACGCTGCCATCTATTCAAGAACAACCGCGACGGGACTTTCACTGACGTGACCGCTGGTTCTGGCCTTGAACATAAAACGGGATGGGGCCAGGCTTGTTGCGTGGGCGATTATAACAACGACGGTCACGACGATCTCTTCGTGACTTACTACGGCCAGAATGCGCTTTATCGGAACAATGGAAATGGGACCTTTAGCGATGTAACTCAACAGGCGGGGCTCATCCAGCCAGGGCCCAAAATACGCTGGAATAGTGGCTGCACTTTTGTTGACTACGACAAGGATGGTCATCTCGATTTATTTGTAGCGAATTATGTGGATTTCGATCTGAAGACCGCGCCCAAGCCTGAAGACGGGCCGTGCACTTACAAGGGCATTCTGGTGGCGTGTGGACCGCCTGGGTTGCCGGGGGGCAGAAACATTCTTTATCACAACAACGGCGATGGAACTTTCATTGACGTGAGTGAGAAGGCAGGCATGTGGACGGCCGTAGGTACTTACGGACTAAGCGTGGCTGCTTCCGATCTGGACAACGACGGCTGGCCGGATATCTATGTGGCCAACGATTCCGCTCCTGCAACGCTTTATTTGAATCAGAAGGACGGTACGTTCCGCGATATCGCCATTGAGGCCGGAGCTGCACTCTCAGCAGAAGCAAAGCCTCAGGCCGGGATGGGCGTTTCCATCGGAGACTACAATCGCGACGGCAACCTGGACGTGGTGAAGACCAACTTCGCAGGCGACACGGATTCTCTCTATACAAATCTGGGCGATGCATCTTTCGAGGATCGCACTTATCCCGGCGGCCTGGGAGTGAATACGAGGCTGCTGGGTTGGGGCGTGGGGTTTTTCGACATGGATAACGATGGCTGGCTCGACATTCTAATGTCCAATGGACATGTGTACCCTGAGGTCGACCGGTCGCGGAGCGATTTGAAATACGCCGAGCACAAGTATCTCTACCGCAACCTTCGTAACGGAAGATTTGAGGAAGTGACGAGCCAGGGGGGTGCGGGAATTCTGGAGAATGCTCCGGCGCGCGGATGCGCATTCGGTGATTTCAACAACAATGGAGTCATCGATGTTGCGGTCAACTGCATCAATGCAAAACCGCAACTGCTGCGGTGCGATTCGACGCTGAATCGCAACTGGATCAAGATCAAGCTGGTGGGCGTGAAGGCGAACCGTTCAGGGATTGGGAGCCGCGTTTCGGTGACCGCGACGACTCAACCTGACGCGCAGAAGCCGCTGGTGCAGATGGATGAGCTGCGCAGTGGCGGAAGCTATTTCTCACAGAATGATTTGCGCATGCACTTTGGACTGGACCAGGCAAAGCAGGTCGATATGGTGGAGATCCGCTGGCTGAGCGGACAAGTAGATCGGTTGAAGAATCTGGATGTGAATCAACTGTATGTAATTGAAGAAGGCGGCAGGATTCTTAAGTCGGGACCTTTCGAAAAGGCCAAGGTGCAGGCTAGATCGAAGGCGTAGCGAGCGGCCGAATCGTCGGTGGGGAAGTGCGCTAGACGTGGATCAATCCACGCTGCAGAGCTGTCATAACTGCCTGTGTCCGGTCGGCTGCCTTGAGACGAGTAAGAATCACACTTACGTGGCACTTCACGGTGGCCTCGGAAATATGCAGGTCCATGGCAATCTCCTTGTTCGATTTGCCCTTGGAAATCAAGGTCAACACCTCGCGCTCTCTCAAACTCAGCCGTGAGTCCGGAGTGCGCGTGGCCAACGCCTGGGACATGAGTGGCGGCAAAAAGCGGCCACCACCGTGGACGCAAACCACTGCGTTCACCAGCATTTCCTGAGGGAGACCTTTGATCAGATATCCGCTGGCGCCCGCCTCCATTGCCTGGTAAATATCCTCGTCACCTTCGTAGGTCGTCAAGACGATGAAGCGGGCATTCGGGTACTTCAGGCGAATCCGCCGGATGGTCTCAACGCCGCTGATTCCGGGGAGCCGAAGATCGATCAACGTGACATCCGGCTTGCAAAGGGCGTGCTTTTCGATTGCCTCTTCGCCGCTGCCAGCCTGGCCCACGGAGAGCATCTCCCTGGAGGATGAAATCAAAGCCGCAATGCCCATTCTCATGATGGGGTGATCGTCGACGATGAAAATCTTGATCCGTTTCATTCGAGCCAGGATTATAGAGTAAGCATCGCGTCGCTGTCAGCGGGAACCAGAGCGGCACGAGGGATGCTTGCAAACACAGAGGTTCCGCGCCGCGGCCTGCTTTCGATGGTCAAGGTTCCGCCCAATCTCTGGATGCGTTCTTTCATGCCTTGTAGACCATAGTGGCCGTTTTCCTGAAAATCGGCGCCGAGATCGAAGCCGAGCCCATCGTCTTGAATGAGCAGTTCAAGCACCCCAGCTGAGAATTGCGTCCGCACCCCGATGGATTGCGGGTGCCCGTGCAGGATGGCGTTGAAAAGCGCCTCGCGAGCCACCATGAGGAGTTCGTGCGTCTGCTGCTGTCCAACCGTGAACGGCTCTCCGCTGGTCGAACATGTGACGCCGACACCATATTCGCTGCTGAGACGGTCAGCCATCTGCCGGATGCAACCCACCAGATCGCTGTGGACGTTGTCAACGCGCCGAAGATCCCATACGGCCTGGCGCGCTTCATCCATCAGCGCGCGAATCTGTGCGTTGGCGAACTCAACAAAATGCGCTCTCGTTTCACGATCTTCGGGATCGCAACTGCGCACGGCTTCAAGCATGGCGGAGACGCCGGCGCAGCCCTGAATGAGCGTGTCATGCATTTCGCGAGCCAGGCGCGAACGTTCCGCCAGAACCGCGGAGAATCTTCCCCTAATCTGCTTCATCCTTACCTGGTAAGCAATGATTGAGAGGATTCCGATCATGGCCGCGCACAGGGCGATGAACCAGGGCGTCTTGTAGAAGTAGGGCTCTTTCACAAGAAGGACCGTCGCCTTCACTACGTGCTCCGGATGGTCCATCTCCCACGCTTCGACCATAAAAGTGTATGTGCCCGCCGGAAGGTTGGTATAGGTTGCCGACCGGTGATCTGTGTTGGTGCGGGTCCAATCCTTGTCGAACCCTACCATGCGATAGCGGAATAGCAGATCGCTTTGCGAACTCAGCATCACGGGCTCGTAGCCGATCTCAAGACGCGATTGCCCCGCGGACAATTTCAAGGATTCCGTCTTCGTTACGACGCGCCCGTCGACGGTCACAGTGCCTATCCGCAGGTGCGACAGAACGGACGGATTGAACTCCGCGGGATGAATACGCCACAACCCCTCGCTGGTGGGAAGGCATGGTTCGCCATCGGGCATGATGACGCCTGCGGGTTGTGTGCCTCCATAGAACCGAACCGGCGCTTCGCCTGTGTTGGCGCGGTAGAAGCGCATCGACAGTGTTTGTGCGGGATTCTGCGCCTGAGCATCGAGTTCGCCGCGATCCAGCAGCATCACGCCCTGGGGACCGCTCAACCAAAGATGACGGCCGCGGTCCTCCAGAATTGCGAAGATGCTGTTGCTCGCCAGGCCGTTGTCCGTCGTATAGTGGGTCAGCGAGCCGATGCGCAGTCGATAGAGGCCGTGGTTGCGGGTTCCGAACCATAGGCCGCCATCGGAGTCTTCGTGCTCCGACCACACTTTTTCATCCTTCAGCGCATCGGTGGCGGCATCATGGATGGCCACGCCGTTGCGCAGGCGGGTGACTCCTCTTTCGGTGCCAACCCACACGTCTCCGTTTCGGTCTTCAAGCAGCGAGCGCATGCTGAAGTGCGAAAGCCCATTGTCCAAGGTGAAGTTCCGAATGCCTTTGCCGTCAAAGTGGCTGAGGCCGGAGTCGGTTCCAATCCACATGCTGCCGTCATGAGCTTCCATCATGGCGCGGACAAAGTTATTGACCAGCCCCTCGCTTGTAGTGAAGCGCGTCATGCCCTTAGAGGTGAATTTGAAGACTCCGCTTCCATCGGTCCCGAGCCAAAGGGCGCCGTCTCGAGCGCGGAGCACATTGCGCACGTGCGCATTCTCCATTTTTGGAAAACGGACAGCGATTGCGCGGTCGCCAACGATGTGAACCAACTGGTTTGAAGCGGCCCAGAGGCTTCCGTCCGAGTCAAGGGACACGGTACCGAAGTCGGAATCGGCTGCCTGAGGAAGAAGCAGTACGTTTACCGGCGTGCGGCTAAGGCGGATCATGCCGACCTGTGTCCCGATCCACAGGTTGCCGGCCTCGTCGGCGAAGATAGAGAGCACGGTATTGCTGACCAGCGGGGAAGGTGCGGTGAGGCGGTTGATTTTGACTGCGTGCGACTGATAGCGGATGCGGAAGATTCCCTGGCCAATTGTGCCGGCCCAAAGCTCGCCGACCGCAACTTCCCGCAGTGTACGCACAGTTCCGTAAACACCGGATACCTGAGCAAAGCGTTTGGCTCCGGGCGGCATCCGGTAGAGCCCCGCGACAGTTCCCGCCCAAATGGAGCCGTCCGCAGTTTCCACAATCGACTTCAGCCGGTGCTGATTGTCCACGCCACCCAACGGGTATGATTCCGGTTTCCCGTCGCGGATTGCATATAATCGGGCCGCGCCTGCCCAGATGCGGCCGGAGCGATCTTCAAAGAGGCCGTGGAAAGCAGTGGCAGGCATTTCGGGCCGGTCATCCGCCCTGGTTACTTTGTTCTCCTTCACACGAAAAAGGCCGCTGTCAGTGGCGACCCACAGGGTCCCGCTTCGATCTTCGACGAGGGCGCGAATGAAGCCATCTGTCAATCCATCAGCCGGCGTGTATGCTCTGAAGACTCCATCGTGCAATTCCAAAAGGCCGCCGCCGTCGGTGCCGATCCACAGATGGCCGTCCTGCCCTGCCAGGAGGCAGAAGACACTGTTTTCCCGCATGAGCGGAGTGTTCTCATGGGAGAAGAGTGTGAAGTTGGCTCCGTCGAACCGAAACAGTCCATCGCTCGTGCCCACCCAGAGAAAGCCATCCGGGGTTTGCGCGAAGGACTGAACCGTCTCTCCAGGCAACCCATTCTGAGCCTGCCAGGAGCGGACCGTGTAATTCCAGTCTCCAATCGAGGATTCTCCGGCTGCCTGCCGGGCCGATGCGAGCACAGCACAGAGCACAAGGAATGCCGCGGCACGCGCCCCCAGGCGCACTACCGCAAGGCCTCGCAATGCCGGCATCAACAAGCCCGCGAGCCGATCTCCGTTGAGTGCGATGCGTCTTTGCAAGTTCACATTGCTCTCCACCTGGGAGATTACACATCATAATCGTTGATCGGTCATGCAGGCTCGGCTTAGCTCACTGTCTTCGCGTGGCGCTGTGCCGGTGTTCCGGAATTGTCTATGGGGTGCGCGCCTGCGAGATTTATGCGCTCCTCCGCGTGGCTCGCGGCTGGACCGGCATCGATCGAAAATCCAATACCGCGTCTTTGAGTCCCGGAGAGGAGGCCCGCACAGTTACGATCCCGGCAGTCTTCGTCATCCGCACGATGGCGGTGGCGATTCCTGCTTCCGCGCGCACGGGATTGGCGAAAATTCGTTCATCCCCTATCAGCGAGCCTTCGCCATTGGCTGAGAAAGTGACCATGTCGTCCCCGTACGGATACGTCATCTCTCTGGCATCGCAAATGTGGGCATAGACCCGTATCCAGTCCGCTCCGTCGGCAACAGGTTCGAGGCCGCAGTTGTCGAGCCGCAATCGAAGCTCCTGCGGAACACCGGGAGAGCGGACCATGTGATTGGCAACGACTTTGCCGCCGATCAGACCTTCGGCCAGCAATTCTCCGATCGGCGCCCAAGGCGCTTCCTGCGACACCGCATTGCCGAACAACATGCTCCGCGTGCCGCTGAAGTTCCCTACCTTGAAGGTGAAGGGCGGATGAGGAATCCGGTATCCTGGATCGGGTTCTTGCGTGGCGACAAGTTTGCCGTTTTGGGTTAGTCGTACCTGTTCGCAATTGCTGAACACGACCACCTCCAAAGGGGAATGAAAAGTGGCGTAATTGGCGATGAAGATCATTGGGCCACTGCCGGTCCGCAGCGGCAGCGCCTGTGGAGGCCGCTGACTTTGAAACATGTAGTAGTCGAACTTTGGAATACGGAACAAGTCGAGTGGGGCCCCCAGAAAGGGTTGATGATGATATCCGCGGAAAGCATCGATACCCGCCCAGAGGTCGGCTCCCGCCGGCCTGCTCTGGGACTCGTAGATTCGGTTCAGGCTCTGCAGATGAGTGGAGGCTTGCACGAGCATCGGCACTTCTCCCCATGATCTGGCGACACGAACACGGCCCTGCTGATCGCTCCAGTTATCCACCTGGTCGCCCCACTCGCGAATCCATGATGGCTTGGAGGAATCCTCATGGGCGTGGCCAGCGTAGGTGACGTCCCACCCTTCGAATTGCGGCACCGGCTGACGAATGGGATCTCCGGCTGTGCAGCATTCCGGCCCGGGGAATTCTTCATGCACAATTTTGTAAAGCTCCGCTGCCAGCGAACTGTTGTCCGATTCATTCAGGGCCGCCTCCCAGATGACGACGGATGGGTGATTGCGATCCCGCCGGATCATTTCTCTGGCGTCCTGATAGACACGCTTCTTGAAGACCTTATCCCCGACAAACTGCCAGCCGGGGTTAGAAACAATTGCCAGAATGCCTAACTCGTCGCATGCATCCATGAAGCTTGGATCCTGGGGATAGTGGCTGCGATACGATGTAAAACCCGCCTCGCGGAGCTTGAAAGCATCCCGGTAATGCGCGGATGGCGGCAATGCATAGCCCACATAAGGATGGTCCTGGTGGCGATTCGCACCAATGGAAAAGAAGGGCTGTCCGTTGATGAGCAAGCCACGCTTTTTGTCGAATTGAAAAGAACGGATGCCTATGCGCGTGAACTCATCGTCGGTAATCCTGCCATTCTCCTGGACTGCTGAATGAAGCCAGTAGAGCTGAGGGTCCTCCGGGTGCCAGAGCCTTGGATTTTGCACCTTCATCGTTTGCGTGGCCACCTGCCGGGAACGGGCCGGTACAGTAACACTCACGGACGCCGTTGCAACGGCCTCACCATCGGGGCTCGTCAATGCCTGCACTATCTCGCAAAGGCGGCTTTGATCCGATTCGTTTACAAGCTCTGTCTGGACCTGTACAGTGGCTTCGCCGGTGGCAACGGATGGGTAGCTTACAAACACGCCCCCGCCCGCAACCGTGTCCGCGAGGATTGGATCGGTGATGTGCAGGGGATGAAGCACTTCGAGATCGACGCTGCGATAGAGGCCCCCGAAGTAGCAGAAGTCGAGCTCGTTCTGCGGCTTTCCCGGCGGCACCTCCGGATTGTCGGAGTTATCGAGGCGCACGGTCAGAGCATTGGGTTGGTCAAATCGAATGTCTTTCGTGATATCGATGGTGAAGGGTATGTATCCGCCAAAGTGAGTGGTTAGATGAACTCCATTCAGCCAGACATCCGCAACCTGCATTGCGCCCTGGAACTTGAGGTAAACAACCCGACCCTTCCATTCGGGCTGGGCCGGCAATTCCCGTTTGTACCAGCAGACACCCTGATAATTGCGGCCGCCACTCACATCCCTTGGCTCAAGCCTGACTGAGTGCGGCAAGGTGACCGCGACCCATTGCGCGTCAGCGGGAGCGTTCATTTCAGGTTCATTCGCGGGCGTCGTAACCGGGGAGGGCATCGTCGATTCAGGCCTGAAAAACTGCCAGTCCTGGTTGATATTCAGTGCGAGGCGCGCGACCGGCACTCCATAGGTGCCCGTTGCTTGTGCGGCGCCGTCATCGATCCGTTCCGTTTTACGGGCGCTCTCGCTATGAAGCACGCCCGAAAGCACAACTCCCGAAGCAGATAGAGCACTCACTTCCAAAAACTCTCTGCGCGATAATGGCATGACTGTCCTTTTCGTTCCTATTTGTGCAGCGGCATAAGGGCGATTTGCAATCGTCACCGTGTTGCATGGTCTTGCCCGCAGTGCATTCCTCAATTGCGCTTGTGCCGGCGCCTGGCATTACCGCTGATGACCGGCGGCGGTGCTTATGGCTGACCGAAGCGCCGGAGTTGTGTACTGTATTTCATGAAATGGTTTACCGGCTTCATAAAGCGTCAAGCGATTTCGTATGGCGCTTGCCATCCTGGATTTTCCTTGCTTCCCGGCGAGATCCAGCGCTTGTTGCGCCAACGCTATTGCGCGTGGGAACTGCCCTGTCTCGGCGTACGCTGCGGAAAGTGTATCGAGCGTTTCGGGATCGTCATCCGGAGCAAGATTCCTGGCGGCTTCTGCGAGGGACAACGCCTCGCGGCCGTTGCGCAGCGATGCATCTGGAGTAGTCGCCAGCAGCCACGCGGCACCCAGGTTGGCGCTGACGCTGCCGGGATCGATTTCCCGCGCCTTTTGCCAATGCGCAAGCGCGTCCGCACTTCTTCCTAAATTCTGATAAGCACTTGCCAGAGCCTCTTCGCACGAGGCGAAGTGCGGCCTGATCCGAAGGGCTGACTCGAGTTCCGGTAAGGCTTGTTCCGCATG
>Ga0181537_10000607_pt1 | contig 33570 bp, 44 predicted proteins | sample PEATcosm2014_Bin_39_FD_119765 | JGI IMG/M metagenome (GOLD analysis project Ga0181537, IMG submission 119765) | Peatland microbial communities from MTU Mesocosm Facility, Houghton, MI, USA - PEATcosm2014_Bin23_10_metaG | ecosystem: Environmental > Terrestrial > Soil > Wetlands > Peat | place... | reverse complement strand
GGTTCGGCGGCCAGCCGCATCACCAGCGCGCGCCGTGTCGGGTCGGACAGCGCGGCAAAAGTGCGGTCGAGGGCGGCATCTGAAAACTTAACCATATGGTTTAGTATCAAGCGACCGGGCCGGTGTCAACAGGGAATCGTCGCCCGATGTTTTTGCCCCACAATCCGCTTCAAAGGCTGCATAAGGCCGCTTAACGTCATGCCGGAAACGATGTTGCCACGGGATTTTCATGAGCGATTGGCCGATAACGCGCGAGGGCCGCATCACCGTCAGGGCGCTGTTGCTTGGCGACCGGATCGAAACCGCGGGTCTTGAACGCAGCGACGTGTTGTCGACGATGCCGCTGGCGTTCCGCGCCGGAGAGAAGGGCGTTGTCGCACTATTCCGCTACGGCGTCGCGGTGCTGGTCGGCATGTCGCCGCTCGAAGAAGACGAGGTCATCCGCCGGCTCGATGGCCGTATCGTCGCTCCGGTGCGCACGCGCGAGGAAGAAACCGTTCACATCGAAATCGCGCCGGACAAGGACGAGCAATTGTCGTCGGGCGTGATCGTCCTCAAAGCGCTGACGATCGAGCACATCGTGCTGATCGCCGATGCCCTCGCCACCAGCGTGGTACTCGCCCACGACGAAAAGAATGTCGCCACCGTTTTCGACGTGATTCAGCCGATTGCCCAGGCACTGGCAGAACATGGCCGCACGCCGGGTGGTCGGCGCGCGATCCTCAAGCACATCGGCAATGCATTGCTCGTGCAACACCGCGTTTCCGGGCTCGTCGCCGTAGCGGAAAAACCAGACGTGCTCTGGGAACGGCCGGTCCTTGAGCGATTTTACGCGCGGCTTGAGGACGAATATGAATTGAAGGAACGGGCCGATTTCTTGACCCGCAAACTCACCGTTATCTCCGATTCCGCCAAGGCGTTCGCGGATATCATCGACACCGAGCGCTCGTTGCGGCTGGAGCTGATTATCGTCGCGCTCATCGCCGTCGAAATCGTTATCGCCGGCTTTCAGCTGTTGGTTCGCTGGTAACCGTAGCCGGTATGCAGTGCCACCTTTTGTCATTAGAACCCGCAATTGCAAGCGCCGGATTCACGAGTTCTTAAACCTCGCGGCCTTCAATCGCGCGGTTATGGATACGAGTCTCATTTCCGCATTCTTCGGCGCTCAGGTCGGCATGATGCAGCTTGCCGTCGCGGGCGATCTTGCGCGGATGGACAGTAATAATCCCACCAGCGACAATTCATCCGAAATTGCACAATTGGTCGGCGCCGCGGATCAGAGCGGCACCCAGCTTGCCAACGTCGCCGCCGGCATCGGCACCAACGTCGACATGGTCTGCTAGCGCGCGGCGTTGCCGGTTGCGTTGCTAATTGCCGCGCTGACCAATTTCACGCCGTCGTCGCTCGCCCACTCCGCCGGTCCGGCAATGGTGCCGATCTCGCAGCCATTGGGGTCGAGTATCACTGTCGTCGGCATGCCGAAGGCCTTGCCGGCTTCCTTCAGATCCTCGAATACGCGCGCGCTCGCGTCGGAATAATAGGCGAGGTGGGTGACGCCGTTCTCTTTCAGGAACGCGAGCGGCTTTTGCGGATCGCGGGTGTCGATATTGACAGCGACCACCTCGAACTCGTTGCCGCCGCGCAGCGCCTGCAATTCGTCGAGCGCCGGCATTTCGCGCCGGCACGGAATGCACCAGGTGGCCCAGAGATTGAGGAGAATGGTGCGGCCGCGCCAGTCGGCGAGCGTACGGTCGTGGCCGGTCGCGTCCTTAAACGCCAGATCCGGCACGCGGAACGGCGTTTGCGCCACGGAAAGCGCGGCGACTTCGCCGTGAACCAGCGGCGCGATCTTTTTGCCGGTACTCACCGCCGCCCGGCAGGCCGGGTCGCCCGGATTGCCCCGCATATGCGCTATCCCGTATACCCCCGCCAGGACGACAAGGATTCCCATCGCCGCCGCTGCGGAAACAAGCCGCAAACGGTCGATCTTGCGTAATGACGGGGCATTTTCCTCGGTCATGAGAGACTAGATTCCGGCAGACGTGTCATGAGCAACAAGATGTGGGGCGGACGCTTCGGGTCGGGACCGGACCCGATCATGGAGGACATCAACGCTTCGATTCATTTCGACCGCCACCTCTACCGGCAGGACATCGCCGCCAGCAAGGCGCATGCGGCGATGCTCGGCAAAAAAGGCATCATCACGGCGCAAGATGCAAAGCGGATCGCTCACGGTCTAGACACGATCCTGTCAGAGATCGAGGCCGGCAAGTTCTCCTTCAAGCGGGCGCTCGAGGACATTCACATGAATGTCGAGAGCCGGCTTGCGAAGCTGATCGGGCCGGCGGCGGGGCGGCTGCACACCGCGCGCTCGCGCAACGACCAGGTCGCGACCGATTTCCGGCTATGGGTGCGCGATGCCATCGACGCGCTCGACGCCGCGCTTGCCGACTATGCGCGCGCGCTCGCCGAGAAGGCGCTCAAGCACGCCGATACCATCATGCCGGGATTTACCCATTTACAACCGGCGCAGCCGGTGACGTTCGGCCACCATCTTCTCGCCTATGTCGAGATGGCAGCGCGCGACCGCGGCCGCTTTGCTGATGCGCGCAAGCGGCTTAATGAAAGTCCGCTTGGCGCCGGCGCGCTCGCCGGCACGCCGTTTCCGATCGACCGCGCCATGACGGCGAGGGCGCTCGGCTTCGACCGGCCGATGGCGAATTCGATCGACGCGGTTGCCGACCGCGATTTCGTGCTGGAGACATTGTCGGCCTGCGCGATTACGTCGTTGCATCTGTCGCGTTTCGCCGAGGAGATCGTGATCTGGTCGTCGCCGCTCGTCGGGATGATCTGGCTGTCCGACAAATTCACCACCGGCTCGTCGATAATGCCGCAGAAGCGCAATCCCGACGCGGCGGAACTGGTGCGCGCCAAGACCGGCCGCATCGTCGGCGCCCTGGTTGCGCTGATGACCGTGATCAAAGGTCTGCCGCTCGCTTACGCGAAGGATTTGCAGGAGGACAAGGAAGGCACGATCGACGCGGTCGGCGCGCTGGCCTTGTCGCTCAGGGCCATGACCGGCATGGTGCGCGATCTCGATCCCGACGTGAAATGGTTGGGGCAGCTCGCCGGCGAGGGCTATTCGACCGCCACCGATCTTGCCGACTGGCTGGTGCGCGTGCTCAAGGTGCCGTTCCGCGAGGCCCATCACATCACCGGCAAGATCGTGACCAAGGCGGCGTTCCAGGCTTTGCCGCTCCACAAGCTGCCGCTTAAGTACATGCAGGCAATCGAGCCGCGCATCACCAAGGCGGTGTTCGGCGTGCTTTCGGCCGAGAAGTCGGCGAAGAGCCGCACGGTCTACGGTGGTACCGCACCGGCCAATGTCCGCCGCGAAGCCAAACTTTGGCTCAAGCGGCTCAAAACAAAGTCATAAGTGTTTGGCAATGGATTGCCGACACAATGTCGCCGCGGCGATACGATCTGCTATGCTGGAAAACCTTTTGGGACGCGTGTTTTGGCCTGTATTCGATTAGTCGTTTTTCCGGCCCTGGCGCTTCTCGTCGCGCTGAGCCTGTCCGGCTGCGGACGCGAAGGGCCGCTGGAATTGCCGCCGGGGCCGGCGCCGGCCGCGCCGCCGCAGACGTCGCAACTGACCTTGCCCGATGGCTCGCCGGCGCCCGGCTCGGCGCAGGATGCCGTGATGAAAAATGGTTTTGACGCGCAGGGCAATCCGGTGGCGTCGGCGGGGCAGAAAAGATCGTTCATCCTCGACCCGCTGCTGCAATAAGCCGGTCATTGCGAGCGCGGCGAAGCAATCCAGACTGGATTGCTTCGTCGCTATCGCTCCTCGCAATGACGCAAAACATGCTCTAAAGATTTGTCATGCATCATTTCGCCTATCGGTCCGGCGTGCTCCACGCCGAAGCGGTCGATCTCAACGCAATTGCCGACGCCGTCGGCACGCCGTTCTATTGCTATTCCAGCGCGACCATCGAGCGGCACTACAAGGTGTTCGCCGGCGCCTTCGCCGGCGTCGATGCGCTCGTCTGCTATGCGCTGAAGGCGAATTCCAACCAGGCGGTGGTCGCGACGCTGGCGAAGCTCGGCGCCGGCGCCGACGTTGTTTCCGAAGGTGAGCTGCTGCGCGCGCGGCAGGCGGGCGTGCCACCGGACAAGATCATGTTCTCCGGTGTCGGCAAGACCGCGCGCGAGCTTGCTCTCGCCGTCGATGAAAACATCCTCTGCGTCAACGTCGAATCCGAACCGGAGCTCGACCTGCTCGCCGCCATCGCCACCGGCAAGGGCCGCCACGTCGATATTTCGATCCGCGTCAATCCTGACGTCGATCCGAAGACGCACGCCAAGATCGCGACCGGCAAGGCTGAGAACAAATTCGGCATTCCGATCAGCCGCGCCCGCGGCGTCTATGCCCGCGCCGCGAAGCTCAAGGGCGTGCGCGTCGTCGGCGTCGACATGCATATCGGCAGTCAGATCATCGAACTCGATCCGTTCCGCGACGCCTTCGCGCTGCTCGCCGATTTCGTCGGCACACTCCGCGCCGACGGCCACACTATTTCCCACATCGATCTTGGCGGCGGCCTCGGCGTGCCCTATCGCGAGGACAATGAGCCGCCACCCGATCCCGACGCCTATGCCGCGATCGTCAAGCGCGCCACCGCGGGGCTGGACTGTAAGCTCATCTTCGAACCGGGCCGGCTCATCGTCGGCAATGCCGGAATTCTTGTCACCCGCGTGCTCTACGTAAAGCGCGGCGAGGTCAAGACCTTCGTCATCGTCGACGCTGGCATGAACGATCTCGTGCGCCCGACGCTCTATGACGCGCATCACGACATCCGCGCGGTTCGTGAAGCGAAGGAGAGTCCCCCTCGAATCATCGCCGACGTGGTCGGCCCGGTTTGCGAGTCCGGCGATTACCTTGCGCTCGACCGCTCGCTCCCCGAACCGAAGCCCGGCGATCTGCTCGCGGTGATGACCGCGGGCGCTTATGGCGCGGCCCAGTCCGGCACCTATAACAGCCGCCCGCTGGTCCCCGAAGTGCTTGTCCGGCAAGGCGAATGGGCGCTGGTGCGGCCGCGCCAGACGGTTCCGGAACTGATCGCGCTCGACCGCATGGCGCCGTGGCTGTAAGGCCGGCCATGCCGCTGGCGCTTATCTTGCTTGACTAAGCTTTGCGCGTTTTTCCGGCCCGCGTGTTAACCTCGGCTGACGCAGAATTGCCGGCTTCGGAGCGCAGCAGAATTGCCGGCTTCGGAGCGCAAATGACGGGACAGTTGTGACAGAACAGCCCTTGCCCAATCCCGCTCCCGATGCGGCCGATCCCGCGGCGAAGTCGCTGCTTGCGGCGGCGCTGCGCCGCGCGCGCTGGACCATCCTGTGGGAGCGGCTGTGGCCGCTGCTTGCGACGCTGCTCACCGCGGTCGGATTTTTTCTCGCAGTGTCGTGGCTCGGGCTGTGGCTCTGGCTGCCGCCGCTCGGCCGCGCCATCGGCCTTCTCGCTTTCGTCGCCGCCATCGTTGCCACGCTGATCCCGCTCGGCCTGTTGCGCATGCCGGCAATCGCCGACGGCCTGCGCCGGCTCGACCGCAGCAGTGGACTCGCGCATCGCCCGGCGACCGCGATCGCCGACGAGCTCGCGGTCGCGACCAAAGATCCGTTCTCGCTCGCGCTGTGGAACGCGCATGTCGGGCGCGCGCTCGCCGTGGCGCGCGCGTTAAAACCCGGCACGCCGGCGCCGCGCGTCGCCTGGCGCGATCCTTATGCGCTGCGCGCGCTGGTTGTGATCGCCTGCGTTGCGACGTTCTTTGCCGCCGGCGGCGAACGCTGGAAACGTGTTGCCGCCGCGTTCGACTGGCAGGGCGTGGTGCTGCCGGCGAATTTCCGTGTCGACGCCTGGGTGGTGCCGCCGGCCTATACCGGCAAGCCGCCCATCGTGCTGCCCGGCATTCATCCGGGCGAGACCACGGCCGCGCAATCGCAGGGCCCCGGCCCCTATGCGGTGCCGGTCAATTCGACGCTGGTGGTGCGATCGACCGGCAAGATCAGCCTTGAAGTCACCGGCACCGGCGGCGTCGCCGCCGCGACGGACAACGTGCAGGCGCCGGCCGGCACCGAGGAGCATCGCTTCAAGATCGCCGGCACCGGCTCGGCGACGCTGCGCGGCGCCGGCGACGTGCTGGTCTGGCCGTTCAACGCCATTCCCGATCGTCCGCCGACCATCGCGCTGACCAAAGATCCGGAAGAGCAGCGCCGCGGCTCGCTGTTGTTGTCCTACCGGCTCGAAGACGATTACGGCGTCGCCAATGCGCAGGCGACGTTTACCCGCAACGACGATCCGCCGGCGCCGGGCGAAACGCTGCGGCAGCCGCCGCATCAGCTGTTCGGCCCGCCGGATTTCTCGCTGGTCCTGCCGCAGGCGCGCACCCGCGCCGGCACCGGCCAGACCATCAAGGATCTCACCGACCATCCGTGGGCTGGCGCCGCGGTGACGATGACTCTCGTCGCCCATGACGAAGGCGGCAATACCGGCAAGAGCGATCCGGTCCCGTTCCGCCTGCCGGAGCGCATTTTCACCAAGCCGCTGGCCAAGGCGCTGGTCGAGCAGCGCCGCATTCTGGCGATGGACGCCAATGCCCGGCCGCTCGTCATTACCGCGCTCGATGCGCTCACCATCGCGCCGGACAAATACTCGCCCGACGCCGGTGTCTATCTCGGCCTGCGCACGATTTTCTGGTCGCTGGTGCGGGCGAAAAGCGACGACGACCTGCGCGACGTGGTGGCGCGGTTGTGGCAGATGGCGGTCGGCATCGAGGACGGCAACATGGCCGATGCGCAGGACGCGCTGCGCAACGCCGAGAACCAGTTGCAGAACGCACTCGACCGCGGCGCCAGCGACGACGAGATCAAGCAGCTGATGGATCAGCTGCGCGCGGCGATGGACCGCTTCATGCAGGCGATGGCCGAGCAGATGCAGAACGGCCAGCAGCTCGCCCGGCCGCTCGGTCCCAATACCCGCGTGCTCAGCCGGCAAGATCTGCAAAACATGCTCGATCGGCTGGAAAATCTTGCGCGCAGCGGCGCCAAGGACGCGGCGCAGCAATTGCTGCAACAGCTCCAGCAGATGACGGAGAACATGCAAATGGCGTCGCCCGACAATAACGGCGACGAGGGCGACGATATGATGTCGGAGCTCGACCAGCTTGGCGACATGATCCGCCAGCAGCAGGACTTGCGTGACCGCACCTTCAAGCAGGGCCAGGATCAGCACCAGCAGCAGGGCAATCAGGTGCCCGGCCAGGGCAAACCCGGTAAGCCGCAGCAACCGGGTTCCGGCGCCAACGGCAACTCAATGGGCGAGTTGCGCCAGAACCAGCAGGCGCTGCACGACGTGCTCAACAAATTACTCGACGAGCTGAAAGACCACGGCTTCGGCGACAACGCGCAGGGTCCGGAAGGCGCGCAGGGCGACGACGGCACCGATCAGCTCGGCCGCGCCGGCGACGCCATGGGCGAGGCTGCCGGCGAGCTCGGCGACAACAACGCCGACGGCGCGGTGGATTCGCAGGGCCGCGCGCTCGACTCGCTGCGCAAGGGCGCGCAGGGGCTGGCGCAAACCATGCAGCAGCAGATGGGGCAGGAGGGCAGCGCCGGCCGCGGCGGCCGGCTCGGCCAGGCGCGCAGCCAGAACGACACCGATCCGCTCGGCCGCCCGTTGCACGGCAGGGAGTACGGCGACGACTCCACGGTTAAAGTGCCCGGCGAGATCGACGTGCAGCGCGCACGCCGAATCATCGAGGAGCTGCGCAAGCGCTTCGGCGACTTCGCCCGCTCCCAGGAAGAGCTCGACTACATCCAGCGGCTGCTCAAGGATTATTGAGCGGAACTTCCTCCCCACTTTCGCGGGGGGATCGCGTCCGCCCGCGTTGACACGCCCTCGCATCGGCCTATTTTAAGAGTGTTCCGAGGGGTGCCCGGGAACGGGCTGAGAAAAACCCTTTGAACCTGATCCGGGTCATGCCGGCGAAGGGACGGAAACTTCTACCAAATCCCGCCCCAAGCGCGTCGTGTCGGATCGCTCGCAAGAGCGAACGCAGAAGGAATCGTGCGATGAACAAGCCTTTGTCCGAATCCGATCTCGTCACGCCGACGGTCACGACCGGCCCGATTGCCGGCTCGCGGAAAGTTTATTCGACGCCCGAGGCCGCGCCCGAACTGCGCGTGCCGCTGCGCGAGATTCCGCTTTCGGAAGGGGCGGGCGAGGAGCCGGTGCGGGTTTACGATCCGTCCGGCATCTATACCGAGGCCGACGCGGCGATCGCCGTCGAGAAGGGCTTGCAGCGCGCCCGCATCGCATGGGTGCGCGGGCGCGGTGGCGTCGAAGAATACGAAGGCCGCCCCATCAAGCCGGTCGACAACGGCAATGTCACCGGCAAGCATCTGGCACGCAATTTCCCCAACACGCCAAAACCGCTGCGCGGGCTGGCCGGCAAGCCCATCACGCAACTAGAATGGGCGCGCGCCGGCGTCATCACCAAGGAAATGATCTACGTCGCCGAGCGCGAAAACATGGGCCGCAAAAAAATGCTCGACGTCGCGCAGGAACGCCACGACGACGGCGAAAGCTTTGGCGCCGCGGTGCCGCTGTTCGTCACGCCGGAATTCGTGCGCGACGAGGTAGCGCGGGGTCGCGCGATCATCCCGTCCAACATCAATCACGGCGAACTCGAACCGATGGCGATCGGGAGGAACTTCCTCACCAAGATCAACGCCAATATCGGCAATTCCGCGGTCACCTCCTCGGTGGAAGAGGAAGTGGAGAAAATGGTGTGGGCGATCCGCTGGGGCGCCGACACGGTAATGGACCTCTCCACCGGGCGCAACATCCACAACACCCGCGAATGGATTTTGCGCAATTCGCCGGTCCCGATCGGCACCGTGCCGATCTATCAGGCGCTGGAGAAGGTGAACGGCGATCCCGTAAAACTCGACTGGGAGTGCTACAAGGACACGCTGATCGAGCAGTGCGAGCAGGGCGTCGATTATTTCACCATCCATGCCGGCGTGCGGCTCGCCTACATCCACCTCACCGCCAACCGCGTCACCGGTATCGTCTCGCGCGGCGGCTCGATCATGGCGAAGTGGTGCCTGGCGCATCACAAGGAAAGCTTTCTCTACGAGCGCTTCGACGAGATTTGTGACCTGATGCGCAAATATGACGTGTCGTTCTCGCTCGGCGATGGCTTGCGCCCCGGCTCGATCCGCGACGCCAACGACCGCGCGCAATTCGCCGAACTGGAAACGCTCGGCGAACTCACTAAGATCGCCTGGGCCAAAGGCTGCCAGGTGATGATCGAGGGTCCCGGCCACGTGCCGTTGCACAAGATCAAGATCAATGTCGACAAGCAGCTCAAGGAATGCGGCGAGGCGCCGTTCTATACGCTGGGCCCGCTGGTCACCGACATCGCGCCGGCCTACGACCAAATCACCTCGGCGATTGGCGCCGCCATGATCGGCTGGTTCGGCACCGCCATGCTCTGCTACGTCACGCCGAAGGAGCATCTCGGCCTGCCCGACAGGAACGACGTGAAAGATGGCGTCATCGCCTATAAGATCGCGGCGCATGCCGCCGATCTCGCCAAGGGCCACCCGGCGGCGCAGTTGCGCGACGACGCGCTAAGCCGGGCGCGCTTCGACTTCCGCTGGGTCGACCAGTTCCACCTCTCGCTCGATCCCGACACGGCGCTGAAATACCACGACGAGACGCTGCCCAAGGACGCGCACAAGGTGGCGCATTTCTGCTCGATGTGCGGGCCGAAATTTTGCTCAATGAAAATCACGCAAGATGTGCGCGACTACGCCGCGACGCTCAATGACAAGGAGCAAGGCATGGCCGACATGTCCAAAAAGTTCTTGGACATGGGCGCGCAGGTTTATGTCGAGGCGGATAAGGTGAAGGAGAGTAACAAGGTGTTGTAGGACGCGATTACGGCCTCTGGCTAAGCGGATGGGAGACGAAAATGGAGGTGCCTACAGCAAAGCAAAAGATCACGGAATGGATAGCTACTCTCAACGGAGAGCGCGACTGGCTGAAACACGTCAAAAAAGACGACCCAAGGCCCTCGCTGGAAATCAGCGATCTCGATGCTGGCTTTATGATCGCGCGTGCGGCGAGTAAGTTGGATAAGTGGTCTGCGGCTATCGATGAGTTTAAGGTTTGGTTTCTCAAAGCAATTGAAAGCAACATCGGCAAGCCAGCGTAGCGGCATGCACAGACTCAACTCCCTATTCACTGGGTCAGTTCACCCTCCAGTGCTGCCAGATTGTATCGACAACATCTGTAGCCACGCCGGCCCGATATAGGGATCCTGGTCAATTACGAGCATCACGCCGTGGCCTCGCCGTACCGCATGCGCTTTGCGATTTACGTGCGCGCGGGCGAGGCAACCTTCGACGCGCTCGACACGATGCCGGAGCAGTTGCGCAAGCGCACGCTCGCGGTGCGCGGCTTCGACGCTGGCGCGATGATGACCAGCTGGGAATTGATCGAGGGCGTCAAGCTCGAGGAGGCGATCGAGCGGCAGTTCGCCAACCCGCGCGCGGCCTATCTGCACGTCCACTTCGCCGCGCCCGGCTGCTACGCCGCGCGCATCGAGCGGGCGTGAGGGTTAACTCCGCTCATTCCCGCGTAAGCGGGAATCCACGCTGGGTCCCCGCCTTCGCGGGGACGAGTGGAAGAGAATTGGGCGCTTCCCGCTTCGCCGCTTACTTCAGCGACAACACCAGTCCGCTCAAATCTGCGCTGACGATCAGGCCGGTCTGCTCGCCGGCGAGCGTCAGCACGGCGCCGTTCTGGTTGGCGAGGACGATGCCCTGCGCGCCCTTGATGATGGCTGCGCCGGCGCCGCCCTGGCCGTAAACGCCGTTGACGTCGGACGGGCGGTGGATATTGCTGACGGTGCCATGAAAGCGCGTCTCCGAGGCGCCAAAGGTGAAGCCGTAGCTCAACCCGCCGATCGACAGCGGATAGCTGCGGCCCTGGAAGTTCAGCACGCCTTCGCCGGCCGAGCCGCCGATGACGAAGCCTGCCTTGAAGATGCGGATACTGATCGTGCCGCTCTCGGCGTTCGCAACCGACATCGCGCCGAGTAGCGCCGCGACGGCGAGAAGGCCGGCTCTCAATCCCGACAAGGCTTGCATCGTAAGATCTCCCTCACATCAAGGCGCCGCGGCGCATGGGCGATTCGGCACTGTACCTCGGCGCCGGGTTGCGGGGAATGTCTCGCCGGCTAACCGTTCCGCCCTTCTTTGGCTTGCCCGGCCAAAAACTCCGACAACGGGGCCTTGTCCTTTTTCTTGGCTTTTCGTTTCGGAGCGGCCGGCGGCGGTGGAGCGGCGGCGTCGCGGGCCAGGCGGAGCGCCTTGAGCCGCTCGGTCTTGGCGCGCAACGCCACGGCTGCGCTCTCATAATCCAACGCCGCCTTTTTGGCGTCGTTGGCGCGCTGCGCTTTCGCGAATTGGTCGTTCGCCTGATATTTGTTGGATTTCTCGTTCATTGCGGTTCCATTGCGGTGAATCGATAAAACTCCCCATTGGCATAGCAGGCCGCGGGCCAAATCGGCGGGAAATCGCCAGCCTGGCCTCAAGGCGCGGCTGAACTCGAAAAGCAGTCTCGGCGACAAAACGGTGCGGGCGCGGCGCGAAGCGCTCCGATCCATGCCGCCTCACGGTAACCATGGCCGACGAAACCCAAGTCACCACCCAGGTCGTCCCCCAAGTCATCCGTGGTCAGGCGACGCTTGAATGGCGCGATGAGGTCCGGTTCCTCGCCCGTCCTTACGCCAAGGCGCTGCTGAAATACGCCGCGATCATGGTGCTGGTGTTCGGCGCGGTGTGGGCGTTCACGCTTCCCGATGAAGACTGGATCGCGCTCCGGTCGGAACCGCTTGTGTCGCTCGGCCGCTTCGTCGCCGATGCCTGGCCGTTCTACCTCGGCACATTTGCCGTTCTGGCTGTCGTGATGGCGGGCCATTCCGCGCTCTCGTTCCGCCGCTATCCGCACGTCAACCGGCAGCTGTCCTACGAAGTGACCGCCGCCGGGTTGACGACCCGCGATGCCGCCGATCTGGCGTTGACTCTACCGTGGGCGTCCATCATCCGCGCCCGCAACACGCGCCACGCTCTTCATCTTCAGACCGTGACGCGTGCCTGGCGCTATGTGCCGTGGCGCGCCTTCGCGCCGGAGGACCGCGACCAGATTCTGCGCTGGGCCACGCGCCAGCGCACCGGCGCGCCGGGCTAAGACCTCACCCTTCCGCCATCCACATTCAGCGTCTGCCCGGTCATGAAAGCGGCGTCATCGCTGGTGAGAAATGACAGCGCGCCGACCAGATCGTCCGGCATTTCCACCCGCTTGATCGCCTGCAGGCTGGCGACGGCGGCGAATTCGTCGTCCATGGTGGCAAAACCCGGACGCGGTTTGCGCACCAGCGTTCCCGGCGAACGCGTCAGCCCCGGCGCGATGGCGTTGACCGTGATGCCGTCGGCGGCAAGGTCGCCGGCGAGCCCGCGAGTGAAGCCGATGATGCCGCCCTTTGAGGCGACGTAATGCGCAAAGCCCGTGGTCACCGAGCCGAACGTGCTCGACGCCATGCTGACGACGCGCCCCCATTTGCGCGCCCGCATGCCCGGCACGAACGCGGCGGTGACGAGGAAGGTGCCGTCGAGATTGATCGAAAGCACCTTACGCCAGTCGGCGAACGTCATGGCGGCGAAATCCTGCTGCGGAAAGATGCCGGCGCAGTTCACCACGATATCGGCGTGGCCGAATTTTGCCTGCACCTGTTTGGCCATCGCCGCGACCGAGTCCGGATTGGACACGTCGCAAACAACCGCGAGCGCGCGCCGCCCCGCGGCTTCGACGAGCTTGACGGTCTCGCCGCCGTCGGCGAGGTCGGCGATGGCGACATCCACGCCGTCCTCGGCGAGACGTTTCGCAAAAGCCTGCCCGATGCCGTTGGCGCCGCCGCTGATAACGGCGATTTTGTCCTTGTGCCCTTTTGCCACGAAATATCCCCTTGAATTGCCAGCCGTGCTTGATCGCGGGGCAAACTTAGCGGGGATTCCCCGGCGCGCGTAGCCCGGATGAGCCCACGGCATCCTCCCCGTTTACACAGGGGAGGCTGAGCGACGCGAATTTTGCTATAAGCCTGCGCGGCGTCAGACCGGAAAGAAGGGGAGGGACACATGGCCGATACCAATACGCGGGTGCGAGCCAAGAGTGGCGACCGGCCGCCAATGATCTCGGATCACGGCCTGGCGATGATCGTCTACCTCCTCTACCTGGCCGGGTTTCTCACCGGCGTCAGCGCGGTGGTCGGCCTCATCATTGCGACGATGCAGATCGAGCGGGCCGACCCGGTCAGCCGCAGCCATTTCCGCTTCCAGATCAGAACCTTCTGGATCGGGCTCGTCTACATTTTGGCCGGCGTGGCCACGGTACATGTCGGCATCGGCGCGCTGATCCTGCTGTGGTGGATCGTCTGGACCGCGATGCGCTGCGTCAAGGGCCTTCTGACTTTGAACGCGGGCGAGCCGATCGCCGATCCGGAGTCATTCCTGTTCGGGTGAGCGGCTACTGTCGGCTGCCTGGCTGGTCCACTTCCTCGAGAATGCGCTCCTGCACCGCGGGGCTGTCCATGATGCCCATGTGGGTATAGCCGGGCACCGGAATATTCTGCGCGCCGGCGATGGTGCCGCCGAGCTCGCCGACGAAATTCACCGCGTGCGGTACGCCGGAGACGGCGACCGGCTGCGACGGGTCGACGCCGATCAGCGTCACGTCGCGGGCGCCGCAGGCCGCGGCTTGCGACGCGACTCTCGCCGCGCGCTCGGCGCCGAACGAATGGCCGATGACGACGATGCGGTCGGCCGGATGCGCGCAGGCATCCGCGGCAAATTGGCGGTCCTGGTCGAAGTTGCCGTAAAGGACGATGTAGCCGCGCTCGCGCAGCCGGGCGGCGATCGCCGCCAGCCCGCCGCCGACAAACAGACCGTTCATCACATAGGCGCGCGTCGTGGCGCTGGCGTCGGTGGTGAGCGCGGCGAGAAACGCGATGCAGCAAATGACGCGGCGCAAGGCTTGGCGCATGGCTTTTATACCCTTGCCGATAAGGCGGCGTCGGGCAAGCGGCTCTGCCGCCGCGGATATCAGCGAGGCGAATTTCGCGTGGGTATCAGAATGCCACGCCGACGCGCCGGGATTTCTGCCAGACCACCCGGCAGGTTTTCTGCACGCCGCCATGGCTCAGGATGAAGCGGCTCGGAATGGCATCGCTGCCGTGCACTTCGATGCAGGCGCCGCCGGCGCTGAGGTCGACGATGCGGCATGCGTTCGGCGCGCTTTTGCGATCGGCGAAAATAGTGCCGGTCCTGGACACAAGCCCGCTTGGCCGGATGCGGTGAAATCGCCTGTGGTTTTCCATGCGGTATCCATCGGCGCAGACCTGATCGAGATTAGTGCGATGGCGATGCATGACCGTAAATGCCGCACCGCCGCCGCGGGCGATTTGCGGCGTAGGCTAAACCCGTGCTTTGCGCGGTCGTGAAAATTGCCGGCGTTTAATCGTAAAATTGCGCAAGCCGCCGGTCACGTCGTCTTCACGGTGCAGCCGACCACCAGAACGAGATAGCCGATGACGGCGATCCAGAACGCGTATGGGCTGATGACCGGAATAAACGTGACGGTCGAAATGATCGCGAGCACGACCAGGATCACCGACAGCCAGAACGTCCAGTCGGATGGCGTGTGCATGGGGAATGAATGGAAAAAGTGCCGTCTGCGTGCCATATGTCCCCTCCTTGAGGGCCGGCTTGAGGCAACCTTCTCTGCCGGCAAATCCTGCGTTCAATCAAGCTTAGCGCGGTTTTATGACATCATAGTCGCAAGCGCGCGGCGCCACCACTTCCTTTCCATCCTCCCCATCCGCGCTACAATTGCGCATGATCACGCTCTATTCCTATCCCGAACTGTTCGGCGTCGCCGACAATAACGGCTACGGGCTCAAGGTTTTCGCCTTCATGCGGCTGACTTCAGTGATGCACGATCGTTTCGGAAAGCCGGCCTCCACTTTTCCGGATCATGCACTCGGCCTGCCGTTCGCCCACGAACATCTGTTCGATGCCTCGGCGGCGCCGCGCGGGCAGTTGCCCTATATCGTCGATGACGGCGAAACGATCGGCGACAGCGAAACCATCGTCGCGCATCTCCAAGCCAAATACCGGCTCACGATCGACGACGAACTGACGCCAGCGCAGCGCGAAAAAAATCTCCTTATCGTGCGCATGCTCGACGATCTTTACTGGGTGATGTCCTATTCGCGCTGGCAGGACGAGCGCTACTGGCCGGTGTTTTGCGCGGCGCTGATGCGCGAGCATCCGCAGCTTTACGAGCCGGGCTTGGTCAAGGCGAAGGAGTTCAATGCGTCCCGCTATTATTATCAGGGCATCGGCCGCTTCGCGCCGGAAGCGGCTTACGCGCGCGGGCTCGCCGATCTTGCCGTGCTGGCGCACTTGGTGCCGGAGGAGGGTTACGTGCACGGCGCGCGGCCGACCTCGGTCGACGCCGCCATCTACGGCTTCATCGCCAATATTTATTTCTACGACATCGATACGCCGCTTAAAGATTTCGTCGTCGCGCACAACAACCTGGTGCGCCACTGCACCGCGATCCATGCGCTGGTGATGCAGCGGTAAGCCGATTGTCCTTGCCTCAGCGAATAGCTACTTCGCCTTGATCTGCGCCGCGTCGCTCAACACGATCTCGGGCTTGCCGCGGTAGAGTTTCACCGGGCCGCTGATGTCGACCGTCTTGCCGTTGAGCGCGTTGATGTCGGGAAATTTGCTGGCGTCGGCGGCGAGGATCACGGCGGTGAACGGATTATCCGGATAACGGCCGCCGATATTGATCAGCGTGACGCCGGAACGCACGGTCACGACGTTATTCGCCGCGCCTTCCACCGTCACCGATTGCCCGATATGCGCCATGGCGTCGGCTGGCGCGATCGGTTGCGCCGCCGTCTGCGCCAGAGCCGGTGCCGACGCGGAAGCAAAGCCAAGAAACACGACGAGCGATTTCATGTTGGCCTCCGTAAGGTTGTGAACAAAACAGGAATATAAACCCCAGGTCGAGTTAAGGCCCGCGGCGCAAATCAACGGGACGGTGTTCCGCGAAGATTTTATGACCGGCGCGAAAAAATGCCGGCCGCCGCTGGATTTCACTCTGCGCCCATCCGCGCTAGCTTTTCCGCCTCAGAGAATGGGACTTCGCGTGTGATCAAGCCGGCGCTGTGGGTTGCGTTAGTACTGGCGACTGCCATGCCGGCGGCGTCGGCTGCCAAGGCCGCGCTCTATGCCTCGATCTGCACCCAAGGCAGCAGAACAGCGAGCGGCGAACGCTGGTCGCCCAATGCGCTTGTGGCGGCGCACCGCACGTTTGCGTTCGGCACGCTAGTCCGCGTCACCAATCTGCGCAACGGACAGAGCGTCGTGGTGCGCATCAACGATCGCGGGCCATTTCGTAGAGGCCGCGTTATCGACGTATCGCCGGCCGCGGCGCGGCAACTGCATTTCTCCGGCGTTGCGCCGGTTTCGCTGCAAGTGGTCAAGCGGTAACGCGCGGCGGAGCACGCCGGGCCTGAACCTCCGTCTTTCCTTTAACAACGGATACGATACGCTCCCGCGGCCTATGGGGGCTTGGGCCATGCAGCAACGTTTGCCGATCGTGCCGACGCTTGCGTCGGCCTATCGCGAGTGGTGGCGTCTGTTGTCGCCGCTGCGCGGGCTGTTGCTGAACGCCGTCATTATCAGCATCGCGATCGCCGCCACCGCGGAATTCGTACCGCAGCGGTTGTGGGACAGCGCGATCATCGGCGAGGCCGCGGGTCTCATGCAGGACGCGATCTGGGCGCTTCTGTTCACGCCGATCCTGATCGCCATCCATCGCTTCGTCATCCGCGACGAGGTCACGCGCGCCTATGCGTTTCCGGTCGGCGAACCGCCGTTCCGGCATTTTTTTCTCTGGCTGTTCGCGCTGAAAGTGCTCACCGGGCTGCCATTCGATTTTCTCGGCCTGTTGCAGTCGTTCGATCTGTCGCTCGCCGCGACGTCGCTGGGGCTCGCTGTGGCGCTGATCGTCGCCGTCGCCGTATGGCTGCGGCTGACGATCCTGCTTCCCGCCGTTGCCGTGAGGGCGCCGGGCGCGACCGCGGCGCATGCGATGGCCGATACCAAGGATCAGGCGCTGCGTCTGCTCGCGATCTTTTTTCTCGCGCTCGTTCCGTGGATCGCCGCCGATGTCGCCGCCGTCATTCTGCTCGGCCGCGGTGTCGAGGTGACCGGTTCGCCTGCGATGATGGTGCTTCTGGTGATCGGCGGCGTGGTGGAAACGATTACGCTGTCGCTCATCGCGGTGATCGCATCGCTCGCCTTTATTGCGCTCGCGCGGACAGTCAATCACGCCGGGGCGCTGTCGCCCGGCGCGGCGTAGCGGCTATTTGCCCGCCGCCTTGCGCAGCGCGGCGTTGATACGGTCCTGCCAGCCCGGGCCGTCTTCCTGAAAGAAATCGAGCACGTCGCGGTCGATGCGCAGCGACACCAGTTCCTTCACGCCCGGCAATGCCGGCGGCGGCTTCGGCGGTCCTTCGACCGGCTTTACGGTCGCGGCCTTGAACGCTTGTTCGGCGGCGGAACGGGGATCGGTCGGTCGGCGTACCATGCCGGATTTATAGCACGATCGCCGCCGTCGTTTAAAACAGCGGCGTGGGCAGGATTTCGTCGCTCGTGCGCGTGCCCTTACTCGGTGATTTCGCTCCGGCCGCATCGTTGACGGCCCGAAGGAGTGTGAGCAACGCGGAATTGAACGGCGTGGCGACGCCGTACTGCGCACCCTTGGCGACGATGACGCCAGTGAGCGCCTCGATTTCCATCTGCCGCCCGGCAAGCCGGTCGAAATACATCGACGTGCCGAGCTCGCCGGAAAAGGTGTAGAGCGTTTCCATGGCGCGCGCCGGCGCGTCGCTGCCGAGCTTGACGTCATCGGCGTACGCCACCGCGACTGCTTCTTCCAGCAATGCGAGACAAAGCGCGTGAATGTCGGGCCGGCGCAGCACCGCCTGCCGCTGCAAGGTGAGCGTGGTGATCGGATTGGCCACCGCATTGATCAGAAGCTTGCGCCAGGCCAGCGTCGGAAAGTCGTCGCTCAGAACGATGCGCAGCGGCGTACCATCGAGCAACTTTGAAAACGCGCGGCCGCCGCCGTCGTTGGCGGCGACGAGATCCGATTGGCCGGCACGGCGCAGCCGCACGTGGTCGGGCGCAAGGCGCTCGCCGTTGTAATAGACGATCACCGGCACAATGCTCGCGCCGTTGGCGAGCGGCGCGACCCGCGCGACGTGATCGATGCCGTTCTGCATCACCGCGACCCGCGTTGCCGGCGTGCACAGGCGCGACAGCCACGGCGCCGCCGCCGCGGTCTGATGCGTCTTGGTGCAAAGCAGCACCCAGTCGGCGGGCTTCGCCTGCGCCGGATCGGTGAGCACGGTAAGCGGCACTTCGACGATGTCGTCCGGCCGATCCAGTGTCAGCTTCTCGATCGGCTTGCGCATGCAGGCAATAACGTCATGCCGTCCGGCGGCGGCGAGACAGCCGGCGGCGACGCCGCCGATCGAGCCGAGTCCGATCACGGCGACCTTGGATCGTCCTTGTGTTTCTGCAGCTGTGGCCATGGCCCATGGTCGGGCAGATACTTGACAAAGTCAACTATATGGCCAGAGCGAGACCTCACTGGGCCTTGCCGCAATCCCGCGGCTGCGTCACCAGGTATCGGGCTGGGTCCGCAACGGCGGGGCGCCATGAGACGGAGAGGCATAGGACGCGCCGCTTGAGGACGCGTCAAAAGATGCGCCGAATGTAGAATTCGCGGCCGGGGGGCGCGTGGCGTGATGCGGTTTGGTCTTGGTCGCGTTGTGGGTGAAACCCTGCGCCGATGCCGTCTCAGGCAAAGCCAGAATTACCGCCGCCAAAAGTGCCAATGCAAAAAGCATCGCAGAGCGTATTGCCTTCGCTGTCATGCTGCCGCCACAGGTGGCGGCCGCGATCGCGTCGCGGCCACTAAGCAGAACACCGTTGCTGCGATGCTATTCAGGGTTCACCAGCCGTCCGGCACCTGTCGCACCGGCGCCGAGCTGCTACTCGAATTGCTATAGACGTAAGAACCGCCGGGCGCATTAGCAAAACTCGCGGTGGCCGTGCTGGCGAGGAGCGCCAGAGCCAGAATAATCGTCCTCACTGTCATCGACGTTACTCCGATTTGTTTGTCCCGACAGTGATATCGGAATGACGCCATGCATATTCCCGGCTGTTGGCCAGCCGTCAGCGACTACCAGCCACCCGATTTCTGCCGGGCGCCGGCCGAGCCGCTATAGGGCTCGCCATAGGTGTCGCCGCCGCCCCGTGAATTCGGGCCATAGTTCGGCTGCGACTGGGCGAAACCCGGCGTACCGGTGGCGAGACTTGCCGCTATCACGCTGGTCAGCAAGACGAGCATCATGATGATTTTTCCGCTCATCGGGTCGACTCCACGCTGTTGCCGCGGCCCGGCTGGTCGACGCGGTCATAGTCGTACCAGTCGCCGCCATAACTGTAGGGGCTAAATCCCGGCTCGTAGGCGTAGCCCGGCGCGTAGTCGTAATAGCCCGGAGCAGTGGCGTTGCCGTAACCGTAGATATTCGGCGGGTAATAATCCTGCGCCCACGCTCCCGTCGTTGCGGCCGCGAGCAAGCCTGCGGCGATGACAATTTTATTCATGGTTTCACACTCCATGTTGCAGTCCATCCGGTGTGAACGGCGGCCGACGGCATTCGTTCAAAACTTTCTCGTGAAGCCGTCCGGTTCCACTATCGACGGAACCACGCTAGTTTTCGCCATCATCCAAACGGGTTACCGCCGCATGTCACAGGACTACCGCTATCTCGAATTCGATCCCGCTATTGTCGACAAGCGGCAGGTCTATCGCCTGCTCACCGGCGCGGTGGTGCCGCGCCCGATCGGCTGGGCGTCGACGATCAGCAAAAAGGGCGTGACCAATCTCGCGCCCTTCTCGTTCTTCACCGTGGTCTGCGTCATTCCGCCGATGATCTCGCTGACCATCGCGCGCAATCCGGACGGCAGCGAAAAACATACGCTCAGGAATGTCCGCGACACCGGCGAGTTCTGCTTCAACGTGGTGACGCATCCGGTGTGGAAGCAGATGGTCGATTCCGCCAATGCTTTCCCGGAAAACGATTCCGAATTTGCCGAGACAGGGCTTACTCCGATTCCGAGCGTGAAGGTCGCGCCGCCGCGCGTCAAAGAAGTGCCGATCCATTTCGAATGCAAGCTGCACCAGGTGATTGAGCTCGGTCCCAACCGTCATCCGTTGGTGATCGGCGAAGTGGTCTATATGCATGTCGACCCGGCCTGCATGACGAATTCCTATATCGACATGAAAAAGCTCGATCCGGTCGGGCGGCTCAACGGTTTTTTCTATGCCACGCTCGGCGAGATTTTCGAGCGCGAGTTCGACGACGGCCAGCCGCGCTGACACATGAATCCTTTCGACGCCTTCGTCACCGCCGTTGCGCTCGTCGCCATCGTTATGGGTTTCACGTCGGGCCTGCTGCGCAGCCTTGCGACCATTCTCGGCTATCTCCTGGCAGCGCCGTTAGCCGTCGCGATCACACCCCGTATCGTTCCACTCGTCCTCGGCAGCGGCACGCTGCCGCCGGACCAGTCCTGGTTGCCGGTTGTCGTCGTATTCGTCGCGTTTGGCGTCGCTTTCGGCGTGCTGTTTCGCAACGTATTGAACGAACTGGTCGATGACGACATTAGTCTGTTCGACCGCGTTGCCGGCGCCGTACTCGGCGCGGTACGCATTTTTCTCGTCGCCGTGCTCGTCGTGGTCGTGTTCGACCGTATCATTCCCCCCGACCACGAGCCGCCGTTTCTCGCCGGCTCGAAACTGCGGCCGTATTTATCGGCCGCTGGGCAGAAGGGGCTGGGAACACTGCCGCCCGACGTCGACGATTACATCGATCGTCTCAAGCGCGAGCATGGCCTTTAGGCCGGTTATTTGTTCTTTTTGAACACTTCGACGCGCAGCGGCAGCACCGCGCCGAACCAGGCGGCGTGCGCGGTGTGATCGGTCAGATCGTCGCCGGTCTCGGGATGCAGCAGAATGGTCAAACCGTCGCGGTTGAGCATCAGCCACGGCACGAAGTCCGCCAGCATCCCGGTCGGAAACGCGATCTGGTACATCGATTGCGGATGCGGTCCGACCAGTTCGTCGTGCCAGCGGCCGAGCTTGGCTTGCGGAAATTGCTTTGCTACGCGCTCGCGCAGGCGCTCGGCGCGATCGCGGCTTTGCGCCGGATCGTAATAGATGTGCGCGTGATAATCTTTGATCGAAGCCGTATCCTGGGTGGCGTTCATATGACTGTGCGCCCGATTACTGTTGATCGTCGAGAATATCGCCGTCGGGGATCGAATTGCTCAGTCGGGGATCCATATCCTGATATAACGTGGCCCCGGGCGGAACCGCACTTTGTCCGCTAGGCAGCGGGGACGACATCGACGGCGAAGACATCAGACTCTGGTAGTTCGCCATGGCCAGCGCGTTGCCGACGAAAACGCATTTGCAGAGATCCGGATCCGCATAGAGGAAATAGCGCAGCCCATTCTTGGTGCGCGCGATAAATTGCCCCGGCGGCAATAATCGGAGCCGGTCAAGCTGTCGCGGCGTCAGCGCCGGGCGAATGACGAAGCCGCTGTTCTCGAGGAGCATATCCTTGGCTTCCTGGGCGTCGGCTGCGGCGCCGAACAATCCGAACAGCAGCAAGACAACAAGGCGCGTTTTGCTGGCGGCCATGGACATTTGCGCTCCCAATGCTGCGGACGACAGATTACCCGTACTGCGCCGTGCGCGGGTCGCCAGAGTAAAGGCTTGCGAGCAGCACGGCGAGAATACCGGTAAGAAAAATGCCGTCGAAGGTGCCGGCCCCGCCGATCGAAGCAACCGGTGCGCCGAGCCCGGCGACTTTGTCGAGATTGGTCAGGTCGGCGCCGATCAGGGTGCCGAGGCCGCCGCCGATATAGGCAAGCGGCGCCGCTTCCCGGCGCGACAGCGTCACCGCGACGATCGCCGTCACCATGACCGGCACGAAAACCGGCACCGCGATGCCGAGGCCGGGCACGGGATTAGCCATCCAGTGGATGACAAAAGCAACGATAGCGGTCGCCAATAGTCCCTTGCCCCAGAGATGGTGCGTAATCATCAGATAGATCGACATCAGCGTCGGAATGACGGCGCCGCCGACATTGACCGCGATCACCGTGCCGGCCCAGTGACTGACCACCGGTACTTCGTAGCGCATGCCGAAGAAATCGACGACCTGGTCGGACATCACCCGCTCCGGCGGCAGCTCGGCGATAGGTATGTTGAAGATGCTGCCGACCAGCGAAGCGAACAGGAGCGCAATCGCGGCGCCTGAACTGATGCCTAAGCTTTCATAGGCGTAGCGCACCGAGCGGAGCACCAGAACGATGAAGAAAAAGCCGACCAGGATGGAAAAGAAGCCAGGCGTCATCGGCAGGTAATGCATCTGGCTCATCTGCATCGGCAGTTCTCCACTATCCTTAACCAAACGGCGGGCTTTCCCATCATAGCCGCCTTGCTAGTCCAAAGCGCGAGTCTATAATCCGGCGCTTCCTTCGCGCAGGGGACAATTTGGTTGTGGCGCCGCCGGAAGCAAAATCCACGACAAAATATGTGGCCATCATCATGGGCAGCCAGTCCGACTGGGCAACCATGAAACATGCTGCTGAGACGCTTGATGCGCTCGACGTCGGCTACGACACGCGCATTATTTCCGCTCATCGGACGCCGGACCGGCTCTACACCTTTGCCAAAGGCGCGAAGGCGGAAGGCTTTAAAGTCATTATTGCGGGCGCCGGTGGCGCCGCGCATCTGCCGGGCATGACCGCTTCGCTCACCAGCCTGCCGGTTCTGGGCGTGCCGGTGGAATCGAAGGCGCTGTCCGGACAGGATTCGCTTTATTCCATCGTGCAAATGCCGCCGGGTATTCCGGTCGGTACGCTTGCCATCGGCCAGGCCGGCGCGATCAATGCCGCGCTGCTGGCTGCAAGCGTGCTGGCGCTCAGCGATCCGGCTTTGAGCAAGCGGCTCGAAGCCTGGCGGGCGCGGCAGACCGCTTCGGTCGCCGAAGCGCCGAAGGACGGAGCGTGAATCAAGCTTCGCCCGAGCTTAAGCCCGAGGCCACGATTGGAATCCTCGGCGGCGGCCAGCTTGGCCGCATGCTGGCGCTGGCCGCAGCCCGGCTCGGATTCAAATGTCATGTGTTCTCGCCGCATCCGGATTCGCCAGCCTTCGAGGTCGTCCAGCGCGTGACGCGCGCCGATTACAACGATAATGACGCACTCAGCCGTTTTGCGTCTGACGTCGATGTCGTTACCTATGAATTCGAGAACGTGCCGGCGGAAACCGCGGCGTTTCTCGCCGTGCGCGTTCCGGTTCTGCCCGACCCGAAAATCCTCGCAACCACGCAGGACCGCCTTGCCGAGAAGAATTTCGTCACCGCGCTCGGCATCCGCACCGCGCCATTCGCAGACGTCGCGACGGCGGCCGCGCTGCCGGCGGTGATCGAGCGCATCGGCCGCCCGGCCGTGCTCAAGACCCGCCGCTTCGGCTACGACGGCAAAGGCCAGACCACGATCAAGGACGGCACCGATCCCGATGCGACTTGGCGCGAGGTCGGCGGACGGCCCTGCATTCTCGAAGCTTTCGTGCCGTTCGCGCGCGAGGTTTCGGTTATCGCGGCGCGCGGCCACGACGGCAAAGTCGTTTCCTTCGACGTGACGGAGAACGAGCACCGCGATCACATTCTCAGATTCTCGCGCGTGCCGGCCAAGATCGACGCGGAGGGAGCGAAGGAGGCGCGTCGCGTCGCCGAAACCATCGCGCAGAAATTCGGCTATGTCGGCGTTCTCGCCGTCGAGCTGTTCGTGCTGCGCGACGGGGGGCTTCTGGTCAACGAAATCGCGCCGCGTGTGCACAATTCCGGGCATTGGACCATCGACGGCGCCTCGGTGTCGCAATTCGAGCAGCACATCCGGGCCGTCGCTGGATGGCCGCTTGGCGAGCCGGTCCGTCACGGCCGCGTCGAGATGACGAACCTGATCGGCGCGGAAGTTGAGGGCTACCGGAAGTGGCTCACCGTGCCGGGCGCGGCGGTGCACCTCTACGGTAAGGCCGCGGTGCGCCCGGGCCGCAAGATGGGGCATGTCACGCAGGTGTTTCCCGGCTAGCTTTTCAGGCTCATTTCTGGTACATGCCGCGCCCGGGCGATGCAGCGCCATTGGCGCAGCGCCGCCATGCAATCCCAGGACCGTTAGCGAAAGGAGCACGCGTGCAGGTTCTCGTCCGTGACAACAATGTCGACCAGGCCCTCAAGGCGCTGAAGAAAAAGATGCAGCGCGAGGGCATTTTCCGCGAGATGAAGCTTCGCGGTCATTACGAAAAACCATCGGAACGCAAGGCAAGGGAAAAGGCGGAGGCGATCCGCCGCGCCCGTAAGCTCGCGCGCAAGAGGTTGCAGCGCGAGGGCCTGTTGCCGATGAAGCCCAAGCCGGTCACTGGCGGCCCTGGAGCCGGCCGTTCCGGCCCGCCGCGCACCCCCCGGTTCGGCTAAAGAGATCAGGCAGGTTTGAAGCAGCGCGGGCCGCTTTGGCCCGCACGGTTTTTTTGGCGTCGCGGGGTGCTATTTTCGTTCCGATGACCGGACCGACCCTTTGCACGCGTCTCGACAGGCTCGGCGCGCTTCGAGCTTGCGCAGGTGCGGCGCTGCTCATTGCAGCGCTGGCGCTTGCCGGCTGCAGCACGCTCGGCAATCCGCCCGCGTCCGAAAGCCCGCTTTATGCGCCGGCACAATCCAATCTCACCTCGCTGGACGAAGTCATCGCCCAGCATCCCGACGATCCGCAGGCCTACAATATGCGCGGCACCGTGTACGGTCAGGCTGGCCGCTACGATCAGGCGCTCGCCGATTTCAACAAGGCGATCGGCATCGACCCCAATTACGCGCAGGCCTACGCCAACCGCGCGCTGATTTACCGCAAGACCGGCCAGCTCGATCTTGCGCTGGCCGACGACAGCAAGGCGCTGACGATCGACGCCTCCTATGCGCCGGCCTATCTCGGCCGCGGCATCGTCTATCGCGAGCAGGGCCGCAGCAGCCAGGCGCTCGCTGACTTCAACAAATCCATTGCGATCAAGCCCGACAACGGCGACGCCTATTACAATCGCGGGCTTCTCTATCAGAGCCAGCAGCAGCATCAGTTTGCGATCGACGATTTCTCGACCGCGATCGGTCTCGAAAACGACAATGCCGAGCCCTATGTCGCGCGCGCGCTGAGCTATCTTGCGGTCGGCAACACCAAATCGGCGGCGGAGGATCTCGATCAGGCGGTACAGCTCGATCCCGGAAATATGCGGGCCTGGACCAGCCGGGGTCTCGCTTATGAGCGGCTCGGGGCCAAGGAAAAAGCGGCCGGCTCCTATGCGAAGGCTCTCAACCTCAACGATAAATACGAGCCGGCCAAAGCCGGCTTCGCCCGTGTCGGCGGCAAGATCGGGCAGAGCTATCAGACGTTTTGAACTTTAATCCAGATCCCCGGCGAGGAAACGCGCCACCGCATCAAGCGCGCCGTTCTGGTCGAGATTTTCATGGCCGCCGTCAATGAAGCGCACAATGTGCTTCGGCTTGTTGGCCATATCGAACAATTGCTCGCCCATCGCATACGGCACGGTGCGATCTTGCATGCCGTGCAGGATCAGCAGCGGCGCGGTGACCTTGGCGATGCGTTCATCGGATCGGAATTGATCCTTCATCAGGAGATGCACCGGCAGAAACCAGTAGCGGCGTCCCGCGACCGCGACCGCCGACGTGAACGGCGCTTCGAGGATGACACGGCCGACCGGTTTTTCCGCAGCCAGCGCCACCGCTATGCCGGAGCCGAGCGATTCACCCCAGATCACGATCTGTTGCGCCGGATAATGCGCGGCAGCGTAGGCGTAACCGGCTTCGGCATCGGCGATCAGGCCTTGCTCGCTCGGGGTGCCGGGGTCGCCGCCGTAGCCGCGATATTCGACCGCGACGAGGCCGATGCCGGCGCCGATCAGTTCGCTGAAACGGCCGACGCGATATTTCAGCGAGCCGCCATTGCCGTGGAAATAAAGAATGACGGGTTTGTTGTCCTGCGGCGCGACATGCCAAGCGTGGATGTGTACGCCGTCGGACGTCACCAGCGGCACTTCTTCGGCTTCGGGCAAGCCGGCTTCGGCCGGCGTCGTGTGCGCGGTGTCGGGGAAATACATCAGCGAGCGCTGCGAAAAATACATCGCGGCGGTCAACCCGAGATAAAGACAAAACCCGATAACCGCGATGATGCCGAGCACGGCTATTGTCCGCGCGCGTCGTGGGCGCATGCGCGACAGGAGCGCAGCGCCGATGGCGAGTGCGCGCGCCGCCATCTGCATCGCGCTGCCGCGCTCATGAGCGCCGGCCGTAAGCGGGCGTGCCGCGTCCGTGGTCGTTTCTATCGGCATGATCGCATCGCAAAGCGCAACCGGCGCGGCCGCCGCGGAAAATCCCACCCCAGGCAAAATAATAGAGCGCCAATCGATTAGGTGGGAACGATTGGCGTTCTATCGGGACTGTCAGATGTTTTAGCTTACTGACAAATTTGCACGGTCCGCCAGCGATAGCCGTAACCTTCGACCCAAACTTGGCGCTTGCCCCAGTAGCAGCCGGGGGCGAGCTGGGCATAACCGGGGCCGGGAGGACCGGGCGGCGGATAATATGCGGCCGGCGGCGGCGGATAGTAACCGGGCGGCGGAGGCGGCGGGTTGTTAGCGATGGCGCTGCCGATGATCGCGCCGGCGGCGACACCGCCGATGATTCCCGCACCGACCGCGCAGCCATAGCAACCGGCATTGGCCGGAGCCGGGGCAGCCACCGTAGCGAGGCCAAGTCCGGCCGCTGCGGCAAGCCCGATGAGCGTTTTATGCATGTGCTTTCCTCTACGACCGGTCCGGTGCCGGCCTCGAACGTCGATGAGCGGGAAGTCCCCGGTAACCCCCGTTATGTCAGACCCGTGCGCATTGAAGGCCGCTTGTTTGGCGGAAGTTTGGTGCCGAATCCGCCTTTAGGCCGCAAACGTGACGGCTAAGCGACTCGCAACGCGATCTCTCCGTCCGCTGTTAGACGCAGCCGCGCACCCAGGCGTAGCCGTTCCACCACCGCCGCCACACGCAGGGCCGGTAGGGAGACGGATAGCCGTAATACGGATACGGATAGCCGCCGTAGTAGCCGCCATAATAGGGCGCGGCCAAAGCGGCGCCGACCGCGGCGCCTGCCGCGACTCCGCCCCAACCCCAGCCCCAACCGCCACCGTGCCAGCCACCACCATGCCAACCGCCGCCGTGCCAGCCGCCCCAATAGGCGTCTGCCGGGGAGGTCGTTGCGACTGCCGCGCCGGCCAGCGTTACGACCGCAACCAGAGCAGCCAAAAGCTTCCTCATGACATCACCTCAACTGTCGGTGTTGCACAAAATCCAAACCGCCCCTCGTGACCTAAAGTTCCCATTTATTGGTGAATGCAGACTGAACATTCCCGCCTGAATCCAGCCATCATTGGAAAGCGCCGGGAACCGTCCCTGAGGCGATCTGTCTATTTGTCACTTTTACCGTTGGTTACGTTCATGGCGCGCCGCACAAATCGCGCGTTCTGAGGGCGGTAGCGGCATTAAATCTTCGTAATCCGCGGTCCTGCGGGGGCCTTGCGGCCGGCCGCTGCTCGCCCGCGCGCGGCGGGCTATGCTGGACCGCGATTCGCGCGGGAAGGATGCTGACGATGAAAGAAGACCGGGCGGCGAAGCCGCAACGCAGGCCGATTGCGCCGTTGCCGTCGCGGGGCCAATCGCGCCGTGCACCCGCCGACGGGCATGCGCCGGCGAAATCGCCGCAGGTGCAGAGGCGTTCGACGGCCATGCAGCTTGCCGCCGAGGTCGATGCGCTCGAGACGCAGCTCAAGGCGTCGCGCTCGCGCATCGCCGAGCTCGAGGCAAGGATCGACATCGATCCGCTCACCGATGTGCTCAACCGCCGCGGTTTCGAGCGCGATCTCAAACGTTCGCTGGCTTACGTGAAACGCTACGGCGCGAGCGCAGCGCTGCTCTATCTCGATCTCGACGGGTTTAAGCCGGTGAACGACCGCCATGGCCACGCTGCCGGCGATGCGGTTCTGAAAAAAATTGCGGCCGTGCTCGTCGGCAATGTGCGCGCGTCAGACGTGGTGGCGCGGATCGGCGGCGACGAATTCGCCGTGCTGTTGTGGAATGTCGGCGGCGCCGAAGCAGCGGCCAAAGCGGCGGCGCTGGAAGCCGCCGTCTATACGACGCAGATCCGCTGGAATGCCTCGACCTTCGTCGTCGGCGCATCGGCCGGCGTAGCTCAGCTCGGTCCGCTCGATACGCTGGCCGAAGTGCTCGAACGCGCCGATGCGGCGATGTATGCGCGAAAGGGCGAGCGCGCTCGTCATTCCGGAAGCCGCGTAGCGGCTGTCCGGAATCCATAATCACGAAATCCGCAGGATTGTCGCCGACCTCGCAAAATCGTCGCTTTGGATTCCGGGCTCGTACTTCGCACGCCCCGGAATGACATCTACGCGATAATATCGGGCGTTAGCTGGTCTTCGATAAAAGTGATGCGGTCGCGCAAGTACAATTTGCGCTTCTTCAATCGCTGCACCTGGATCAGGTCGGAGCCGGGCGATTCCTGCAATGCAGCAATCGCGGCATCGAGGTCGCGATGCTCCTGCTGCAGGCGCGCCAATTCCGCCCGAAGCTCGCGTTCTTCTTCTTGTGTCATCGCCGCCTTGCTCGCGCATCGGGCGCGGTCGCAGCCACGTAAGTTCCTGTGGATTATCGCGTTTTGGTTCGTGGCCGACAAGTCCGCAACCGTGCACAGCGGGGATTTTAGTAAATGCGGAAACGGAGTATAATCGTTTCCGGTTGTAAGGGTGTAGGATGATCGAAACGGTCAGCAAAATGACGCAAGGAGGCTAGCCACATGGCGATTGAATCGCATCTTGCGGAACTCGAAAAACGGCACCAGGCGCTCGAATCGGAATTAAACGACGCGCTCACCCACCCCTCCACCGATGACCTTCTGATTGTAGAACTCAAGCGCAAGAAATTGCACGTCAAAGACGAGATCACCCGCCTCAAAGACGCTCTCGTCCATTAGTCGGTAAATCACAGCGGTTCGGTCGTCACGCGTTCCCGCACAAGCGGGAGCGGCGATTTTATTCGTTTCGGCAACGTGTCCCGGCCAAAGCGGAAATATCACAGCCGTTTCACGACATCCCGCAGCTTGAATTTCTGCAATTTGCCGGTGCTCGTTTTTGGGATTTCCGCGAACACGATGGTGCGCGGGCATTTGTAGGAGGCGAGATGGTCGCGGCACCAGGCCATCAGCTCCTCGGCGCTCGCACTCGCGCCGGCTTTTAGTTCGACGAAGGCGCACGGCGTCTCGCCCCATTTCTTGTCCGGTTTTGCGACCACCGCCACCACGCTCACCGCCGGGTGCTTGTAGAGCGCGTCCTCGACCTCGATCGAAGAAATGTTCTCGCCGCCGGAAATGATGATGTCCTTGGAGCGGTCCTTGAGCTGAATATAGCCGTCGGGATCGATGACGCCGAGATCGCCGGAATGAAACCAGCCGTCGGCGAAGGCGGCTTGCGTCGCCGCTTTGTTTTTCAGATAGCCCCTCATCACCACATTGCCGCGGAACATCACTTCGCCCAGCGTCTCGCCGTCGCGCGGCACCGGCTGCATGGTCGCCGGATCGAGCACATCGAGGCCTTCGAGCACCGGATAGCGCACGCCTTGGCGTGCTTTCTTCTCCGCCTGTTCGGCGTCGGACAGCGCGCTCCACTCGCGGTGCCAGTCGTTGACGCAGGCCGGGCCGTAAACCTCGGTCAGGCCGTAGACATGCGTGACGTTAAATCCCGCGCCCTTCATCGCCGCAAGCACGGCTTCCGGTGGCGGCGCCGCGGCGGTGACGAATTCGACGCCGTGCGGCAGCGGTTTCTTCTCCGCCTCCGGCGCGTTGAGCAGCGTCGACATCACGATCGGCGCGCCGCACAGATGTGTGACCTTGTGGCGGGCGATAGCGTCGAAGATCGGCGCGGCGCGGACCGCGCGCAGGCAGACATGGGTGCCGGCGACCACCGACAGCGTCCACGGAAAGCACCAGCCGTTGCAGTGGAACATCGGCAGTGTCCACAGGTAGACCGGATGCTTTGCCATACCGCAGGTGATGACGTTGGCCATTGCCAGCAGATAGGCGCCGCGGTGATGATAGACGACGCCCTTGGGATCGCCAGTGGTGCCGGAGGTGTAATTGAGCGCAATCGCGTCCCATTCGTCGGTCGGCATCGCCCAGGCGAAATCGGGATCGCCGTCGCGCAAAAAATCCTCGTATTCGAGATTGCCGAGCCGCTCGCCGGGGCCGGAATATTCGGGATCGTCATAATCGATCACCAGCGGCTGCGCCTGGCAGCGCGCCAGCGCATCTTTGACCGTTTTGGAAAATTCGCGGTCGGCAATCAAAACTTTGGCTTCGCCGTGGTCGAGGGTGAAGCCGATGATCGCAGCATCGAGCCGGGTATTGATGGTGTTGAGCACGGCGCCGGCCATGGCGACGCCATAGTGCGCTTCCAGCATCGCCGGCACATTGGGCAGGACCGCCGACACCGTATCGCCGCGCTTGATGCCGCGCCTCGCCAGCGCCGAACCGAGCCGCCGCGCCCGCGCATAAAACTCGGCATAGGTCCACGACCGCGCGCCGTGAATGATCGCGATCTGATCCGGATAAATTTCGGCGGCGCGGGCCAAAAACGACAGTGGGGTAAGCGGCTGAAAATTGGCCGCGTTGCGGGGCAGATCGGTGTCGTAAGGCGTACTCATCGTCTTTACTCAAATAAACAATGGCTAGGCAGCGTTAGTCTTCTGCCGGTCGAGAGCCGAACTGTCCAGATGCGCCAGAAAGTGCGGCAGCGTGCGAAACGCAAGATGGATAGTATCGTCGAAGGAAACAACTTTGTAGCCGTGCCGGTCCCAGACTGCGGTCAGCGCCGGTTTTGAGAAAATCGAGACATGGCCGTTGCGTGGCGCAACATACCACCAATTAAGCCTGTGCTGGTCGAAATCGGCCGGCTGCACCACCGTTGAGAACAAGATGAGCCCCGCGTCGGCTGAAAATTCCAGGATCGAGCCGATGCCGCCGACCGGATCGGGCATGTGTTCCAGCGTTTCGAAGCAGGTCACCAGATCGAATTTCCCTTCCGGCCGCTGCGCGTATTGCGGGACCATCGGGTCGTAGGTCACCGCAACCGGAAAGCCGCGCTGGCGCAGCACCGCGCAAAACCCATCATTGCCGCCGCCATAGTCGAGCACGCGGGTCTCCGTCTTATACCGGTCCCACAGCCGCGCCACCATCTCGCCAAGGCGGCGCGGCCGCACCTCGTGCTCGTATTCCGGATCGACCAGCTTGTACTGCTCGTTATAGATGTTGACCTTGAACTGCTCGATGCTCCACTGGTCGAATGCTTCGGTGAAGACGAATTTGCAACCGGTGCAGCGATAGTAATAGACCGGCACGCCGGACAGCAGGAAGCTGACGCCGCGCAGCTCCTCGCACGATTTATGAAAATCGACTACGCCGTAAAGCTCGGCCCGATTGCCGCAGATCTTGCACGACACGGCGGAGCAGGTGACGGGCTTGAGTCTATCGATCATGCCGGCTCGGCGACGGGCAAAAGAATCAGCGCCGCAACGAATTTAGCACGGCTTGCAATCACGTGGCGGCGGGGCTGAGAATGCCACTCCGGGGGAGGGACCCGACACCATGGACGCCCGTTCAAGCCGCTATCACGAGGTTTACGCACGCTGGCAGCGCGATCCGCTGGGTTTTTGGGGCGAGGCGGCCGAAGACATAAGCTGGATCGAAAAACCGAAAACCGTGTTCGATCCGAACGCCGGCATCTATGGCCACTGGTTTCCTGACGGCGTCTGCAACACCTGTTTCAACGCGGTCGATCGCCACGTCGATGCCGGGCGCGGCGAGCAGACTGCCATCATCTACGATTCACCGCTCGCCGGGCAAAAGCGCGCCATCACCTATCATCGGCTCCTCACCGAGACGCAGGTGCTTGGCGGCATGCTGCGCGATCTCGGCGTCGGCAAGGGCGACCGTGTCATTCTCTATATGCCGATGGTGCCGGAAGCGGTCATCGCCATGCTCGCTTGCGCGCGCATCGGCGCGGTGCATTCCGTGGTGTTCGGCGGTTTTGCCGCGCGCGAACTGGCGACCCGCATCGACGATGCCACGCCAAAAGTCATTCTCTCGGCAAGCTGCGGGCTCGAGCCCGGCCGCATCGTCGCCTACAAGCCGCTACTCGATGAAGCGATTGCGCTCGCCCAGCACAAACCCGACGCGTGTCTGATCCTGCAACGGCCGCAGGCCGAAGCGAAATTGATCGAGGGCCGCGACCGCGACTGGAAGACGATGCGCGATTATGCGCTAGTCCACGCCCGCAATGCCTGGGACTGCGTGCCGGTCGCCGCCACCGATCCGCTCTACATTCTTTATACGTCCGGCACCACCGGCCGACCGAAAGGCGTTGTGCGCGACAATGGCGGCCACATGGTCGCGCTGCAATGGTCGATGAAGAATCTCTACGGCATCGCGCCGGGCGAAGTGTGGTGGACCGCGTCTGACGTCGGCTGGGTGGTCGGCCATTCCTACATCGTCTACGCGCCGCTCTTTCACGGCGCGACCTCGATCCTCTACGAAGGCAAGCCCATTGGCACGCCCGACGCTGGCGCGTTCTGGCGCGTCATCGCCGAGCACGGCGCCGTGGCGATGTTCACCGCGCCGACGGCATTCCGCGCCATCAAAAAAGAAGACCCGCAAGGCAAATTATTTGCGCATCACGATCTGAGAAAATTCCGCACGCTGTTTCTCGCCGGCGAACGCGCCGATCCGCCGACGCTGGAATGGGCCGAGGCGTTGTTGAATGTGCCGGTGATCGATCACTGGTGGCAGACCGAGACCGGCTGGTGCATCGCCGGCAACCCGGTCGGCCTCGGCTTGCTGCCGGTCAAGCATGGCTCGCCGACGGTGCCGATGCCCGGCTACGACGTCCGCGTTGTCGATGAGGGCGCGCATGAAGTTGCGTCCAACAAAATGGGCTCGATTGTGATCAAGCTGCCGCTGCCGCCGGCGTGTCTGCCGACGTTGTGGCAGGCCGATGCGCGCATGCGCGAAAGCTATCTCGAAGAATTTCCCGGCTATTACAAAACTGCCGACGCCGGCT
>Ga0181537_10000606_pt1 | contig 33591 bp, 28 predicted proteins | sample PEATcosm2014_Bin_39_FD_119765 | JGI IMG/M metagenome (GOLD analysis project Ga0181537, IMG submission 119765) | Peatland microbial communities from MTU Mesocosm Facility, Houghton, MI, USA - PEATcosm2014_Bin23_10_metaG | ecosystem: Environmental > Terrestrial > Soil > Wetlands > Peat | place... | reverse complement strand
TAGGAGCCGGACTTTAGTAATGGGCGGCCAGGTACTGTTCGTTCCGAAGATCTCTCAGCGGTCCACACTCCTTGATGGCAAATGTCCTTGTGTGGCACGTCAATTGCTAAAAGGTTGTAGTAGAGCCAACTGAAAGTCGCACTTTGACTCTCAATGCGGTTTCCGTTTTGCCGGACTAAGTTGAGCAGCTTCCGCTAGGATGCCATCGGTTCAGGGAACCCTCCAGGGCATTGACCCCATACTGTTTTCGCATGATTTGGCGTCCGCGAGCCCTTCCGATTACCGATCGGTTACAGTCCTTCTCAACTCCCATCGCGGCCTCGGTCACCGCAGTGGTCAGAGCTGCGCGGTGTATACGCTGCGCTTCACTTCTGTGAAACGCCCGTAAACATTCGTGTACACCAAGTCCGGGCAGGACATCATTAACTAACAGAATGCACGCAGTTTCGCCCCCTCTTGATTTGGTTGGACAATTGCAATACATATGGTGTTCCCTAAATTCCGGGGGGAGAGGAGTCGACGGCGTGCATTCGTTTGCGTGGTGGCCGACGGTGGTCGTTCTCACTGTCGCAACCTTCACCGACCTGCGCAGCCGCCGCATCCCCAATTGGCTGGTGTTTCCTTTTCTGGCAGCGGGGATTCTAGCTTCTCCCTGGCGTCCTGACTGGCACGCCAACTCCTATGGCTTTGGTTGGCACGGACTCGGGCAAAGCTTTGCCGGCTTGGGTATCGGGCTTGTGATTTATGGCGTAATGTTCATATTGGGGGGCATGGGAGCGGGGGACGTAAAGCTCTGTGCCGCCATAGGAGCCTGGGTCGGACCGGTCCAATTGATGTTTGGGCTGGTCTTCACGAGCATTGCGGGGGGGCTGATGGTTTTCGCCTGGGCCATTGCGGGTGGATTTTTCATAGACCTCTTCAGAGGGCCGGGAAAGGATAGCGATGTGCCGGGTGATGCCGGGCAGGCTCGCACCAATCCTCTGAAGCGCAAAATGCCTTATGGGCCGGCGATCGCGGTTGGAGCACTGTTGTCTTTCTTTTCTCTTCCTCGTTGAGGACTGGACTATTTATCATGCTCATTACCACATCGAGGTTTCGATTTGAAGGAAACCAAGTAGGAAAGTCGCAAGCAACAGGGAGCACTCACTCAGTGAATCAAGACTTTTCCCCAAATCTCGACACCCAGTTTTCGGATTCATTAGGCTCTGACGCGTTGTCGATAGCTTTGATCGGGCCGGACGAGGAGCGCCGCAAATCGGCGGCCATCGTTCTCGCCGGCTGCCACGTGGGAAATTTCCGCGAATTTTCTTCCTATCCGCCCAGCCTCGACGATGTGCCCCGGCTGCTTGAGCAAGCTTACGACGTCGTTATCATCGATCTTGACCCCAACCCCGAGTTTGCTCTGGAATTGGTCGAGAACATCTGCGCCAACAGCCCCGCCACGGTCATGATCTATTCGGAGAAGGCCGATCCGGACCTCCTGGTTCGCTGCATGCGTGCCGGCGCTCGAGAGTTTCTTACCCTGCCGTTCTCGCGCAGCACCGTTGCAGAGGCCCTGGTTCGGGCTGCGGCGCGCCGCCCCGCAAATCGCGTTGCCAAAAAAGCGGGCGGGCGCCTTCTCGTCTTCTTCGGCGCAAAAGGCGGTTCCGGTGTTACTACCATAGCGTGCAATTTTGCCGTGGCCCTCGCTATGGAGCCCTCTGAAACAACGCTGCTCATCGATCTTGATCTCCCCCTGGGGGATGCCGCCCTGAATCTCGGAATCACAGCGGAGTATTCCACAATCAACGCCCTTCAGAATACCTCGCGGCTGGATGCCAGCTTTCTCTCAAAGCTTCTTACTAAGCACAGTTCGGGCGTTTCCGTGCTTGCCGCGCCCGGAAAGTTTCCGGGCTTCGAGGCTTCCGATGAAGCCATCGACAAGCTGGTCTCCGTTGCCCGCTCCGAATTCGATAACATCGTGGTCGACGCCGGATCGAGACTCGATCTGACCAATACGGCCCTCTTCAAAGAGGCGACCACCGTCTATCTGGTAACCCAGGCCGGCATCCCTGAGCTTCGCAACTCGAATCGCCTCATCAGCCAATACTTCACCGGGGGACGCCCAAAGCTTGAGATCGTGATCAATCGCTATGAGCCTCGCTCGCTTGGCATGGCCGACGAACATATCACCAAGGCCCTTACCAGGCCAGCCAATTGGAAGATTCCTAACGATTACGCGGCCGTTCGCCGCATGCAGAACACCGCTACCCCGCTGGTCCTTGAAGATTCGGCCATCTCGCGGCTCATTCACGATATGGCCCGCACCGTAAATGGAAAAGCCGCGCCGGCGCCTGTCAAGAAGAAGGGTTTCAGCCTCTTCGGCTAACAGTTTGGAAGAATGAACATCCCGTATCGACGGAAGGAATCACGTGGAACTGCTCAATCTGGAAAAGTACAAAGCGGAAATTCACCGGACCCTGATCTCGAAGCTGGATCTTGAGAAACTGTCGCGCGTCAATTCCAACCAGGCTCGCCAGGCTGTCTCCGGCATCGTGAAGGAAATCATTGCCGACCAACGCGTGCCGCTGAACTTCGACGAGCAGGAGAAGATTCAAGCCGACCTCCTCGATGAAGTCTTCGGTCTCGGGCCGCTCGAGCCATTGCTGCGCGATCCCAAAATCTCCGACATCCTGGTCAACGACAAAGATCATGTCTTCGTTGAGAAGGGTGGACTTCTTCAGAAAGTTTCGACCACATTTCGCGACGATCGCCATCTGCTGCAGATTATCGACCGCATCGTTTCCCGTGTCGGCCGGCGCGTCGACGAATCATCGCCCATGGTTGACGCCCGTCTGCCCGACGGCTCCCGCGTCAATGCCATCATCCCCCCACTGGCCCTAGACGGTCCCTCCCTGTCCATTCGCCGATTCGGCACCGGCCCCATTGCGGCCAACCAGCTCGTACAGCTCAAGAGCATTTCGGCGGAGATGATGGAAGTCCTGGCCTCGGCCGTCAAGGCCAAGATCAGCATTGTCATCTCCGGCGGCACCGGCTCCGGTAAGACAACTCTGCTGAACATCATGTCGCAATACATCCCCAACAGCGAACGACTCGTCACCATCGAAGACGCTGCCGAGCTCCGACTCGCCCAGGAAAACATTGTGCGCCTGGAAACCCGCCCGCCCAATATCGAAGGACAGGGCGCCATTCGCCAGCGCCAACTGCTCATCAACTGCCTCCGTATGCGTCCCGACCGCATCATTATGGGCGAGGTCCGCGGCGACGAAGCCTTCGATATGCTTCAGGCCATGAACACCGGTCACGAAGGTTCCATGACCACCATTCACGCAAATACTCCCCGCGACGCAATCTCCCGTCTTGAATCGATGGTCGCCATGGGCAACATGAACATGCCTGAGAAATCCGTCCGCCAGCAAATCGCCTCGGCCGTCACCATCGTCGTTCAGGCCTCCCGCATGACCGACGGAACCCGCAAGGTGACCAGCATCTCCGAGATCACCGGCATGGAAGAGAACGTGATCAGCATGCAGGAGATCTTCTCTTTTCAGAAGAAGGGAATTGGGCCGGATGGCCGCGTAATCGGCGTCTTCCAGCCCAGTCATATTCGTCCTCGGTTTCTTGAGCGCCTTAAGGTCTCGGGCATCCTTCTGCCGCCGAGCCTCTTCGAGCGCGAGACACTGGTCAACTAGGCGGAAAGGGGACCACTTACTATGGCAATCATTATCGGCTTGGTGTTCCTGGGCGCCTTCGCGCTCGTTGCGCTTATTATGTTGGCCACCAGTTCCAAGACCGACAAGGAGGCGAAACAGGTCATCGCCACGCTCGACTCGGCCCTCGCTACCGAAAGTGTGGAACAGCGGGAAGCGATCGTCAATCTGCGCAAGAACGAGATGATGAGCGGCATCCCCTGGCTGAACAAAAAGTTGCTTAACTTCCAGCTCGCTCCGGCCCTTACCAGGCTGCTGAGTCAAGCCGACCTCAAATGGACGATCGGGGCGCTGATGTCGATGTGCGTGGCCTTCTTCGCCTTTCCCGGCTACATCGTTTATCTCAAGTCCGGGTCCATTCTTCTGGCGCTGGGCGTCGGTTTGATTTTGGCGTTTATACCCATCCTTTACGCCATGTGGAAGAGGAACAAGCGCTTCGACAAATTCCTCGGAGGCTTACCGGAGGCTCTCGATCTTATGGTGAGCGCCCTGCGCGCCGGCCACAGCCTCATCGCCGCCATGGGACTGGTCGCTCGCGAATGCCCCGCGCCCGTGGGCGTCGAGTTCAAGTCCACTTTTGAGGAGCAGAACTACGGTCTTGAGCTCAAAACTGCTCTCGATAATATGTTGAACCGCGTTCCAATTCAGGATCTGAGAATTGTCTGCACAGCCATCATGATTCAGAAAGAGAGCGGCGGCAACCTTGCCGAAGTGCTGGACAAGACCGCCCATGTCATCCGCGAGCGATTCCGCCTGAAACGGCAGATCATGACCCACACCGCCCAGGGGCGCATGACCGGGTGGATTCTCACCGCTCTGCCCATCTTCCTCGGTGTCGCCCTGTACTTCCTGGCCCCCTCGATGATGAGCCTCTTGTGGACCCGCCCTTTGGGCATCAGGATGATTTGGGCTGCGGGAATCATGATTGTGATTGGCGGCTTCATCATTAACCAGATCGTGAATATGGACGTGTACTAAACGAGGAATTATGGGATTCGCATTTGTAATGTTCCTGGCCGTTTTTCTGCTGGTCGTGAGCGGAGGGCTGCTGCTGTTTTATCGCGAACCGATATTCGAGCGGATCTCCGAAGTGATCAACCCAAAGCCGAAAAAGACCAGCCTGATGTCCGCGATTCAGGATAGCGGCTTCTCGCTGGGCGGCGTGGTCGATCACTTCGAAAGCGTCATCCCCAAGAGCCAGGCGGAGCAATCCATCGTGCGGCAGCGCCTGATCCGGGCCGGCTATCGCGGCGAAGGTGTGATGAAGACCTTCTACGGGGCCAAGGCGGTCATTCCTTTGACCCTGTGCGCAATCGCCTTCCTCACCGGATTGGCGCACATGGCCGGAGCATTCTTCGTTTACATCATGTGCCTCGGCCTTGGATTTCTGGCGCCGGACTTCTGGCTGGGCAACCGAATCAAACACCGCCAGGGTAGAATTGCCCGCGGTCTTCCCGACGTGCTCGATCTGCTGGTCATCTGCATCGAAGCAGGACTCAGCCTCGACCAGGCGACCCAACGCTCCGCCCTCGAGTTGGAACAGGCGCAGCCTGAACTCTGCGATGAGCTCAATGTCGTGGTCCTAGAGCAGCGAGCCGGCCGGCCCCGCGCCGACTCCTGGAAGCATATGGCGGAAAGGACCGGCGAAGAGAACATTCGCAATCTGGTTTCCATGCTGGTGCAGGCGGAGCAGTTTGGCACCAGCATCGCAAAGACGTTGCGCATTCACTCTGACACCCTCCGGGTGAAGCGTGTGCAGCAAGTTGAGGAGGCGGCGGCGAAGACAACCATCAAGCTGCTTTTCCCCCTCGTGTTCTTCATTTTCCCAGCTCTCTTCGTCGTCGTTTTGGGTCCTGCGGTCCTGATGATGATGGAGAATTTTGCTGGCCTGTTCGGGGCCAAGTAAGGACCCAATTTCAAAGGAGAAGAAAAAATGGATCAGACCACAATCATTCAAATTGTCGCCGGCGTCTTGTTTGTCGTCGTGTTGATCGTGCTCATTCAGCGCCGCCGTACTCGCGTTAAGTAGTGCGGCTTTTTAGGGAATCGCCGGCGTGGACGGAGAATCTTCCGGACATCGCCGGCCGGCTTCCCGGTACCACGAGAAGGCCACTGGTAGTAAGTCAGTGTCTTTTTCCCGCGGTCTGTTTAGGCTGGGTAGCACCTGCCGCACGTTGTTCTAATTGAGAAGGGGAAACCAACGAACTTGATCGCTATGATCCAGATTGTTGCCGGGAGTGTTGTTGGTCGTCACATTCATCGTGCCCAGTTAACGGCACCGAACGTGTGTAGGGTGGGTCGAGTCGCATAAGAAGTCCGGCGGGACACTAATGGTTACAGGCAAACCGCCGGCAAATCAGTTCGTCTCGCTGTTCGGGACTTCGCCTTTTAAGGTGAAGATTGCCGCTGTGTCCCGAGCCGGCGGCGAGTTAGAAGGGCTATTGTCTCGTTCTAGGTCTTTCGGGCAGGCTGCTCCGAGTCCGGCTGATGGGCGACCGGCTTCGAAATCGGCGAACGAGAAGAGAGGAATCGCGTCAACGATCGCCGATGAAAGGGATTGAAATGACAACTGGGTCCCCAGGGCTTCACCCGGTTGCAGGGTACTCGCCGATGGCGGGAGGCAAGATGGAATCACGGAAACTTTGTGCTTATAACCAAACTCGCGAATGCTTTCTCGGCCTCGAGGTCGTTGAAGCCGATGTCTCTTACGAGAGCCTGAGAGACATGCTGGCGACCCTTGCGCTTCAGTCCGGCGAGGGACTGTGGATGTCGCCCTTCAGAGGGATCCCGGACAAGGGGATCAGCGGTCCGCTCGACCTGGTCTATCTCGACGGCGAATGCCGCGTGCTTGAGGTCGTGGAGTCGTTTCCCACCTTCCGCGGAACTCCCTTGAGCCCGAAGGCTACAAGCGTCCTGGCCCTGCCGACTCACTCCATTTACTCCTCACAGACCCAGTCCGGCGATCAGCTCATGCTTTGCGCCGCCGAGGAAATGGAGCGCCGCCTCGAGCGCGTTTCCAGTTCCACCGGCGCCCCGGTTATCCAGAGCGCTGTCTTACTCAGGGAAAAGCCGCTGTGGAGCGGCGGCCCCGGCCTCCTGCAGTTGAAGGAGCGTTCCAATACTGTCGAGGAGCTCCCGGAAAAACAGGAAACCCATGAAATGCGGCTGGTCGAGCCCGGCATGAAGGAAGCCAGGCCGCCCAAGAGTTGGCTCGAGCGCTGGTGGTCCCCCGATCCCCGGAAGGCGCCTCGCATGGGTGCGCCCGGCCTTGCCGCCTATTACTGGACCGGCGCCGCGCCGCAGGCGCGCAATATCAAGGACATCAGTTCCACCGGGCTCTATGTCGTCACCGAGGAACGTTGGTATCCAGGCACACTCGTGTTGATGACCCTGCAACGGACAGACCTTGGCGAGGAAAGTTCCGAGCGTTCCATCTCGGTTCACTCCCGTGCCGTTCGCTGGGGAAACGATGGCGTTGGCCTGCAGTTTATCCTCAGGAATGCGGTTTCTTCGGGGCCAGGGAAGGGTTCACTCGTCGATGCCGTCGACAAGAAAGAATTGGAAAGGTTTCTCGAAAGATTGAAAAAAGGGTAAACTGCGTCTAGCTGTCCCCCCAAATCGCGCGTTGCGTGGTAACCTCTACCAGTAACTAAGGTTTAGTTACAATTGGCCGCTCTTGTTGACGCAAAAGAGGAATGGCTGTACCGGGGAGGCGCCGTGAACAATACCGTGGAGGGAAGATGATGAACATACTTAGTCGTCTGCGCACAAGGACCGTATCCGTCACATCCGGTCCGCGGAAAGTTGCGGCGTCCAGGTATGGGTATGGGGACATCCGCCTCGCCGCGAGCCGCATTCTGACCCGGCTTTGCACTGGCCAGGACGGAAGCAGTCTGGTTGAGACCGCGCTTGTGATCTTCATCCTGATGACACCCGTATTACTCGGCGTGTTTTCGGTCTGCATGGCCCTGGTTTCTTACCAGCAGCTTAACTATGCCGTGATGACCGCGACTCAGACGGTTGCCGCTGGTCGTAACATCATTACCGACCCGTGTAAAACCGTCGCCTCGAGCATCACAAGCCAGCTGTCCGGTTGGACCGCCGCCAACTTTACCTACACCGTCACCATTACCACCACCGTCGACGGTGTCAGCTCGCCATACTCCTCCGGCGCCATGGCAGGAACCACCGCAGCCACATGCGGGGGGTCCAGCACCTCGTCGGGCAACGGGAACTACGCACTGACAAACGCGATAGGCGGCGCGAACGGCAATCCTGTCCAGGTGAATGTCTCCTACACGTACAAATGGTTTCCCCTCTTCGGGAAAGCCATTTCCGGCACTCTGAAAGCGCAAGAAACGCTGTTGGTAAGCTAAGGGGAGGGATCGACATATGAAACTGCGAGGATCCTCCGTGTTACGCCGATTGAACCGGAACAAGCTCAGCGGTGTCCAGTCTCTTTCGCTCGGCCAGCGGATTCTGGCCTTCCTTCGCTCCGATAGCGATGGCGGCGCGCTCATTGAGGCTGCCGTCTCCCTGCCGGTCTTTCTGATCATCGTCACCGGTACGGTCGCCACGGTCATGGCGCTGCAGGCTTACCAGCAGCTCGCCTTTGCCTGCTTCACCGCCTCTGAGGCCATTGGCTCAGGTCGGGGCTACCAAGCTGACCCATGTGCGCTGGCGTACGCCAACGTCATCAATAGCCTGCCGACTTGGACGACGAACAATTTTACGTTGAACCTTTGGATTACCTACAACAACGGGTCCGGCTCTACATCCGTCTACACTCCCGGCCAGTTCAATTATTCAGACGCCTCCTGCACAGGTGTGTATACCAGTTCGGGCAATGGGAATTACGCGTTGTACAACGGCTTGCACGAGCCCGTCGTGCTGGAGGTCGATTATGCCTACACCTGGTTCCCAATCTATAGCAACAGTATTGCGACAGGCACTTTGAAAGTTAGGGAAGCATCCATTGTTCAGTAAGGAATTGTCCAGTGAAGAGGGGAACGGTCCTATGAAACTGATGTCTCGTTTGGCGTCTTTGGGACGTGAAATCCTGAACCAGGAGTCTGGGCAGGTGTTTTACATCACGGCCCTTGGCTCAATTTGTCTGGTGGGGCTCGCCGGCATTGCCATCGAGGTGGGCCACGGCTACTACGCGCTGGAGTTGCTCCAGGCATCCACTAACGAGGCTACTCTGGCGGCCGCGGCGGGCCTTCCCAACTCCTCCACGGCCACCACTTACGCCCAGAACTACAGTTCCATGCTCAGCCAGGAAAACCAGCTTGGAATTCTGCAGAACATCAATGTGACCGTGTCTCCCTATTGCTCCACCACGGTGAACAGCAGCTACAGCGAGCCTTGCCAAGCTGTCAGCGGCGGGTCGGCCTATAACGCTGTCTCCGTCGTACAGACGGCGACAAGCGGGCTCTGGATCGGACAGATGTTCGGTGTCCCCTTATTCAACCTTACGGCGGTTGGAACCGCCGCAATGGCCGGCGGGCCCATTAATCCGTACAACATCGCCCTCATCATCGACACAACAGGGACAATGAACAATACGGATACATCCGGGGATTGTGGTACCGGTACAGTTACATCGGAGGAGTGTGCGTTGCAGGGAGTCCAAACTCTGCTGGGGGTCGCGAACCCCTGCGCCTCAGGCCAACTCTGCACCAGCTCCAGCGCCACGCCTGACGACGCTATCTCTCTCTTTGTCTTTCCCGCCATTGACGGTTCCACGGCCAGCAATATGACGAATTGCACCGCATCCGCCCCGACAACGGAGCAGTACACCCTGCCCACTCACACTGCGGAAACCTTTAATTCCAGCAACGTCCCCAACGGGGGCATTGGCTACCAGGTCGTTACCTTTGCAAACGGTATCACTTACAGAAGCTATGATACCTCCACTTCGCTGCGCTCCGGAGATCTTCTCGCGCAGGCGGCCGGAGCTAATAGCTGTACAGGGATGGTGGCGAAGGGAGGCAAAGGCACTTACTTGGCGCAGGTCATCTATGAAGCCGGGTCAGCGCTTCAGCAGGAGCAGACAGCGCGGCCTGGCTCCAATAACATGATCCTTATCCTCAGCGACGGAAACATGGACGGAACCGAGATATATGACCAACATACCTCGGGTAGCACAACTACATACACGCTCGACTCCTCCGCCGAAATGCAGCCGACCAACACCTCCACCTCAGCTTCCAGCGTGAACGGAACCAAAGTCTCCGCATGGAGCTCTCAGCAGAACATCTACACCTATCCCTCCGCCATCGGGCAGTGCGGTCAGTCGGTTCAGGCAGCCTACGATGTCGCCAACAAACTATCGGTAACCTATACCACCCTTGACGGCACCAGTACCACCTACACCCTGAACAACGCAAACTCAGGTCCATATACCAGGGTCTACACCGTCGCCTATCAAGCGCCGAACGCCTCGAATGGCGCGGGAAGTCAAACCGGCGGTAATCCAGAGAGCACATCAAGCACTCAGAAATGCTTTACGGATCTAGCGTACGACGTAAACACCAATTGGTGGAATGCCTGCGGTTTCAGCGTGTCTGCCACCGCGTGTACCGTGACTCTCACAACGGGCGGAGGCGTCTGGCCCACAGGCGAGTCGGGATACATCTCAACCTCCTCGGGCGGAATCACCTCGAGCACAGTCCAGGCCACAAGCCCCTGCGCCAGCCTCGCGGCCATGGCCAGCAGCCCCGAATACTTCTTTTCCGACCAGGGCGGCGGCTGTCCGGTCACCTTCTCCGGTAATGTCGTCAATCCTAACGGAACCACGGGGGGACTCACCACCATGAAAGCGATCTTCAAATTGATCGCCGGCAGCCTCACGAGCCCGAAGCTCATACCCAACGGCACAACTTAGGCATTGGCGAACAAGAACCGCAATTCAGCATAATGTCGAGCCTTACCAAAATCCCGCCCCGGCGGGATTTTGGTTTCTGGGCCTGATGATTCATTTGGCTGTGCTCCATTCATCGCGCAGGCCGGGGCCCCCGGCAACAGGTCTTCGTGGCTGGAGTTGAGTTTCAACGCACGATGAGTGGAAACCGTTTGCGGTTCATGCGGATTTCAGAGCGCGCCTCAGTTCACGGAAGGCGCCTGCAATAATGGACCAAAATGAAATGCCGGATAATCTTCAAGCGCGGAACCAGCGCCCCGCAAGGCCGCCGCGAACGGTACTGTCAACTTAGAACTTACAACTTATAACTCACAACTCACATCTCACAACTTACAACTTAGATTTTGCAATTTAGAACTTAGAACTGACGACTTAGAGCCTACAACTGAAAACGGCCTTTCTAATGCGCCGTCTTTCCCAGTCCCGCCCGCGCGGCCTGCAGGTTGGTCCTGGCATTTTCCTGTCTCGGATCAATGCTCAGCGCCAATTCGAACTCCTGCACAGCTTCCCGCGTATGGCCAAGGCGGCCCAGCACCTCGCCGAGATCGTTATGCATGGCGGCGTCGTTCTGCCGGTAGCGCAACGATTCGCGCCAGTACGCGACTGCCTCATTTAAACTGCCCTTCTGGGTGCTGATGTACCCCAGCAACCGCAACACATCGCCCAATTTCCGCTGCACTCCCGCATCTCCCGGACTGTCGGCGAGCACCTGGCGTAGCTCGGCCGCTGCCGATTCCCAGCGCTGCTCTTTGATCAGCGCGCTGGCCAGGTTGGCGTGCGCCACTCCATAGTGCGGATTTGCCTGGACCGCTTTCTCAAACAATCCCGCCGCCTCGTTTACATTTCCCGCCGAAAACAGCGCCGCGCCAAGCGTATTCAACGCCATCGGATTTCCCGGCCGCGCAGCCAATGCGCCACGCAGGTAACCCACGGCGTCCGCGTTGCGCCGGCGATCAAACATCAGCACGCCCAGGTTGAACTGCGCCATGAAGTCCCCCGGATACTTCTCCAGTCGGCGGCGCATGATGGCTTCCTCCAGTTCAGTGCGTTGCTCCTGTCCGCCGTGCGGCAACACCTGCAGTGACAGGTGCGCCATCTCGTCGGTGGCCTGGTTTCCGTCGCGCACCCGCTTTGGAGGCTGATTGGGATTGCGCACGTTTGCGGTCGAATTATCGTAGTGGTAGCGCATCGAGATCACGGTTCCCCTGGGCAGGAATACCGGCGCCGCGTAGTGGTAGACAGCCTGCCAGCTAGGATCCCAATCCGTAATGCGGACCAGCCACTTCCGGGTCCCGTCGGGAAGTGTCGCATAGCCTTCCAGCACATGACCCAGGTAGTGCGCATGGGGGTAGACTGCAAGAAGGTCCAGATCCACCGGCACAGTAAAGTCGTCGCTTACCAGGAAATCATTGTTGCCCGCGGGAATATCCAGGGCGCCATCGTGTTCCAGCTGCAGCATCATGGGAAACTTCGACGGCGCGTCTGGAGTGAAATACAGCCCAATGGTAGGCTGAACAAGTTCGGGCTTACCCGTCGTCCGCATGTGGACATTCAGCAGCAGATTGGTGCCGGGTTCCGCGCGCCAGGCCATGCCGGCAGGTTCCACCCAGGCTGTCTCGCCCGGCTTCCAAAACAGAAAATGGCTGTCGGAATCGGGATCGAAGGTGACTGGGGCGTTGCTCATGTCCATTCCGGCAAAACCGTAGAAGCCGGCTCCCGCATGGGCCGGCAAACGGCTGCGATCTATCTGCACATTCACCACTACGTTCGCGTGGTGCACGGCGCTCAGATTTCCGGGGCGGATTTCAATCGCCTTCACCCAGTGCGTCCCCGTAACCGGCAACGGGAGCACGAAGTTCCAATATTGATCGGGCCCCTCAGCCGGCAAATGATAAGGAGCCGAAGCCTCGATCACCAAGTCGGGCTTACCCAGTTGCCACCCTGGAACGAAGCTTGGCAGCGCAGGAGCGTCAGTCGGCGAACCGGCCGGAGTGCCTTGCCGCACCCACTCCTCAATGGTGGCGATCTCGGCGTCGGTCAGCCGCCGCTCACCTGCAAAATCTCCGTGGCCCGCCTCGGGAAGCCATGGCGGCATATATCGCCGCTTTGTAACTGATACGATCTGTTCTCCGCGCTTGCGAACATCGTTGTAAGTCAGCAATGGGAAAGGTCCGGGCTCGCTCGGACGATGACACGTCGCGCACGACTTATACATGATTGGGGCGATTTGTTTGTAGTAAGTTATGCGTCCAGCCGGTGCGGAGCTCGCCCCAAATGGGTTGTTCGGTAGCCCGGTCGCAGTATCTTCCGTATTGCTCTTTGTTAACTCGGAGTTAGGATCCTTGAGCGCATAGTTCGATGTAGTTGACTTAGGTTTTGACCGATACTTGTTTAGATAAAGTCCTCCGGCAACAAGCAGACTTATAACCAGCAGAATGCCGCCGGCGGCAAACCATTGGGTATTTCTGACCGGTGATTTCACACTATGCATTCAATCCTCAAATGTCGCCGGCTAACTCCTCTACTTATTGGACCTCTTCCGGCTATTGCTCTTCCTCCGGAATGACAAGCAGGACCTCCACTCGCGCTGTCTTTCCATTCTGGGTGGCCGGCCGGAAGACCCACTGCTGCAGCGCCCCCAACATTTGCTGCGTCTGGTCATAATCGGGAGGAAAGACGATATTCAGTTCTTCAAAGCGGCCGGCTTCATTCACAAAACCGTGCACCATCATGGCGTCCGCATTCATTTCACCAGGACCTGCCGCAGGCCGCACAATGTTATAGGGCCATGGCGGTTCGAGCTTTAGAACACTTCCCGCCGCAGCCGCCTCCGCGTCTCGCGGAAGAGAGTACTGCATGATCCAGCTCTTGGTCAGGCCCACGTGCAGATACACGGTATAGGCCAGCCGCCCCTTCCACGCTCCCGATGCTTCTGGATACCGGTCCGTCATCGAGGCGCCCACCACTACCGACCCGAACGCTCCGGTCTTAGGCAGCACGATATGCGCCATTGGCGGCTGGTTGCCGTGGCCTGCGCCATTCCCGGCTCCGGTTTGGGAGCCCGGCCCGGCTTGCTCCTGCTGCCCTTTCATGTTGCCCGCGCCCTCCGCGTTTGTCGTCCCTCCTCTACCCTCTGTATCGCGATGCGCCACGTCTGCCGGGTTCGCGGCCTTGCCCTCGCCTTGCGCGTTTGTCGTCCCTCCTCTACCCTCTGTATCGTGATGCGCCACCTCTGCCGGGTTCACGGCCTTGCCCTGGCCTTGCGTCAGCGCTCCCGGCGAACTGGTGGGCCCCGACATGTTCGAAGACGGCAACACTACCGTTCCTTGTTTCATCTGAATGTCCGAGAGCGCTACCACGGTGGCCGGCGTTGGCTGGGCGTTCGTATTTGACGTGGTCTGCGGGGGTTTTTGCGGCAAATCTGGCCCGTGGACAACCACTGGTGTCGTGGTGCTGGCTACAATTGGCACCTTGGTCACAGTCAGCTCCGACGCGGGCATCGGGACGTCTGCCAGTTGCACTTCCTTGTTGGGCAGGTTCAGAGTGGGCTTTGCCTCAGCAGCTGCAATTGCTTCCGGTTTAGGCGGAACTATCGTTTTCACCCGCTCTTTCTCCGGAGTGAGCAGAACTACGGTCGGGATGGGGACATCCTTGGGCAGTGTGAGCGCTGTTTTGCTTTGCATCAGCGTTTCAAGGCCCGGCGGCGCGTCGATCTTCTGGTGCAGTTCAGCCTGGTCCGCTCCCGGTCTGCCGGCGGGAGCCTTGTGCGCTGCCGGATACATATTCCCGCTTGCTCCCTGCACTGCCTTCACGGGATCGGGCATGTTCAGGTCCAGATGTCGCACAGCCAGCCGCTCGGCAACCGCCTTATGTCTCACACGCGGTCCAAACAGCGCAACATAGACAATCACCCCGATCACCGCTCCGTGCAACAGGATCGAGAAGATGAATGATGTTGACCGCTTGCTGACATCCGTCCCGTCGGAGAAAAGACTGATCAATTCGGATGACACCATAACCGAATGAGCTCCAACCCTCGCAATGCCTGATCCTTCTTAAGGCTAAACGGATCGGCCGCGTTCTATTGACACACTCAGCTTGACGAAACAATGGGAAGGCACACGTGACTGACTTTAGAATCTCATTGTAATCTGTTTCGGAATTGTAATTTCGCACCTTAGTCAGGCTTCGTGTGTGTACGAAGGTGATTCTCTTTATCCCCAAATGGGGAATGCAGTCCTCTCAAGGTCCGTGTTATCTGCGGAGAAGTCATCGACATCGAGAGAATCTGTACGGCAAAGCCTTGCATTGCTTTGGGATTCCATTGCTCCGGCGTGGCGCCGCCTATCCTGTTACTCACTTCGCCGAGTCGATACAGCGGCCCAAAAGGAGCCGCGCCTGGCACCGTGATAGTCTTCCCTGAAACCCCGCCTGGCTGGACCTTTTCGATCGTCAAGCGGTCAGAAGCATGGAAGAGCGAACTTTGGCCCCGCGCAAAAACTCGATAAGAATCCGAACTCATGGCCGGCAACACTGCAACATGAGCCTCTTTCGCGCATGAAAGGCGCGCTATCGCCAGCGGCTCGCTTCACCCCGTCTCCCTGGTTGCCGCACGCCATGGTCAAGAGCATGATAGCTATCTTGATACCCCAAAATTGTGCCACTTCCGTGGGATGAACTCGTGTTCTAATTTGTAAAGATCCGGTGGAAAACAGTGTACACTTGACTCACGCCTGAACTCGTCCATTCTTGTTAGTAGTGAACGCACCCTCCCTGGGTTCGGCGCGATTTTGAAAACTTGTTTCCTTGGAGTCAGCGCCAAACCCAGGGGAGCAGTGAGGCGGAACCGATACTTTAACCGGTTCAAACAGGCACCCATATGAATCGAAGAGTACTGACCATCCTTCTCCTCGCATTCGTCATAGCTGGCGGATGTGCCTTTGTGGTCTATCATCTGGTCGTGGGCCGGATGACGATAGCAAAGCCAGTTTCTACCACGCGCGTGGTGGCTGCCGCTACGGACATCAAGCTTGGAGCGGTCCTTAACTCTGCCGACCTGACAACGGAAGAGATTGCCGGTGCGGTTCCCAAGGGCGCCATCCTCGAGAAGGACAAAGGTAACGCCATCGGACGCGGCGTGCTCGCCGATATTTATCAGGGCGAAGCCATTCTCGACAACCGCCTCGCTCCTATCGGTTCAGGCGGTGGATTGGCAGCTACCATTCCGCAGGGAATGAGGGCGGTAGCCGTCAGGGTGGACGACATTATCGGCGTGTCAGGTTTTGCCACTCCCGGCATGCGGGTCGACGTACTCATATCGGGCGTGCCGCCAGGCACACAGGGGCAGACAATCCAGGCCGAAAGAGGAACCTTGACCAAGACCCTCCTCCAGGATATCCAGATCCTATCCGCCGGACCCGATATCCAGAAAGATCCTGAAGGTAAGGCTCATTCGGTTCAGGTAGTCAATCTCCTGGCCACGCCCGAACAGGCTGAAATCCTAAGCCTGGCATCCAAACAAACACAAATCCAGTTGGTGCTCCGGAACCCGCTTGACACCAAGGTGGATCCGGTTGCCGGCACCGCCCAGTTGAAGCTATGGGACGACCAGATGGCTCCCGTCAAACCCGTGCATCCTGTGGCCGCAGTTCCGAAAGCCAAGGCCGCCCCCCCGCCGTTTTCGATTGAAGTTATTAACGGTCACAATTCGAGTGAAGAAAAATTCAGTACCCCCGGGGGGCAGCAGTGAGACGGAAGTCCGCAATTTCTCTCGCAACTCTAGGCGCACTCACCTTTCTCTTCTGTGCTGGATCGAGCCTTAAAGCGCAAACTGCGCCGCCTGCTCCACAACCCTCGCCGGCTTCACTGCAGGATTCCGCGAATGAGCTGTCAGTGGCCGTCGGCAAAACTGTGCTGGTCGACACCGCCCTGCCCATCCGGCGGGTAGCTCTGGGCCTGGGTGAAATCGCCGAGATCCACGCCACAAGCCCAACTGAAGTCATGGTCAGCGGCAAAGCGCCGGGTGAGACAAGCCTGATTATCTGGGATACAAAGGGGGGGCGGCAATTCTTCAACATCACAGTAAGAGCCAGCTCGGCCATCTCAGATGACAACCTCGAAGGCATTCGTCGCGAACTCAGAGCCGAACTCCCTGGCCAGACCATCAAGCTCACTGTTGAAAATGGAAACATCTTTATGCGTGGCACGGTCAAGGATCTCAACGCAAACGATCGTGCGGTGAAAATCGCTTCCACTGCGGGCAAGATTGTCAATCTGCTTGATGTTCAGGTGCCCCCTTCTCAGCCGCAGATTCTGTTGAAGGTGCGCTTCGAAAGCGTTGACCGGACTAAAGAACTGCAACTGGGTATCAATCTCTTCAGCAGCGGTTTCGGCAACACAATTGCAGGCATTAACACCGGGGAGTTTTCTCCGCCTGGGGCCAGTTATCCAACCTCGTCGTCTTCATCGTCGTCGGTGACAACCGTGCAGCAAGATCTGAACGTTTTCGCTTTCTTGCCCGGTTTGAATGTTGGCGCGACCCTCGAGGCCCTCGAGGGAAAACAGATAGCGCAGGTTCTGGCGCAGCCCAACATCGTTGCGGCGAACGGAAAACAGGCCAGCTTCCTGGCTGGCGGAGAATTCCCGTATCCGGTTGTTCAAGGCACCTCGACGGGCGGAGCAGGCGCGGTTTCCATCCAGTTCAAGGAATACGGTGTTCGCCTCAACTTCATTCCCACGGTCACACCGCGCGGAACCATCCGCCTCCAGGTGGCGCCGGAAGTCAGTACACTCGACTTCGCCAACGGCATCGAGATCGGCGGATTTGACGTCCCCGGCCTCGACACGCGGAGAGTGACTACCGAGGTCGAGTTAGCCGATGGCCAAAGCTTTGCAATCGGTGGGCTGCTCAACAACACCGACAACGAAACTTACCAGAAGATTCCGTTCCTCGGCGATATTCCAATTCTGGGCAAGTTCTTCCAGTCGATGCAGAAAACAAAAGTCAACTCGGAACTGATCGTGCTTGTGACCCCGGAGATCGTTGCACCTATACCCGCAGGCGCTCCTCTGCCTCAGCCGAAATTCCCCAACAAGTTCCTGCCGCCCAACACTGGCATACCGATGAATAATCCTGATGCCAAGACGGCCGAAAATGCGCCCGAGCCTGCTCCGACAGTGATCCCCGTAGAGAAGCTGATTGACAGCATGAAACCGGAAAAAACCTTGGTCATAACCAGTGGGTCAGGAAGCTTTGGCGGCGGAGGATCAATCGGCGCAGCAACTGGGCAGACCGCTCCCATGCCAGGCGGCTCAACTTCGCCAACCGAACCGTAAGGCTTTCGGCTGTCTTTCCGAAGCCGGCAACTCTGCAAAGCCGATCTTCACGGTTTGCTGGCAATGCTTGAAGGGCGCGGATTGCGCCCTTCAATTCGTCTGAAGTCCGAAGCGCATTCCATCTGCAGTCGCCGCCGGAGATAATCGATTAGATCTGAGGCAACGGATGGATCTGTTCAATTCAGATAGGAATCAAAAAGCTCAAGGCGCCGGTTCCCGAACCGAACCGTCCCATGATGGCCGTCTGTGTGTTCAAAACCTCACTCGGAGTACCCTTCTTGCCACCTCGATGGAAGTGGCGGATACCGGCGCAAAGCGCAACAAGGGCCTCCTGGGGCGTAAAGGTCTTGCGCCCGGCGAGGGCCTGTGGATCGTGCCCTGCGAGTCCGTTCACACAATCGGAATGCAGTTCCCAATCGATCTTGTCTATATTGACCGCAAGAAGCGCATCAGGAAGCTCAGAAGCGCCGTGCCTCCCTGGCGCTTGTCAGCCTGTATGTCAGCGCACTCTATCATCGAGTTGCCCTCCGGCGCGATTCGAGAGTCGCGCACAGAAGTTGGAGATACGCTCGAGTTTTCGCCTGCTTCCGCGCCGGAGGACAACTCAAGCAAATCCACCACCGATGGGTAGTCGCCTTGCGGCTTTGCGAAGACGTGCCGAACAGTTGCTTTCACTGCCAGGTGCATGTCGCCGCATCCATGTTGACGGTAATCGAATTTGCTCGAAGGCCTGACAATCATCCGCTATTTGAAGGGAAGCGAGAGTGAGACAGAGAACGATCAAGGAGCGGCGTGACGGCCTCTACTTCCTGTTTCTCGGCAGCGCCGTGTTTATACTGCTTGGCGGCGCGCTGAGCTACATCTCTCCTATATCCATGATAGACTTCGGCGCACTTTACCAGCCCGCGCGATGCCTCATTCAAAACGGCGACCCCTACAACAGCAGCGATGTGCTGCGCGTATACCGCGCGGAAGGCGCAGATCGCCCATCGCATCCAGAGATGGAACGCGAGGTGGCAACACGTTACCTTTATCCGCCCACCTCATTTGCTCTCACCGTTCCCGTCGCCCTGCTCCCTTGGGGAGCCGCGCGCCTACTGTGGTTAATTCTCACCATTGCAAGCATGATTCTTGCTTCGTTTCTCGCATGGGATCTCGGGGCAAACCACGCCCCGCTTCTCTCCGGGATGCTCGTGGGTTTCCTGCTGGCCAACAGCGAACTGCTCGTCATGCTGGGCAATGTGGCTGGCATTGCGATCAGCCTTTGTGTGGTCGCCGTCTGGTGTTTTGTGCGAGAACGTTTCGTTCTGGCTGGCATTCTCTGTCTTGCTTTCGCCATCGCACTTAAGGTGCACGATACCGGTCTGATCTGGCTCTATCTATTGCTGGCAGGCGGAGTCTACCGCAAGCGCGCTTGGCAAGCGCTTCTCGCAATGGTTGTCTTCACTCTTCCGGCAGTCCTGTGGGTCTGGCATGTCGCGCCCCACTGGATTCAGGAGTTGCATTCAACCATGTTGGCGTTTTCAGCACCCGGTGGATTGAATGAACCGGGCTTGAATTCAGTGGGTGCCCACGGAATAGGTATGTTGGTTAGCCTTCAGGCAATCTTCGGCGTCTTCTCGGACGATCCGCACATTTATAACCTGGCAAGTTATCTTACTTTCGCGCCTCTTCTGCTCACGTGGGCATTCGTAACTCTGAAATCACCGCGATCGCCGGACAGGGTCTGGCTGGCGCTGGCGGCTGCCGCGGCTCTTACCATGCTGCCTGTTTATCACCGGCAACAGGACACCATGCTGTTGCTGCTCACTGTTCCAGCCTGCGCCATGCTTTGGGCTGAAGGTGGCTTCACCGGATGGCTTGCACTCCTGGTCAATACCACTGGGTTCGTGTTGACCGGAGATATTCCTTGGGCAATCTTCCTCAGTCTCATCAACAAACTGCACCCTCGCACTTGGGGACTGAGCCCGAATTTACTGATAGGAGTACAGGTCTTTCCAGTCCCAATTATCTTGCTGATCATCGGAGTTTTTTACCTTTGGGTTTACGTAAGGCGATCACCCGAGACAGCCCCATCTCCCGCGCTATAGCGCCCGCGGTGGGTGGCAAATAGGTACCACGCCAGCCATCCGGGTGCAATCAAGAGATAGAAGGGTGAGTTGATCCTGACCTTGGCAACCAGCGCAATTTGAATCGCAACGCTGGTAAAGGCCAGCACCGTGAGCAGAACCCGGGACCGCGTCGTATAAGCACCCTGCAACAGGGCCGGTATAGCCAGCGATTGGTCGAACATCCAGCAGTAAGGCGCCATGACGATGGACACCAGCATCACAAGGCTGCCTTCGTTCATCCAGCTCCACGTGCGGCGATGGACAAGAAAGTATCCCAGCGCCCATACGCAGGCCAGAGCCGGCAGCACGTAGGGAATCCACGCCGCATTTGGGTTGATCCAGGTCCGTAGCGCCACGCCGAGGCAGGGAATGATTTCTTTGTCGATCCCAGCTTTGCGGATCATCTGAGAATATTGTGTCCAGGCCATCGGATCGATGAGATAGACGAGACCGCAGCTTACTGCGAGGGCAGACATCCCGCCGGCTAGAATCCTATAGCTCCTCGAAGCGATCATCCACGCCAGCAGCACAACACCGAAGGCCAGAAACAAATGAGGCTTCAGCGCGCACAGCCACAGTGAAGCTCCTGCCAGGAATGGCCGTGTCGCATGCAAGCGGAGAAAGAGCACCAGTCCAACCAGCGCAAAAAGTGAGGTCTGTCCCGCAAACAGGCAGACCATCGCCGGTGCAAACGAGTATCCAAGCCAGTGCAGGCGATTCGGTGGCCTCCCGTGCATGATCCACACCATACGAACACACAACACCAGGCAGCCGGCGAGGATCAGGGACCAAAGAAGCGCCGAAATTCGCAAGCCAATGAACCCCAGCGGAAGCGTAAGAATCAGGTCCCAGGGCGGGTTCCGCATATACAGCACGCCGTACACTGCGGGAAGACCCGCCGTGTGCTCAATGCGATCCAGGGCATCCGTGTCATAAGGATTGGCGTGGTGGGCCAGTTGCTGTCCGGTAGCCCAATAAACAACAAAGTCACGTCCGCTTGCCGTCTTACCGGTCAGAGACACAACGCAAAGGAAAATAGCGATCAGCGCGAGCGCCAACCCACCAACCACGGCAATCGAGACTTCCGCATAATCGAACTGTGGCTTCGATGGGTGAGTATCCGTCTTGCTCGCCATAGAAAGCATTCTATCTCGCTGGAAAGTCGCTCAATCCCTTCGCCTTGGCAGCCGAAACACGGTCCAGCGGCCTTCCCCGGACAATCATTCGGTGGAGAATGTAGAGTTCCGCAAGGCCTAACACAGCGATAGCAAGCGACAGGAGTTGAATGCGATGCTCTCTCGCAACATCGTACGAAACCCATGAAATAGCGAAGATCAATATGGACAGCGATGCCACCCAATCAATCGCCGCGCCCCAGCCAATCTCTTTGACAGCCCCAATGGCCAGCACCGCGGCCAGCACCACCAACACAGAGTCGTACATGGGCACATAGACATTCAAAAGCAGCGTCCATGTTATGGTAGTGGCCCATGCCAGCGACTGCACAGGCCTGCCGCATTTTGCGGACTTCCACAACAGCACCCCAAGCACGGTTCCGATCGAAATCGTTATCAGGGCAAAAATCGCCATCTCGGGCGTCGACCGGCCTCCGCCAATTGCCTGCAGAAACGAGTTCAGGTCGACAAACTTATACAACAGCAACGACGATTGAGCGTTCACGCCCGTCAGCTGGCCGAACAGCTTCAGAAACCGCAGGTACTCCGGCCAGATTCCGATTCCACCGAATGCAGTGCCGAGCAGCATCAATGCGGCTGCACCGGTCGCGAACCCCGCCAGCGTCTTGAAGCGTCGTGTCAGGAACAGCATGGGAATTACAAGCAGCAGAAGCGTCGGCTTGTATGCGAGTGCAGAAAGCGCTAGTCCGCTCTGGAAGAATCTTGATCGCCTCTCCAGGTACACCGTAAACCCCAGCGTACACACCGCCAAAGCAGTCAACTGGCCGTTTACTATGATTCCCCAAAAGAATGGATAAAAGGCAATCGCTAGACAGAGAATCAAAGAAATCTTCACCCGTTCGCGGGGAAAGAAATCTCTCGCTGCCGCGGTAATTCCCACGCAATAGAGAAGCAGTGAACATGCCATCCACGCAAAGAAAGCCGCCCTGAATGAAACCCACGCGAAAATGCTGAAGAACAGCGCAACAAAAGGCGGGTATGGACTCGGCCCATAAGCGCGCTCTGGCAATTGGTAAATATCGTTGAATGTCTTCAGTTGCAGGCTGTAGTCATAAAGACGCGACGACGGAAATTCCTTCGCAATATGCCCGATCCCATAGAAATAAACAAAGTCGTTGGGGAATAACGGAATCGACCCTCTGCCGGCTTTGAACTGAATCCAGACAGGAATGCAAAACCGGGTGATGAATATCGCCGCAACCACGCTCCAGCAGGCCAGGTTGATTTCATTGATACCGGGCATCGGACCGAAAATCTTGGTTGGCCAACGCAGGAACCTGTTTCCGCCTTCTGGCTTGTCAAGTTCCCGATTGCCGCTGTTCATCCAATCTCCTGTATTTCGGTCAGCCATCGAACTCGGTCGAGGAAAAAGGGCAAATCGCCCCCGGAGCAACTTGGGCCATGCGCATTCGAATCGCGTCCCGAAGCTCCGGCAGCGCCTGGTTTGCGATGCGCATTGAGAGAAAAATGTGCTGTGGATACCATACAACAGCAAATGATTCCGCCGCGCCAGCAATAGTGGTCATCCAATTGCTATCTAGTCATTGCTTCCCATCCGGGACCGGAACGGTCTCAATATAGGAGGGTCTACGTCCTGCCCACAATCTGTCTTCGGATAAGGTCCTTATTTTCCATGCGGTTGCCACGGATACGCGCCGCAGTTACCCGGTTTGGGGTATAGGTAATACACTTTCAGGTCATGTATACGTAGGCCCGTAGCACTTCCCCCATGGTGTAAACAGGCGTTTACAGCTCGGTCAAATCTTTGCACTTCGCAATTTAGCTAAATTATTGATTTATATGACCAAAGGCTCAGAACAAAGAATGGCACCCAAGTTGCTACCGATAGGGTGCCTGGCCTGAGGCTGGGGATCCCAAATTACGGAGAGAAAACACACATGAACACCATGCTTCTGAAGCTCTATGTTAAGTTCCAGGACCTGAAGAACAACGAAGAAGGTCAGGATCTGGTCGAGTATGCTCTGGTCGTTGCCCTGATTGCCCTCGGTGCTACCGCCGGCATGAGCGCACTGGCCGGCGGCATCAAGAATGCCTTCAATTCGGTCAGCACCGTCCTCGCAACCGACATCTAGTTGTCATTGAACTACCGTACGGTCACCCACAACCCAGCCCCTTTGCTCGATGCGGGAGAGAGAGGTTTACCCAATAGGGTAAATGATCGAACTCTCCCGGCAAAGGCTATTGCTAACGAGAATTCCACGAAAGAAACATGTAGGACGATGCACCCCAGACTTCTTCAACTTTTTCAGAACGCTCGTCTATTTATCAAGGAAGAGTGCGGCCAGGATCTGGTCGAGTATGCCTTGGTTGTCGCCCTGATCGCGCTTGCGGCTACGGTCGGCATGAAAGACCTTGCTGGCGGCATCAAGAATGCCTTCAACTCCGTGAGCACAGTGCTCGCCACGGACATCTAGTCTAAGTCATTACAGCATTGGTACCTGATGTGTCACTTTCCCCCCATTTCTGGATAGTCTTGCTGACAAGTGCGGGTGAGTTATCGTACTCTCCCAAAAGAATCACATCCCCAATAACTGTCAATGAGGCCGGCCAATGCACCAACGATTCTGGAATTTGATTCTAAAATTGCAGTACACGATGTCAGGGGAAGACGGTCAGGACATGATCGAGTACGCTCTCATTGCTGCCCTGATTGGCTGTGCCTGCGTTGCTACTACCCAGAATTTCGCTCATATTATCCTGGTTTCGTACAACAGCATCACCGTCGCGTTCGACAGCTACGCTTAGCCTTAACCTGCAAAAAAAGCGGCAACCCGCTGCCAATCAACATCGTCTCTCGTCAATGTTGCACCGGGAGGTTCCTCCACGATAGGTGCCTTTCTCTTGTACTCCAACCAGGGTTTGGCCTTCCTGATGACGCTCATCCCGATCGTAAGCCCGGCTCAGGGTCAAATCGCGGCGTTGCCATCGATTCAAGACTTCCACGGCAACCTAATGACCAACCAGGCCCCCGCCAATCCAAATGTTGCTGACCGCTGATCCGCAGGGCAGTCCGTCGCTTTCTATCATTGAAGGCGGACTCACCACCATCGCGATCGCCGTGGCGCTTGCTTGGCCGCGCTTGGGTTCAAACTGGTCTTCACGCATCGAACGCGCCTTTGGCTACCTCGCTCACCGGCAAGGCCTCGCGGTCGTCTCGGTCGGCGTTTCCACGTTCATTCTGCGCCTCGCAATTCTTCCCTTCGTTCCCATCCCTCTTCCGTTTCTCCCCGACGATTTCAGCTTCCTGCTTGCGGCGGACACATTTCTTCACGGCCGCCTTGCCAACCCTACCCCTGCCATGTGGACTCATTTCGAGAGCTTCCATATCTCCATGCAGCCCACCTACCAGTCCATGTACTTTCCCGGACAGGCCCTCCTCCTCGCTGCGGGCAAGCTTCTCCTCGGCAATCCGTGGTTTGGAGTCCTCCTTTGCAGCGCGCTCATGTGTGCCGGTATTTGCTGGATGCTGCAGGCATGGCTCCCGCCCGGCTGGGCGCTCCTTGGCGGATTCCTTGCCATGCTGCGCCTGGGACTGTTCAGTTACTGGGTCAATACCTATACCGGAGGCGCTCTCATCACCGCGCTCGGAGGTGCGCTGGTACTGGGCGCGCTACCGAGGCTCAAACGTACCGCCCGCTTACGCTACGGCCTCATCATGTCGGTGGGCATCGCGATGCTGGGCCTGACTCGACCATACGAAGGCCTGCTCCTCTGCCTTCCCGTCGCCGTCTCCCTCGGCCATTGGGCGCTCTACGGCAAAAATCGTCCCCGTCCCGCCGTGCTCGTCCGGCGCGCCGCTTTGCCCCTCGCGCTCATTGTCGCGGCCGGCGCCTGGATGGGTTATTACGATTACCGCGCCTTCGGCAGCCCGCGCATCCTCCCCTATACCGTTAATCGCGCCACCTACGCCGTCGCTCCTTACTATGTCTGGCAGTCCCGCAGTCCCGAGCCCGTCTATCGGCATCCCTTGATGCGCGCCTTTTATACCCAGTTCGAAATCACGCAGTACGAAAAAATCCATTCCGTCCGCGGCTTCTTCACCCAATCCGGTATCAAAGTCTTCGAAGCGCTTTTCTTCTTTGCCGCTTTCGCCTTGCTCCCTCTGCTCATCTTCATCTGGCGCGCTCTCCTCGATCGCCGCATACGATTCCTTTTAACTTGTTTCCTTGTCGTCATCGTCGGGATGGGCATCGAAATCTATTTCATCCCTCACTATGTGGCCACCTTCACCGTCCTCTTCTATGCAATCGGCCTCCAGGCCATGCGCCATCTGCGTGTGGCAGGCTCAAAGGAGAAACCTGCTGGCGCGGCGATCGTCCGGTTTACCGTCGCAGTCTGCGTCCTCATGGCCGGCGTTCGGCTTTTCGACGGCCCCCTTCACATCGGCCCGCACGAGTGGCCCGTCAGCCAATGGGTCTGGCAATGGTACGGCCCCGGCCACTTCGGCACCGAACGCGCCCAGGTCGAAGCAGACCTGGAACGCCAGCCCGGCAATCAAATTGCCATCGTCCGCTACGCTCCCAACCACTACATACTCAATGAATGGGTCTACAATGGAGCGGACATCGATCACTCCAAAGTCGTATGGGCAAGAGATATGGACGCGGCCCATAATAAAGAATTGATCGACTACTACGCGGATCGAAAAGTCTGGCTGGTCGAGCCGGATTCCGCGCCGGTGAAGGTGACTCCATACCCCGAGCCCGCGCAGACAAATGCCGTCCGCTAATGAGTCCAGGCGCGGATACGGGCATCGAAGAGAAGACTCGTCTTGGGGAGTTTGAACCATGATTAACGGGAAACGCATCGCGGTCGTCATGCCGGCCTATAACGCCGAAAGAACTCTGGAAATGACGGTCCGGGAACTCTCCGACGTCGTGGACATCAAGATTCTCGTGGACGATTCCAGCAAGGATCGAACTGCGGAGCTGTCCCGGCAGCTCGGCGTTGAAACCTTCGTGCATGATGCCAACTACGGTTACGGCCGCAACCAGCAGACCTGCTATCGCGAGGCTCTCGCCGCCGGCGCCGACATCGTCGTCATGGTTCATCCGGACTATCAGTACACCCCTTTGCTCGTGCCCGCCATGGCTGGCATGGTTGCCAGCGGCGTTTACGATATGGTCCTCGCTTCGCGCATCCTGGGTACCGGGGCGCTCAAGGGTGGAATGCCGCTCTACAAATACATTGCCAATCGCTTCCTCACCGCCTTCCAGAACCTGCTCCTGGGAGTGAAGTTGTCTGAGTATCACACCGGATTCCGGGCCTTTTCGCGGGAACTGCTCGAAACACTTCCACTGCTCGAGAATTCCGATGATTTCGTCTTTGACAACCAGATGATCGCCCAGGCCGTCATGTTTGGCTTCAACATTGGCGAGATATCCTGCCCAACCAAGTACTTCAAGGAAGCTTCTTCCATCAATTTCAAGCGCAGCGTGACTTACGGGTTGGGCGTGCTTGCCACCTCGTTCAGCTTCGTCGCGCATAAGTGGGGAATCCGCCGCATTGCACGATTCGATGCCTCCGGCAGAAAAGTGACCCAACGTTACTATTCCCAAGGCGCCCAGGGCTCGTACGATCATCGGTGAGGCTCTTGCAAGTGAGGCGAATTCTATGGGAAACGCGAGCGTCCTTGTAACTGGATCCTGCGGATTAATTGGCTCTGAGGTGTGCCTGCACTTTTACCAGGCCGGTTACTCCGTGCTGGGTGTCGATAACAACCAGCGCAAGGTCTTTTTTGGCCCCGAAGGCGACACCTCCTGGTCCCTCGAACGGCTCCGCCGAACCATCCCTGGATACCGGCATTATGAGATCGATATCCGCGATCGCGAAGGCATCCTGGATCTAATCCGCGACGCAAGACCCTCCGTCATTGTCCATACAGCTTCTCAGCCATCGCACGACCGCGCCGCCCAGATCGCCTTCGATGACTTCGATACCAACGCCGTTGGAACCCTGAACCTTCTCGAATCCGCGCGTCGATTTGTTCCCGAGTCGCCCTTCATCCACATGTCCACCAATAAGGTGTACGGCGACCGCCCAAACTCCCTCGCCCTCGTTGAGTTGGAAACCCGCTGGGATTATGCCGATCCGGAATTCAGCCAGGGCATCCCTGAAACCTTCTCCATCGACCAGTCGCTCCACTCCCTCTTCGGCGCATCCAAAGTGGCTTCCGACGTCCTGGTTCAGGAGTACGGCCGCTACTTCAACATGCCCACCTGTGCCCTACGCGGCGGCTGCCTCACAGGACCCAATCATTCCGGCGTCGAGTTACATGGCTTTCTAAGCTATCTCGTCCGTTGCAACCTAATCGGCAAGGAATACAAAGTCTTCGGTTACAAGGGCAAACAGGTTCGCGACAATCTACACTCTGAAGACGTTGCCCGCTTTATGCTGGCCTTCGCCCGCAGTCCGCGTTGCGGTGAAGTCTACAATCTCGGCGGCGGCAAAGATAACTCCTGTTCCATCCTCGAAGCCTTCGACCTGGCCGAGGAGTTTTCCGGCCGCAAGCAGGTGTGGACTTACGTTGAAACCAATCGCATCGGCGACCATATCTGTTACTACAGCGATCTGACCAAGATGAAGACTCATTATCCGGAGTGGGGCGTGACCAAGAGCCTGAAGCAGACCGTGGCCGAAATCGCCCATTCGTGGGAGTCACGGCTGGCCGTCGGAAAGTAGAATGAAGATTCTCATCTCAGGTGTCTGCGGCTTTGTCGGCAGTCACATTGCACGTTATCTCATCGAGTCCCGCGAAGATGTCTCCATCGTGGGACTCGATAACTTTGCGCGCCAGGGAAGTGAGACCAACCGGCTTTCGCTCAAGCAACTCGGCGTCCGGTTATTTCACGGCGACATCCGCATGGCCAGCGACCTTGAAACGCTCCCCCTTGTCGATTGGGTGATCGACGCCGCCGCCCAGCCCAGCGTTCTCGCAGGCCGCGACGGCAAGACGAGCGCCCGCCAGTTGCTCGAGCACAACCTGGGCGGCACCATCAATCTCCTCGAGTATTGCCGCGCCGCCGGCGCCGGCTTCATCCTCCTCAGCACCAGCCGAGTCTACTCCATCCCAGTTTTGTCCCGGCTCCCGCTCCGTGAGGAATCCTCAGCGTACACTCTCGACCAGCATCGGCCACGGCCCGATGCCGTAAGCCCCGCCGGCGTCACGGAAAGTTTCAGTACAGAGGCGCCTATATCTCTCTATGGCGCAACCAAGCTCTCTTCCGAGCGCCTCGCGCAGGAATACGCCGCCGGCTTTCAGGTTCCGGTCTGGATCAATCGCTGCGGAGTTCTCGCCGGCGCGGGCCAGTTCGGCACAGCGGAGCAGGGAATCTTCTCCTATTGGCTCCATGCCCACGCGGCTCGCCGCACCCTCAAGTACCTCGGCTTCGGCGGCCATGGGTTTCAAGTGCGCGATGCATTGCATCCCCGCGATCTGGCCCGCATGGTCGACTATCAGTTGCGCGCCGCCGCTCCCGGCCGCCTGATGAACGTCTCCGGTGGCCAGGCCAACGCCATGTCGCTCGCGCAGTTGAATCAGTGGTGCGACCAGCGCTTCGGCCCGCATCAACCTCTCGCCGACGGTTCCGAGCGTCCCTACGACATTCCCTGGCTCATTCTCGATTCAAACAACGCCATCGCTTCAACAGGCTGGAAGCCCGAAATCACCCTCCCGCAAATCCTCGATGAAATCGCCGCCCACGTCGCCGCAAATCCCGATTGGCTCGCGAGGTGCGGCGCATGAACCTTCCAGCTTCATCCAATCCGCCTCTCCAACTCCTCTCCGTCGTCATCCCCGCGCGCGATGAAGAAGGCTGCATCGCCTCCACCGTCGAGCATCTCCATCTCGAACTCCGCCTCCACAACGTTCCCCATGAAATCATCGTCGTTAATGACGGAAGCACCGACCGCACCGCCGAAATCATGACCGACCTCGGCCAGCGTATGCCCGAGGCGCGTCTTGTAAACAACGGTCCACCTCACGGCTTCGGTCGCGCCATCGTTGCCGGCTTGTATCAAATGCGGGGGGACGCCGCCGTCATCATGATGGCCGACGAATCCGACGATTGCCGCGACGTGGTCCGCTACTGGGATAAATTGAACGAAGGTTGGGATGCTGTCTTCGGCTCCCGCTTTATGAAGGGCGGCGGCGTCATCGATTACCCGTGGCTCAAGCTGCGCATCAATCGCCTTGCCAATCTCTTTATCCGCACGCTCTTCGGCTATTCGCTCAACGACACCACCAACGCATTCAAAGCCTATCGCCGCACCGTCATCGAAGGCTGCAAGCCGTTCCTCTCCGCGCACTTCAATCTCACTGTCGAAATCCCGCTCAAGACCATCGTCCGCGGCTACTCATGGGCCGTCATTCCCATCACCTGGCGCAATCGCCGAACCGGCGTAGCTAAACTCAAAATCCAGGAGATGGGCAGCCGCTATCTCTTCATTTGCCTCTATATGTGGCTTGAAAAGTACCTGAGCCGCGGCGACTACAAAAAAGGTACGGTGTGAGCGAAACAGCGCAACAGGCGGATTCCAGGCCGGCGCCACCTTCAACCGGCCGCCCCGCTCCGCTCCACCTCGCCCTGCCGCTCTTCTTCGTCGCGTTCTCGCCCATCTTGTTTTATGGCTCTCTCTTCCGTAACGCAATCGACATCCCGTTTTACGACGACTACCACGCCGTGCTCGACTTCCTCAATCGGATGGCTGTTCTCGATGGCTTCTCCGCGAAACTCACTTACTTCCTGGCCGCGCAGCACAACGAGTACAAGCTCTACTTTCTGCACGCGGTGGCCTGGCTGCAGTGGAGCCTCTTCGGCCACACCGACTTCTTCGTTTTGTCCATCCTCGGCGATCTCTTCGTCCTCCTGCTCGCCGTCCTGCTTTGGAAGATGTTTCTGCCCAAGCGCAAAGATCTCGCCAGTCGCCTCGTGTTATTCATTCCCGTTTCATGGCTGCTCTTCCAGTTTCAATATTGGGAGACTCTGAATTGGTCCATGGCCATTCTGCAAAACGTCCCTGTTCTGCTCTTCTCGCTGGGCTCCATCTATTTCCTCGTCAAGGGAACGCGCCCCGCATTTTGGGCCGCGCTCGCATCTTTCATCCTTGCCGTCGCCGCATCGGGAAGTGGATTCCTGCTCATCCCCATCGGCCTGTCGATTCTCGCTCTCAATCGCCGTTACTTCCACATCGCCGTCTGGCTCCTGGCTTCGGCCGCGTGCATCGCCGCCTATGCCTTTCGCTATACTCCGCGTTCAGCGCCGTCCGCGCCGTATCAAGCGGCAGCTTCAAATTCCCATCACTTCAATCCGGCTTACGTGCTCGCCTTCATCGGCAGTGCAGCCAGCTTTCCCTTCAAATCGGGCAGCTTCGTTCTGGGAACCCTTCTCTGTCTATTCTTCGTTTACATGGCGCGCAGGGGATACATTCGCAAAAACCCATTAGTCTCCTGGTGTGTCCTCTTCCTTCTCATCACGGCAATCGCCGTTGCCGGCCTTCGTTCCGGCTTAGGTGTTGAACAAGCCGTCGCCTCGCGATATACAATCTATTCCGCGCTGTTCCTGATCTTCGCGTGGTTTGCCATAGTCGAGGAGTTTCTTCAATCCAGGCCCGCATCCCTGCTCAAGAACGACGTCCTTCTGTGCGCGGTCCTGTTGACCATCCCCTTCTCACTGGCGATGGATTTGGAAGGATGGATTCAGATCGAGCGGCGCGAGAATGCCTTAATCAAGGCAATGGCTACCTATGAGCATTCAACCTCCGCCGGCAATCCTGCAGGCCCATCCCCGCCGCTCTTCAACGAGCCTTCCGACCCGGTCACTGAAACATTCAATCGGCAGTCGCGCCCCATTCTCGCCGAGTCAATAAGGCTCGGAATATACCGCCCGCCTCCGTTCTAGAAAATCCACCCGCAGTCCCGGCGTTTCCCCGTACCATGGGTACAATGATCGTTGGACATGCGAGGAATAAGTGACCTTTCCAAAAGGAGCGGCTTGAGCGAAACCACGGTGCAGCCATCGCAACCCAAGCCCGAATTGCCCGCAAAGCAGCACGCGGCAAAGTCGAAGCACCTGGCCAAGTCTACCATCGCTATACCGCTGTTCTTCGTCGCGCTCCCGCCAATCCTGTTCTATACAGTTCTCTTCCGCATCGCGGTGAACATCCCCCTCTTCGACGACTACGACGCCTTGCTCAATTTTCTAAACCAGTTGGCTCAAGTCAACGGCACATCGGCGAAGGTTTCGTTCTTTCTGGCCTCCCAGCACGGTGAGATGAAGCTCTTTTTTCTCCATGGGATGGCCTGTTTACAGCTCTATCTCTGCGGGCATATCGACTTTCGGATCCTCTCCACCATCGCCAATGGGTTTGTATTCCTGCTTGCCATCCTGCTTTGGAAGATGTTTCTCCCCAACTGCAAGGACCTTGCTTTTCGTCTGGCCTATTTCATTCCGGTTTCGTGGTTGCTCTTCCAGTTCCAGTATTGGGCGAACCTCGACTTTTCCACGCCCGGACTTCAGCACGTTGCTGTCTTGCCCTTCATATTCGGCACAATCTACCTGCTTGTTCGGGGCAGGGGACTGTGGGCATTCCTGGGTGCCTCGGCCTTCCTCATCCTCGCCGTTGGCTCTGACGGCAACGCGCTCCTTCTCGTTCCCTTTGGCACAATGATTCTTGCTCTCAGCCGCCGATACAAACTCATCGCCCCCTGGCTCCTGGTGTCAGCCGGATGCATCGCCGCGTATGCCTATCGCTACAACGTGATGTCGTCGCAGACCGGACCTCACCGCTCAATCATCGCCGCATTCCATCCCTTAGCGCCCGCATTCGTACTCTCCTTCATCGGCAGTGCCGCCGGTTTCCCGTTCCAATCCGGCAGCTTCGTTCTTGGAGCACTGCTCTGTGTCTTCTTTTTCTACCTGGCCCGCCGAGGATACACGCGCAGGAATCCCCTCGTGTCTTACTGTGTCCTGTTTATCTTGATCACGGCCGTATGCGTTGCGGGAATTCGTTCCGATTTCGGCGTTTTCCAGGCCGTTTCCCCCCGATACGCAATTTATTCAGCGCTGCTTCTGATCTTTGCGTGGTTTGCGATTGTAGAGGAGTTTCTGCAGAACAGGCCGGCTTCCTTATTCAAGAACGACATCTTTCTATCCGCAATGCTGGCGGTTTTCCTTTTCTACCTGGTGGTGGATTCGGGCGGATGGTTGCTAATCCATCGGCGTCAACGCGCTTTGATCCAGGCGATGAATGCCTACGAACATCCAAGCCCCGGCTCTGAAACCGGGCCATCTCTTCCGTTCGGGAAGGGGCCATTGGATCCCCTCACAGTGGCGTTCAACCAGCGTGTGCGCCCCATCTTAGAAGAGTCGATAAGACTAGGGATTTATCGACCGCCAGTGTTGTAAAACTGGGTGCAGCTAATCTTGATTTGCCGTTTCGCTTGGCGTCAAAACCAATGGATACGCGGAAATTCAAAGAGAGGAGAAGCGTGAGCGAAGCAGTCGAGAGCGCCGAACCGGCCAAGCCCGCTTCCAGCCCGCCCACAAAGCCCCTCGGCGTCGCCGTGCCGCTGCTCTTCGTCGCGCTTCCGGCCATTCTGTTCTACGGAATTCTGGTTTGCAACATTTCGACCATCCCCTATGACGACGACTACTTCACCCTGCTCGGATTTCTGAATCAACTGGTCCCACTCCAAAGCATTTCCGCCAAGATCATGTATTTTCTGGCCGCGCAGCACAACGAGTACAAACTGTTCTTCGTGCACGCCGTGGCATGGTCGCAGTACGCTCTCTTCGGCCATCTGGACCTCCGCGTACTCGCACTCTTCGGCGACTTGTTCATCTTGTTGCTCGCCATCCTGTTCTGGAAAATGTTCCTGCCCCGCCACAATAGCCTGCCCGCGCGCCTTGCATATTTCATTCCCGTCTCCTGGCTGCTCTTCCAGCTTCAGTATTGGGAAACGGCCAACTGGGCCATGGCCTCCCTGCAAAATACCCCGGTTCTCTTCTTCTCCTTCGGCGCCATTTATCTCCTCGTCAAAGGCTCCCAACCGGCGTTCTGGGGCGCGCTCACTTTTTTCATTCTGGCTGTCGCTGCTTCAGGTAACGGCTTCCTTTTAGTCCCCGTCGCTCTGTTGTTTCTCGTCCTCAACCGTCGATACATACGCATCGTCCTCTGGCTCGTCGCCACCGCGGCATGTATCGCCGCGTATGCCTATCGATACAACGTGATGTCCTCGCAGACCCAGCAGCATCACTCCATCTTTTCAACCTTCCATCCGCTGGCGCCTGCTTACG
>Ga0181537_10000605_pt1 | contig 33600 bp, 33 predicted proteins | sample PEATcosm2014_Bin_39_FD_119765 | JGI IMG/M metagenome (GOLD analysis project Ga0181537, IMG submission 119765) | Peatland microbial communities from MTU Mesocosm Facility, Houghton, MI, USA - PEATcosm2014_Bin23_10_metaG | ecosystem: Environmental > Terrestrial > Soil > Wetlands > Peat | place... | reverse complement strand
GCGATCAGCGATACGATTGGAATGGCGGTGATGCCGGTTTCATAAATGTGCCGGGTCAACGACGACGGGCGCAATGCGCGGGGCCGGGAGAACGCCTCGCCGAGAACCGTGACGATGCGACCGAAGAAACCAAGCACGGCGCGCGCTTCGCTGCCCTGGAGCACCGCCCATCGTCCGAGGATCCCCACGGATTCTTCGATGCCCGGGTGCGGCTGCGGCGCCGCCCGTGCCGCGTGCTGCTCGGCCTCGAGTTTTTGCAGCAACCCGAGGAAATGCGGCGGATCGCCGCTGTGCCGCACGTTCAAGCGCCCGCCGCCGATCTCGCCCAAGCGCGTCAGCAGCGCCCACACCGGGCCGATCCCGGGCAGTTGCGCCTGAGACCAATCGCAGAGCAACGTGCCGGTGAGGATGGGCAGGCTTTTGAGCTGCACCTCGATCTCCGCCAGCGACACCAATGACCAGTCGCCGTTGAGGTGCAGATGCCAATCCTCGCCGGCTCCTTCGAGCTCGAGGACGGTCATACTTTGACTCATCGCTATATGCTAGCAGGCAATGGGAGGACGCGATGCATAACGATCCGCTGCTGCAAATCCTGATCCTGCTGTTCGCTTCGGTGTGCGTGGTGGCGGCGGTTCGCAAGCTGAAATTGCCCGCGATACTCGGATATCTTGCGGTGGGCATGTTGCTCGGGCCGCACGCGCTCGCGCTTGCGGTCGACAACGAGACGACGCGTCTTTTGGCGGATTTCGGCGTGGTCTTCCTGGTGTTCACCCTGGGACTGGAATTCTCGCTGCCGCGGCTGGTCGCTATGCGCTGGGAAGTGCTCGGCGTCGGCGGTGCGCAGGTTGTGCTCACCACCGGCGCGGTCGCCGCGGGCGCCGTCATGCTGTTCGACGTCACTCCCGCCGTGGCGGTCGTGATCGGCGGCGCCGTCGCCATGTCTTCGACCGCCATCATCATTTCGCAGCTCACCGAGCAGTCGGAGAACAACCGCACGCACGGCCGGCTCGCGGTGGCGATATGCCTGTTCCAGGATTTGAGCTTTCCGCTGTTCCTCGGCTTGGTTTCCGTGCTGAGCGGCGGCGGACGATCGGTCGACGCCGCGCATATCGTGGGCGCCGTCGGCATCGCGGCGCTTGCCTTGTTGCTGGTGCTCGCCGCCGGCCGCTGGTTGCTGCGGCCGCTGTTCCTGCTGATTGCCTCGGTGCGCTCGGCGGAGCTCTTTTCGCTGGCCGTGCTGCTCGCCGTACTGGCCTCTGCCTGGGCGACCCACGCCGTCGGTTTATCGCTCGCGCTCGGCGCCTTTCTGGCCGGCATGATGCTCGCGGAAACCGAATTCCGGCACCAGATCGAAGCGACGATCCGTTCTTATCGCGACGTATTGCTCGGCCTGTTTTTCATCACCGTCGGCATGCTGCTCGACGTGGGGCTGCTGCTGCGCCATTTTCCCCTGGTGGCGGCGACGCTGATCGGCATGCTGCTGCTCAAGGCGGCGGTGGTGACCTTCGCCGCCGAGCCCGCGACCAAGAGCTGGTTCAAATCGCTGCGCACCGGTGTCATCGTCAGCCAGGGAGGGGAGTTCGGTTTCGCTCTGCTGACGCTGCTGCTGCGGCGCGAATTGCTCGATCCGGGCGTGGTGCAGCCGCTGCTCGCCGCCACCGTTCTCAGCATGGTTCTGTCGCCGCTCCTCATCAAGCACAACCGGCGCATCACGCGCGCGCTGCTGAGCGAGTCCGGCCCTCCGAACAGCGAGGCGATGCGCGAAGTCCAGGCGACCCTGGCGGTCGCAGAACGCGATCACGTGGTGATCTGCGGTTTCGGCCGCGTCGGCCAGAACATCGCCCGCGTGCTCGAACAGACCGGCTTCGAGTTCATTGCCCTCGAACTCGATGCCTTCCGGATCCGCGCGGGCCGGCAGGCCGGCGATCCGGTCATCTACGGCGACGCCGGCCAGGTCAAGGTGCTGGAGAACGTCGGCGTCGCGCATGCGAGCTGCGTGGTCATCACATTCGCCAACCCCGACGTTGCATTGCGGATCCTGCGGGCGGTGCGCGAACTGCGCGCGGATGTGCCGATTCTGGTGCGCACGCAGGACGACACCAAGCTCGAACAGTTGCAGTCGGCCGGCGCGACCGAGGTGGTGCCCGAGACCTTCGAGGCCAGTCTCATGCTGTTGTCGCACCTGCTGTTGTTGTTGAAGCTGCCGGTGGCGCGCGTGATCCGCACGGTCAACGACATTCGCAGCCATCGCTACAGCATGTTGCGGCAGTATTTTCGCGCCGCCGACGCCGAACATCTCGACGACAGCCACGCGTTCCGCGAGGAACTGCACAGCGTCATCCTGCCGCCGCACGCGTGGGCGGTGGGGCGCAGCATCACGGAATTGGCGGAGCGCGGATCGCGGGCGACGGTGAGCGCCGTGCGCCGGGACGGCATCGTCGGGCGCGAGCCGAGTGCCGACACCAGGTTCAAGGAGGGCGACGTGGTCGTGGTGTGCGGCACGCCGGAAGCGGTCGAACACGCCGAAACGCTGCTCCTGATGGGCTGAATAAAATTGCGCTTTACAGCGACCGAGCATCCATCGCATAGTAGCGGCGCTGTTCAAGGGCAAACCCGCCGAAAGGTGGGGACGCAAAGCCACCGGTCTAAGGGACTTCCCCAAACGAAGTCCGACGATAGCGGGGTCGCCAGTATCGACGCGCAATTTGCGCGCCGCGAAACCTTTCCGGTTTTGCGAACCCCGACAGCTGTGGCAAGCGGATTATTCAAGTCTTTCGGGGTGTGCACATGGTCAGTAAAGTCACTCGATCGCCCGGTGCCGATTCGTCGGGGGTTTATCGCCGTCCGCGGCTCGTTTTGAAGCTCAAGCGCTTCGAAGATCTTCCCAGCGTTCTATCCAAGACCAAGAGTTATCCGACCCCCATCCGGATGGTGGGCGCCGATTACTCGCAGACTCGCTGCGTCGGCGGCGACGGCGGCACCACAGTTGAGACCGCCGCGCTCGACAACGTGATCGAATTCGGCGAAACCTTCGTCAGAGCGCAGGCCGGGGTGCGCGTCGGCAACCTGGTTCATGCGCTCGCCGAGCGCGGTTTGGAGCTGCCGCTCACCCCCGAAATGGGCCGGATTTCCTTGGGCGCGCTCGCCGTGACCACCCTGCCGCAGGCCTCGTACGCAGCGCACATGGCGCAGATGTCCTCCGGCGTCATGGAGCTGAAACTCATCACTCCGCAGGGCAAGCAGATGACCGTGACCGAGCGGCAAGCCGCGCTGATGCGGGTGCTGCGCTCGAGCTTCGGTTTGTTGGGCGTGGTGCACGAAGTCGTGCTGCGCGTGCGGCCGCTGACGCCGGTCAAAATCGATTATCAGGTGCTGACGCTCAAGGAATTCACCGCGCGATTCAACGCCATCGCGGGCGGCCCGGGCGCATTGCGGCTGCACATCTCGCCCTTCAACGACCGCATCACGGTGGAACGCCGCACCCTCGACGAATCGGCGTCGCTGAGCCGCTCCGGCATCTGGCAGATCCGCAATTCCGTGATGCGCAACGTGTTGCCGGCCTTCGGTTCCACGGTCGGCAGCGTGCTCGCCGCCCCGGGACTGCGCGCCGGTCTCTTGTCAGGCATGCAGAGGGCGCTGCGCGCGACGCTCGATCGCAGCACGCGCGGCGTGGCGATGTACGCTCACGAATGGATGCGCGACATGCCGAGCGAAGCGTGGAGGGCGCGCCACACCTACAGCCTGTGGGCTTTCCCGCAGGCCGAGTACCCGAGGGTGTTGGCCGAATACTTTGCCTTTTGCCGGTCCTATTACAAGGAACACCGCTATCGCTGCAACCTGGTGAGCGGTGCGAGCCGCCTGCATCAGGACCGCGGTTCGCTGTTCAGCGTGAGTTACGCAGGCCCCGCGTTCACGCTCGAGCCCTCGTCCACCGGCGAGACCGGCTGGGACGATTTTTTGATCGACTTCAATGAATTTGCATCGCGATTGAACGGCACGCCGACCTTCAATCAAACGCGCGCCTTGCAGCCCGAACATGTCTCGAAGGCATTCGGCGAGCGCATCAAGCTGTTCCGCGCGCTGCGCCGGCGCACCGATCCGCTCAACCGGCTGCGCAACAGCTACTTCGCGTACCTGCTGGATTAGCCTACAGGCCCGAGACGATCTTGGCTTTGATCGACTCGAATTCCGAGTCGCTGATGAGCTTGGCGTCGAGCATCTCGCGCGCCTGCCTGAGCCGGCGCGCCGGTTCCGATTCCCCCGTCGCGGCATCCGTCCCGGCATAGCCGCTCTGGCCGCCGATTTGTACGCCGCCGGATTTTGCGCGCAGCTCCTCGAGCTCCCGTATGCGCCGTTTCTCGCGCCACACCTGGTCGTGCTGCTGGCAGATCCTGTACATCGCCTGCGCCTGTTCCTTGCGCAGCCCGGTGAAGTTCCACACGCGATTGACCTCCGACCCGATGTTGAGGTCGGAGCTGCTCTGGGCGATCAAGGTCAGATCGGCCGCGAGAATGCCGGCGCTGATGCGGGTTTCTTTCAGGTCCTGCCAGCGGATGTCCGCCGACTCGTAGCCGCCGAGCAGGCGGCGATTGAGAGAAATGAAGCGGCCGCTGGTTGCGGCAATGCAGGCGCGCCGGTGCGTCAAGGCGTACAGCCGATGCTGCGCAGCCCAGGCCTCCAAGGTCTCGCCGTCGGTGAGCAGGCTGCGCAAAGTGGCCAGCGCCGAAGCGAGGCCCGGCTCGGACGAAATGCCGGTTGCGGGACCGGCCATCACGCCTTCTCTTGCAGATGCGCTTCCAGAAACCACAGGTACTTGTCGACGTCGCGGGAAATCCCCGTGAATAGATCCGCGGTGTCGGCATCGCCGAGGTTTCCGGTGTCCTCGATGGCCGTGCGCACGGCCTTGCCGAACACCGATAGCTGCGTCGACAGATAAAATAAATGGTCTTTGCCGGCCGTGATGGAGAGCGGATAGTTCTTCAATTTGCTGCGCTTGGCCGCCACCGCCACCGTGCCTTCGGCCGTGCCGCCCAGGCTCGTCACGCGTTCGGCGATTTCGTCGATCTGTTCCAACGTGACGCCGGAAATCTTGTCGAACAGCTCGTGCAGGGCGATGAAGTTCGGGCCTTTCACATTCCAATGGGCCTGTTTGACCTGGCTTTGCAAATCGATCGCATCCGCCAATCGGTCGTTGAGGACCGCGATCACATTGCGGCGGGTCTTTTCCGAAAGATCGATCTTCGTCTTGTACATCGGCTCTCCTGCAAAATGAATTCCACCTGGGCGCTATTTTGCACCGCTTAGTCGTGAATCCCAAGAAAGAAGGTGATGTCGGGTGCCGTGTTCACGGCAATGTCCTCGGCGAATCCCATTTGGATGCGCCAGCGGCCTGAGAGGCGCCGCACGGCGCCGACGGTCAACTGCATGCTGGGGCCGAGGAAGCGCAGGTCGCTGTCCGCCACGCGCGCCGATTGGCCGTCGAGCTGCGCGCGCAGCGTCCAGATGGGCCCGAGCGCGCGGCTGGCCGCAAACCTCGCGAACTCCGAAGTCCGGTGCGCCTTGCCCGCAAACAGTTCATCGCCGAGCGGCTGCACCACGCCGATCTCGGCGCCAAGCTGCCACTTCGGCCAACGCAGGGCGGCATGCGCCCACAGCGCGCCGTCCCAGGCGCCGTCGCTGGTGAGATCGGCCACGGACCCGGTGGGGGCCTTGAGGCCTCCCCATAGCGATACCGTTCGCCGCGCATCGTCGAGGGCGTACCAGCCGAGGTCGGCCGCGAGGTCGCCGATGCTCGATTGCGGGTGATCGAGGTCGACCCGTCCCTCGCCCACGTAAGAATAATCGATCTGTCTCTTGGGGTAGAAGGGACGGCTGCCGCGGGGAAAGCCGAAGGCCTCATGCCAGGTGTCGATGACCGAATCGAGCACCCCGCCGCTGTCGTGGAGGAGGGGCACGCTGAATCGATAGCGCCATCCCGGCGCCAGGGCATTCTCGTAGGCGAGATCGAGAGCCGCGCTTTCGCCGTCGACGAACAAGCTCTCGTGCGCGCTGCTTTCGACGTTCAGCGTGTTGCTGAGCAGCAGCGTTGCCGACAGCGCCGCGCCCGCGTCCTGCCGCGCGTCGCTCGGCAGCGGCAGGTAGAAACCGCGCACCAAGGGATTCTGGTCGCGAGTCGCGAAGAACTCCTCGGCCCGCGCCGCACCGGGAGCGCTCGCCCAGAGCGCCGCAAGCACGGCAGCCGGGCAAGACTGCCGGCGCACGCCGTCAAATCTCGGTGCGCCGCAGGCGCAGCTGGATGGCGCCGATGATCAAGGCCGCGCCGGCCGCGGCGCCGAGCCAGGTCTCCGGGCTCGAAAAGAAGCCGGTCACGTTGAGGAAGCTCCAGAGGCTCTGCGGCGTACGGATGGTATCATTGTCGACCACGGTGGTAACCCACAAACCATCCCCCGGATTGACGTGGAATGCCAGCGGAACCCATCCGACCATGCGCTCCCAAAGCAGACGCGCGACCATATGCGTTCCGACGAACCATCGTTCGGCAATCAGCAGGGCGAGGGGCGGCAGTATGGACCAGAGCATCACGGCGCGTTTCGCCCAGGCGGACACGATCAAGAGATAGCCGGCAAGCGGCAGGTACCAGATCGCGGTGGTCACGATCAGGTACATCCACAGAACCTGCAATTGCACCCAGAGATCGAGGTGCCACACGCCGGCGCCGATGGTCGAGCCCCCGCGGACCGAAACGATGAACGCCATCAACAGCGTCGTGGCATCGGCCGCCGCAAAATATACGAGGGGAATGACGATCAGGGCGGTGCCCAATTTGGACAGGACCGTCGTGGTGTCCGAGATCGGCAAGGATTTCCAGAACAGCACGCTGCGGTCCCTGCGGTCGGCATACAGGCAGTCCAACAGATACCAGGTGGCGTAAATGGACATGACGGCAAAGAAGGTGCCGGCGACGGTCACCATGAACAACTGTCCGAACGCGTGGGCGGGCAGCGGCGCCGGCAGGTTCAAATTTACCTTGCCGAACAGCGAGGCCAATACCAACAGTGCGCCGATCACCGCGGGGATCAGCCAGATCGCACGATTCTCCCAGAATTCGCGGCGTACCAGCCAGACGGTGGTGTTCATTGCGCACCTCCCGACAGTTTGGCGACGAACAGATCCGAGATGCTGGGCGTATGCACTTCGCCTAGTTCCGCGAGCTTCTCGAGATTCGGATGCTCGTAGTAGAGCACTATCTTTCCGAGCATGCGGCGCTCGTAGAACGGCCGTTCGGCTCGCGCCGCTTCGCTCTTGTCGGCGGCCACCGCAACCGCGGCGTAACGCGTCGCGATTTCCTCGAGCGACGAATCGAGCACGATGCGGCCTTTTTCGATGAACAGCACATCGGTCAACAGGTTCTCGATCTCCTCCACCTGGTGCGTGGTGATCAGTATGGTCCGCGTGTCGTCCATGTAATCGTTGACCAGCGCATCGTAAAAGGCGCGCCTCGCGAGAATATCGAGGCCGAGCGTCGGTTCGTCGAGCACCAGCAACTTGGCGTCGACGGCCATGGTCAGTGCCAGATGCACCTGGGTCTTCATGCCCTTGGACAGCTCGCGCATGCGGCGCTCGCCGGTGATCTGCGTCTTGGCGAGCAACGCCGCCGCGCGATCGCGGCGAAATCGCGGGTGCACGCCGGCGACGAAGTCGATTGCATCATTCACCTTGAGCCACGCCGGCAGCACCGCGACGTCGGCGATGAAGCAGGCATCGTCCATGAGCTTGGTGCGCTCGCGAAACGGTTCCCGCCCCAAAACTTTGAGCTGCCCCTCATAGGCGGTGAGCCCGAGGATGGCGCGCAAGGCGGTGGTCTTGCCGGCGCCGTTCGGGCCGATGAGCCCGACGATGCGGCCCGCTTGCACGGAAAAATTTGCACGGTCGAGCGCGACATGCGCACCGTACTTCTTCGTAAGATCTGAGGCTTCGATGAGCGCGGACATGGTGTTCTCATTCTTCCGTAGGCAAGGCGCCGCGGGGCGGCGGAGCGGGGTGGGTCAGCGCCGGTGTCTGCGCGAACAGTTCCTCGGCGGAGAAGCCGAGCCTCACGATGACCGCCAGAATCTGCGGCCATTGCTCGTTCAGGAATCGTTCCCGCTCACCGGCCAATAGCAGCCGTTGCGCACCCTCGCTCACGTACATTCCGCGGCCGCGTCGTTTTTCGACCAGATGCTCGTCGACCAGTTGCTGATAGCCCTTGAGCACGGTCAGCGGGTTCAACCGGTAATCGGCGGCAACCGCGCGCACGGAAGGCAGCGGGTCGCCTTCCTTGAGCGCGCCCTCGAGGATGAGGGCGACCATTCGATCGCGCAATTGGCGATAGATTGGCTGGTTGTCGTTCCAATTAGGGTCCATTCCTCGCTCGATATGCTGTTGTGGCCGTTTAGCACACTAGTCTAAGGCAACGGGTTCATCCCGACGGCGATCAAATCGCGCCGAGCGTGACGGTCGCGGCGCGATGTGCAGCCGACAGCGCGGTGACCTGCTGCTGCAGTTGGCTGTTGAAGAGGTAAGCGACCCCGCCGAGGATGACTCCGTTCATCATGAGCGCGACAGCGAGAGCGGCGAGTTTGGTTGAGATCTGAGTGGTCATGGCATGTCTCCTGGTTAGCGTTACTGTCATCGAGGTGTTTCGGTGACTTGGTGATATAGTTACATACATCACTGCTACATGCAAGCACCAATTCGAAGTTATTTTCTCGCCCGGATCCGGCGTCCTTGTGCGTCGCACAATGACTTGCCGCCGCCCGGGCGGCGTATGCTCGGCCCATGGAGTCGTTCGACGAAGACGCGGGGCTCATGGCGCGCTACCGCGACGGTGACGCGGCGGCATTCTCGACGCTGTATGCGCGGCACAAAGGTCCGCTGTATCGATATCTGCTGCGCCAGGTGCGGAGCTCCGGCGCGGCCGCTGATCTGTTCCAGGAGGTATGGTCGCGATTGGTCGCGACGCGCAAGCGCTACGAGCCGCGCGCAAAATTCGCGACCTATTTGTTTCACATCGCACACAACTGCACGATGGATTTTTTTCGCCGCGGCGTGCGGCGTGCGGCGCGCAGCGATCATTCCGATGCTCAATCGCCGGAGCCGGAAGTGCCCGAGTATCAGCGTCCCGATGGAGTTGCGGAATTTCTCGAGCAGCAATCGGCCCTGCTCGCGGCGCTCGCCGCTCTGCCGCGCGAGCAGCGCGAGGCTTTCCTGCTGCACGAGGAGACCGGACTGACGATCGAAGAAATAGCGCGTGTCACCGACGTCGGTCTCGAGACGGCGAAGAGCCGGCTGCGCTACGCGATCCGTAAATTGAAAAAATCGCTGCATCCGGTCGAAGCCCACGCGCGGCCGCTGCGCACACGGACGGTTTGAAAATGGCTCCCATGATTCCAACCGACGATTTGGAAGAATATTTGCGCGGTGACAGCGCGTTGTCGCGGCAGTACAAAAGGGAGCCCGCGCCGGCGCCGCCGCCGGCGCTCGACCGGCAGGTGCAAAGATCGTCCAGTGAGACGCCCGTCCGCTCGCCCTATTTGGCGCCGCTGGCGCTCGCCGCGAGTGTGCTCCTGTCGATGGCGCCGGTGCTTGCCATCGTATTCGGTCCGCAGCCCAAACAGCACACCGACGACGCGCCCCATCTGGTGCGTGTCGCGGCCCATGCGGGCGCCGCCGCCAATGCACCGCTCGATCGCAAGCTCAGGCTTTACAGCAGCGATCCGCCGCACACCCGCGCCCCGTCCGCCTGGCTCGCCGACATCGCGGCGCTGCGCCGCGCCGGACGCAACAGCGAAGCGGACGCGGAGTTTCGCCGCTTCCGTGCGGCCTACCCCGGCTATTCGGCCGGCGAGCTTCCATTCTGGCCGCAAGCCGACTTCTGAGCGGCGATTTCGGCTAACATTCTTGGGCTCGCCGGCCTCGAAGCCGGCGTTTCTTGCGGAGAACTTGCATGAAAAAACCAGTCACCGTCACCATCACGGGCGCCGCCGGCAATATCGGTTATGCACTCGCATTTCGCGTCGCATCCGGTCAGATGTTGGGCGCCGACCAACCGATCAATTTGAATTTGTTGGAGATCCCGGCGGCCAACGCCGCCGTACAAGGAGTGGTGATGGAGTTGAACGACTGCGCGTTCCCCACCCTCAACAAGGTGACCGCGACCAGCGACGCCGCCATCGCCTTCAAGGATTGCAACTTCGGCATGCTGGTGGGTGCCCGGCCGCGCGGCCCGGGCATGGAGCGCAAGGATCTGCTGCTCGAGAACGCCAAGATTTTTTCGGCTCAGGGCAAGGCGCTCGATGCCGTCGCCGCCCGCGATGTGCGTGTATTGGTGGTGGGCAATCCAGCCAACACGAATTCGCTCATCGCGCAGCGCAACGCGCCGTCCCTGCCGGCGCACCGCTTCACCGCGATGACCCGCTTGGATCACAATCGGGGACTTGCCCAGCTGACGGAGAAGAGCGGCTCCCCCTTGGCCGAGGTCAGGAAGATCATCATCTGGGGCAATCATTCGGCGACGCAGTATCCCGATCTGCATCACGCAACCGTGTCCGGCAAGCCCGCGCTGTCCGTGGTCGACACGAATTGGTTCAAGGACACCTATATCCCGACGGTGCAGCAGCGCGGCGCCGCCATCATCAAGGCGCGCGGCACCTCATCCGCGGCCTCCGCGGCCGCGGCGGCGCTCGATCACGTCCACGACTGGATGCTCGGCACTGCGCCCGGCGATTGGGTCAGCATGGCGGTGCCCTCCGACGGCAGTTATGGAATCCCCGAAGGAGTGATCTATTCCTACCCGGTGACCTGCAAGAACGGCGAGTACAGCATCGTTCAAGGATTGAGCATCAATGATTTCAGCCGCGACAAGATGCAGGCGACGCATCGCGAATTGCTGGAAGAACGCGAGGGTGTGAAAGACCTGATCTGAGCGCATCGTTCGCGCTCGCGGCCGAAGTCGCCATTTTGCAGCGCACGAGCTTGCCGCGGGCGCCCCCGGAGCCTCGTGAGCGGCCCTGGCGCGCCCCTTCGGGTCGCCGCATTCGTCTATGCCCGCCTGCGGCTGTAATATGGGGCAGCCGTCCGCCATCCTTTAGGAGATTCGCATGAACCGTCTACTTCTCGCGCTGGGCGTTGCCCTGATCTCGTGTTTCGCCGTGGCGCAGGACCGCTCGCCGCCCGCCGCGAATGCCGAGGTGTATATCATTGCCCCGCACAACGGCGCCACGGTGCATGGCCCGGTGACCGTACGTTTCGGATTGAAAGGCATGGGTATCGCGCCCGCCGGCGTCAAATTCGACAACACCGGACACCATCACCTCCTGGTCGACATGGATTTGAGCGACGTGAAGCTGGACGAGCCGATGCCGGCCACCGACAAATTGCTGCATTTCGGCAAGGGTCAGACCGAGACCACCCTGACGTTGGCGCCCGGCAAGCACACGCTCGAGCTCGTGTTCGCGGACTATCTGCACAAGTCCTTCGATCCCCCGCTGCACTCGAAGAAAATCACCATCACCGTGGAATGATCGATGCGGCGCAGCGACGCCCGTGCGATTCTGCATATCGACATGGACGCCTTCTACGCGTCCGTGGAAGAACAGGACCGTCCGGAACTCAAGGGCAGACCATTGATCGTCGGCGGCACCAGCGGCCGCGGCGTGGTCGCGGCCGCGAATTACGCGGTGCGGCGCTACGGCGTGCGCTCCGCCATGCCGATGCGTGAAGCCCTGCGCCGCTGCCCGCAGGCAATCTGTGTGCAGCCCCGCATGGCGCGCTACCGCGAGGTCTCGCAGCGGGTATTCGAGATTTTCCACGAATTCACTCCGCTGGTGGAGGGACTGTCGCTGGACGAGGCGTTTCTCGACGTCACCGCAAGTCTCGAACTTCTGGGAAGCGCGGTGGCGATCGGCGGCGAAATCCGCCGGCGCATCGCCGCGCGCACCGGCCTCACCGCGTCGGTCGGCATTGCGCCCAACAAGCTGTTGGCGAAGATCGCCTCGGACTTGAACAAGCCCGACGGCATGTGCCGCATCGGGACCGACAACATGCACGAGATTCTCGATGGCCTGCCCATCGAGAAATTGTTCGGCGTCGGACCGAAGACCCTGCCGGCCGTGCACGCGGCCGGCATTCGCACGTTCGGCGCTCTGCGTCTCGCCGGCGACGCGCAGGTGTGGCGCGCGTTCGGCAGACACGGCAAGGCCATGCGCGAGCGCGCGGGCGGCGTGGATGAGCGGCCGGTTGAAGCGAATCGCGAGGAAAAATCCATCAGCGCCGAAGAGACCTACGCCGCCGATGTTCGCGGCGTCAAACCGCTCACCGCGCAAGTGCTGCATCTGGCGGACCGCGCGGCCGCGCGCCTGCGGGCGCACGAGCTCGCCGCCGGCTGCGTCAGCGTCAAAATCCGCCGCGCCGATTTTACGACCTATACCCGCCGGCGCGCGTTGGAGCCGCCCACGCGCGACACGGCCGTGGTTTCGGCAGCCGCAAAAATGCTGCTCGAGCAGTGGCTGGCCACGCAACCGGACGCGGCGATACGGCTGTTGGGCGTCGGCGTCAGCGACCTGCAACTGTCGCAGCAACGCGAGTTGTTCGGCGACGGCGGAGCGCAGGTGTCGCGATTGGATGCGGCGATCGACGGCATCCGCGACCGCTTCGGAACCGGCATGTTGACCCGCGCCAGCCTGTTGCCCGAGGCGCCGGGCCGGCCGCGGTCCGATGACTGAGTTGGTGTCCCCGCCATGTATTTGAGCTTCTTCGGCCTCAACGAAAAGCCCTTCGCGATCACGCCCGACCCGCGCTACTTGTATTTGAGCGAGCGGCACGCCGAAGCTCTGGCGCACCTGCTGTACGGCATCAACGAATCCGGCGGCTTCATTCAGCTCACGGGCGAGGTCGGCACCGGCAAGACCACGGTGGTGCGCACCCTGTTGTCGCGCGTTCCGCACCACGCGGACGTGGCCGTCATCTTGAATCCGCGGGTGACGCCGGTCGAATTTCTGCTCACCATCTGCGAAGAGCTGGGTATCGACATTGCGGAAGCCGATCGCGGCAGCGTCAAACAGATGGTGGACGCGTTGAATCGCCGCCTGCTCGGGGCCCACGCCGAGGGTCGGCGCATCATCGTGATCGTCGACGAGGCGCAGAACCTGTCGGCCGAGGTTTTGGAGCAGGTGCGCCTGCTCACCAATCTCGAGACCCCCACGCAGAAGCTGCTGCAAATCATTTTGATCGGGCAGCCTGAGCTTCGCGAGCTGCTGGATCGCACCGAGCTGCGTCAGTTGGCGCAGCGCATCACCGGCCGCTACCATTTGGAATCGTTGACCCGGGAGGAGACGCGCGGCTACGTCCGCCATCGGTTGCGCGTCGCCGGCGCCGCGGGCGAAATCTTCACTCCATCGGCCCTCACCGAAGTGCACCGTTTGTCGGCGGGCACGCCGCGCGTGATCAATGTAACCTGCGACCGCGCCTTGCTCGGCGCCTATACTCGAGAAACGCCAAAAGTGACGGCGGGGCTGGTTCGACTGGCGGCGGGCGAAGTCTACGGGCGGCGCTTCGTTCCCCGTTGGCTCGGCTGGCTCGCCGGCACCCTCGGGCTCATCGCGGTGGCGGGCGCCGGCCTCGTCGGCTGGCAGCTTTGGGAGCGGCAGATATTCCCGTTGCATGCATCCGAGGTGTTCGATGTCTTCAACGGCCGGCAGCTGCACCGCAAGGCGCCGCCGCCGGTCGACGCCCCGGCACCCTCAGCCGCGATCCGGTCCGACACGGCAGCCGACACGGCGGCAACGATGACAACGACGACGGCAACGACCGCGGCAACGACAGGGGGCATGACCCCAGCCACGACGGCCCCGCCGGCTGGGGCGCAATCCGCCGCCGCTGCCGCCGCAGCGGCTGCACCCGCTCCGGCCGTGTCGATCAATGCCCTGCTCGCCGCCAACAGCGCCAACACCGGCGACGCCGCGGCATTTCGGCGCTTGCTGTCGTTGTGGGGAACTGCCATGGCGGATGACAAGGACCCTTGCGGACAGGCGGCCAAGGCAGGCCTGTCGTGTCTCGAGCAGCGTGGATCCTGGGCGCAGGTGCGGGCCTTGAATCGGCCCGCCATCCTGACGTTGACCGACGGCCGCGGACAGCGGCATCGCGTCGTGCTGTCGGCGTTGGATGATCAGTTCGCCACGTTGTATTTCGGCGAGGACACGCAGCGTGTGCCCGTGGAGGAGCTGTCGCGGGATTGGTTCGGCGAATTCACCGTCGTCTGGAAACCGAAGACTTCGCACACCCGGCCGTTGTCCCTCGGCATGCAGGGCGACGAAGTGCGTTGGTTGCGGCGCAGCCTCAATGCGCTGCAGGGTGGTGCGTCGGACCCGGAACACGGCGATGTGTACGATGAACAGTTGGCGATCGCCGTGCAAAACTTTCAGCGCGAACACCGCCTGAATGTCGACGGTGTCGCGGGGGTTCAAACTCAGGTGGTGCTCGATACCGCTTTGGCGGAACCGGGCTCGCCCTTGTTGCTGCCGAACGCACCGCGCGGCGGCTAGGAATCTGCATGTCCTTCATTCTCGACGCACTCAAAAAATCGGAACTGGAACGGCAGCGGCAAGCCGTGCCGGGCCTGATGGACACACGCACGCTGCAGCGGCGCTCACGCCTGCCCATCTGGGCGGTGGCGCTCTGTGTGCTCTTGACCGTGAACCTCTTGGTGCTGACTTTCGTGATGACGAGGAGAAGCACTCCCGCTCAGCCCGCCGTGCCGGCGCCGGTCGCCGCGGCCGCGCCCGCCGCCGCCGCCCCGCCGGCGCAGCACTTCAGTCCGATGGATGCGGCGCCGGTTTTCGCGCCGGAGATTCCGGTCGCCGACAACCCCGCTCCCGCACCCGCCGAGCCGCCGCAAGCTCATGTCACCGGCGCCCCGCGCCTGGCGCGTCCCGACCCGCTGCTGACCGACGCGGACGCGAAGCCCGAAAACCTGGAATCGCTGCCCTCGATCAATGAGCTCAATTTGACCGGCGCCCAGGCGCTGCCCGAACTGCATCTCGACGTCCATGTTTACTCGACCAATCCGGCGGAGCGGTTCGTGTACATCAACATGCGCAAGTACCACGAAGGCGCAAGCCTGCAGGAGGGCCCTACCGTCGAGCGCATCCGGCGCGACGGCGTGGTGTTGAACTACCAGGGTCTGCGCTTCGTCCTGCCGCGGCAATAGCGGCGCCGGCGCTGCGTATTCCCGGCTACTCGGCGAGGATGAAGGTCACCTTCAAGCGCACGCGGTACTCCGTGATCTTGCCCTTGACGATGACCACGTCCTGGCTCGCCAACCATGCGCCGGCCACGTTCTTCAACGTTTTGGTGGCGCGCTTCACACCGCTGTCGAGCGCATCGTCGAAGCTCTTTTTGGATGACGCTATGATTTCCGTGACTCGTGCTACTGATGACATATGGGACTCCGCTGTCTTTTGTTTTTAACCCAGGGGCCCGATCATGCGATGATTGAGCCATGCGCAAGATCTTAACGCTGACCATGAGCGGCCTGGTGACCGTGTTGCCGCTGGCACTCACGGTGTATGTGATCTGGTGGCTGGTGCATACCGTCGAAGGGTGGCTGCGCCGCGCTTTGATCGCGCTGCATATCGTGAGGCCGGAGAACTATTGGCCGGGTTCCGGGTTGATTGCGGGGTTTCTGCTGTTGCTGGTCGTCGGCAGCCTGGTGAACGCCTATGCCGGCAAGATTCTTCTCAAGTATTGGGACGATTTTCTGGGGCGCATTCCGCTGGTCAAGACGCTGTACGGCGGATTTCGCGATGTCGTGAGCCTGCTGCCCTCGGGCAGCGGCGAGAAGCGCGACTTGCAGCGCGTGGTCCTCGCGCGATTCGCAGATGTGCATGCCATCGGCTTCGTCACGCGCGAAGATGTGCCGGCCGTGCTCAACGCGCATGGCGGCCATGACTGGGTCACCGTGTACTTTCCCATGAGCTATGCGTTCGGCGGCTACACGATTTATCTGCCGCGCGATCGCATCGCGCCTCTCGATATCACGGTCGAGGATGCCATGCGCTTGGCGATCACTGCGGGCCTGACGGCTGCCGGTAGCCGCGCCGGCGTTTGAAGGCCTTGGGATAAGCCGTGTTCAAGATCACTCTGCTGCTCGTGGCGCTGGTGGCGGCCCACGGCGCGGCCGCGGCGCCGAAATCCGGCGGACGCGCCGAGGCCGACAAATATCAGGCGTGGCGAACCGCCGCCGAGGCCGTGCTGATTGCGCGCGCGGATGCAGCTTCGTTGGCGACGGCCGCGGCTCTGCGCCATTTCGGTGCCGCGGCGGCCGCCCGGAGCGGCTTGCCCAAGTCCGAGCCCTCGGCCCTGGAATTGGCCGCCCGTGCCAGCGAGTTGGCGCCGCAAGACCCGAGCATCGGATGGCTGCATCTGCAGCTCTGCGCGGCGACGCCGCCCTGCGACATCCGCGACGTCGCGACCGTTCTGCGCTGGGTCGACGCGGACAACGGCGCGGCCTGGCTGCAGACTCTGGCGGCGGCGCAGAGAGAGCGCGATTCCACCGAGGTCGAAAGAGTGCTCGCGGACATGGCGCGCGCCGTGCATTTTGACTTCTATTGGAACCGTCTCGTGGTGTTGATGGTCGATGCCCTCGCGGCCGCCCGCGATCAGCTGCCGGGCGGATTCGCTGCGTCCGACTCGGCGCGGTTGACCATGGTCACCCAGCTCGCGGGCGCCGAGATCATTCCGTCCGTCACGCCCTTGCTCGAGGCCTGCCGCGAAGCGGGGGCCGGCGCGGAGCGGCGCGAGCTGTGCCTCAAACTGTCGAAGATCATGCAGCGCGGCGACACCGTGGTCGCGCAATTGGCGGGATTCAGCATTGAAAGGCATCTTGTCGCGCCGGACGGCCGCGAGGCGCGGGCGCTGGCGGAGCGGCGGCGGGTCTTGGATTGGCGCATGGCGGAAGCCGGCAAGTTCGATAATCCGCTTCTGCCGTGGACCAAGAATGCACGCGCCCGCACGCGGCTCGCGCAGATGCGCGCCAAACCGCGCGAAGAGGATGTCAGCATCGCTATACTGCAAACTCACAAGGTGGCGCTCGACCCGCCGGAGGTACATCCGTGATCGACCTGTATTACTGGCCCACGCCGAACGGCCACAAGATCACCCTCTTCCTGGAAGAGACCGGCATGCCCTATACCATCATCCCGGTGAATATCGGCAAGGGCGAACAATTCCGGCCCGAATTTCTCGCCATCTCGCCGAATAACCGCATGCCGGCGATCGTCGATCACACGCCGATGGAACGCGGTGCGCCGCTGTCCGTATTCGAATCCGGAGCCATCCTCCTGTACCTCGCCGACAAGAGCGAGCGCTTCATCCCCCAGGACCTGCGCGGCCGGGTGGAGGTCTTGGAATGGCTGTTCTGGCAGGTCGGCGGGCTTGGACCGATGGCAGGCCAGAATCACCACTTCTCGAGGTATGCGCCGGAGAAACTTCCGTATGCCATCGAGCGCTACGTCAATGAGACCAATCGCCTGTACGGAGTGTTGAACAACCGCCTCGCCGACCGCGAATTCGTGGCCGGCAATTACTCCATCGCGGATATGGCCGCCTATCCTTGGATCGTGCCGCATGAAGCACAGGGTCAGAACCTGGGTGATTTTCCGCACCTCAAGCGCTGGTTCGAGGCAATCAAGGCCCGTCCCGCGACGCAGCGTGCCTACGAGCGCGGCACCGCGATCAACACGAGTCCGACGCTGAGCGAGGAGGCGCGGAAAGTTCTGTTCGGGCAAACCGCGCAGAGGCGCGACGTCAGCTGAACGCGCGCGCCGCCCGGCGCGCAGCTCATGCTGGTTTCCCGCGCGCCACCCAGCAATATCGTTGATGCTCATCGACGATTCCGACTGCTTGCATGAACGCGTAACAGATGGTTGAGCCGACGAAACGAAAGCCCTTGCGCATGAGCTCCTTGCTCATCGCATCGCTGTGCGCGGTCTTGGGTGCGATGTCGCCCAAGTACAGCGGCCGCCGGCGCAGCACGCGGCCGTCGGTGAACTGCCAGATATAGTCGCTGAACGAGCCCGCGGATGAACGGATTTCGAGATAGGCCCTGGCGTTGCTGATGAAGGCATCGACTTTCAAGCGATTTCTGACGATGCCGGTGTCCTGCAACAGGCGCCTGCGGCGGGCGGCGTCGAAGCGGGCCATTTTAGCGGCGTCGAATCCGTCGAACGCCCGCCGATAGTTCTCGCGCTTTCGCAGAATGGTGAGCCAGCTCAATCCTGCTTGCGCCCCTTCCAAACACAGCATCTCGAACAGCCGCTGATCCGAATGAACGGCGACTCCCCATTCCGTATCGTGGTATGCCACATACAACGGGTCCGGCGGACACCAGGCGCAGCGCAGCTTTCCGTCGGCGTGGCGCTGCGCTCCGAGTGTTCGCCGGTCGGCACTTGGCATGGCGCTCGAGGCTGGCGCTAGCCGTGCAGGCGTACGGCGTGACGGTCTTTGTAGACCAGCTCGATGCGGTCGACCCCCCGCGTCCGGCGCGCAGCGCTCCTGATCTCGTGCATGAGTTTGAGCAGGACCCGGGTGTTCATCTCCGGAGTCGCGGAGAGGCGCGGCTCGAGCCCAAGATGCAGCACGGCGAATCGTTCTTCGGCTGAGCGCACGAAAACGGCAACGCCCAAGGGCCGGCCAAAATCCGATATCGCGAACAGCGTCTGCACGTCGGCAATGTCGCCGACACGCACCCGCAATCCGCCGTCCTGCTCGTAGATTTCGGGCACTCCATAGGTTTCGATGGATTGCTGGATTCCGACGCGCACGCGATGTTGATTGACGTTGAAGAACAGCAGCTGTTCCAGGGCGGCACGCTGGTCCACCGGCAATTTCGATGTGATTAAGATCGAACCGCTCAATGCTCTGCCCGCCATCAGCGCACCTGCCTCCGAATGAGCGTCGAGTCACAGAATTGCTTTGACGCACCGCAACAGACGTTGTCTGCCGCCCGAGAGTCCGTATCGTATAGCGTCGCCCGGGGAATGACACTAGCCTTGAGCCCAGTGGCCTTCCGGCTGCTGCAGTGCGCTCGCCCGCCACTGGCTCGCGCATGTAAGGGATCCAATGAGAGGGAAAGAACCGCTAGCTTCGGACGAAGAGAGCGCCACCTTGGCTGCGCTTCGGTACAGCCTTGCGAGCGATATCGTCGAGCTCGTGGTGTTCACCAGCGATGAGATATTTCTGCAAACCCTGCGCGAAGCGGTTGGCGCCGAACGGCGGCTCTGGCATGTCGCCTCCGCCGACAAGGTCAGCGATCTCCTGGTGGCCGGCGAAGTGGGCATCTTGGTGCTCGATGCGCAGGCGCAGGGCGAAACCTCAGCCGTATTCCTCGTAGAGATCAAGCGCCAATTCCCGGATCTCGTGGTCTTGGTCGCCGGCAACCGGGAGGCGGAAGGCGCTCTGGCGGCCTTGATCAGCGCCGGTACGGTCTATCGATTCATCCACAAGCCGGTGTCGCCGGGCCGGGCCAGGCTGTTTGCCGATGCCGCGGTAAAAAGACATGACGAACAGCGCAGGCGGGCAGTCGCGGCGCCGCCCGCGAGATCGCGCGCGAGATCGAATCGCGGCTGGCTGTGGGCCACATGCGCCCTCCTGGCCTTGTCGGCGGCGGCGGCATGGATACTTGAAGGCCGTTCCGATGAGGCCGCGCCGCCGCGGGTGCCGCCGCATGGCACGACGCTCGAATCGCCGCTTCTCGCACAGGCGAGCGCGGCGCTTGCCGCGAACCGGCTGACTCAGCCGGCCGGCGACAATGCCCTCGAGCTGTTTCTTCAAGCTCAGGCGCGAAACCCCGCCGACCCGGCAGCCCGGGCCGGCCTCGCCGAAGTGCGCGACCGTCTGCTCTCCAAGGCGGAAAACGCCCTGCTCGAGGAGCGTCTCGATGAAGCAGCCGTCGCAATCGAGACGGCGCGCAAGTCCGGGGTCGAAAGCGGCCGCATTGCCTTCCTGAGCGCGCAGCTCGCCAAGTCGCGCGAGCGGGTGAAAAGCAGACCGTCAGCCGCGCGCGCCAGTGATGCCAGAGCCGACGATGGCACGACATCGTTGCTCGCAATCGCGGCGCAGCGTTTGCATGATTCGCAGCTGGTGGAACCCGAGGGCGACAGTGCGCTCTTTTACATCCAGCAAGCCTTGCAGCTCGACCCGAAGAATCCCGCCGCTCTGGCGGCAAGCGCCACTCTGCAAACGCGGCTCGCCGCGCGAGATGCGCTGGCGGCCGCGCGCCGGCAGGCCGACGCCGATGTCCGGGCCCAGTTGCTGAGGAACGGCCTCGAACGGCTGCAGCAGGACCGCCTGGTCGAGCCGTCGAACGACAGCGCCAAGTATTATTTTCTGACGCTGCGCGGGCTCGATCCCGACAATGCGGGTCTCGCTCCCGCAATGCAGGATCTCGGCAGCCGGCTGGCGGCGAAAGCACGGCGCGCCCTGGCGCTCGGCCAGTTCGACGCGGCCCGCAGCTGGCTCACCGAGGCCGCCGCGATCGGCTTCGCCTCCGCCGAATCCGCCTCGACGCAGCATGATCTGGACGTGGCCGTCGATCAACAGCAGTTCATTACGAATGTGGTCGCGGCCAACGAGCTGACCCTCGTCAAATCGGTCAAGCCGGCTTACCCCAAGGCCGCCGAAGCAAAGAAGACCGAGGGCTGGGTCGAATTGGACTTCACTGTGACGGCAAGCGGCGCGGTCAAGGACATCGTGGTGCATGCTGCAAGCACCCCCGGCGTGTTCGACGATGCGGCAACCAGCGCTCTGGCCAAATGGCGTTACCAGCCGGTGTTGCGCGACTCCCAGCCTGTCGAGCAGCGGGCGCGCGTGCGCATCCGCTTCGTCCTGGCCGCTTGAAGGCGGGAGGCTGAACGCGACTCGAAAAGGCTTTCAGGGTGCCTTAAGGTGCAGGGTGCCTTAAGGGTGCAAGGTGCTTTAAGGGTGCAGGGTGCTTTAAGGGTGCAGGGTGCTTTAAGGGTGCAGGGTGCTTTAAGGGTGCAGGGTGCTTTAAGGGTGCTTATGCGGAGGCGACTCGCGCTCGCGCTGTTTGCGTTCGGCGATCTCTTCGCGATCGACGGCGACGCTGCGCGGAGCCTTGATGCCGATGCGGACCTGCGACCCGTTGACTGCCATCACGGTCACTTCGACATCATTCCCAATGCGTAAACTCTCTCCGGTGCGGCGCGTGAGTATCAGCATGGGATCATTAACTCATGCCCCACGGGCGCACTCTGTGGGCGCGTTACCGCGAGTGATGTAGGATTGCGCTGACTTAGCGAGCCGTGGAGCTCTCGGTATCGGATGGCGGGTTGCCGACCCACCTGCTGACGGTGGCTTCGTAAATGGCCAGTTCCTCGAGCAGAGCCTCGAGAGGCTGCGCCTTGCCCATCGCGAAACCCTGGCCGTAGTCGACGCCCAGATCCGCCATGCGCGCGCGCAACAGATCCGTCTCGACATACTCGGCGATGGTTTCCATGCACATGACCTTGGCCAGCTGCGCGATGGCTTTGATCATCGATTCGGAGCGCGAATTGGTGATGGCATCGCGGACGAAGCTGCCGTCGATCTTCAGATAGTTGACCGACAAATCCTTCAGGTACGCCAAAGAACTGACGCCGGTGCCGAAGTCATCGAGCGCGAACTGGCAGCCCAGATCCTGCAGCTTGCGTATGAAGTCCTGCGCTTTCGCCAGATTGCCGATCGTCGCGGTCTCCGTGAGCTCGAAACACAACACGCCCGGCGGCAGGCGGCTGACTTTGATCTCATCGATCACGTACTGCAGGAACGATTCGTCCTGCAGCGACTGGCCCGACAAATTGATGGCGAAGCGTGCGATGTCCTCGCCGACGGACGCGCTGTGCGCGCCGAGCAGCGTGCAGGCGCGATGCACGACCCACCGGTCCACCGTCGGCATGAGCTGGTAGCGTTCGGCCGCGGAGAGGAATTTGCTGGGGGGAATGATCTCACCGCGATCGCCGAGCATGCGAATCAGCAGTTCGAAGCGCGGACGGCCGTAGTTGCCGCGCAACGGCAGAATCGGCTGGGCATCGAGCCGGAAATTGTCGTTGGCGAGTGCGTCGCGCAGCTTGCCGATGACCAGAATGTCGGTGTGGCGCCGGATGATGCTGTGGTCGGAGTCCTGAAACATTTCGACACGGTCGCGGCCGCGATCCTTGGCTGCTTTACAGGCGATCTCCGCCGTCGCCAATGCGTGCGCGAGCGGATTGTCCGAGCGTCCGATGGGCGCGACGCCGAGACACACCGAGACTTCGAATGAACCCTGGCCGGCGCGCGGTGCGATGGCGGCGGCGGCCGCGCGAATTTTCTCCGCGATGCTCGCCGCCGCGTCCATGTTGGAATTCGGGATGAGCGCCGCCAGCCGGTCCCCGGAGATGCGCGCCGACAGGGCTCCCGGGGGCAGGGACTTGGCCATGCACTCGGCCACATTGACGATGACATCGTCGCCGACGTGCATGCCGAAGGTTTCGTTGATGACGTGCAGCCGATCGATGTCGAGATAAAGAATGATGTGCGTATTCGCGGAGGCCGTCGCGCCGATAAGCGCCGCCGCCTGGCTCTCGAATGCCTGGCGGGTCATCAGACCGGTGCTCGAGTCGTACTGCGCTTGAATGATGCTGGTCGCGCGCTTGGCGAGCACCTCGGCGAGCCGCGTCTGGTGCATGTCGAAATCTTGCGCACTCGGCGGATTGAACAGGGCAAGCACGCCCATCACGCGTTCCGAGGGGTGCCGCACCGGGCAGGCGAGAATCTTGTACGGGGCCGCGACGTCGGTCGCAACCTTGGAAATGTGGTTGATGACGATGGTGCGCTGCTGCAATCGCATCCACGCCATCAGGTGCTGTTGCGCGCGCTTCAGCGCTTCCGCCGCCATCGGCTGGCCGCTGCGCGTCAGGGTCAGGGCGATGTTCTTGTCGGGCACCCACAACGCGGCGAGCACGCAGCTCACGCGCTCGAGCGCGGTCTTCATGATGAGACCGAATTCGTCTTGATCGCTGGTCGGCGTCGTCTGGTTCGAAGAGATCGACATGACGAGATCGAAGTCGCGTTCACGCACGTCGAGATCGCGTTCCCGTGAACCCAGCTTGGAGCGCAGCGCGAGTTCGCGGCGCAGGCATTCCAATGCCGGCTGCACCAGCTGGCGCACGGTCTGCAGCGGGCGCGCCTCGGATTGCGAACCGGACAGGCGCGCGACCAGGCTGACGATGCCGAGGAGTTCGATGTCTTCGCCGCGGATGGCGAAGGTGTAGACCGCACTGTCGGCATCGAGCGTTTGCACGACGCCGGCAAACTCGGCGGAGTCCGCCAGGGCATTGGCGATGGCCGCTTTGACTATCTCGGGATGTTCGGCCAGGTCCCACTCATCCGAGGCCCATACCAAATTCGAAAAGCCGTCATGCACCACCACGCCGCGCAAGCTGGGCATGAGCATCCGCAGCAGACGCACATAGGGGTCGAACGAGGCATCCGCATTGGTCCTCTCGATTGCAGCCGACTTGATTCCCAGCACTGCGGCCATCCTAGCGTCTTCGATGTTTGGAATTCACAAATCAATGTGCTGGAATCCGGCCGTTTCAGCTTTGACGAGAGTCGCAATTCAACGTAACGCTTGCGGGGTATTCCCGCGCCGCTTGACAATATGGACCGATTCTTGTGATGCAATTCCGGGTTAACGCCGAGCCCGGCTGCCGCGCGCCAGGAGGCCGAGCAGGTGCCGCCCGCCGGGGATTCGTACCAGTGTGAACACTCGGCGCCAGAAGCGCCGGGCCTTGTCGTCGAGATCTGCCAGCGGCAGGGCCGCGTACAGATCGGCGAGCGGTTCATGCACGATCACGGTTTGGCTGCGGATGACCCTGCGCTGCCCGTCCGACGTCACACTGAGCAGCACGTCGTCCGCGCGCCACTCGATATCGATGTCGCGCACAGCGGCGGGCAAGGCAGAGCCCTCCGCCCCGCGCACGATCACCGAGACATGTGCAGGCTCGCTGTGCAGCCGCCACGCGCCCCGCCCAAGATCGCGGACTGAGAATGTGCCGGGCAAATTGCGTCGCATCTTTGGATCCATTCCCGCATCCTACGCGGCATGGATACATCCATAAAACTGCTGCCGGGCCAGGTGTTGGACCCCTGCGGACGGCCGCGGCTCGACTACGCCGCCGTGGCCTCGCTGGCATTGCCGTTCATGCTGAACAGTGCCGTGCAGGCGGTGCTGAATGCAACCGACACCTGGTTCATCGGCCGCCTGTCGCCGGCGGCGACGTCCGCGATCGGTGCGGTTTACTGGCCGATTCTGGTATGCGTCCTGCTGTTCGGCGGCTTCGCGTTATCGGTGCAAACCTTGGTGGCGCAGGCCTTTGGCGGCCGCCGCTACGCGCGCGCATCGCAGGCGACCTGGACCGCGCTCTGGGCGTCGCTGTTCACGATCCCCGTGTTCGCATTGCTCGCCCTGACCGGCGCGTGGATATTCGGGCCCTTCGGCATTCCTCGGGAAACCCTGCAGCTCGCGCTGGAATATTGGTTTCCGCGAATGCTGGGTGCGCCTCTCGGCATCGCCCTCTGGTCGGTGCTCGGCTTCTTCAACGGCGTCGGCCGGGCCACCGTCACGCTATGGGTGAGCCTCGGCGTGGCGGTGGCGAACGCATTGCTCAATCAGTTGTTCATGTTCGACTTCGGGATGGGCGTGGCCGGCTCCGGTTGGGCGACCAACGCGGCGCAGCTGATCGGCTTGCTCGCGGCGGCCGCACTGTTCATGAGCCGCGCGAACCGCGCGCGCTACCGGTCTCATCTCACCGCCGCTCTGCATGCCGGCGCACTCGCCCGCCAGCTGCGGTTGGGATTCCCCATGGGATTGTTGATCGCCGCGGATATCCTGGGTTTTGCGCTGTTTCAGCTGATGCAGGTGCGGCTCGGAATCGTCGATGGCGCCTCGACACAGATCGTCATGATGCTCACGTCTTTTTGCTACATGCCCGGTGTCGGCATCGCCATGGCGGGCACGACGCTCGTCGGGCAGGCGATCGGAGCGCATCGCCGCGATTGGGGTCTGCAGGTGGGCAACGGCATCATCTTGCTGACGGTGCTTTACATGGGTGCGATCGGCGTACTGCTCGCCGCCGCCGGGCCTTGGGTGTTGCCCTGGTTTACGAACCGCGCGGACCCAGAGGCCGCGGACGTCGTGGCGCGGGCGTGCACGCTGCTATGGATCGCCGCCGGTTATCAGCTTTTCGACGGCCTGAACATCAGCGCGAGCGCCTGCTTGCGGGGCGCGGGCGACGTGCGCCTTCCGGCCGTCATGGTTATTGCGCTATCTTGGCTGTTGTTCGTGCCGCTCGCGCATAGCCTGTCGTTTGCGCCCGGCAACGGTTGGGTCAATTGGCTGCCGCAGTTTGGGTTGGGCGCCATCGGCGGATGGTTCGCCGCCTTGACCTATGTTTGTTGCCTGGGATTGGCGCTGTTGCTGCGATGGCGCTCCGGCGCATGGCAGCGCATCGCGTTGCCGCTCGGATGAATCGTGTTGGATTCGGGAGCAGTCGGTTGAATGTATTGCGGCAAATTGCGTGGATCTTGAGCGCGGCGGGCGGCGCCTTCGCGAATGCCGCCGCGCAAGCGCCTCCGCCGGTCACACAGGTCATGGCGGCACAGCGGCTGCCGCCGGCTGCGGTCAGCTTTGTCATCGTCGACACGGATTCCGGGCACACGGTCTTGAGCCAGAATCCCGACACACCGCGCAGTCCCGCCTCGACGATCAAGCTCGTCACGACATTCGCCGCGCTCGACCTGCTTGGGCCCACTTACACCTGGCACACCCGGGCGTCGATTCACGGCGCGCTGCGCGCGGGAGTGCTCGACGGCGATTTGATTTTGCAGGGCGGCGGCGATCCGTACATGACATTGGAGCGGTGGTGGAGCTTCGCCCGCGATCTGCGTGCCAAGGGGCTCAAGGAAATCCATGGCGACATCGTCATCGACAACACCGCGTTCTCCTTGCCTGCGGAGGATCCGGCGGAATTCGACGGCCGGCCGAATCGCTCGTACAACGTCCTGCCGGATGCGCTGATGGTAAATTTCCAATCGATCGAATTCCGCGTGCTGCCCGATGCCGATGCCCGGCGCGTCGACGTCATCGCAAGCCCCGCGCCGTCGAATCTCGAGATCGACAACAAGGTGCGCTTTGCCGCCGGCCGCTGCGGCGGGGCGTCCGGCCGCATCGACTTCAAGGTCGCGTCGGCGACCTGGGACCGCGTGATATTCAGCGGGGCGCTGTCGCCGCATTGTGCCGAGCGCAGCTTCACGCGGGTGCTGTTGCAACCGACCAGCTATGCGTTCGGTACCTTCGTCGAGCTATGGCATGAACTCGGCGGCGGATTCACCGGCAAGATGCGCGTCGAGGCGGCGCCCGCCGATGCCCAGCCGTTGCTCAACTTCGACTCGTTGAGTCTGGCCGAGATCGTGCGCCTGACCAACAAATTCAGCAGCAATTTGATGGCGCGCCATCTTCTGCTCACCATGGGTGAGGAACGTCTGGGCGGTCCGGCGACGCTCGAAAAGGGCGCCGCGGCCATCGCCGGGTGGAGCCGCGAACGCGGGCTCGATCTGCAGGGCATGGACATCGACAACGGTTCCGGCCTGTCGCGCAGCACGCACATTTCCGCGCTGCAGATGGCGCAGACCTTGAATGCGGCCTATCGCAGCCGCTATGCGCCGGAATTCATCGCTTCGCTGCCGCTCGCCGGCATGGACGGTACGTTGCGCTCGCGCATGAAGCAAACTCCGGCGGGCTCGGTACGCTTGAAAACCGGACACCTCGACGGGGTGAGCGGTGTGGCGGGCTATGTCACCGCGAACAGCGGCAAGACCTACGTGTTGGTGTCGTTTATCAATGACGGGCGCGCGGACTACGGTGCCGGCGACCCCGTGCATGCGGCGCTCGTGAGTTGGATGCTCGAGAATCTTTAGCGCTTCGCGCGCTCCATCTCCCAGAGTATCACCGTGACGTCCTTGCGCAGCCAGACGCCGCAACCCAGATAGTTGAAATGCCGGCGTAGGCGCCGGCGATACCAGTCGCCGGTGCGCAGATGGACGGCGCCATCGGTGCGCGACTGGTCGCAGTTCGTCAGCCAGTCCTCGCGCGTCAGCGCGGAGACGTACAGCGCGGCCCGGGTCAGCTTCGCGAGGTTGTTGAGCGCGCGCACGGCATCACGGTCATTGAGGTACTGCAACACGTCGTAGCAGATCAAAAGATCGCTCGGCGCGCGCGGCGCAAAGTCGGTCACCGACCCCCGGGTCCAGCGATATCGGGCGCACAGATAGGCGCTGGTTTCCAGTCCAACGTAGCGCGCACGCGGCAGCACCCTGGCAAAGGCGTTGCGCAGCAATCCGGTGCCGCAGCCCGCATCGAGGATGCTGCGCACCGCCACCCCCGCATGGCGCAAAATCGCCGCGATCAATTGCGCGCGGCCGCGCATCTCGGCCGCGGTCGTGACGCGGGTCGCCGCACAGAAGTAGTACCTGCGAAAATACGCGGAATCGAACGCCGCGGCCGTTGCGCCCCGGGATGCGCGCTTACTCAACCGTCAGGCTCTTCGCGAGGTTTCGCGGCTGATCGACGTCGGTGCCTTTCAGGACCGCCACGTGGTAGGCGAGGAGTTGCAGCGGAACGGCGAATACGATGGGCGCCTGCAACGCCGAGGCGGACACCGGCATCTCGATCACCGTCACCCCTTCCGCGCTCTGCATGCGTGCCTGGGGATCGGCGAACACGAACAGTTTTCCACCGCGCGCGCGCACTTCCTGAAGATTGGATTTGAGCTTCTCCAGCAACTCATTGTTGGGCGCCACGGCCACGACCGGCATGTCTTCGTCGATGAGCGCGAGCGGGCCGTGCTTGAGTTCCGCGGCAGCATAGCCCTCGGCGTGGATGTAGGAGATTTCCTTGAGCTTCAACGCGCCTTCCATGGCGATGGCGTGCAGCGGCCCGCGGCCCAGGAACAGCGCATGGTGCTTGTCCGCAAAGACTTCGGCGAGAGCGGCGATGGCGGCATCAAGTTTCAGGGTCTTCTCGACGAGACCCGGCAATTGCATCAGCTGCGAGGTGAGCTCGCGCTCCGGAGGCGCGCCCCGGCGGTTCTTGGCGAGCGCAATGGCCAGCATGGCAAGCGCGGTCAACTGTGTCGTGAACGCCTTGGTCGAGGCGACGCCGATTTCCGGTCCGGCGCGGGTCAGCAGCACCAAGTCCGACTCGCGCACCATGGAGCTCTCGGCGACATTGCAAATGGTGAGCGTCGAGAGGTACGCGGCCCGCTTGGCGTTGCGCAGCGCCGCCAGGGTGTCGGCGGTTTCTCCGGACTGCGATATGGTGACGAACAATGTGTCGGCCGTGATCACCGGATCGCGATAGCGGTATTCGCTCGCGATCTCGATGCGCGCCGGGATGCGGCAGATTTCTTCGATGATGTAGCTCGCGACCAATCCGGCATGGAAGCTCGTGCCGCAGGCTGCGATGTGCACGGCTTTGACCTTCTGAAATATTTGATGTGCGGCCGGGCCGAATGCCGCATCCAACAATTTGCCGCCGGCGATCCGCTCCTCCAGCGTTTGCGCAATCGCACGCGGCTGTTCGTGAATTTCCTTGAGCATGAAGTGGCGGTACTGGCCGCGCTCGACGGCGTCGGCCGGCAGTTCGCTGGCGCGGATCGGCCGCACCGCGTGCGCCCCGTTCGCGTCGATGACCGTGATCGATTTGCGGCGTATCTCCGCGACATCGCCCTCTTCCAGGAACATGAAGCGGCGGGTGACCGGCAGCAGCGCCGCCACGTCGGAGGCGACGAAATTTTCATCGATGCCGAGTCCCACGACCACGGGACATCCCGCGCGGGCGACGACGATACACTCCGGATCCGCTTCGCAAATGACGGCCAGCGCATAAGCCCCCTGCAGTTCGGCGACCGTCCTACGCACCGCCTCGAATGGCCCGCTGCAAGCGGCAAGGTGGTGGTGGATGCGGTGCGCGATGACTTCCGTATCGGTCTCAGAAGTGAAGACGTAGCCCAATTCTTTCAGGTCGCCGCGCAGCGTCTCGTGATTCTCGATGATGCCGTTATGCACGATCGCGACGCCGTCGCGCGACAGATGCGGATGGGCATTGCTCGTGGTTGGAACGCCATGAGTCGCCCAGCGGGTATGCGCAATTCCCACGGTGCCGTGGATCGGGGTCGCCGCAAGGGCTTCCTGCAGGACATTCACCTTGCCGACGGTTCGGAGCCGGGCGACGCGGCCCGCCTCGAGTACGGCGATACCGGCCGAATCATAGCCGCGGTACTCGAGGCGCCGCAGTCCCTCCATGAGAATGGGAACCGAGTTGCGCTCCGCCACCACACCCACGATCCCACACATAGATTTGGCTCCACGCCTGACTTAACAAAAAAGGCTGCCTAGTGTGCCCCACCGGGATCGGAATTCCACTAGCACCCAGAGCGGCTAAGGGTAGCTCATTAATACTGGTTGTCATCTAATAGTATTATCTATACAGTACTAGCTTATGGACGATAGCAGCGCCAAGAAGTTTCAAAAGGACCTGAACGGCGGCTTGGTCGGCTTGGTACTGCTGGCAATCCTCGACCGGTCGGCGGAGGATCTCTACGGCTACGAGATCGCCAAACGCCTGGCCAGCGCCAACGAAGGCGTATCCATTTTCAAGGAGGGCACCATCTACCCGGTGCTCCGTGCCCTGTCCGCCGCCAACCTCCTCACCAGCCGCATCGTGCCGTCCTACTCCGGGCCGCCACGCCGCTACTACCGCATCACGGACCAGGGTCGCGGCGTCTTGGCCGCGTGGATCGCCATTTGGGCAGGTACCCGCAGCTTCGTCGACCGTTTCATCGATACAGGACACGCCAAATGAATCGCAGTGCACCACGCTCCATCGATCAATACCTTACGGCCCTGCGCGAAGAACTCGCGGGAGAAGATACGGCACTGGTGCAAGACGCGTTGTACGACGCCGAAGAGTACCTGCGTGCCGAGGTCGCCGCACACCCGGACAAGTCCGAATCCGACGTGTTGGAGCTGATCGCATCGACCTATGGCGCGCCCGACGAAGTGGCAAATGCCTATCGCGACACCGAGGCCAAAGTGAAGGCCGCGATGACCACCCCGCGCAAAGTTGCCAAGACCGGCATTGGCGCATTCTTCGGAGTGTTTCAGGATCCGCGCGCTTATACGTCCCTGTTCTTCATGCTGCTATCGCTCGCCACCGGCATCATCTACTTCACCGTGGCCGTGACCGGCCTAGCGCTGTCCGCCGGCCTTGGGGTATTGATCATCGGGGTACCGTTCTTCCTGCTGTTCATGGGACTGACCCGGGTGTTGGCATTGGCCGAGGGTCGGTTGATCGAAGCCATGACCGGCGAACGCATGCCGCGGCGTCCGGTGCATCAGAGCAGCGTCGCTGGATTCTGGTCACGGGTCGGTCAAATGCTCAAAGACCGGCGAACCTGGACTACGCTGGCCTATCTCATACTGATGCTGCCGCTCGGGATCATCTATTTCGTCATGGCGGTGGTCGGTCTATCGATCAGTCTCGCCTTCATATTCGCACCGCTGACCGATGTCGCGAGCCGTTACGAATGGTTCGGAATACCGCCCGATGTGCGGATGAACCCGGCGTGGCTGGGTTCGGTGTGGGCGCTGCCATTGATGGTGCTGGCCGGCATCGTTCTGCTCACACTGCTCTTGCACCTGGCGCGCGGCGTCGGACGTCTCCACGCCCTGTACGCCAAGGCGCTGCTGGTGCCATCGGCGTCGGCGGCGATCGTCGCCAACCCTTGAGCTTGAGGTACCGGTGCGGCCGCCGGGCGCCACAGCTCACGGTCCGGCCGCCCGCGGCACGGCGGGGGTTGCCGAGCCGCCGAGAGCCTGGAACAGCGCGGCCGTGTCCGTCATGCGACTGGTGCGGGCCGACACCTGCGATGCGACGGCTTGTTGATACGCCTGTTCCGCATTCACGAGCGCGAGATAACTGACCGACCCGAGTTCCAGCTGGCGGCGCACGACGTCGAGACTCATTTCCGACGCGCTCGCGGCGCGCGAAGCCGCCTGCAGTGCGTCCGCATCGGTCGCGAGCGCGTGCAGCGCGTCCGCCACGTTCTGAAAGGCGGTGAGCACCGCCAGTCGATATTGCGCGGCGGCCTCGTCCATTGCGGCCTCGGCAGCGCGCCTGTGATGTATAAGTGCGCCCCCGGCGAACAAGGTTTGTGTGGCGTTGGCGCCGATGCTCCAGAATCCGGTGCCCGCTCTGAACAGGTCCGACAGCGCCGTGGCGGAGCTGCCGATGGCGCCGGTGATGGTCACTTGGGGCAACAGGTTCGCGGTGGCGACGCCTACCTGGGCGGTCGCCGCGTGCAACTGCGCCTCTGCGGCGCGCACGTCCGGACGCCGCTCGACCAGTTCCGACGCCACACCCAAGGGCAGATCCTCGGGCAATGCCAATCGGTCGAGATCGAGGGCGGGCGCTTTGAACTCGGGCGGCAGATGGCCCGTGAGGACCGCGAGCGAATCGCGCGTCTGAAGCAGCTGGCGATTCAACGGCGGTAATGAGGCCTCGAGCCCGGCGAGCGTCGCGTCCTGCGCAAACACATCGCCCTCGGCTATGGCTCCGAGTTCGAGCTGTTTATGCAGTATCGACAGTGCCTCGCGCTCGAGCGCAATCACGCGTTCGGTAGCGCGAATCTGCGCGCGCAAGCCGGCTTCCTGAATGGCGGCGGTGACCACATTCGCGGTCAGAGTCAGATAGGTGGCATCGAGTTGGTAGCGGCTCGCTTCCGCCTGGGCCGCGAGCGACTCGACCTGCCGGCGGTTTGCGCCGAAGATGTCCGGAACATAGCTCACCGTGACCTGCGGCGTGAACAAATTGTACATCGCGGCGCCGGAAGCGAGATTGGGGCTCAAGACGCCGACGGCGTCGAGATTGCGGCTTGCGCCGAAGCTCCCCTGCACGGTGGGAAAATAACTGCCGCGCTCCGCGGCGGTGTTTTCGAGAGCCTGCTTGAGCGCCGCCTGCGCCGAGGCCACTTCCGGATTGGCGCGCAGGGCCTCGGTCACGAGCGCATCGAGGTCGGCCGATTTGAAGAGCTTCCACCAGTCGCGGGGAACCTCTTCGCTGAGAAAGCGCTGCGCGGCTCCTCCCGGGCCCGGTGCCACCCCCGTCGCCGCAGGCAGGGGATCCACCGTATAGCGCGCCACATCCGGCGGCGCCGGCCGCTGAAAGTTCGGACCCACGCAAGCGCCCGCCGCCAGCATCAGGCAGATCGACGCCCCTGACAGCGGCCGCATCACCCGCCGGCCTCGTGCGGTTCTTCCGGCGGCATTTCCCGCACCGTCGAGAATTGCAAAATGAGCACGGGCAGGACCAGCAAAATCAGCACCGGCGCGAGCAACATCCCGCCGACCACCACCAGCGCGAGCGGGCGTTGCACCTGCGAGCCGATGCCGGTCGAAAATGCGGCGGGAATCAGCCCGACGCAGGCGACGATGCACGTCATCATGACGGGACGCAGCTGCGTCTTGCAGGTTTGCAGCATGGCGCTCGCGCGATCCAATCCCGAGTCCAGGCTCAAGTGGTAGTAGGACAAGACCAGGATGCCATCCATGGCGGCGATGCCGAACAGCGCGACGAACCCGATGGCGGCGGAGACGCTGAATGCGGTGCCGCTCACCCACAACGCGAAAATGCCTCCGAGAAGCGCCATGGGAATGACGCTGGCCGCGAGCAAGGCGTTGCGCAGGCTGCCGAAATTCAGATAGAGCAACAGCACGATGAGCGCGATCGAAAACGGCACGGCGATCTCCAGGCGCCCGATGGCCTCCTGCAGGTTGCCGAACTCGCCCACCCATTCGAGGCGGTAGCCGCCTGGCAACAAGCCTTTGGCGTCGACGGCGCGCTGCGCTTCGAGCACGGCGCTGCCAAGGTCGCGGCCGCGCACGCTGAACTTGATGGGGACGTAGCGCTGTTGCTGCTCGCGATAGATGAACGCCGCGCCGGAAACCAGGCGGACGTCGGCCACATCCTCGAGCGGCACCTGGATGAGTGTGTTGTTGCCGCCGGCGGCCGCGATCGGGATGCGGCGGATCGCCTCGAGGTTGTCGCGGTAAGGGGTGGCGAGGCGCACCATCATCGGGAAGTGCCGATCGCTGGTCCCCTCGTAGAGATCGCCCGCGCTCTGGCCGCCGATGGCCGCCTGCACCACGGCGTTGACGTCGCCGGGCGCGAGCCCGTAACGCGCCGCGCGCACGCGATCGACGTCGATGCGAATCTCCGGCTGGCCGAGTGAGCGCAGTACGGCAAGATCCTCGATCCCCGGAACCTTGGCGAGCACTTCGGCGATGTCGTTCGCCGTCTTTTCCAGCGTCTGCAGATCGTTGCCGTACACCTTGACCGAGTTTTCTCCCTTGACGCCGGAGGCCGCCTCCTCGACGTTGTCCTGGATGTACTGCGAGAAATTGAAATCCACG
>Ga0181537_10000604_pt1 | contig 33647 bp, 28 predicted proteins | sample PEATcosm2014_Bin_39_FD_119765 | JGI IMG/M metagenome (GOLD analysis project Ga0181537, IMG submission 119765) | Peatland microbial communities from MTU Mesocosm Facility, Houghton, MI, USA - PEATcosm2014_Bin23_10_metaG | ecosystem: Environmental > Terrestrial > Soil > Wetlands > Peat | place... | reverse complement strand
CGTGTAATACTTCACCCCGGCGAACCCGTTGGTGCCGTTGAGCACCAGATTGGTCTTGGACAGGCTGATGCCGGCAATGCCGGGCGATGGCGGACGCACCACGCTGACATCATCCAGACCGAAAGCATCTATGTCATCCTCGAATCCGAATTGCAGCACCGTGCTGACACCCGTGGCCGCGACTGGAAGCTGAATCTCGGTCCAAGCGGGACCGGGCGAGACTGGACCATAGACGGCGCTTCCATTCCATGAGGCCGTGAACGAACTGGGATCACCATTGTCATTATCCACCCAGAACGCGAGCAAATAACTTGAACCCGGAGTGGTGCTCAAGGTTTGGGAAAGATAGCCCGATGCGCCGGACGTTCCCAAGGCAGCATCGTAATTCCCCGAATGAGGCGGAGCTACGAAACCATTGTCCACAAAAGTGTCGCTGGTGTCGCCGGACAGCGTCCAGCCGGTGAAATCTCCGATTCAAAATTGCCATTCAGAACCAGCCCGGAATACGACACCACCGTGACCGTTTGGCCGGGAGCGGAAAGGGTCAAGCCAAGGCTGTTGGTCACGATGAGACTGGGGAAAAACTGGCCGTCGTTGGTGTAATTGTGCGCTGGACTCTGCAAAGTTCCGGTGGTGGCGTCGCCAAAATTCCAGTTCCATTGGGTGATGGCATTGACGCCGCTGTCAACACTTGGGCAATCGAATTGAACAGTCAAAGGAGCCACGCCGTTTGTTGGACTGGCGGTAAATTGGATGGTATAAACGGCTGCGGCATAGAGGACTGCTATGTCCGAAGGCGACAGCGCATTTGTGAAAATGGCCGGTTCGTCAATTGTGCCGCCGAAAAACTCGCCCTGCCCGACGAAATTCGCATCCGGGCCGCGGGAGCCGATGTCCAAGCATTGGTGACATCAATGGCTCCGATGTCTCCGGTGCTCGCAGCGACTGATCCCGCCAGTGCGCCATTGCGATAGAGATTCCAGTTTGTTCCGTCGAACGTCCCGGCCAGGAAAACCCAGTTGCCAATGTCACCAGGAGGTATCGGAACGAGAACAGAATCGTAGTAGTTTACACCATCGCTCGAACCCACTTCATAGTAGTTACCATCGCCAGTGTAATCAGCACCTTCGCCGCGTGAAATCCGCAGGAAAGTTTCTGCTAAATTGTTGTCAAAGCCATGCTCGATGATGTCACGGAAATAATCCTGCTCCGTTGGCTTGACCCAGGCGGCCATGGTGATCTTGCCGGTGAAGTGAAGGCCGGGGGGCATTCTTCACCTGAAAGTAGCCGTTGTCTCCATCGAAAAAGACGGCCTTGTCGCCCGCACCGAATCCGGCGTAACCAGGACCGTTTTGCCCGGCCACGGTTCCCACCATGTTTGTGCCGTCGGCCGCACTGCCCAGGCTTCCACTGTTGGTCGCCACCGGATAAGTGCCCGGATTTGGTGCGGTGTAGGCCGAATCGTTCATGGGCCAATATCCCGCCGGGTTATCGGCAAGGATTTGCGCGGTGTATCCCGCGTTGTTGGTTGTGGCGGCGTTGTCGTGTGCAAAGATGTTTGAGGGGGAAAGCACCTTCGGATAAATTGCCACCTCTTCCAACCAGCCATCATAGCCGCGATTGCCATTGTTGCTTGTTGCAGATATGGCAGGAGTTTCTGCATTGTTTCCGGTCAACGGTGTGCCGCCGAATCGGAGGAATGACTGGGCGTTGTCCAGCCAATTGGTGGCCGATATGGCTGCGCTCCCGATGTTGACACCGTTTGCGTAAAGATTGGCGTTGGTGCCATCCCAGGTGGCCACGATATGCTGCCACACACCGGCCACGGCATTGCCACTCGTCGCAGTGAGAAGCCCAGCGTATCCGTTGCGGTTGCCAAGGCGAAACTGCCATGTGCCGGTGTTGTTTAGGTAGAAGATCCAGCCAGCCCGGGAGCCGCTGGAAAAATTCGGATCTAAGTTCTCCAGTGGACAGAATCCAAAACTGGTATCACTACCGAGGGAATTAGGCTTGGTCCAGAATTCGATGCTGAATGGAGGATTGGGATTGAGCGCGGCGTTGTAAGGCACATCAATCTTGGAGCCACAAAAGCCAACGACATTGCCGGGGTTGTTAAATCGGACACTATTTCCCACGATGCCGGGTTGACCTTTTGTTGCGTCTGCCACGCAAAAACCATCGGCTATGCTGCCGAGAGCAGTGGCATTGGTGATTTTGTTCAATGGCGGGGAAATGACGGTCTCGTCAAAGCGCCAATAGCCGAGAGGGCTGTGTGTAAGGATGATTGATGGATAGTCGGCACGAGCCGACCAAACTGCCGCAGCCGACAACAGCACGGCGCATGTAAAACGCCCAAGAGCCGGCAGATTGGTTTTCATAAACATTCGGGATAAAACGCGCCTCTCCTCACTGACTTTCAAACTGACATCGTCTTTTTACGCCGCCCGCCCGTGCAAGGCAATGGCAAAGGCGGGCCGTGCGCAAATTTAACACGGTTCCTCGAATGAGCAACCCCCTCCCGCATCCCGGCCATCGCTCCCGAAGCGCCGTCGGCGCGGCATCATTGTAGAACCACAGCCATCAACCCTCACCTGGCCTGCGGCCATCCTCTCCCATCCAATGGGCGAGGAACACAGCCCCGTCGGGGCGGCATATTCCGGTCGGGCGAGGCTGCTGACGAGCCGGCTCGCGAGGACGCTCGCCCCACCCAACCGGGAATCCAATCCTTTGCGGCCTGAATCCCGTTTTCCAAAACGACAGACGGCAACTTCAAATCTTCTTCAGCAAGTCCTTCAAACGTTCCCATGACTGGTCGCGCGCCTTCCTGTCGGCGGCGGTGGCATCCGGGAATTCCGGATCGCCGTGGGCCATGAAGCCATGCCCCGCCCCCTCGTAAATGACCGGCTTAAAAATTTTGCCCGCGCTCTTCATGTCCTTCACGCCATCGGGCACGGTGACTGTGACCCGCGCGTCGTTCTCGCCGTAAAAGCCATAGACCGGACATTGGATGTTTTTTATGCCATCTGCGGGTTTGGAAGGCCATCCATAAAAAACAAACACCGCCTTCAAATCCTTCCGCTTGCAGGCGGCAATGGAGGCCTGGGAGCCGCCCCAGCAAAAGCCGGCCACCACCAGCTTGCCGTTCGCGGACGGCAGCGCCTTCGCGTATTCCGCCGCGGCGTTCAGGTCGCCAATCACCTGGGCTGTCGGCAGTTTCTTGAGGGCCAGTGCCAGTTCGTTCTGGCTGGGAAAGGAGCTTGTTCCGCCGCCGTTCGTCGCCGCGCCCGAAAGAAAGTCCGGCGCGATGGCAATGTATCCCGCCGCCGCAATCTCATCCGCGGATAGCCGCGCCCAATCGGTCAGGCCGGAACTGTCGTGGATCACCAGCACCGCCGCGGCCTTGTCCTTCACCTCGGGATAGACCACCCAGCAATCCACGGCGCGGGTGCCATTGGTCACCGTGACGTATTCCATGTGGCGCGGGGATTTTTCCAGCTTTGCCCTGGCCCAATCCTGGGCGGAAACAGAAACGGCGGCGCAAATGAAAAGCGCGGGCAATAACAATCGGGGATTCATGGGGAAAATCATAGCCATGCCACGCGCAAGAATACAACCCTTAAACAGGCCGGTCCGCGGTTGTAATGATTGCCTCGCTGCTGCGCAGCCAGTGAGGCCCTTGCGGACGGCGGCCGTCCCGGCTTTGTTCCGGCCTTGTTCCGGCCTTTTGTCTTCACGCAACCAGCCAGCCTGCGGCACAAGTCTATTCGGACAGGGTTACAGGATTTTGCGGAACTGAACGGGACTTTGCGGGAGCGAGGCGGGACTTTGCGATTTTGAAATTACGCCAGTTCCCAGCCGGGCTTGATATCGTCGTCGAGGGCGGTGGCCGGAACGTTTTGCCCCAGTTGACGTTCGGCAAGGATGCCAATCATCGCGGCGTTGTCGGTGCAAAGGGATTTTTCCGCGAGGTGGAGCGCGAGGCCGTTCTTTTTGCACGCCCGCGCAAGTTCGTTTCGCAAGGCTCGGTTGCACGTCACGCCGCCGGACGCGGTCACGCATCGGACGCCGTTCCGTTTGGCCGCGCGGATGGTCTTGGCGACGAGCACTTCCACGATGGCGGCCTGAATGCTGGCGCAAAGGTCGCGGATTTTTTGCGGATCATCCAGCAGCGCGGGATTGTCGCGCAGAAAATAGCGGACGGAAGTTTTCAATCCGCTAAAGCTGAAATCGTCGCTCGCGTCGTGAAGCATCGGGCGCGGGAAATCGAACGCCCTGGGATTCCCGGTCTCGGACAGCCGGTCAATCTCCGGCCCGGCGGGATAGGCGAGGCCCATCAGCTTGCCGGTCTTGTCGAAACATTCGCCGGCGGCATCGTCAATGGTCGAGCCGAGGACGCGGTGCTTCAATTCGGATTCAACCAAAACCAGAATCGTGTGTCCGCCGCTGACGATGAGGGAGATGTTCGGCTGAAATTGAGAGAAATCCGCAACGGGTGGATTGCCGGAAATCCACGGTGAATACAAATGCGCCTCGTGGTGATGAATGCCGATGAATGGTTTGCGCAACGCGAACGCGACGGCTTGCGCGGCCTTCAGCCCGACCAGCAGCGCCATCGGCAAGCCCGGCCCCTGTGTGGCGGCAACGGCATCAATCCCGGCAGGAACGCGCTGCCGCGCGTCCTGGCTGACCAGCAGGTCAGCCCTGCCAAGCCCGGCCGCGTCCAGCGCGGATTGCACGACGGGAATCAGATTCTTCAAATGTTCGCGTGCGGCGAGTTCCGGCACCACGCCGCCGTATTCGGCGTGCAGTTCAATCTGGGACGAAACGGCGTTGGACAGGATTTTCCCGTCGCGCACCACGGCGGCGCTGGTTTCATCGCAGGAAGTTTCAATCGCAAGAATGGTCATGCGCGTTGGAGTTCAAGCTTGAGCTTGTTCAATTGGATGCAAATGCCGGAGCAAGCCGAAGCCTGGACTCCAACAAAATCATTTCTCGGCGACCTTATCCGGCTGTGAGAGCCGGCCGTAAAGCAACATGCCCTTGAGCAAATCCTCGGCGCGTTCGATCTGCACGTCCTGGATTCGCTCGACGCGGGCGCGATTGGTCGCGTCCAGCTCCTCCAATCCGCCGGGCAGGCGCGTGAGGAGCAGCGCGGCCTCCTGTTCCTCGGTCATCGGCACAACGATGTCCGGTTCAATGCCGTGCTCGTGGATGACGCGATGACTGGGCGTGTAATATTTTGCAACGGTCAGCTTGAGCGCCGTGCTGTCGTCGAGCGGGAAAATGCTCTGGACGGAGCCTTTGCCGAAGGTTTTCTCGCCCAGAATCACGGCGCGGTGCAAATCCTGCAAACAGCCGGTGACAATTTCCGACGCGCTGGCGCTGCCAAGGTCAACGAGGACGACCATCGGCATGCCTTTCAATTCATCGCCGTGGCCCCTGGCGCGCAGGACGGAATTTTGCGCCGGGTCGCGGCCCTCGGTGGAAACAATCAGTTGTCCGCGCGGCAGGAATTTCTGGCAGACTTCCACCGCCTCATCGAGCAGGCCGCCGGGGTTCAGGCGCAAATCCAGAATCAACGCCTTCATGCCCTGCGCCTTGAGCTTGTCGAGCGCGTCTTCGAGTTCGTCGCCGGTCCGGTCGCCAAATTCCGTGATGCGGATGTAGCCGATGCCGTCCGCGCCGAGCGGGAATTCTTTTCTGCCATTGATGTCCTTGACCATGTCCATCTGGATGATGGCGCGGGTGAGCGTGAAACTTTTTTCCTCGCCGGTCGCGGGGCGCTGGATGGTCACCGCCACCTGCGTGTCCGGGTCGCCGCGAAGCTGCTTCACGACATCGCCCAGCGGCGAATTCACCACGCTTTTGCCGTCCACCTTCATGATGCGGTCGCCGGTCAGGATACCCGCGCGGAACCCCGGCGAATCTTCCATCGGCGCGACCACGGTGACGAAACCATCCCTCATCGAAACCACGAGGCCAAGGCCGCCAAACTGTCCCTCCGTGTCGTCCTGCAACTGCTGGTAATCCTGCGCGTCAAGGAATTCGCTGTGCGGGTCGAGCGAGCCGATCATGCCCCTGATGGCCGCGTCCGTCAGGTTGCGATAGGTCAGGTTCGTGCTGTCCACGTATTCCGCGCGGACCTTTTGCAGCACGGTGGCGAACAATTCCAGGTTCGCATCCATCGAATCCTTCTGCTCCGCCGCGCGCGCCGAGTTCAGATAAATCGCCGCGCCGATGGCGAGGTTCAGCCCGAGCGCCGCACCCACCACGCCAAAAATCAAACGTCGTTTCATGACGGGGAAATTACCACAAAAGTTTGAAGAAACAAAAGAAACTCAGGCCGGCCGCCGCAGCAGCATCTCGACCAGCGGCAGATCACCCGGCGTGGTGACCTTGGGATTCGGCTGCGCGCCGCGCACCAGCCGGACCGGCTGGCCGATCAATTCGCACGCCGCCGTGTCGTCCGTGAGGTTTAATTTTTTTGAGCGCGCGGCGGAAATCGCTTCACGGATGACGGCGACCCGGAACGCTTGCGGCGTCTGCACCGCCCACAGCTTCGAACGATCCAGCGTCCGCCGGATCAATTTTCCATCCGGGGATTCCTTGATGGTGTCCGTCACCGGCTGCGCCGCGCCCGCCGCGCCCGTCTTTCGCGCCGCTTCAATCGTCGCCGCAATCAACTCCCCGCTCACACAGGGCCGCGCGGCGTCATGGATGGCGACAACCTCCGACACGGGCGAAAGCGCCTCCAGACCGTTCCAGACCGAATCCTGCCGTTCCGCCCCGCCGGTGACGATGCTGAACGGCTTTTTGAAACGGAATTTCGCCGCCAGCTCTTTGAACTTTTTCTGGCGGCCATTCCGCACGACCAGAATGATTTCGCCGATGCACTTCGCATCCTCGAACCGCTGCCATGTGTGCGCCACGACCGGACGGCCGGCCACCTTGAGAAACAATTTGTCCACGCCGGCACCCATGCGGGTGCCTTTGCCGGCGGCGACGAGAATTGCGCTATTCATTCCGGATAAAATCAGGGCGATTGGGCCGGTTGCCAATCCAAAACTTTCAACTGCACCGTCCGGTTGCCGTTGAATTGGTTGATTTGGGGCGCGAAGGCGAGGTCAAATTTCCCCACCGGCAGGGACCTTTCGCTGCCGTTCCACCAGACGGCCTCGTGCGTGGCCATGCCGTCCGTCACCCACATTTTGACGTGCCGCCTCTCCGCGCCGATGCGCTGGAGCGCGCGTTGATGCGAAAGATTCCGAGCGCAAAATTGCACCCCCGGATTCCCCTGCCCGGTCGGCTTCAGGCGGTCCAACTCGGCGAGCAAATCAAAATTCATTTCGTCCAGCCCGACCTCCGCATCAATCCGCAATGGCGGCTGCAAATCCTCCGGGCGCAACCTGCGCCTGGCAATTTCATTCAAACGTTGCCGCAGCGCATCCACCTTTTCCGGCGCGATGGTCAAGCCCGCCGCCATCGCGTGACCACCGTGGCGCAACAACAAGTCGTCGCATTCGCGCAACGCGGCGGCCAGATCGAAACCAGCAATGCTGCGGCCCGAACCGCGCCATTCGCCACCCTCGCCGCCGATGATGATGGTCGGGCGGTAAAATTCCTGAATCACGCGCGACGCGACGATGCCAACGACGCCGATGTGCCACAGCAATTGTCCCTCGACGATGACGAAATCCGTCTGCGGATCGAATTTCGAGCGCACGACACCGGTGACCTCCTCAACGATGCCGCGCTCGATCTTCTGGCGCTCGCGATTGCGCGAATCGAGATTTTGCGCCAGCGACGTCGCCTCGTCCAAGTTTTTGGCAAGCAGCAAACGCAGGGCGTCCTCGGCGGTTTCCAGACGGCCGGCGGCGTTCAGGCGCGGCGCGAGTTGGAAGCCGACATCGTAAGCGCCCAGTCTCTCCGGCGATTGCGCGACTTTTTTCAGCGCGACAATTCCGGGCCGCTGCGTTTTATTCAACCGTTCCAAGCCGGCGGAAACCAAAATTCGATTTTCGCCAATGAGCGGCACGATGTCGGCAATCGTGCCAAGCGCGACCAGATCGAGCAGCGGGCGCAAATCAAATTCCGCCGCGCAGGGCAGGCCGGTTTCGCGTCCGCGTTTGACCAGCGCGTGAGCGAGCTTGAACGCAAGGCCGGCGGAGCAAAGCTCGGTGAAAGCGGATGGAAGTTGGGAGTCGGGATCTGGCAGTTGGGGATTCACCAGCGCAACGGCGCTTGGCGCAGGTGAAGAAACTTGATGATGGTCGAGAACAATCGTGTCCACACCGCGCGAGCGAAGCGAGGCGATGGTTTCAACGGCGGTCGAACCGCAATCCACCGCGAGCAGCAGCGTCGTCGGGAATTTCTTCAGGCAGTTTTCAACGCCGTCGGCGCTTAACCCGTAGCCTTCGTCCATCCGGTTTGGCAGATAAAAGTCCACCCGCCAGCCTAGCGGGCGCAGGACTTCGAGCAGCAACGCCGTGGAAGTCACGCCATCCACATCGTAATCGCCAAAAATGACGAGCGGCTCGTTTTGTTCGCGGGCGCGAAGCAGCCGTTTGACGGCGGCGTCCATATTCGGCAGCAGAAACGGGTCAGCGAGATTTTTGAGGCGAGGCTGGAGAAATTGCCGGATGGCGGACGGCTCGCTGAATCCGCGATTCAGCAGGCATTGGGTCAGCAACGGCGAGATTTTGAGTTGCGACGCCAGTTGACCGGCAAGGAGCGGTTGCGGCGGCGCGGGCGACCAGCGGAATTTCATTTCAACCGCAGATTACGCGGATTGCGCGGATGAAAAAAGAATTTAACCGTTTGATTTTTCCCTGCGGGCGGCGGTGATGGAGAGGGCAATGGAAACCGCCAGAATCGCCGCCACGACGAGCAGCGAAACCGCCGTGGGGATTTCAATTTGGAACCACTCCGGCGGATGGCCGTGCGGGTCGAGCAACATCTTGGCGCCGATGAAGGCAAGAACGACGGACAGACCGATTTTCAGGTAGCGGAAATAGCCCAGCGCGCCGACGAGCAGGAAATACATCGAGCGCAGGCCGATGATGGCAAAGACATTCGAGGTGAACACAATGAACGCCTTGCGCGTCACGGAAAAAACCGCCGGCACGGAGTCCACGGCGAAAATCAAATCGGTGGTTTCCACGAGCACTAGCACCAGCGCCAGCGGCGTGAGGGCGAGCCGTCCATTGAACCGGGTGAGGAACTTCTGGCCGTCGAAATCCGGCGCGACGGGGAAAAACTTCCGCACCAGCCGCAGCACGAGATTTTTCTCCGGTTGCACCATTTCCTGTTTTGAAAAAAACATTTTCATGCCGGCAAAGACGACGAACGCTCCGAAGACGTAAAGCACCCAGTCGAACTGGTGGATGAGCGCCACGCCGACGGCGATCATCGCGCCGCGCATCACGAGCGCGCCGAGAATGCCCCAGAACAGCAGCCGGTGCTGAAATTCCGCAGGCACCCGGAACCACGCGAAGATGAGCGCGATGACGAGGATGTTGTCGAGCGAGAGCGAGACTTCGATGACGTAGCCGGTGGTGAAAGCCTCGGCGTCCGCGCGTCCGCGCCAGAAAATCATCGAGGCGGCAAACACCAGCGCCAGCGCGACCCAAACCGCGCTCCACGCGAGGGCTTCCCGGAATTTAACGGCGCGCGGGCGGCGGTGAAACGCACCCAAGTCAAGCGCGAGGAAAATCAAAACGCAGGCGATGAAACCGATCCAGTGCCAAGGCGTGATTTCAATTGCGCCAATCATAGTCGTGACGCCCCCGCCATTGCGTTCTTAATCTTAGTCGTCATCTTAATTTTAATCCAAATGACGAGTAAGATTACGAGCAAGATTAAGATTAAGAAGAAAAATCAGACCTTCGCCGACGTCGTGTTTTGCACCATCACCGCCGACGCGCCGATGTTCGGGCGCTGGCCCTTGTGCCACCACAGCACGAACGCGCTGGAGATGAAGATGGAGGAATAGGTGCCGGTGATGATACCGACGAGGAACGTGAAGGCGAAATCGTTGATGACGCCGCCCCCCAAAACATACAAGCATGACGTGGCGATGAACACCGTGCCGGAAGTGATGATGGTGCGGCTCAACGTCTGGTTCAGCGCCACGTTGATGACTTCCTTGAACGTGCCGCGCATTCCCAGCTTCAGGTCTTCGCGGATGCGGTCGAAGATGACGACCTTGTCGTTGATGGAAAAGCCGATGATGGTCAGCACGGCCGCGACGACGGTGGCATTGAACTGGCGCCCGGAAATGCCGTTGGCGATGCAATAGCAACCGACGGCCAGCAGCACATCATGGACCACCCCGACGATGGCGCCAACGGCGAAGGAAAATTCGTAGCGGAACGCGACATAAACCAGGATGCCGAAAAGCGCCAGCAACGAGGCGATGATGGCCGAATTACGGACGTCCGCGCCGACGGAAGCGCCGACCTGCTGGCTGCCGCGCCATTGGAAATGCGCGCCCGGGAACTGCTGGGCCAGCGCCTGCTTCACCTTGTCCGCCGTGCCGCCGCCGGTCGTCACACGCAGTGTTTCCGAGCCGCCCGCCACATCCTTTTGGTATTGGATTTGCGCGTCCTTCTCGCCGATGCCGACCATGGCGCCGCGGATTTTGTCCACGTCCATCTTTTGGTCATAAGCGAACGTCGTGCTGTCGCCACCGCGAAAATCAACACCGAAGAGTTTCTCGCCCCGCGTAAAGCCGTAGCCGAGCGAGAGGATGACGAACGCCCAGGTGATGATGAACAACGGCTTGGCGGCCCCCATGAAGTTGACGCTCGTGCTGCGGATGAGATGGAACATGCCGAGCGACTTCAGCCAGTTGCGATCCAGCAAAAAGTCGAAGATGAGCCGCGTCACGACCAGCGCTGTGAACAGGCTCGCCGCCACGCCGATGGTCAGCGTCACGCCGAAGCCCTTGATTTCGCCGGTGCCCATGAAAATCAAAATCACGGACGAAATGAGCGTGGTGACGTGCGAATCGAAAATCGTGCCGAACGCGCGGGCGTAGCCGGCGGCAATGGCTCCGCGCAGCGATTTGCCCTTCGCCAGCTCTTCGCGGAGGCGTTCGTAAATCAGAACGTTCGCGTCCACCGCCATGCCGATGGTGAGCACCACGCCGGCGATGCCCGGCAGTGTGAGCGTCGTGCCGACCGAGCACATGACACCGAGCAGGATGATGATGTTCGTGATGAGCGCGATGTTCGCGGTGAGACCGGCAACCCGGTAATAGACCAGCATGAAGAGTGAAACCAAAATAACGGCGGCGACGGACGCGCGGATGCCGCTATGAATCGAGTCCTTGCCCAGCGTTGGATCCACGTCGTAGGAATAATCAACCTTGAGCGGCGCGCGCAGCGGGTTTTGAAGCACCGCGGCAAGTTTTTGCGCCTCTTCCTGAGTGAAATGCCCGGTGATCTCGCCATTGTTGTCAATCTCACTGTTGATGTTCGGCGCGGAATAAAGCTCGCCGTCCAGGACAATGGCCAGCCGATGGCCAATGTTGTTGCGCGTGACATCGCCAAACCGTTTCCCGGCGGCGTCCGTCAACTCAAACTCGATGATTGGCCCGCCCAAATTGCCGCGCCCCATCCGCGCGCTCTTGACGATGTCGCCGGAGAGGCCCGGTTCGGCCCTTTTCTTCACAACGACGATTTCCGGCGGTGACTGCTTGCCATTCTGCGGCGGCTCGACGTGCTTCAGCAATTCGTAGCCTGGCGGAATCGGCTCGTTATTCTGGATGATGTCGTCGCTGTCATCTTTCACCAGCCGGAATTCCAAAAACGCAGCCTTCTGGATATTGGTCGCCGCGCTTTCCTTGTCGGCTTCCGACAGGCCGGGCAACTGGATCAAAATCTGGTTGGCGCCAACAGGCTGGATGACTGGTTCGGCCACGCCGAACTGATCCACGCGCTTGCGCAGCACCTCGACCGCCTGCGACAGCGCGCCGGAGGTGTCCACCGTCCGATTGGCATTGGTGTCTCCGTTGTTGGCGCTGGCCGCCAGCGCGTTGGTGTCCATCTCGACGAGAAATGCCGTGCCGCCCTGCAAATCGAGGCCGAGTTTGATCTTGCCGGAGGCGTCACGTTGCAGCCGGTTCAGGATAAACGTCGTCGGGTCGGTTTCATTCGAGGCGTTGATGAACGTGAAATATCCCTGGATGTCGTTCGCGCCGATGGCGGCGCGCAAATTGGCAAACTCGCTGTTCGTCCCCGCCTGTTGCAGCGCATCGGCTCGCGCCAGGATGTTTGAGAACGTGGCGTCGGATTTCTCCGAGCGCGCCGCGAACTCGTTCACCAGGTCACGCGACGCCGGCGGATACATCGAGACAAACGACCAGCCGACGATGAAAATGACGAAGAGAAACTTCCAGAGATTGTTTTGCTTCATGGCCGGTCAGGAGGCGGACTTTTCATCGCCGCCGCGTTCAAGGATTTCCGTCACCGAGGATTTGGTCACTTCCATCTTGGCGTCCGCCGAGCGGAGCGAAAGCGTCTTGTCCTTCACCGTCACGACGACGCCGACGATGCCGCTGCTGGTGACAACCTTGTCGCCCGACTTCAGGCTCTCAAGCAGCTTCGCCAGGCGCTTGCGCTGCTGCGATTGCGGGCGGATCATCAGGAAATACATCATGACAATCATGAGCACGATCAAAATGAGCGGGCTGCCGAACAATGATTGCGCCGGGGTTGGCTGCGCGCCGGGTGCTCCGGCAGGTGTCGCCGCCGGCGCCGTGGCGGTTGCTTGCGCCAGAAATGCGTTCAATAGATTCATGTGCATAATCTGAAAAGTGGCCGCACACTTTACGATAGTGACGGCATTTGGCAAGCGTTATCGGCTGGAGATTTCGCCAGTTATTTCAATTGTGCCGCCATTTCCTCGCCCAAAACCGCCGCCTCCTTGATCGGACGCTTCGCCTCACCACGCTTCACCATCGTGGCATCGCGGAATGAGACGGCGCGCAACTGGACTTTTTCCGAGACGATTTCCGCATAAGCCGCCACCGGGCTTTGGCAGCCGCCACCCATGCCGCGCAGAAACGCCCGCTCGGCGGTCACGGCTTGGAAAGTGTTGAAATGATTCAGCCGCTCGACGATTTTCGCGATGCGCTCGTCGTCCGCGCGGATTTCGATGCCAATCGCGCCCTGCCCCACGCACGGCAGCATCACATCGAGGTCAAGCACCGTCGCCAGCAGGCCGTCCGGCACGGCGTCGCCGATGAGTGTGCCGTCGGGCTTGATGACAAAATTCAGCCGCGATATGCCCGCCAGCGCGAGAACGGTGGCGTCCAATTCCGCCCGGTCGGCCACCTTTTGCATCCGCGTGGAAACATTTCCGCGGATTTCGACCACGTTCAAATCCGGTCGCGCCGCGAGCAATTGCTCCTTGCGCCGCGTGCTGCTGGTGGCAATCGTCGCGCCTTTCGGAAAATCTTTCAGCGCCGCGTGCGGCTTGAAACCGCGCAGCGTGCTTTGCCCCGGCGACCAATCTTCCTTCAGATGATTTTCCGGGTTGGCGATGAATTCCGCCGAGCGATAAATCAAAACGTCGCGCACGTCGGCGCGTTTGGGCGTGGCGGCCAGAATCAGTCCGGCGGGCAAATCCGTCGGCAAATCCTTCAAACTGTGGACGGCGAGGTCGGCCTGGCCTTTGACCAGCGCGACTTCGAGTTCTTTCGTGAAGAGACCTTTCGGCAAACTGGCGTCGGTCTTGGCCATCGAAGCCTTTTGCAATTTGTCGCCGGTGGTCTTGATGATTTTCAGCTCGAACCGCAGCCGGGGAAACGCGGCACGGCATTGTGCGGCGATCAGGTTGGCTTGCGCGAGCGCGAGCGCGCTGCCGCGCGTGGCGATGATGATGGATCGTTCAGCAACCATATTTCAGCCACAGATTTTCACAGATGAACACAGATGAAAAGAATAACAAATCGCGTCAGGCATCAGCAGGCAAGGTTCCAAATCTGTGTCCATCTGTGCCCATCTGTGGCAGAAATGCCTTTGCTTCAAGCAGCGGCTTCACCTTTTCGGCGATGATGGCCTCGCAGCGCGCGATTTCCTCCTGGCGCAGTTTCAGGTAGTCGTCGGCGATGCCTTGCAAGTCGTCCACGTTGTAAAGATAGACGTTTTCCAGAAAATTCACCCCGGGGTCAATGTCGCGCGGCACGGCAATGTCAATCAGCAGCAGCGGGCGCTGCCGGCGCGTTTTCATCAACGGCTCAAGCTTCGCGCGGTCGAGGATGTGATGCGGCGCGGCGGTGCTGCTGATGACGATGTCAATTTTTGAAAACTCCCCCGCCCAATCGTCGAATGGCACGGCGCGCCCGCCGAGTTCGCCGGCCAGGGCCTGCGCGCGGTCGAGCGAACGGTTTGCCACGATGATGTTCCTCGCGCCGCGCGACAGCAGAGCGCGCGCGGTCTTCTCGCTCGTGTCGCCCGCGCCGATGACGAGCACTTCGCGGTCGCCGAGCGAACTGAAAATCTTTTCCGCCAGTTCGACCGCAACGGAAGCCACGGACACGCTGCCGCGCTGGATGTTGGTGTGGGTGCGGACGTGCTTGGCGACGTGAAACGCGCGCTGGAACGCCTTGTTCAGCCGCGGGCCGGTGTGGGCATGCTTGAGCGCGAGGTCGTAGGCGGCCTTGAGCTGGCCGAGAATTTCCGTTTCTCCCAGCACCATCGAGTCAAGGCCGCAAGCAACCTTGAAGAGGTGATGCAGGCTGTGAGGTTCGGCGAGCGCATAAATACCCTTATGGTGGGGCGAGAGTCCCTCGATCCCTGACTTCGCATTTTGATTTGGGCTCGACGGAGTCTCGCCCCACCGCAACAGAAATTCCCTCAATTCAGCGAACGCCTTCGCCGGTTCGACCGAAGTCGCGGCGTAAAGTTCCACGCGGTTGCACGTTGAAACAATCACCGCCTCGTCCGCGACTCCGGAGCCGCGCAGCGATTTGAGCGCGCCGGGAATCCGGGCCTCGGCAAAGGCGAACCGCTCCCGCAATTCGACGGGCGACGAATGGTGGCTCAAGCCGATGACGACGACGTTCATGGATGATGCAGCGGCGAAAGCAGATTTGTGCCCCAAAAAGTCAGGAGTAAAAACACGAACGCGGCGATGAAGCTGACGGCCAGCCCCCGGCTCGACGGCACGCGCAGCCGGCGCAACACGAGCAGCGCCAGATATACGAACCAGAGAAAAATAGACCACAGCACCTTGGGGTCCGTCCAGTAAGCCGCGTCAGCCGGGCGCGGCAAATGCCGTCCCGCAGCCAGTCCGACCGTCAAAAGGATGAAACCGGCGAGCACGAGCTGGATGGCGACGATTTCCAGGCGTTGGATGGGCGGGAACAACGACAGCACGGCGCGCAGCTTGTGGAATTTCAAATCATGCTGCTGCATCAGGAACATGGCCGACGCCACCGCGCCCAGCCCAAACGCGCCGTAGGCGAGCAAAATCGTCGCGGCGTGCAGGCTGACCAGGGCGCCGGAAAATTCCGGTTGCGGCCCGTGCGGCGGGTCGAGCGCCGGCATCAGCGCAAACACGCCGATGGCCAGCAGGACCGGCGACGCAAACGCCCCGAGAAACCGCAGCCGAGGCAGCAGGCCGATGACGAGATATGCCGCGACAATCGTCCACGCGAAAAATGTCGTGGCCTCGTAAAGGTTGTTGACCGGGCAATGGGCGATGGAAAAACCGCGCTTGACCATCGCCGCCGTGTGCAGCGCGAACGCGGCCAGCAGGAGAAAATAGTTCGCGTGGTCGTCCCGGCGGAACCCGATTCGCCACAGGAAAACCGAATATACCGTGCTCAATCCGTAAAACGCCACGGCGAGCAGAAAGAAATGCCGGTCGGTGAACCAAGTCACGAGCATAGCTTAAACCGGCGGAACCCCGGCGCAAGCACAAGTAAATTGGCCGTTCGCAATCTTGATCGTAATCCTAATCTTCCAATCGGGGATTATGATTAAGGGGAGGATCAAGATTACGACATTGCCGAATCCATTCCTTGAACTTCTCCGGCGGCGCTCCTATGCTTCACCTGAAAGCGCGCAATATGAGTTACACCGACGAATATCTCCGCTCCGACAGCGCGGCGCAACAGCTCGAAATTCCCGCGCTTGTCAACTGCATGGCGCAGGACGCCATTCAACTTGGCGCGAGTGACCTCCACATCGAGCCGTGGGAAACCGCCATCGCCGTCCGCGCCCGCGTCAACGGCGTGCTCGTCGAGGTCGCCCACCTGCCGCTGGAATTGCTCGACAAGATTTCCATGCGCTTCAAGGTCATGGCCAACCTCGTCACCTACCAGGCTGGAATGCCGCAGGACGGCGCGACTGCCGGCGGGCCGGAACTGGATGGCGTGCAATTGCGCGTCTCCATCTTCCCCACCACGCGCGGCGAGAAAATCGTCGTCCGCCTCTTCGACCCGCGCGACCGGCGGTTCGACTTGAACATGCTCGGCTTCGACGAGACGACATTGAGGGGTTTGATCCGGATCCTCAAGCGTCCCAGCGGCCTGCTCCTCTTCACCGGACCCACCGGCTCCGGCAAGACCAACACCATTTATTCGGCCCTTTGCCACATCACGCAGCGTGACGGCTCCAGCATCAGCATCAGCACCGTGGAAGACCCGGTGGAATTCAACCTGCCAATGGTCAGCCAGACCCAGATCAACCCCGCGCAGGAATTCACCTACGCCCTGGCCTTGCGCAGCATCATGCGGCAGGATCCGCAAGTCGTCATGGTCGGCGAAATCCGCGACCCGGAAACCGCCGCCATCGCCGTGCAGGCCGGGCTGACGGGGCATCTCGTGTTGAGCACCATCCATTCCGGCGTGTCGTCGGGCGCATTCACGCGGCTCATCAACATGGAGATCGAGCCGTTCATGCTCGCCTCGGCCATTCTAGGCGTGATGGGAATGCGCCTGGTGCGGAGAGTTTGTTCCGACTGCGCCAAGCCCTACACGCCGGAGCCGAGCATGCTCAAGTTGATACCGGAGGAATTGAGGCCGCACGCGCAATTCCGCCACGGCGCCGGCTGCGAACACTGCACCCACACCGGCTACTCCGGCCGCCTGCCTGTGAACGAGTTGCTCGTCGTGAACGAACCCTTCCGAGAGGCCGTCCTGAAAAAAATGCCAACCAGCGCCCTCGAAGACATCGCCATCCAGCAAGGCATGAGAACCCTCTGGCAAAACGGCCTGCAACGCGCCATCCACGGCCAGACCTCGCTCGAAGAAACCGTCCGCGTGCTCGCGGCGGACATGATTTGACGCGGAAGATAGCCCGTCCAAGAGCCCAAGGGGCACTGGCGATTGGCACTTTCAGTTCCGCTTTAGCAGCGGCGATTACTTTTTGAACGTCCGCATGTAGGCGATGACGGCATTGATGTCGTCATCCGACAATTCGTAGGGCTTCATCAAGGTCTTGTCGTCTTTCTTGAGTCCTTCCTTGACGGCCTTGACGCCTTCGGCATCGGTGAACGACGCCTGCACCCCGGCATCGGTGTAATCGCGGACGCCGGTTTTCTGACCCATCTTGGTCCGGCCCTTGCCGTCGTCGCCGTGGCATTTGGCGCAATTGTCGGAATAGACCGCCTGGCCGTCGGCGGCCAGGGCGCTGGTGGTGAAGGCGAGCGCAAGCGCCGCCGGGATCGCGAGGAGCATGTATTTTTTCATAGGCTTCCACAAAGCCTCGCACCGGCCGGGGAATTGTTCCCAACAAATCTTGGCGAAGATTTGCCCTATATTGCGCGAGACGCCACATGGCCAAACCGCCGAAGGCCGGAGCCTCTCAGCGAAGGCATCAATCCGGCGCTGCGGGCTTGTTTCGCGCCTGTTTCGCCCTTTCGACCGCTTCGTGCTGTTTGTGAAGGCATTCCGGGCAGATGCCATGCGTGGTCGGCGTGTCGAACCCCTGCCGCATGAATTCCTCCAGCGGCATCCATTCGCCCTTGAAATCAATCCGCCGGCACCAGGCGCAGACGCGCATGAATCCTTCCAGATACCGGATGCGTTCCAGAACCCGGCGCGTCGAGGTGCTCACCAGAAACCAGACGGCCAGGACGAGCAGCATGTCCAGCGTGGACCGCCGGAACACAAAAGCAAACGGATGTCCGGAGAAGATCAGCGACGGCAATTTGAGCAGCTCGTCCAGAAAGCAAATCACGATGATGCCGAGAAATCCAAAATGCTGATACAGCACGATTTTAGTCAGATGCGAATTCCTTTTCATACAAAAAATGATTCGCGGAAGGCTCGCGGCAATCCCCCCAAACATCACTCCAACCACCCGTCAATCGGATGACAGATGCCGCATTAAATGTGCCACTGCAATATGGTGCGCCGCATCCCAAAGGGACACGTTGAATTATTTGCTTTTCGGCGTTCCGCGAATCAAGCAACCCGGGACTTGAACTGTCTGGAGAACAAAAGAAGTCCATGAATGGGACAAAAACTGAACACGCGGTGTCGCGAAAGTCCGCACAATCTTCGCAAGAGAACGTGAAACCTATTTTCCAACAAACGTCAGCGCCCCGTCCTGCGCGCTGACTTTGATCTTGTCGCCCGGCTTGAATTCTCCCGCCAGCAACTTTGTCGCAAGCGGATTGAGCAACTGTTCCTGCACGGCGCGTTTGAGCGGGCGCGCGCCAAATTGCGGGTCGTAGCCTTCCTTGGCCAGCAACTTCTTCGCACGGTCGTCAACGTCCAGCTTGAGGTTTTGCTGCGCGAGCCTCTGCTCCAGCCGCCCAAGCTGGATATCCACGATTTTCGCCAACTCCTCCTCGTCGAGGCTCTGGAAAATGATCACGTCGTCCACGCGGTTCAGGAATTCCGGTCGGAAATGACGCTTTAACTCCGCCATGACCTTGTCTTCCATGTCGCGGAGCGCGCTGCCGGAAGTTTTCCCTTCCATGAAATACTCCTGGATGATGGGCGAGCCAAGATTGCTCGTCATGATGACGATGGTGTTTTTGAAATCCACCGTCCTCCCCTGCCCGTCCGTGAGCCGGCCATCGTCGAGCACCTGGAGCAGCACATTGAACACATCGCCATGCGCCTTCTCGATTTCGTCGAACAGCAACACCGAATAGGGTTTGCGCCGCACCGCCTCGCTCAATTGCCCGCCTTCCTCGTAACCGACGTAACCCGGCGGCGCGCCGATGAGCCGCGCAACGGTGTGCTTCTCCATGTATTCGCTCATGTCTATCCGAATCATGGCCGACTCGTCATCGAAGAGAAATTCCGCCAGCGCACGCGCCGTCTCCGTCTTGCCCACGCCAGTCGGACCAAGAAAAATAAATGAACCAATGGGCCGGTTCGGGTCTTGCAGCCCGCTGCGCGAACGTCGCACGGCGTCGGACACGGCCCTGACCGCTTCCTTCTGGCCAATGACGCGCTCCTGCAAGCGCTCCTCCATCTTGAGCAACTTATCGCGCTCGCCCTCCAGCATCCGCGAAACGGGAATGTGCGTCCACGCCGCGACCACCTTGGCGATGTCTTCGTCCGTGACTTCCTGGCGCAGCAGCAAAGTCCGATTCGTGTTTTCGTTCGTTTGCTTTTCCAGGCTCGCCAATTTCTTTTCCAAATCTGGAATTATTCCGTATTGAATTCTCCCGGCATAATCCAAATCTCCCTGACGACGAGCCATCTCAAGTTCGGTTTTGGATTGCTCTAATTGTTGCTGAACAATGCTGACGGCATTGACAGAAGCTTTTTCGTTTTGCCATTGAGCCGTTACAGCTTTGGATTTGTCTTTTAGATTTGCCAATTCCTTTTCAAGTCGTTTCAACCGCTCCTTGCTCGCCGGATCTTTTTCCTTTGCGAGCGACGTGCGCTCGATTTCCAGTTGCAAAATCTGCCGGTCAAGCTGGTCAAGCTCGGTCGGTTTGGAATCCAGTTCCATCTTGATGCGCGACGCCGCTTCGTCCACGAGGTCAATCGCCTTATCCGGCAAAAAACGGTCCGTGATGTAGCGGTGTGACAGCGTTGCCGCCGCCACGAGTGCCGCATCCTGAATCCGCACGCCGTGATGCACCTCATAACGCTCCTTCAGCCCGCGCAGAATCGCGATGGTCGCCTCCACCGTCGGCTCGGCCACTTGGACCGGCTGGAAGCGGCGTTCCAGCGCCGGATCTTTCTCGATGTGCTTGCGGTATTCGTCCAGCGTCGTCGCGCCGACGCATCGCAACTCGCCGCGCGCGAGTTGCGGCTTCATGATGTTCGCTGCGTCCGTCGCGCCTTCCGCCGCGCCAGCGCCGACAATCGTGTGCAGCTCGTCAATGAACAAAATGATTTTCCCTTCGCTTGCCGTAATCTCCTTGAGAAACGCCTTGAGCCGGTCTTCAAATTCGCCGCGATATTTCGCGCCGGCGATCATCGCGCTCAAATCCATCGCGACGAGCCGCTTGTTTTTCAGCGATTCGGGAACGTCGCCGCTCACGATGCGCCGTGCCAGACCTTCGGCAATCGCTGTCTTGCCCACGCCCGGCTCGCCGATGAGCACGGGATTGTTTTTGGTGCGGCGCGTGAGCACCTGCATCACGCGGCGGATTTCCTCGTCGCGGCCGATGACCGGATCAATTTTCCCCTGCCGCGCGAGCGCCGTGAGATCGCGACCGTATTTTTCGAGCGCCTGAAATTTTCCTTCCGGCTGCTGGTCGGTCACACGCTGGTTGCCGCGTAATTCCGCCAGCGCCTTGAGCACCGCGTCGCGCTTGAGGCCGTGCGCGGTGAAAATTTTCTTGAGCGACGGGCTGGCCTCGTCGAGCAGGCCGAGCAGCAGATGCTCGGTGCTGACGTAATCGTCCTTGAGCTTGCCCGCCTCGGACTGCGCGGCGTCGAGCGCCTTTTGCAAATCGCGCCCGGCGTAGGGTTCGTTGCCGCCCTGGATTTTGTGCCGGCGCGCGAGTTCCTTTTCCAAATCCGGCTGGACCTTGGCGGGCGGCACGCCGATGCGTGCCAGCAATTCCGGCACGAGGCTCCCGTCCTGGCCGAGCAGCGCAAGCAGCAGATGCTCGCCATCCATCTCTTGGTGCGAATGTTCCCGCGCGAGCCGTTGCGCGTCCTGCAACGCCTCCTGCGATTTCAAAGTGAGCTTGTCGAGTTGCATGACGCGAATTTAACGCAAAGGCGCAAAGGCGCAAAGACGGGAAATTTCAACCACGTCTTGTTCACTTCCCAACATATTTCGACGGGTTCCGTATCCGGTCAAGCCGTTCCACTTCAAGTTCGTTTCGGACCGCCCGCTGTCGCCTTTGCCTGACGGCATTCATGAAAGTCCATGGAAAGCTCCAGGCCTCTTTAACCAGTTGTTTGATTGTCAGGCAAATCAGCTTGAGCGTCTTCATGGGGCATGATTACGCCATCGGATGGCTCTTTGGCTATGGGGTGTTCACCCCATTGTGTGAATGCCGCCTGCCTCCTATCGTCATTGGAGAATCAAAAAGACAAAAACTATCGAACGATGAAAACAAAAAGTTTGCGTGTATTTATCCTGTCAATGGCGGCAGGTGGATTTGTCTCAGGCTGTGTCGTTGAGCCAAATGGACGGGTGGCGTTTCAACCGTTCGTGGTTGTCGCCCCGCAACCAGTGGTGGTTGTCGCCCCGCCGCCGGTGGAAGTCGCCCCGATGATGGTTCCTGACAGCTACGCCTGGGATGGATACGAATACGTCGGCCTCGTTGGCGACCAGTATTATTATCTGGGGCCGGGCAATGTCTGGCTGTTCTGCGAACCGTTCCGGCTGGATCGTTTCCATGGATGGGAAAGAGGCCATGCTGATTGGCGGGATCACGCCGTTCGCAATGACCGTTACCGGACGGACCGCAATGGACATGTCCAGCCAAGGCGTGGCGACAAGCAGGGAAAAGACCGGAAGGACGAACATTGATTCCGGAGCAATCGCTGAATGGCGTGAATTTTATCACATGGAAACCGAGGAACTTTTAGAACGATGGCATGTCCTGCTCAACGGACCAGGCAACACGATTGCCCTTCGGGATGTTTTGCAGGAACGACTGGTCATTTTGCACCGGCTCAACGAGCTTGGCGTAAGGGACATTGAAGGCCTCTCCATTTTTACCGCAATGGAGACCGCAAACGCCTCGATGAGGGAAATCGCCGGAACCAGCGCGGCTTGAAACATGCACTACAATTTTGCGCGGGTTGCGGCGGTCTGCCGACCCGCCGCTACTGAACCAGCAGGACGCGGTAGTAGCGTTGCTGGCCGGTGGGGTTTGTGTCGGTGGTGCTGATGGTGGGGCCGGAGCCGGTGAGGACGCCACCCAGATTGATCCAGTTGGCCGGGGCGAGATTGGTGGTGTATTGCACCTGATACCCGACGGGCGGATAGGTGTTCACGGTGTTCCAACTGAACTGGAAATTGCCTCCGGTCATGGACACCGTTTGGACTTGGGGCGGGAATGGCGGGGCAACCGAAACATTCCCCGCCCACGCGAGCGAATTGGCCATCAATTTTGCACCGTCCGTGCTGGAGATCCAAAAACCGACTTCGGCATCGCTCGACGGTGGGTAAAAGTTCAATCCCACAACATGTCCTTTGGTTGCCACCAACGGGTAGCCATTATTCCAATGCGCCACCAAAGATGATCCACTTGTAATGGCAACTTGTGAATAGAAACTATCTGTGCCACCGCTAAAGGAATTTACACCCGCAAGTATGGGGTGCAGAGGCTGATCGGACACCAACGACAGAGGGGTGCCGTCATAATATAAATCGACAATAGTGAACGGCAGGTAACCGCTAACAAAAGATCCGCCCAAACCAAAATTAACACTGTCAAAAACTGGGAAGCATACCACCACACCACCACCACCATTCACATAACTCGCCAGATTATTGCCCAATGTCGTAGGATCCGAAAAACTATAATCCGAAAAGACCAGCACTGCTGAATATTGTTCAAGCTGCGTCAAGGTTGGTGTCGTAGAACCTCCAGGGCCACCGACATAAATAGTATCCACCTGCGAGAAGTAGCCAGTGCCACTGATTTTACTTACCACATCAGCGATGCGTCTTTTCGTGTTCCTTGGCGAACTGCTCTAGTTTATTTTTGTCTCTGGCTTCTTTGAGGTGCATAAATTATTCGTCAGGAGAGTTGGTTAAGAAAAAGGAGATTCTAGCATTATCAAAAAATAAATCTCCAGCAATATCAAAACCGACGGTGGCCAGTTGGGCCGCGGCTTGATGAGCGTAAGAAAACATTGCCAACAGCATGCAGAAAAATTGCAGGTTGGCTTTCATAAAGGATTCCTTTGCCTCTTACCGTGGCGTTTTTACGCCTCTTCCAGTATAAATACAACTAAAAACCGCATTAGACCTGACTTTGTTCATTCCATGTGGCAAGTCCTCCTCAACCGATGGAGAATCATCTGCCGTCCCCTTAAAAATCCACGCACGGCATTGGCAGCCACAAAGTCATCGTCGCCCTGACCGTGCAGGAAACCCTCGACGAGCATATTGTGAAGAAGCTGGTGTGATTCGCCTTATTGCTGAATGAGCCGGTAAAATCTTTGCGTCACGCCGGGCGCGGAATTGGTCACGGTAATCACCGAGCCATTGCCGGTGATGTTGGTCAGGGTCTGCCAGCTTGAGCTGGAAATGGAATTGGCGTAGCTCACGATGTAAGCCTCGCCGAGTTCGCTTTGAATCGAAATCATAAAGTTGCCGTTCACGGCGGCTGGCGCAAAGAAGATCGGTGCGGGACGAATCCAAAAGCCGCCTTGGATGGAAAAGCGCGCGCTGCTTGGCACGGCGGCGAGCGGCTGGGCGATGGTGCTACCCAATTGAAACCGCGCGCTGCTGCTGAACGTCGTGCCGCCATCAGCCATCACACTGCGGGTAATGGCGAACCGCGCGCTGCTTTGGGCGAAAGCCGTTCCTGAAATGGAAATAAACAGGAGCAATAGAAGTTTCATGTTAGTAATAAATAATAACTGCTCCAGCACTGCCTGCGCCGCCAGCACCGCCCCCATTATCTCCGCCGCCGCCACCAGCACCTGGACCAGCTTGCCCATCCTGATCCTGTATGCCGCCGGTTCCACCACGCCACACTGATCCGCCATTGCCTCCACTGTAGGCACCATAACTTGCCCCGCCATTTCCCGGCAGCCCGCCCTCGCCTGTCACATCGAGCAAACCGCCAGTCGAGATGCCTCCGGACCCACCCGCTCCTGAAAAGCTCTCATTTGCGATATATCCGCCGGAGCCGCCTCCAGCACTCATCAAGTTTCCAAAACTGCTTGTTCCACCATGACCGCCTCCGCCTCCGGCAGTGACTGCATAACTCGTGCCTGGAGTCACACTAAAAACATTAAATGTATATGCGCCAGCGCCGCCGCCGCCGCCAGCATTTGCATATGTATCCCCCATACCATCGTCGTAATAATAACCATTCCCACCACCGCCGCCGCCGCCCCACATCTCGACCATGATTCTTGTCACATTTGCGGGAACAACAAACATTGCATTGCTGGAAATTTCAAAACCACCGCGCAATACCCAAATGTTTGGAACACTGGCGGAAACTATTAGAGCATTGCCATTGGTGAACAGAGACACATTTGTTCCAGCTACAAGTGTAACATTATCCATCAAACCATTCAGGGTCTTGACGACTTGACCGCTGGCAATATTGGTCGCGTTCACGGCATTGGCAGCAATTAGCGCAGTGGTTATCGCACCATTTTGAATGTTAGTTGTCGCAACTGCATTGACGGCAAGATTTGCATTGGTGACTGCACCAACTGCAAGTTGCGCCGTGGTGATCGCCCCATTCTGGATGTTGGTAGAGTTCACTGCATTGCCAGCCAATTGCGCATTCATAATCCCTCCATTCGTGACTGTGGCTGCGACGGCTGCATAAAGAGCATACGGTGATGGCAAAACTTCCACTCGCGGCGAAAGCTCCTGCGTCACGCCATTGGAGACGGTAATGTCCAGCCAACGGGCAGCGCCAGTAAATGTTCCAGCGCCAAAATCCAAGTTCACGGTAAAAAGGCCGTTGGCGAGAGTGGAACTGGTTGTAATCGTGTTGGGATTGCCAATCAGGTTGCCGCCGCCGGGCGAATCATAAAGCTTGAAAATCATCGTGTAAGCGCCGTTGGCGTTCGTGCCGCCGTCGCGGAGCTGGCCTTGGTAGGTGAACGCCGTCGTGCCTTGCGCGGCGGCTTGCTGAATGCCGGCAAACAACGCCAGCAGGATGCAGAAAAAGTGCAGTTTTGTTTTCATAAAGAATTTCTTTCGCCTCTTACCAAGCCCGTTTCTACGCCTCATCCAGAATAAATACAACTAAAATCCGCATTAGACCCGATTTTGTTCATTCCATGAGGCAAGTCCCGGGAAAATCCGCGCGTGGGATTGGAGTTGGTAATTCGCTCATTCCTGTGTTTCATGGCCAAACGCCTGCGCGACGTTTGCACCTGCCGTAAAGCGAATGCTCTGGCGCACCGGACGCGGCTTCGTCGTCCGCGACCTGCCAATCCCAAAGGGATTGAATCATTCAGCCCGGCGTTGACGGTCCGAGCCGGACAGGCGAGGAGCGGCTACGCCGGGTCAACGTCCCGAAACAAAATCAACCGCAACGCGGTTGCATCACCGTTCCGCGCCTGACGATGCAACCCGTTCCGGGTTGATGAATTTATTGGAATGCCGACCCAAGGTAGCTCGTTCCTCGCAACCTTGGGCTGAATGATTTTCATCCCGTTGGGATGGAGCCGGAGAATCGTCCGTGTCCCCTTGAAAATCCGCGCGCCGAGGTGTGCAGGGCTGAATTGACGCTGGCAATTTTCCGGCGCACACTTCGCCGCATGGCAAAAAAGGCCGCTGCAAAAACTGTAGCGTCGAGCCTGCGGCTCGAAATGCCACAAATCCGCGTAATCCGCGATTAAACCCGTCTTCCATCTTGTCGAAAGGCGCCAAATCCATCTGAAATTCAGCTTCAATGGTTAATTGGCATCTGTCCTGTATTTGGACATCGGTGTATGATTTTTAACAGAAAACTGTCCTGTTTTGAAACATTTTCAGCCAAATCGGCCCTTTTGGGCCGATTTGCTTCCGAAGTCGCTCGCCGACTTATATTGATTGGTCAGCAACCTATATTGATTCGTCACCGACTTATATTGGTCGCCCAGCAACCAATATAGATTGGTCGCCGACTTATATTGATCCCTCACCGAGTTAGATTGATTGGTCGGCGATCAACATTGATCCATCAACGACTTATATTGGTCGGTCAGCAACCAACATTGATTGGCCGCCAATTTATATTGATGAGTCAGCAACCAATATTGATTCGTCACCGACTTATATTTATTCGCAGCCGTCCGGCAATGGCTGGCGGCGTAATATCCGGTTTTTTAGCCTATTCCATCGAATTATCCCAAAAGCACTTTGGCACGATGACTGCTTATGTGATTTCAAGGACGTTTCACTGCGGCGAAAGCTGCGGCGGGACGCCTGAAGTAGAAGGGTCCAGAAAGTAGAAACAGATTGAAAACAAAACAAGCGGATCTGCGGATTCTCAGGGATTTTGACAATTATCCCGGACCACAGGCAGTTGTCTTCGGCACCAACGTCGGTGTCAGCCTTGACCCCACCAAATTCGTCAATCTGACGGTTGCGCCCAAGGACATCAAAACCCTGGCCGACGCCTTGAACACCGCGCTGGCGGCGATGGGGACGGGCGGCACCGTGGCGACGGCGGCCAAGAACAAGGCTTTTGATGCGCTGACCGATGCGCTCAATGCCGACGCGAACGACGTTGAAAATGTCGTTGGAACCGACCTGGAACTGTTGCTGTCCACCGGCTACCTGCCGGTCAGCACCAACCGCAGTTCCTCACCCCTGGACGACACGGCCATCGTGAGCCTGTTGAACAACGGCTCCACGCAGTTGCTCCTGCAATTGCTGCCGGTGCGCAACGCCAAGACGTATCAGGTGCAGGTCAGTCCGGACGGCGGCAAGACGTGGGTGGAGGCGGGCATCTCCACGCAGGCACGCCGGATTGTGATTCCAAACCTGGTGCCGGGCACGACCTATGCCGTGCGGGCGCGGGCCATCGGCGGCAGCACCGGGGCGAGCAGTTGGACCAATCCCGGTTCCATCATGTCCACGTAAAATGGATGGTCATGGGTTGTAGCGTCGAGCCTGCGGCTCGAATCCATCAGCACACAGCGCCGACGCTACACCTTCAATCCCCGGGCTTTCAACTCTCAACCAATGCAGGAGACGACATAAGGAGTCTCATTCCAAATTCAGAATCAGGACAGAGGGTCTCGTGACCTTGACTCCTACAATTTGTCCGGAATGTTTCCGGGCATCGGGCGACTGGCAACGCATTGGATCTTCGTTGCTGGCCGCCCGTTCATTTTTCCGGAGCCTTGGTAACTGCGGTCTCCCGTCGGAGAAAACCGCGAAATACGCGAACCACAAGAAAAGATTTGGCCACAACAGAACACAAAGACCGCAAAGAAATCATCCCTGTGTTCATTGTGTTCTTTTGCGGCTGGATTGAATCCGCGTCCCATCCGTGTTTCATCTGTGGCCAAAAATTGATTTTTTGTTTAATTTGCGCGGATGAATTACCGCACTCTGGGCAGGACGGGCTGGAAGGTTTCGGAAATCAGCTTTGGCGCGTGGGCCATCGGCGGCGCGTGGGGCGGCGTGGACGACAAGGAATCGCTCGCCGCGCTTAATGCCGCGCTGGACGGCGGCGTGAATTTCTTCGACACGGCGGATGTCTATGGCGATGGCCGCAGCGAACGGCTGCTGGCCAAATTGCGCAAGGAGCGGAAGGAGAAGTTTTACATCGCCACCAAGGCGGGCCGCCGGCTGCCGAAGCAAATGCCGGAGGGCTACAACCACGCGAACCTCACGTCGTTCGTCGAGCGCAGCCTGCGGAACCTGGACACGGACGCGATTGACCTGCTGCAACTGCATTGTCCGCCCACGGGGGTTTATTATATGCCGGAGGTGTTCGGTTCGCTGGACGAACTGGTCCGCGCCGGCAAGCTGCGGCATTACGGCGTGAGCGTGGAAAAGGTGGAAGAGGCGCTCAAGGCGGTTGAATTCCCGAACGTCCAGTCGGTGCAGATCATCTTCAACATTTTCCGGCAGCGACCGGCGGACTCATTCTTCGCGGAGGCGCAAAAGCGCAAGGTGGGCATCCTCGCCCGTGTGCCGCTGGCGTCGGGCCTGTTGTCGGGCAAAATCACGCGCGAAAGCAAGTTCGCGAAGGACGACCACCGGAACTTCAACCGGCACGGCGAGGAGTTCGACCGCGGCGAGACGTTTGCGGGCGTGGATTTCGAGACCGGCCTGAACGCGGTGGAGGAATTGAAATCGTTCGTCCCCGAGGGCGCGACGCTCGCGCAACTGGCGTTGCGGTGGATCCTGGAATTTCCCGCTGTGACATGCTCCATTCCCGGCGCGAAACGCCCGTCGCAGGTGGCGGAAAACATCGCGGCTTCGGCGCTGCCGCCGTTGTCCAAGGCGGCGATGAAAAAAATCGAGACGCTTTACGCCGGCCAGATCAAGCCGCTGGTGCATCATTATTGGTAATGGGATTCTCCTCCTCGTCGTCGTCCTCGTCCTCGTCCTCGATTTTGTCTTCGATTACGAGGACGAGAACGAGGAGGCGGGTTGCCAATCCGCCTTGCTCCCCCGCCCGGTTTGCGCTAGGTTGCGCGCACTATGGATACGACACCATTTTCGCAAGAGCCGCCGCCGGTGACTCCGCCGCCGGTCATCACGGCGCCAACGCCGCCCAAGCCGCGCCGGAGCCGGGGCTGGATGATTTTCGCCATCATCCTGCTTGTGCTGCTGTTCATCAGCCTGTTCGGCAATCTCACGCAATTTGTCTCGCGGATGCTGTCGTTCAACAATGGTTTCAAGCCGAGCATGGCGCGCGACATCGGCCCGAAGCTGGAGGAATGCATTTTGGAAGACAACGACGCGCGCAACAAAATCGCCGTCATCGAGGTGGACGGCATCATCACCAGCCACGAAGCCGACCCGGCGGGCAACAACATGGTGGATGTCATCAAGGCGCAGCTCGACCGCGCGAGGGAGGATTCCCGCGTCAAGGCCGTCATCCTGAAGGTGGATTCGCCTGGAGGCGAGGTCATGGCGTCGGACCAGATCAACAAATTACTCGTGAAATTCCAGAGCGGCGACGGCGGCAAGCCGGTGATTTGCTCGATGGGCAGCCTGGCTGCCAGCGGCGGCTATTATATTTCCGCGCCCAGCCGCTGGATTGTCGCCGATGATTTGACGCTTACCGCCAGCATCGGCGTCATCATGGAAGGGCTGAATTATCGCGGCTTGATGGACAAGATTGGCGTCGAGCCAAACGTTTATAAAAGCGGGAAGTTCAAGGACATGTTAAGCCCGATGCGCGAGACAAATGAAATTCCGCCGGAAGAGCACGCGATGGTGCAAAAGCTCATTGACGACACCTACCAGAAATTCAAAGGCGTCGTGCGCGATGGACGCAATGCCGCGCACAAGATCAACGGTGACGAAGGCAAAGCCCTCGCGCCGGATTGGGAAAATTACGCCGACGGCCGCGTCGTTTCCGGGGATCAAGCCCTGCAAATCGGTCTGGTGGACGAACTCGGCGATTTCGACGCCGCGGTTGACCGCGCCGAAAAAATCGCGAACCATGGCAATCCCGCCAACCTGATTGAATACCGCGAGCGCTACGACCTTTCCAATTTCCTGTCCATGTTCGGCCAGAGCGGCAAGGCGCATGACATCAAGCTCGACCTCGGCGTGGACATCCCGAAATTGCAGGCCGGGGCGTTGTATTTTCTCTGGCAGGCGCCGGAGAATTGACGTGAAAAGCGTCACCGTCATCGCGCATCCTTTGGTGCAACACAACCTCGCCCGGTTGCGCGACCGGCGGACGCGGCCGCAGGAATTCCGCCGGTTCCTCGGTGAAACCGCGGCACTGATGATTTACGAGGCGACACGGTCCTTCGGCGTCAAGCCGCTGAAAGTCCTGACGCCTCTCGAATCCGCGCGCGGTTTTCGACTCGAACGCGAAATCGTTCTAGTGCCCGTCTTACGCGCCGGCCTCGGAATGTTGGATTCCATTTTGCAGCTCATCCCGCACGCACGCGTCGGCTTCATCGGCCTCAAGCGCGAGGAGACCACCCTGCGCGCGGTGTTTTACCACAAAAGCTTTCCGAAAAACCTGGACCGGCATGAGGTCATTTTGATCGACCCGATGCTGGCGACCGGCGGCAGCGCGGTGGCCGCGCTGGACCTGCTGGTCGAGCAGGGCGCGAAACACATCCGCCTGGTGAATCTGGTCGCCGCTCCGGAAGGCATCCGCCGGGTGCGGAAAAGTTACCCGCACGTGCCGGTCTTCACCGCCGCAGTTGACCGGCAATTGAACGAAAGGGGTTTCATCCTGCCCGGCCTGGGTGACGCGGGCGACCGGCTTTTTGGAACTTAAGCCACAGATTTTCACAGATGGACACAGATTTATTTACCCAAATTTCCATGTTTTCATCTGTGTTCATCTGTGTTCATCTGTGGCCAAGAAATGAACCGCTCTGAAACTTTGCTGATGGTCGCGGACAGCGAGCGTGAAGCGAACATGCTTTACGCCACCGGCCTCTTCGTGCCCGACCCGTTCATCTATCTCAACTTCGGCGGACGTCCCCTGCTCGTGATGAGCGACCTGGAGATTGACCGCGCCCGCGCGCAGGCCCCGCATTGCCGCGTCGCGTCGTTGAGCGCCTACCAGCAGAAACTCCGGCGCGACGGCGTCAAATCGCCGGGCCACGCGCGCGTCATCCGGCAGATTTTGCGCGAGAAAAAAATCCGCCGCGCCGTGGTGCCGGACAATTTCCCGCTGGGCCTTGCAAAGGAATTGAAGAAGCTCGGCGTCAAACTCAAGCCGCTCGCCGCCGTTTTCCCGAAACGCGAAATCAAATCCGCCGACGAGGTCAGGAAAATATCGGCCGCGCTGACGATGGCCGAGGTCGGCATGGCGGAAGGCATGGAAGTCCTGCGCCGGTCCAAAATCGGCCGCAACCGCAAACTCATCTATCACGGCATTCCGCTCACGTCGGAACGGCTGCGCGCGGTGATCGATTGCGCGATTTTGCAGGCGTGCGGCCTGGCGGCGAACACCATCGTCGCCGGCGGAAAGCAGGCTTGCGACCCGCACGAGCGCGGTCACGGACGGCTGCTCGCCAACGAGCCTATCATCATTGATATTTTCCCGCGCTCGCAAAAAACCGGCTACTTCGGCGACATCACACGCACGGTCGTGCGCGGTCGCGCGAACGAGGCCGTGAAGAAACTTTACGACACCGTCTGGCGCGGGCAAAAAATCGGCTTTGAAAAAATCCGCGCGAACACGCCGACGGCGGACATTCACAAGGCCGTGCAGAAATTTTTTGTCCAGCAGGGTTACAAAACGGGACGGCGCGACGGGCGGATGGAGGGATTTTTTCACGGCACGGGCCATGGGCTGGGTTTGGAGATTCACGAAGCGCCGCGCTTGGGCGCGACCTCGGCGGGCAAACTTCGGCCCGGCCACGTCGTGACCGTCGAGCCGGGGCTTTATTATCCAGAAATCGGCGGCGTGCGGCTGGAAGATGTCGCGCTCGTAACCGGCAACGGCGCGAAAAATCTGACGCGGTTTGAGAAGGTGCTGGAAATATAATCAATAACTATGAGCCTAATTAAGTGTAATGAGTGTGGCGCGGAAATTAGCTCCAAAGCTGTTGCTTGTCCAAAATGCGGAGCGCCGCCCTCCGTTAATCACCCTTCGTCTCCAAATACTGGAAAGGTTGCTCTCTGTATCCTTTTAGTAATCATCGGTCCGATGATCGGTTTTGGAATTTGGAAATTGCAGGAGCAATCCGATCAAAATGACGAACGGATCAGGCAGGAAAAATGGAACGCCACTGGTCAAAGCAGCGTAAATGTAAATCCAACCCCAAGAGAAAATACCTACAACACACAGCCGCTATCAGTTTCCGTCACAGATATCTACGACGACTGGATGGCAGACCGCACGCTTGCAAATTCAAAATATGTCGGACGGCGATGGTCATTCAAAGGAACCGTCTCTGCGGTGCTAGTTGGGCAAGCGCAAGTTTTTCTACAGGATACAACCGCAATCAGTGGCCATATTGCCACGGTGAGCGGCTACTTTACAGACGATCCTAGTGTGGTAAATTCTATCAGTGTTGGCCAGACGATCACCATTTCTGGAGAAATTCAAATGGTTTCATTTGTGGATTTATCCAATGAATTTTGGATCAATATGAAAAACTGCAAAATTGAATAGGAGAGCTATGCAAATGGAAAATTTAAGTGTTTTTAGTCGTTCTGGGGAACTGAAATTTTCAGCAATGGGTTTTCGTCAAACAACTTTATCAGTCAGCTTGCAAGAAACGCCCAAAATTGTTGACGGGCTCAAATTGCTCGAAATTCAAAACCTCCACCAAGACAAAATTCAGCAGTCGAGGATTGAAACTTTTATTTTTTCAAGACTGCCTGATAAATTGAAAATCGATGGCAATGATTTAATCGAAAGCTGTTTTGATTCCTCCGTTTGGCGCGTAATTGAATCAGGCAAAAGAGGGCAAAGGACAACTGTTTTTGTGAAGCAGAATGGTTCCTGAAATTAGAGTTGCGCCAGTTTTTTGTCACAACTGCGTCACGTTGGCGCGAAATATCCTTCCACCCAAGTCGAAAACCGGTAGATTCAAAGCAAATCGAGTTGGCACGCCGCCAGCTGGTTGAGTGGAAACGGCGGAGGTGCTGTCAATTGATTGATTTATGATGTGGAATTTGTTCGATCCAGTTTATTGGCTGTTCCTGATACCAGGGTTACTCCTCGGCATCTGGGCGCAGATCAAGTTGTCCCACGCCTACGGCAAATACAGCCGGGTGCCGGTGGATTCCGGCATGACGGGCGCGGAAGCCGCGCGAGAAATCCTCGACCGCGCCGGTCTTTCCAACGTGCCCGTGGAAGAAATTCCCGGCCACTTGAGCGATCATTACGACCCGACGAAACGCGCGCTGTTTTTGTCGTCGGATAATTTTCACGGCCAGAGCATCGCGGCGGTCGGCGTGGCGGCGCATGAATCCGGCCACGCGCTGCAACATCAGGCGGCTTACGGATTGTTCAACCTGCGCATGGCGCTGGTGCCGGTCACACAGTTCGCGAGCACGGCCTACATGGGCATTTTCTTCCTCGGCATCATCTTCGGCATGTTGAAAATCGTTCTGCCCATCATCATCGTGATCTTCACGGTGATGACGCTGTTCCAGCTCGTCACGTTGCCGGTGGAATATGACGCGAGCCGCCGCGCCAAGGAACAGTTGTTCCGCCTCGGCCTCGTGCATGAGCACGAACGCGCGGGCGTCAGCAAGGTTTTGAACGCCGCGGCGCTCACCTATGTGGCCGCGCTGGTGTCGTCCATCCTGAACCTGCTTTACTACATCACGTTGGCGCGCAACAGCCGGAATTAAATCCTTGCGGGCGCGCATCTTTCACGCTTTAGTTTCCGCCGGTTATGGCGGTGCAAACGCGAAAATCCAAAGCGGCCAAAAATCAAGGGCGTGAAAAGCCTT